>Ga0194131_10003259_pt1 | contig 25837 bp, 22 predicted proteins | sample TA2KigO120mmetaG_FD_148631 | JGI IMG/M metagenome (GOLD analysis project Ga0194131, IMG submission 148631) | Freshwater microbial communities from Lake Tanganyika, Tanzania - TA2015053 Kigoma Offshore 120m | ecosystem: Environmental > Aquatic > Freshwater > Lake | place: Tanzania: Lake... | reverse complement strand
GCGTGACGCTGAACGTCGCGTCGGGCACGGCGACGTCGCTGAAGGCGCTGGCCGCGCTGCTCGCGGAGCTCACCGGCGGCCGCGCGCAGCCGCGCTACGAGCCGGTCCGGCAGGTGCACGCCGGCGCGCGGCGCGTCGGCGACCCGCGCGCGGCGCAGGATGCTCTCGGGTTCACGGCGACGATCGGATTGCGGGAGGGACTACAGGAATTGATCACCTGGTACCGGCAGCAGCGGGCGGCGCGATGAAGGTGCCGATCACGAAGGTCGAGCTCGACGAGCGCGAGGTCGAGGCCGCGGCGGCGGTCCTGCGCTCGGGCTGGGTCATGCAGGGCCCGCAGGTCGAGGCATTCGAGCGCGCCGTCGCCGCGTACGTCGGCAGCCGGGACGCCGTCGCCGTCAGCTCGGGCACGGCGGCGCTCCATCTCGCCCTGCTCGCGCTCGGCGTGGGCGCCGGCGACGAGGTCATCGTGCCGTCGCTGAGCTTCATCGCGAGCGCGAACGTCGTGCTCTATTGCGGGGCGACCCCGGTCTTCGCCGACGTCGACCCCGACACGTACAACATCGACCCCGCGCACGTGAAGCGCGCGATGACCTCGCGCACCAAGGCGGTCATGCCGGTCGACCAGGTCGGGCTGCCCGCCGATCTCGGCCCGCTCATGGACCTCGCGCGCGAGCAGGGCGTGCCGGTGGTCGAAGACGCGGCGTGCGCGCTCGGTGCGACGTACCGCGGCGCACGCGTCGGGAGCATCGCGCCGGTCTCGTGCTTCAGCTTCCATCCGCGCAAGGTCATCACGACGGGCGAGGGCGGGTTGATCACCACGGACGACGTGGCGCTCGCGGCCAGAGTGCGCTCGCTGCGCTCCCACGGCGCGAGCCGCTCGACCTTCGAGCGCGAGAAGGGCGGCGGCGCGGACGTCTTCGCCGACCTCGGCTACAACTTCCGGATGACCGATCTGCAGGCGGCCATCGGCGTCGAGCAGATGAAGAAGCTCGACGGCCTGATCGCCCGGCGGCGCGCGCTCGCCGAGCGCTACAACGCCGCGTTCGCGGCGGTGCCGGCCCTGCACCTGCCGACGGCGCCGCCGGATCGCACGCACATCTACCAGACGTACATGGTGCGAGTGACCCCGCGCGCCCGGCACAGCCGCGACGAGACCGTCGCCGCCCTCCAGGCGCTCGGGATCGGCGCGAAAGCCGGCGTGCAGGCGATCCACACGGAGCCGCTCTATCGGGAGCGCGCGGCCGGCGTCTCCCTGCCGGGAACGGAACAGGTCGCGCGCGAGGGGCTGATCCTGCCGCTCTTCCCGTCGATGACGGAGGCGGAGCAGGCGCACGTCATCGATGGGGTGATGGCGACGCTCGGCGGACGCTGACTAGCGCGTGCGGTGAAACGCGGCGATGGCGGCGCTCACGTGTGCGACGGCGTCGTCACCGAGCCCCGGATACATCGGCAGTGAGAGGATCTCGCCCGCCAGCCGTTCGGTGACCGGTACCGCGGGCGCGAACGCCGCCAGCTCGGGATAGCACTGCTGCCGGTGGATCGGAATCGGGTAGTGGATGCCGGTGCCGATCCCTTCGGCCGCCAGCGCGTCGCGCAACGCATCCCGCGCGGTGCTGCGGATCACGTAGAGATGGAAGCCCTGGCGTCCGTCCACCGCGAGCAGCGGCGCCACGACGCCCGGAACGCCGCGCAGCCCCTCGTCGTACCGCCCCGCCAGCCGCACGCGCTCGGTGTTCCACTCGTCGAGGTAGGGCAGCTTGATCGACAGGATCGCCGCCTGCAGGGTGTCGAGGCGCGCGTTCAGGCCGAGCTCCGTGTGCTCGTACTTCGCGCGCTCGCCGTAGCTGCGCAGGCGCCGCATGCGGGTCGCGAGCCCGGCGTCGTCGGTGACGATCGCGCCGCCGTCGCCGAACGCGCCGAGGTTCTTCGCCGGATAGAAGCTGAAGCAGCCCGCCTGGGCGATCGTGCCGCACGCGCGGTTCCGATAGCGGGCGCCGTGCGCCTGGCACGCGTCCTCGACCACGGGCAGGCCGTGCCGCGCGGCGACCGCCATCACGCCGTCCATGTCGCACGGACAGCCGTACAGATGCACGGGCACGATCGCCCGGGTCCGCGGGGTGATCGCGCGCTCCAGCCGCTCGACGTCGATGTTGAACGAGCGCTCGTCGACGTCGACCAGGACCGGCCGCGCGCCGAGCGCGGTCACCGCCAGCGCCGTCGCGACGAACGTGTTCGCAGGGATCACGACCTCGCTGCCCGGCTCGACGCCGAGCACGTGCAGGGACAGGCGAAGGGCGTCGATCCCGGAGCTGACGCCGATCGCGTGGCCGACGCCCAGATACCGCGCGAACGCGGTCTCGAACGCCGCCACCTCCTCGCCGAGGATGAACCGGCCATGCGAGGCCACCGCCTCGAACGCCTCGCTGAACTTCCGCGCGAGCGGGCGGTGCTGCGGCGTGAGATCGACGAACGGCACGTTCATCGTGACGCCTCGACCGCGGCGCCCGCCTCCTGCCACCGCCCGGCGTGCCGCCGGTAGCGGCGCGGGCACGCCCGGCACTGCGCCGTCGCGCCGCGCGTCAGCAGTCGCTCGCCGCACGCGCAGACGTAACCGACCACGCGGCCGGGATTGCCGACGACCAGCGCGTGCGGCGGCACCGGCTTCGTGACCACGGCGCCGGCGCCGATCATCGCGTAGGCGCCGATGTCGCAGCCGCATACGATCGTGGCGTTCGCGCCGATCGTCGCGCCCGTCGCAATGACCGTGGGCACCGGGGTCCACGGCGCGCGGCTGCGCGGGCGGCGATCGTTCGTCAGCGCGACGTTCGGGCCGAGAAAGACGCCGTCCTCGACGCGGACATGCGCCCACACCGACACGCCGTTCTTCACGGTGACGTCGTCGCCGATCACCGCGCCCGCTTCCACGAAGCACTGGTCGCCGATGTTGCAGCGGCGGCCGACCCGTGCGCCGTCCATCACGTGCGCGAACGCCCAGATCCGCGTGCCGTCGCCGATGGCGGTCGTCTCGACCAGCGCGGTGGGATGCCGATACACGCCCGGCTCCGTCACCGGACCTCCGTCGGCGCGCCGCGCGCGGCCATGGACCGCGTGGCCGCGTCGAGGACGCGCGTCACGTCGACCGCGTGGCGGCCGTCGCCGTCCTTCACGTGTCCGGACGCCAGCGCCTCGAGGAACGCGCGCGCCTGGGCGCGGAGCGGCTCTTCGGGTACCACGCGCGGAATCGTGATGTCGCCCTCGCGGGTCAGGAGCTGGAACTCGCCGTAGTCCACGTACTGGCGCGGCGCGCGCACGATCCCCGTGTCGAACACTGTCACCGGCCCCGGCGAGACCAGCTCGTTCCAGCACGCCATGCGGTCCTGGCCGACCACCGTGATCTCGCGCACCTTCTTCGGATCGATCCACGAGACCTGGATGTTGGCGATCACGTCGCCGGGATAGTGCAGCGTCAGGAAGCTGAGGTCGTCGATGCCTTCCTGCAGGTACGCCTGCCCCACCGCCGAGACCTCGTGCGGCATCGCGTCGAGCAGGAAGTTCGCGATCGACACGTCGTGGGCGGCGAGATCCCACAGCGCGCTCACGTCGCGCCGGATCGGCCCGAGCCCGGTGCGTCGCGACACCAGGTAGAAGATCCGGCCGAGCGAGCGGTCGGCGACGATCTCCTTCAGCTTGCGGATGCCGCGGTTGAAGAGGAACACGTGGCCCACCATGAGCAGCCGGTGCCGCTCGTGCGCGAGCTTCACGAGGGTCTCGCTGTCCTCCACCGTGTGACAGAGCGGCTTCTCGCACAGGACGTGCTTGCCCGCCTCGATGACCGCCCGGACCACCGCGAAGTGCGTCTTCGCCGGCGTCGCGACGACGACCGCGTCGAGGTCGGGCCGCGCGAGCAGCTCCCCCGCGTCGCGGTAGCGCGCGATCGCGGGAAAGTCTTCCGCCATCCGGGCCAGCCGCTCCTCACGGAGGTCCGCGACCGCAACCACTTCGGAGTCGGGGAGGCTCGAGAAATTCCGCACGTGGTTCGGACCCCACTCGCCGCACCCGATCACGCCGATCTTCCAGCGTCGCGCGCCCGCGCCCGTCATCGCGCCACCATCCTACGCTCAGTGCCCCTTCGCGCCCGCGCCGTACGTCGGCGCCGCGAGGCCGTCGATGAGGACGTTGACGCACGCCGGCTTGCCTGACGCGACGGCGCGGGCGAGCGCGGGCTCGAGGTCCTCGGGCCGCTCCACCAGCGCGCCGTGGGCACCGAGCGCGACCGCCATCTGGTCGTAGCGCGTCGGGAGCAGCTCGCACGCGACCGTCCGCGTATCGCCGTAGTGCTGGCGCTGGAGCTGGTGCTCGGCGTTCCAGCGCGCGTCGTTGCCGATGATCGTGATGATCGGCAGCCCGTACCGGACCGCGGTGTCCAGCTCCATCGCGTGGAAGCCGAACGTGCCGTCGCCGAGCACCGCGAGAACCGTCCGGTCGGGCTGCGCGACCTTCGCGGCGAGCGCGAGGGGGATCGCGCTGCCGATGGAGCCGGACAATCCGTTGATCATCCGCGTCCCCGCCTCGAGGCCCGCCTGCGCCCACTGGCCGAACTCGCCGCCGTCGGCCACGAGCAGCGCGTCGCGGTCGAGCAGCGGCTGGAGCGCCGCGCAGACGCGCAGCGGATGGATCGGACGCCGGTTCTCGCGCGCGAGCGCGCCCCACTCGGCGGGGACCGTCGCGCGGGCGCGCGCGACCTCGTCCGCCCACGCGCTGCGCTGCCACGCCCGCTCGCGCGCCGCCGCGGTGAGCTGGTCGAGCGCGAGCGCGGGATCCGCCGCCGCGCTGATGGCGACGCGCTCCGACGCCGCCGCGTCGACGTCGATGCGCAGCACACGCGCGCCGGGGGCGAACGCCGGCGCCTGGCCGAACCGCACGGCGTAGTCGAGCGCCTTGCCGAGCAGCAGCACGACGTCGGCTTCCGGCAGGCAGGCCGAGGCGGCATGCAGCGCGGGGTCGTTGACGCCGCGCGGGCTCTCCATCACGAGCGCGGGCACGCCGGTGATCTCCGAGAAGCGATCGACGAGCGCGCGCCGCTTCGCGCGCGCCATCGCGGGGCCGAGCAGGATCAAGGGACGTTTCGCTTCCGCCAGCACGTCGAGGATCCGGCGCACCGCCGCGTCGGCGGGGCGTGGCGCCTCGAGGCGCAGCGGGCCGGGCGCCGGCCGCGTGTCCGAGAGCTTCGCTTCGAGGAGGTCGCCCGGAAGACTCACGTGCACCGGGCCCGGGCGGCCGGATGCGGCGATCGCGAACGCGCGCGCGATGTCGTCGCCGAGGCCGTCCGCCGATTCCGCCACCCACGCCGCCTTCACCACCGGGCGCGCGGCGCCGACCTGGTCCATCTCCTGGAAGGCGCCCCGCCCGCGCTGGGCGCGGGGCGCGTGCCCGCTCAGGAACACCATCGGCGACTCCGCCATCTGCGCGGAGTAGAGCGCCGAGATCGCGTTGAGGTGGCCGGGCCCCGCGGTGACCAGCGCGACGCCCGGCGTCTCCGTGAGCCGGCCCCACCCATCCGCCATGTGCGCCGCCGCGGCTTCGTGGCGGGTGTGGAGGAGGCCGACCTCACGGTCGATCGTCGCGTCGTAGATCGAGAGGATCTGGTTGCCCGACAGCGAGAAGACGGTCTTCACGCCGTGGGTGCGCAGCGTCTCGACGAGCAGCTCGGCCCCGGTCACGCGCCGCCCACCGCCTCCGCACCCGCCACCGCGCAGTCGTGGTCCTGCTCGCCGGTGCCGCCGCCGCAGCCGATCGCGCCGATGCACTTGCCGTTCTTCATGATCGGCACGGCGCCGATGCTCGGCAGGATCTCGCCCTTCAGCACCGCCGGGACCGACGCCCAGAACGCGGAGCCCTTCATCACCTGCTCGCCCAGGTCCTTGGTGGACTTCCGGAAGTTCGCGGCGGCCATCGCCTTCGCGCGCGAGGTCTCCGTGCTGAAGAAGCCGGCGCCGTCGCCGCGCATGATGAGCACCGGGCGTCCCGATTCGTCGACGACGGAGGCCGTCATCACCGTGCCCATCGCCTTCGCCTTCGCGAGCGCGGCCTTCGCCGCGCGCTCCGCCGTCTCCAACGTCATCTCGATCATGAGGGTCTCCCTGGCCCGGATGGGGCGTGACGAGCATCATAACGGCTCGGCGGCCCTGCGCACGCGGCCGCGGCTAGGGCGCGATCTTGCCGGCCTGGAGCGCCTGCTGGTAGAACTGCTCGGCGGTCATCCCGGCGCCGTACGACCCGTCCCAGTTCCGCGCGTACGCGATCTTGCCGAGCTGCGCGGCCGTCAGCGAGCCCGACGTGACGGCGCCGGCGCCGGCGCCGGCGCTGCCGCTGCCGCTCCCACCCGGGGCGCCGAAGCGCTGCTGGTAGTACTCGGACGCGGTGAGGCCGGCGGCGTACGTGCCGTTCCAGTTGCGCGCGAAGGCGATCTTGTCGAGCTCCGCCGCCGTGAGCGAACCGGAGGTGCCGCCGCCGCTCCCGCTGCCCCCGCCCGGGGCGCCGAAGCGCTGCTGGTAGTACTCGGACGCGGTGAGGCCGGCGGCGTACGTGCCGTTCCAGTTGCGCGCGAAGGCGATCTTGTCGAGCTCGGCGGCGGTCAGCGACACGGGTGCGGTCCCGCTGCTCACGGGCTCGGCGCTGGCGCTGTTCCCGAACGCCCGCTGGTGGAACGCTTCGGCGGTCAACCCGGCCGGGCCGTACGTCCCGGTCCAGTTCCGCGCGTACGCGATCCGGTCACGCTGTGCGGTCGTCAGCGGCGGGCCCGTGACGATCGGCAGCGTGATCGCGCTCGACGTGCCCCCGCCGTGGCCGTTCGCCGCGGGGGTCACGACCGTGATGGCGTAGCTCCTGACTTCCTCAACCTCGCTCGCCGACATGGCGATCGTCAGCCGGGTCGTGCTGACGTACGTGGTGGCGCGCGGCACGCCGTTGACGCGGACCGCGGACGTGGTCGTGAAGCGGCTTCCCACGACCGCGAGGGTGAAATCCCGGTTGCCGGCGATGATGCTGGTCGGCGACAGGCTGCTGGCGACGGGCACCCCGGGCGCGACGGTCAGCGAGAGCGTCGCGGACGTCCCGCCGCCGGGGCTCGGGCTGACCACGGCGATCGACGCCGTAGACGGCGCGGCGATGTCTGCGGCGGTGATCGCGGCGCGGAGCTCGGTGGCGCTCACGAACGTCGTGCCGCGGCTGGCGCCGTTCCACGCCACGACCGAGCTCCTCACGAAGCCGGAGCCGGTCACGGTGAGCGCGAACGCGTCGCCGCCCGCCGCGACGCTCGTCAGCGACAGCGCGCTCGCGACGGGCGCGGGATTGGTGACGACGAACACGCTGGTCGCGGTCGCGGCGGTCCCGTCGGCGTCGTCGCCGCCGAGCGTCCCGCTGCGCGCCCACACCGACACCACGTAGCCGGCGTTGCCGCTGGCCGGCGTCCAGTCGTACGTGGCCGTCGTGGACCAGTCCTGCGTCACGCCCCACGCGGCGCCGTCGTAGACGCGCCACTTGTAGCGGATCGTGCCGACGCCGCCCGTCGGCGTCGCGGTGAAGCGGATCGTCGTCCCCGCCGCCTGCGGTGAGGTGCGGTCGGCGGCGAGCGTTACCCCGAGCCCCGTGAGTGCGCCGAGTGCGTGGCGAACGCGGACGCGGCGATACGTGGCGCCCGTGCTCGAATCCGTGACGAGCTCCGCCGTCGAGCGGAGCGCGGCGAGGACCTCGTCGACCGTCGCCGACGGCTTCGCCTGCTTGAGCACCGCCCACGCGCCGGCCACGTGCGGCGTGGCCATCGACGTGCCCGCCTCGTATCCATACGTCCCACCCGACGGCCCGGAGCACGTGCCGCGCGACGTCGACTGCCCCGGCGGCCGCGCCGAGCAGATGCTCCCGCTGCCCGACGCGCCGTTGCCGCCCGGCGCGAAGACCATCGACGCCTCGAGCGCCGGAGCGCGGTCCGAGTACGACGCGATGGTGTCGCTCTTCGTGGTGGCGCCGACGCGGATCGCGCTCGACAGACAGGCGGGATAGCCGATCGCGTTCGACGACCCGTCGTTGCCGTTCGCGACGACGGTGGCGATTCCCGCCGCGCGGAGCGCGTCGATGTCGGTCTTGAGGCCGATGGAGACGTCGACGCCGTCGCACGTGGACGACGACAGGAAGTCGATCGCGCCAAGGCTCATGTTGACCGCCGCGATCGTCAGGGAGTCCTTCAGCACGAGCACGCGGTCGAGCGCGGCCTTGACGTCGGCGAAGCGGCCGGTGCCGCCCGGCCCGAACACCTTGATCGCCACCAGCGCCGCCGCCGGCGCGACGCCCGCGAACGAGCTGCCCGCGCCCGCGGCGATGCCCGCGACGTGCGTGCCGTGCGCCGACACCGGGCTCGCCGCGCCCGCGCCGCTCGCGCCGTTGGGACAGCCGCCCGCCGTCGAGACCGTGCACCATTCCTGGATCACACGGCCGCCGAAGAAGGGGTGCGCGCGGTCGACGCCGCTGTCGACGATCACGATGGTCTGCCCCTCACCCGTCGCGCCGAGCGTGGCGAGCCCGGGGGTCTGCACGATCGGTCCGCTCTGGACGAGGCGCGGCGTGAGCTCGAAGTCTTCGACCAGCTCCTCGACCAGCAGCGAGGTCGCGAGGAGCCTCAGCGCGGGCGCCGACACTTCGAGCGCCATGTACGGGCTCGTCACGTAGCGCCAGAGCACCTGGTGCGACGTCCCCGCCAGCGAGTCGAGCGCGAGCCGCTGGAGATCCGCGATGTCGAGGCGCTGGAGGAAGACGCTGAGCTGGTCGCCCGTGAGCGCGCCCTCCGGGAGCGTTTCCGGCGCGTACAGCTTCACGATGACACGCACCGGTCCCTGCGTCTCGGCACGGAGGAGCAGATCTTCGAGCGGACCGGCCGCGGCGGGTCCGAGCGAGAGCGCGAGGAGAGCCAGGCAGAGCGTGGCGATCAGGCGCGGACGGCTCAGCGGGTCGCTCCCGGAACCGCCTCAAGGTCGCTCACGACCGACAGGACGTGCGGCGAGCGGTCGAGGATGCGCAGCGCGTCGACGCCGAGCTCCAGCGCGAGGAAGGGCGAGTGGAGATAGCGGTGGAGCACGCGGAGCGGGATGCCCGCGAGCTCCGCGAGGACCGCGTCCTGGACCGGGGCGATCGCCGCGCCCGCCGGAAGGTCGAGCCGGACGATCACGCGCACGGACCCGGCGCGCTGCGCTTTCGTAAGCACGTCCGCGGGGACGCGCTGGAGCTCACCGGCCACCGCCGGCGCCGCGAGGGCGGCGACCATGGCTGCGGCGCTCATCACCACGCGCCACGCAGGCCTGCGACTGCCGGTATTCGGTTCCATCGCTTCCTCGCGACGGTGGCGAGGGAGGACAGAACTACCAGCCGGGCCCCGCGAGGAGCGAGAAAATTCGCCGGGCCGCCGCTACCCCGCGGTGCGGAGGAGCGCGCCGCTGTTCACGTAGTCAGGGGTGTCGAGAGTCGGCTCCCCGCCGGCCCCTGAGAGCCGGTCGGCGACTTCCACGCCCTGCATGAACGTGTGGTCCTGATTCGACACCTCGTAGAGCCACGCGCCGAAGCGGCCGCGTGAATAGATGCGATGCCGCTCGAGCTCGCGCCGCAGCGGCTCGACGACCGCCTCGCGGCCCACGAACGGCGTCGGATAGCCGTGCTCCTCGCGGCGATGCCACACGGTGACCACCTCGGCGTCCGGCGGGATCAGGCGATCCTCGCGCATCGCGCGCACGGTCCAGTCGGCCAGCGACGCCGCGTCGACGGGGCGCCACGACGTCTCGCACACCTCGGCCATCAGCGACCAGTGCGCGCCCGGCGGGACGTTCGCCGGCGAGTAGTTCGAGAACACGGTCACGCGGTAGTACGGGCTGTTCGCCTCGGGAAAGTACATCCAGCACTTCGTCGCGAGCGCGGGGGGCGGTGTGCCGCGCAGCCCGACGCCGAGGATGTGCACGGCGCTGTGCACGAGCGAGTCCGCCGCGCGCGCCGTCCACGCGGGCAGGCCCTCGGTGAGCGCGCACAGGCGGTCGAGCGGCATCGAGGAGACGAGGGAGTCGAACGGCACGCGCCTGCCGTCGGTGAGGACGACGACTCGCGCGGCCAGCTCGATGCGTGCGACCTCCGCGCGGAACGTCATCCGCTCCGGCTTCAGCAAGCCGGCGACGGCGCGCCAGATCGCGCCCGTGCCGCCGCGCCGGGGGAACCGGAACGTGCGGTTGGGGCCCCAGCCGACGTCGTCGCGGTTGTCGGCGATGTTGGCCTTGATGCGCGCGACGTCCGGCACGGCGACACGCTCGCCCATCCACCGCGTTCCGAGGCGCGCGAGCGGATAGCCCCAGACCTTCTGGTTGTACGGCACCAGGAACAGCGTGGCGAGGCCTCCCCCGAACGTGCGGTCGACCCACTCGCCGAAGTCCCGCGGACGCTGCGGCGCCTGCGCGGCGGCGCGCTCGAGATCCGCGAGGCAGCGCGCGCGGTCGTCGGGATCGAGCCGGTGGATGTTGTTCTGGAACGGGTACGGCACGAACCGCCCCTTGATCCACACCCACGATTCGCGCTGGTGATGCAGCCAGGCGTCGCCGAGCGCCCGATCGAGGACGGCGTCGTAGTACGCGTAGTGACTGAACTGCACGTGGCCGCCGACGTCCCAGGTGAAGCCGTGGTCGTCGACGTAGCTCGTCGCCAGCCCGCCGGGGCCGGCCGCGCGCTCGAGTAGCGTGACGGCGTCGTGACCGTGCTCGGCGAGCCGGTACGCGGCGCCGAGGCCGGCCGGCCCCGCGCCGATGATGACGACGCGTCCGGGGTCGGTCATCGCCGCGCCCGCCGTGAGATCGCCAGCGCTTCGCGGAACGCGCGGAAGGCGCCCTTCCAGAGGCGCCGGCCGACGATGGAGACGGTGCCCGTCCGCCGCCCCTCCCACACGATCGGCATCTCGCGCGTGCGGAGCCCGCGGCGCGCCGCGAGCCCGACGATGACCGCGTTCGGCGCGAACGTATCGACCGGAACGTCGACAAGGACCGCATGCAGGCTCGCGCCGCGCATGAGGCGATACGGACAGTTCACGTCGTGGATCGCCGCGCCGAAGAGCGCGCGCACAGCCAGACGGCACGCGGCCGTGATGAGACGGCGCGGGAGCGGAGACACGCGACTCACGCGGCGTCCGACGAGCAGGTCGGCGGTCTCACGCTGCGCCCACAGCGCCTCGAACGCCTCCGGTGGTCCCTCGCCATCGCCGTCGACCTGGAAGACCCACTCGGCCTTCGCCTCGTGATAGCCGCGCAGGATCGTCGGGCCATGCCCGCGATTCGGATGCGCGGCGACCAGGACTCGTGCGTTCGTCGCCGCCGTCGCCGCGAGCGCTGCGGCGGTGCCGTCCCGCGAGCCGTCGTCGTAGACGCGGATCTCGTAGTCGATCTTCAAGCGCTCGAGGACGGCGCTCCACCGCTCGACCACCGCGCCGATCGCGGCCTCTTCGTTGTAGGCAGGGATGACCACCGCCAGCTCGGGCCTCATGCGGTTTCACGCAGGACGGCACGCATCCCATGCCACGCCGTGTACGCACAGACCGCCCAGGTCGCAACGCCAAGCAGTCCGGTGGCGATCGTCAGCGCGATGTCCGATCCCTGGAGCATCTCGAGGCGCGCGGTGAAAGACGGGACCTTGTACTTCGCGACGAGCGACGACGCGCTGTAGCTGGCGACGATCCACGCCCCGCCGACGACGCTGTACAGCACGCCGAGCCTCGGGGCCACGACGGCATAGAACGGTAGCGCCCAGATCAGGTACTGGACGCCGATGCCGGTCATCACCGCGCACGTGCCCGTCGCCAGGACCAGCGCGAGACGCCACCGGTCAGCGTGCGGACGGAGCCATGCGACCACGGCGACCGCGGCGATCCACATGAGCGCGAGCCCCTGCCCGTACGCGCGGAGCATCGTGTCCGCGGCCGCGAAGGTGTCGCGCCCGGTCTGCCATCCCGCCAGCGCCAGGACACGCGGCGTCTGCAAGACGAGCAAACTCGCGCCCCATGCCCCGTAGGGCGCGATCGTCCGCTGATGCTCCGCCACCTCGCCGGGACGCAGGAGGACCGGCGCGTTCACGGCGACGAGGACGGCGGCGCACGTCGCCGCCGCCGCGAGCCGCGAGCGGCGGTCGCGCGCGAGCGCGCCCGTGAGGGCGACGAAATGCTGGCGCACCGATCCCGCGAGCGCGAGCGCGAGCCCGGCGAGCGACGCCCGGCCGCGGTCGGCCTGGTGAAGCGCCCAGACGGCGCCCAGCACGGCGACCGTATGGATCTGCCCGTGATAGACGGACAGGACGAGCGACACGGGACTGAAGATGTAGAGGAGGGCCGCGGGCCGGCCCGCGCGGTGGGCGAGGAGCAGCCACGCGATCGCGAGGTCCGCGAGAATCGCCGGCGCCTTTGCCACGATGCCGAACGTCATCCCGGTGACCCGGGCGAGCGCGAGACAGCCCGCCCACACCGCGTAGTCGGCGATCAGCGGGAAGACCATCGCACCCTCGGGCCGCAACGGCCCGACCCCGTCGAGGAACGCGGCCGCGCGGTGGTGCGCGTTGGTGATGTCATCCGTCCATTCGACGAAGCACGCCGCGACCAGCTTGAGGAGGGTCACCACAACGAGCAGCGTGCGCAGTCCCGAGCCTCGCTATGCGGCGCGGCGGCTGGCGATCGCGGCACGCATCCGCGGCAACGCGCCGAAGAGACCGAGGTTCGCCAGACGCTTCATCAGGAAGCGATACTGCGCGGGCCGTAGACGGCTGAGCATGCGCAGCATGTTGCGCGGGCGCAGATAGAACCGCAGGTGCGCGCGCTTCTGGATCCGGACGATCTCGCGGGCCGACACGGCGGCCCAGTTGGCCTCGAAGGCGTAGTAGTTGAACGTGGACCAGTCGATCTCGGCGCCGCCGGCGTAGTGCTCGCGCCAGTAGTCGTAGATGTCGGTGCCGGGCAGCGGCGTGGTCTTCGTGAACTGGACGCGATCCAGCGGCAGCGACAGCGCGAACTCGACGGTCGCCTCGACCTCCTCGCGGGTTTCGGTGGGGAAGCCGATCATGAAAAAGCCCCAGGCCTCGATGCCGCTCTCGTTCACCCAGCCGACCACGCGGCGCACGAGCGCGACATCCAGCTTCTTCTTGACCATGTCGAGGATGCGCTGGCTCGACGACTCGATGCCGAGCGCCATCAGGTAGCAGCCCGCGCGCTTCATGAGGCGGAGCAGCTCGGGGTCGAGCCGATCGATCCGGACGCCGTTCGGCAGGCTCCAGATCACCGGGAGGTCCCGGCGGATCAGCTCCTCGCAGATGGCGACCGCGTGCTCACGCTTGATCGTGAAGTTGTCGTCCTCGATCTGGACTTCGCGCACGCCGTACTCGCGGTGGAGGACCTCGATCTCGTCGACCACCTGCTTCGGCGTCCGGTAGCGCATCGCCTTGCCCGCGGTGATCGGCGCGCTGCAGTAGGTGCAGCTGTACGGACAGCCGCGCGTCGTGATGATCGGCGCGAGCGGGAACCGTCGCGCGATCATGCCGTGCGGCGCCGGCGGATACGACCGCGGATCGATGAGATCCCACGCCGGACCGCCGAACTCGTCGAGGGCCTTGTAGAACGGCGTGGAGCCGTTACGGACCACCGCGCCATCCTTCCAGTAGCAGAGCCCCTGGATCTTCTCTGGCGCCTCACCGTTGGCGAGCGCGGTCAGGAGCAGCTCGCCTTCGCCCGCGCATGCGTAGTCCGCCCCGGACTGCCGGAGGCTTCCTTCGGGATCGGCGATGACGTGCGGGCCGCCGATGATGGTGGGCAAGCCGTAGGCCTTGGCGCGGCGGACTTCCGCCACCATCTCCGGGAAGTACGTGGTCATCGCGGTGAGGCCGACGAGGTCGTAGCGACTCGGGTCGTAGACGACGTCCTCGCGCACGCCGTCGAGGACGGCGACCTCGTGGCCGCCGCGGCGGAGCGCCGACGCGAGATACCCGAGCCCCAGGTGCGGCGCGACGATATGGGTTCGGTATTTCGGACTGATGAGCAGGACCCGCATGACCGGGACATACTAGCGGGCTTCTTGCCCGGTAAGTGCTGGAATTAATGGCGGAGGGCGGGAGATTCGAACTCCCATGACCCTTGCGGGTCGGTGGATTTCAAGTCCACTGCCTTGCCAGTTGAGGCTAGCCCTCCGTGCCGCATGATTGTCCCACATGGGACGGAGCTCGCGGCGACGGCGGCAGATGGCCGCGGCGGTGATCGGCCTGTCCGTGGCGATCGGCGTCGCCCTTGCGGCTCCGCGCTGGCTGGCCGTCGAAGACCCGTTGCGCCCCTGCCCGGCCATCGTCGTCCTCAACGGCGAGGAGCGCCGCACCGACGAAGCCGCACGGCTCTACCACGCCGGCATCGGGAGCGAAGTCTGGCTGACGCAGGACCCGGCGAGCCACGACGAGGCCGGCGACCGTGGCGTCCGCTGGAGCCGCGCCCGGTTGGTGACGCTCGGGGTGCCGGCCGCCGCCGTGTACCAGGTGCCGGGCGATGCGCGCCGGACCCGTGCGGAAGTCGCGGTCATCGCCGGAGCGCTGCGTCGCCGCGCGCTCCCGTGCGCGGTGCTCGTCACATCGCCGCCGCACGCGCGCCGCGTGAAGGCGACATGGTGGTGGGTGGTCGGCCGTTCTCCACAGGCGGTCGTCCGCCACGCCCCGAACGCGCTCCACGCCGGATGGGCGGTGGTGGCGCGGGAGCTGCCCGTGACGCTGCTGGCGGTGGCCGGCTTTCCGCGCTGAGCCGCGCTACGCGCGCGGGGCGAGACGCTCCAGACCGCCCATGTACGGCGCCAGCGCCGCGGGGATCGCGACGGTGCCGTCCGCCTCCTGGTAGTTCTCCAGCACCGCGATCAGCGTGCGGCCGACCGCGAGGCCGGAGCCGTTCAGCGTCGCCACGAACTCCGGCTTGCCGCCGTCGGCCGGCTTGTAGCGGATGTTCGAGCGGCGGCCCCCGAACGCGTCGTAGTTCGAGCACGACGAGATCTCGCTGTACGCGCCGAGGTGCGGGCGCCAGACCTCGATGTCGTAGCCCTTGGCGCCGCTGAAGCCGAGGTCGCCCACGCAGCGCTCCACCACCCGGTACGGCAGCGCGAGCCGCTGCAGCACGGTCTCGGCGTTCGCCACCATCGACTCGAGCTCGTCGTAGGACCGCGCCGGCGTGGTGAGCTTCACCAGCTCGACCTTGTCGAACTGGTGCTGGCGGTAGATGCCCTTCATGTCCTTGCCGTACGTGCCGGCCTCGCGCCGATAGCACGGCGTGAACGCGGTGTAGCGGCGCGGGAGGCTCGCTTCCGCCAGGACTTCGCCGCCGTGCATCGCGGTGAGCGGCACCTCCGCGGTCGGAATCAGGTACAGCGTCCGGCCCTCGTCGGCGTCCACCGTCTTGAACAGCGCGTCCTCGAACTTCGGGAGCTGGCCCGTGCGCAGCATCGTCTCGCCGCTGACGAGGTGCGGGACCCAGAGCTCCGTGTAGCCGTGCTCGCGCGTGTGGAGATCGAGCATGAACTGCGCGAGCGCGCGCGACAGGCGCGCCGCCCCGGCCCACAGCACCGTGAAGCGGGACTTCGCGAGCTTCACCGCGCGCTCCGGATCGAGCAGGCCGAGCGCCTCTCCGACGTCCTCGTGGGGCTTCGGGGTGAAGGCGAAGGCGCGCGGCGTGCCCCAGGTGCGGACCTCGACGTTGTCCGCGTCCGAGGTGCCGGGCGGCACCGATGGATGCGGGACGTTGGGGACCTGCGCGACGAGCCCGTCGACCCGGGCGTCGACGTCGCGGAGCTCGGTCTCGAGCGTCTTGATGCGCTCGCCCACCTCGCGCATCTTCGCCATCTCGGCGGAGGCGTCCTCGCCCTTGCGCTTCGCCTGGCCGATCGCCTCCGACGCGCGGTTGCGGTGCGCCTTGAGGTCTTCGGTCTCCTTGATGAGGCGGCGCCGGTCGGCGTCGAGCGCGACGATCTGCCTGACCAGCTCCGCGCCGCCCTTCTGCGCGAGCGCGCGCTCCACGGCCTCGGGCTGCTCGCGGATGAGCTTGAGGTCGAGCACGGGTTACGGCGCTGCTTCGGCGGGGGCCTGCTCGGCGTCGACGCGCGCGATCGAGCCGACCTTGTCGTCGCTCTCGATGTCGATGATGCGCACGCCCATCGTGTTGCGGCCCTGCGAGCGGACGCCGGCGACGTGCATGCGGATCATCTTGCCCTTCGTCGTGATGACGAGGAGGTCGTCAGCTTCCCGGACCTGGAGCATCCCGACCACGGGGCCGTTGCGGCCGTCGGTCTTGATGTCGATGATGCCCTTGCCCGCGCGCCCCTGCAGCCGGTACTCCTCGAGCGGCGTGCGCTTGCCGTAGCCGCGCTCGGTGACGGTGAGGATCTGCGCGCCTTCCTGCACGACGTCCGCCGCGATCACCTGGTCGTCGTCCGCGAGCTCGATGCCCTTGACGCCGCCCGCGCCGCGCCCCATCGAGCGCACCTCGTCCTCCGCGAAGCGGATGACGATGCCGGACTTCGTGGCGATCATGACCTCGCGCGTGCCATCGGTGCGGCGCGCGGTCATCAGCTCGTCCCCCGCATCGAGGCCGATGGCCTGGATGCCGCCCGCGCGCGGGTGCGAGTACGCCTCGAGCTCGGTCTTCTTCACCTTCCCCTGCTTGGTGGCGAAGAAGACGTAGCCGCCCGCCGCGAAGTCGCGCACGGGCACGCACGTGGCGACGCCCTCGCCTTCGCCGAGCGAGAGGAGGTTGACCATCGCCTTGCCCTTGGCCTGGCGTCCGCCCTCCGGGATCTCGTGCACCTTGAGCCAGTGCACCTTGCCGAGGTTGGTGAAGAACATGAGGTGGGAGTGCGTCGAGGCGACGAACAGGTCGTCGACGATGTCCTCCTCCTTCGTCTCCATCCCGGTCACGCCCTTGCCGCCGCGGCGCTGGCTGCGGTAGGTGTCGACGTGGGTGCGCTTGATGTAGCCCGAGCGCGTGATCGTGACGATCATCTCCTCGTCGGCGAGGAGGTCCTCGATGGTGAGCTCCGTCGACTGGCTCACGATCTCCGTGCGGCGGCCGTCGCCGTACGCCTCCTTGATGCCGAGGAGCTCGCCCTTGATGATCGCCATGAGCTTCGCGTCGGACGCGAGGATGCCCTGCAGCTCGGCGATGAGCGCGACCACCTGCTCGTGCTCTTCCACGATCTTGTGGCGCTCGAGCTGCGTGAGGCGCTGCAGGCGCATGTCGAGGATGGCCCTGGCCTGGATCTCCGACAGCTCGAGCTGCGTCATCAACGCCTCGCGGGCGGCGTCCGGGCTGTCCGCGGCGCGGATGAGGCGGATCACGAGGTCGAGCTGGTCGACGGCCTTGCGGAGGCCGGCGAGGATGTGCTCGCGCTCCTGCGCGCGCGCGAGGTCGTAGCGCGTCCGCCGCGTCACCACCTCGCGCCGGAACTTGATGAACGCCTCGAGCATCTGCTTGAGGTTCACCACCTGCGGCCGGCGGTCGACCAGCGCCAGCATGATGATGCCGAACGTCGTCTGCATCTGCGTGTGCTTGAAGAGCTGGTTCAGCACGATGTCCGGCATCCCGCCGCGGCCGAGCTCCAGCACCACGCGGATGCCCTCGCGGTTCGTCTCGTCGCGGATCTCGGCGATGCCGTCGATCTTCTTCTCTTTCGACAGCTCGGAGATCTTCTCGATGAGCGTGGCCTTGTTCACCTGGTACGGCAGCTCGGTGATGATGAGCGCCTCGCGGCCGCCGCGGCCCGTCTCCTTGTGCGCCTTGGCGCGCAGCGTGATCGTCCCGCGCCCGGTCGTGTACGCCTCGCGGATGCCGCCCCGTCCGTAGATCTGCGCCGCGGTCGGAAAGTCCGGGCCGGTCACGATCTCGCAGAGCTTCTCGATGCTCGTGTTCGGGTCGTCGACCAGCACCACCAGCGCGTCCACCACCTCGGAGAGGTTGTGGGGGGGGATGTTGGTGGCCATGCCGACCGCGATGCCCGTGGAGCCGTTGACGAGGAGGTTCGGGATCCTCGTCGGCAGGACGACGGGCTCGACCTCGTTGTCGTCGTAGTTCGGGACGAAATCGACGGTTTCCTTGTCGATGTCCGCGAGCAGCTCGTGCGCGATGCGCGCCATGCGCGCTTCGGTGTAGCGCATGGCCGCGGCGGGGTCGCCGTCGATCGAGCCGTAGTTGCCCTGCCCGTCCACGAGCGGATAGCGCAGGGAGAACTCCTGCACCATGCGGACGAGCGTGTCGTAGATGGCGGAGTCGCCGTGCGGATGGAACTTGCCCATGCAGTCGCCGACGACGCGCGCGGACTTCTTGTAGCCGCGGTTCCAGGCGAGACCGAGGAGCTGCATCGTGTAGAGCACGCGGCGGTGGACGGGCTTGAGCCCGTCGCGGATGTCGGGAAGCGCGCGCCCGACGATGACGGACATCGCGTAGTCCAGGTAGGACTTTCGCATCTCCTCTTCGATCGGCGCGTTGATCTGACGATCGGGCATGGCTAGATGTCCAGGTTCGCGACGTCCAGCGCGTTCGCCTCGATGAACGCGCGGCGCGGCTCGACCGCGTCGCCCATGAGGATCGTGAACATCTCGTCGGCGCCGACCGCGTCCTCCATCGTGACCTTGAGGAGCGTGCGCGTCTCCGGGTTCATCGTCGTCTCCCAGAGCTGCTCGGGATTCATCTCGCCGAGCCCCTTGTAGCGCTGGAAGGTCGCGCCCGCCTTCGACATCTCGAGCGCCGTGCGGTGGAAGTGATCGAGGTCGGTGACCGGCGTCTCCTTGTCGTCCTCGACGATCGTCGTCGGGCCCTTCGCGACGGCGGCGACCTTTTCCCAGAGCTCCGTGAGCGTGGCGTAGTCCGCCGCCTTGAAGAGGTCGGTGCTGAACGACACCTCGGGCGTGCCCGCGATGGCGATGCGATGGCCCTCGTTGGCCTCGCCGGGGTGGACCGTGACCCGATAGCCGTCGACCGAGGCGGCCGCGATCTGCACGGCCTCGCCGATCGCCGCGTGGTCGATGCCCCGCTTGTTGCCGCGGAACTTCGAGCGCAGGAGCTCGGTGAGGATGGGCCCCGGCACGCCGCGGCGCGCGAGCTTGGCCACGAGCCCGCGGTACTCCGAGACGCTCTTCAGGAGCTCGAGCAGCGCCTCGCCGGCGACCGGCACCTTCGCGCCGGCGACCTTCACGCTCGCCGACTCCACCCAGGCCGAGAGGAAGAAGTCCTCGAACTCGCGCTCGTTCATCAGGTACTTCTCGGTGCGGCCCTTCTTCACCTTGAAGAGCGGCGGCTGCGCGATGAAGAGGTGGCCCGCCTCGATGATCGGCATCATGTGCCGGAAGAAGAACGTCAGGAGCAGCGTGCGGATGTGCGCGCCGTCGACGTCGGCGTCGGTCATGAGGATGACCTTGTGGTACCGGAGCTTCGCGATGTCGAACTCTTCCGTCCCGATGCCGGTGCCGAGGGCCGAGATGAGCAGCCGGATCTCATTGTGGGAGAGGACCTTGTCGTAGCGGGCCTTCTCCGAGTTGATGATCTTGCCCCGCAGCGGCAGCACGGCCTGCGTCTTGCGGTCCCGGCCCTGCTTGGCCGAGCCGCCGGCGGAATCGCCCTCGACGAGGAAGATCTCGCGGTACTGCGGGTCGCGCTCCGAGCAGTCGGCGAGCTTCGCGGAGAGCCCCTCGTCGTCGCGGCCCGAGCGCCGGGTGAGCTCGCGCGCCTTGCGCGCGGCCTCGCGCGCCTGCGCGGCCCGCGTGGACTTGTCCGCGATCTTCCGCGCGATGGTGGGATCTTCCTCGAACGCCTCCGCGAGCTTGTCGTTCACGATCTGCTGGACCAGGCCCTTGACCTCGCTGTTGCCGAGCTTGGCCTTCGTCTGGCCCTCGAACTGCGGATCGGGGATGCGGACGGAGACGACGGCGCACAGCCCCTCGCGCACGTCGTCGCCGGTGACGCCGCCCTTGAAGTTCTTGAGGAAGCCGTTCGCCTCGGCGTACGCCGCGATGCGGCTCGTGAGCGCCGCGCGGAAGCCCGTGAGGTGCGTACCGCCCTCGCGCGTGTTGATGTTGTTCGCGAAGGAGAACACGCTCTCCTGGTAGCCGTCGTTGTACTGCACGGCCACCTCGATCTCGATGTCGCCCTTCTTGCCCTCGAAGAACAGGACCTTCGAGTGGATGGGCGTCTTGTTCTGGTTGAGGTGCTTCACGAACTCGACGATGCCGCCCTTGTAGAGGAACGTGTGCTCGCGGCCGTCGCGCTCGTCCTCGATGACGATCTTCAGGCCGCGATTGAGGAAGGCCAGCTCGCGGAGCCGGTTCGAGAGCGTGTCGAACGAGAAGTCCGTCGTCTCGAAGATCGAGGGGTCGGGCTTGAAGCGGATGATCGTGCCGTGCTTCGGCGTCTTGTCGCCCTCGGTGAGCGGGCCCGCGGGGATGCCGCCCTTCTCGTAGCGCTGCGTCCACACCGCCCCGTTGCGCTTGATCTCGAGCTCGAGCCACTCGCTCAGCGCGTTGACGACCGAGACGCCGACGCCGTGCAGACCGCCGGACACCTTGTAGGCCGAGTGCTCGAACTTGCCGCCCGCGTGCAGCACCGTGAGGACGACCTCGGCGGCGGACTTGCCGGTCTCCTTGTGCGTGTCGACCGGGATGCCGCGGCCGTTGTCGCCGACGGAGCACGAGCCGTCCGAGTGCAGGATGACCTTGATCGAGTCGCAGTAGCCGGCGAGCGCCTCGTCGACCGCGTTGTCGACGACCTCGTAGACGAGATGGTGCAGGCCGTACGTGCTCGTGTCGCCAATGTACATGGCGGGCCGCTTGCGTACGGCCTCGAGGCCCTCGAGGACCTTGATGTCGCTCGCGGTGTACGTGTCCGCGCTCATCCCCGCGTCACCGTCGTCTCCGCTCCGGTCACCGTGCCTCCCTTGACGTTCCAGCGCATGCCGTCGGTCCCGGGCAGCGCCTCGGGCGACGTGAGGTAGACCTGCTCGACGCCCTGGATCTCGCGCAGGACGTTCGCGCGGACCTCGGCGTCGAGCTCCGAGAGCGCGTCGTCGAGGAGCAGCACCGGCGCGGTCCCCACGGCTTCGGTGACCGGCAGCACTTCCGCGAGCCGCAGCGACAGCGCGATCAAGCGCTGCTGGCCGCGCGAGCCGAACGAGCGCACGTCCGCGCCGTCGAGCTCGATCGCGAGGTCGTCGCGATGCGGGCCCACCAGCGTGAGCCGCCGGCGGACCTCCGCGCGGCGGGCGCGCCCCAACGCCGCCAGCACGTCGGCGGCGTCGGTCGCTTCGCCGAGCGCGGTGCGATAGCGGATCTCGACCTTGTGGCGCGCGCCCGACAGCGCCGGGAAGACGCGCCCGAGCTCCGTCTGCAGCATGGCGGCGGCCTTGCGCCGGCGCGCGATCATCTCCGCGCCGAGCGTCGCGAGCTGCTCGTCCCACGGCGCGAGGCGCTCGTCGAGCCCGGGCTCGCCGCTCTGGAGCAGATGATTGCGGCGCGCGAGCACCTGGCGATACCGCACGAGCCCGGCGAGATGCCCCGGGTAGAGACGCCCGGCGAAGCCGTCGATGAAGTTCCGGCGCGCGGACGGTCCCCCGTTGACGATCTCCAGATCCTGCCAGCCGAACGCGATCACGCGGGCCCAGTCGCAGACGTCACCGGACGCCTGCGCGGTGCCGGAGTCGTGCTTGCGGATCATGCGGCGAAGCGTGCGGCCACCGTCCGCGCGGCGGACTTCGCCGGTGACGGTCGTCGAGGACGCATCCCAGTGCGGCACTTCGGGAAGCCGCGACGTCCGGAAGGAGCGTCCCGTGAGCAGAAACCCGACGGCCTCCAGGAGGTTCGTCTTCCCTTGGGCGTTCGGCCCGGTCAGCAGATTGAGGCGCGGCGAGGGGTGGTACTCGAGGGTGCGATAGTTACGAAATTCGAGTAGCTGTATCCATCCAATCTGCACCCAGCGCTGCTCCTGTCCTCAGAGATAAACCCTTGTTTTTTAGAGCTAAAAAGCTCTCTAAATGCGCATGGGCATTATAACACAGCGATAGCCGTCATCCTCCGCGCTTTTGACGACTCCGGGGCTCAGTCCGTCCTTGAATTCGAACACCACCGCGTCGTCTTCCATCGGCGAGAGCGCGTCGAGGATGTACCGCGAGTTGAACGCGATCGCGATCTCCTCGCCGGCGTAATCAACCGCGAGCGCCTCCTCCGCTTCCCCGAGCTCCGCGCTCGACGCGGAAAGCTTCAGCGACGCCGGGGCGAGCGTCAGCTTCACCGGCTTGTTGCGTTCCTCGGCCATCACCGCCACGCGCCGCAGCGCCGAGGTCAGCGCGGGCCGGCTCAGCAGCAGCCTGCCGGGATGTCCCTTCGGAATCACCGCCTCGTAGTTCGGGAACTGCCCTTCGATGAGCCGCGCGGTCATGACGAAGTTCGGCATCTGGAGCACGAACTGGTTCTCCGTGATCGCGACCTGCACTTCTTCGCCTGCGCCGAGCGCGCGCTGGATCTCGGTGATCGCCTTGCGCGGCACGATTCCCGTCACGGGCGTCGCGCCCTGCCCGAGGGGCCGTGAGGCCATCGCGAGGCGGTGGCCGTCGGTCGCGACCACGCGCATCTCTTTCGCCTGGATCACGAAGAGCACACCGTTGAGCGCGTAGCGGGTCTCGTCGTGCGAGACGGCGAAGCTCGTGTGCGTGAGCATCTCGCGGAGCACCTTCGCGTCCAGGGCGAGCCACGCGGCCGGCGAGGCCGGCACGACGGCCGGAAAATCGTCCGGCGCGAGGCCGACCAGCTTGTACGACACGCCCCCGCATCGAAGGCTCACGCTCGCGTTCTCGCCGACCCTGAGCGTCAGCGTCGCGGCCGGCAGCTCCTTGACGATCTCCGCGAGCTTCCGGGCGGAGATCGTGACCGAGCCCTTCGTCGCCACGCGCGCCGGAACGGTCACGCGCGCGCCGACATCGAGGTCGGTGGCGCTGAGCCGGATGGTCTCGCCGTCCGTTTCGAGCAGCACGTTGGCCAGGATCGGCAGGGTCTGCCGCGGCTCGACGATGTTCTGCACCATCTGCAGACCCTTCAGGAACGCGTCACGATCCAGAACCACTTCCATGAGTCTCTCCGATGTTGTTTAGAGAAACAGAAAGACAACTTCGTAGGAGAAGGAAACCGTAGGACCTGTGGACAACGAGAATATGCGGTAAGTGGCGCGCGGGTCGACCGTTTGCGCGTCTCCGGTCATGGGATATCGCGGTGGACGACGCGGGGGCGACGGTGGATCACAGTGTGATCCCGTGGATTATCCCGTCGACGGTCTTGCGGAATCGGGGATCGTCCTGCAGCAGCTTCTGGATCTTGTCCACAGCGTGCAGGACGGTCGTGTGGTCCTTCCCACCGAAGGCCCGGCCCACCTCGGCGAGGGACGCGTGCGTGAGCTGGCGCGAGAGATACATCGCGACCTGGCGTGGGAAGGCCACGGCCTGCGTGCGGCTCTTCGCCTTCAGATCCGCGATCTTGATGCCGAAGTGCTCGCTGACCTTCCGCTGGATCTGCTCGATGGTGATGACCTTCTCGTCCTCGCCCCAGAGATCGGCCAGCACTTCCTGGGCGAGGTCGATGCCCATCTCGCGGCCGGTCAGCGCGCAGAACGCGATCATGCGCGTCAGGCTGCCTTCGAGCTCGCGGATGTTCGACTTGATGCGGCCGGCGATCAGATACGCGACGTCGTCGTCCAGGCGCACGCGGTCGACGGCCGCTTTCTTCTTGAGGATCGCGACGCGCGTCTCGAAGTCCGGCGGCTGGATGTCGGCGATCAGGCCCCACTCGAAGCGCGAGCGCAGGCGCTCCTCGATCTCCGGGATGTCCTTCGGCGAGCAGTCGCTCGACAGGATGATCTGTTTGCGCGACTCGTAGAGGTCGTTGAACGTGTGAAAGAACTCTTCCTGCGTGCGCTCCTTGCCCGAGATGAACTGGATGTCGTCGATGAGCAGGAGGTCGATCGTGCGATAGCGCGCGCGGAACTCGGCGGTGCGGTCGTAGCGGATCGCGTTGATCAGCTCGTTCGTGAAGCGCTCCGAGGAGAGATACACGACCGAGAGCCCGGCGAAGAGCCGCGCGGCCTGGTGGCCGACCGCGTGCAGCAGATGCGTCTTGCCGAGTCCGACGCCCCCGTAGATGAACAGCGGATTGTAGGCGCGCGACGGCAGCTCCGCGACCGCCTGGCAAGCGGCCTGCGCGAACTGGTTCGACGAGCCGACGACGAACGTGTCGAACGTGTAGCGGGGGTTCAGGCCCTCGAGCGTGGACGGCCCGCGCACCGGCGCGGTCGGAGGGGGCGGCGCATCCACGCTGGTCTCGGCGGGCGGCGCGTCGTCGATGACGATCGAGACGCGCGGATGGCCGCCGATGCAGTCCGCCGCCGCCGCCTGGATGACGTCGAAGTGGTGCTGGATCAACCAGTCGCGCGTGAACCGGTTGGGCGCCGCGATCGTGAGGTGATCGCCCTCGAGCGAGAGAGGCCGGCAGGGACGCAGCCACGAGTCGAGCACAGCGCCGGGCAGCTTGCGGGCCGACGCGTCCAAAAGTTGAGTCCACAAGCCTGTTAACACTCCCGGGGCCCCCAGTTACGCACAGACTTATCCACAGGTGTGGATAGCCTGGTATGTGGCAGGAACGTCCGCGCGGAGTCGCGCGCGCATCGAGAAACACACCTCGTCGAGTCGTTGAGTGCGCGAACGTTATTACACGGTCAGATGTGCTGTCAACGATGTTTCCGCGCGCACGGCGTGCGCGCGTGAGTTGACTTGAAAATGCGCGCTGCTACACTACGTCGGCTCGGCCCATCCTTACTGTCCAGAGGGGATCACCGTCCATGAAGCGGACGTTCCAGCCGAATACGCGCCGCCGGAAGAAGACGCATGGCTTCCGCGAGCGCATGAGCACCCCGGGTGGCCGCAAGACGATCAAGCGGCGGCGCGCGAAGGGGCGGAAACGACTGACGGTATAGCGGGCCGACTGCGTCGGCCCGAGCGGCTCACCAGCGGCGCCGAGTTCCAGGCGCTGTTCCAGCAGGGCAAGCGGGTCGAGCGGCCGTCGATGATCGTGCTGTGGCGCGCGAGCAACGGGCCCCGCCGGGCAGGGTTCGCGGTCGGCCGGCAGATCCGCGGCGCGGTGCAGCGCAACCGTACCCGCCGGCGCCTCCGAGAAGCCTACCGAGCGGCTCGGGACACCGCGCCGGCGCACGTCGACATCATCGCGATCGGACGGCCCCCCGCGCTGACGGTCGCCTTGGGCACGTTGATCGAAGACATGCGGGCCGCGTTTCGGTCCATTGCGACGCCGGGAGGGGTGCGATGAGTGCGGTGGTCAGGGCGACGGTCGGTGCGGTGCGCGGCTACCAGCGCTTCGTCTCCCCGTTCCTGCCCGCGGCGTGTCGCTTCGCGCCCACCTGTTCCGAGTATGCCGCCCAGGCCCTCACCGACCACGGTCTCGTTCGAGGCGCCGGGCTCGCCGTGTGGCGCATCGCGCGGTGTCATCCATTCAATCGCGGAGGCTTCGATCCGCCGCCACTAACGCGGCGTAAAGACTAAGGTATGGAGAAACGCGCGATCCTCGCCGCCGTCCTGATGGCGGTCGTCCTCATCATCTACCAGACGTTCTTCATCCCGTCGGCCCCGCCGCCCGCGCCCGAGCCCGCGGCACAGGCGCCGAAAGGCCAGGCCCCCGTACCCGGTCCGGTCGCGGCGCCCGCTCCCGCGCCGCCCGCTCCGCC
>Ga0194131_10003258_pt1 | contig 25842 bp, 26 predicted proteins | sample TA2KigO120mmetaG_FD_148631 | JGI IMG/M metagenome (GOLD analysis project Ga0194131, IMG submission 148631) | Freshwater microbial communities from Lake Tanganyika, Tanzania - TA2015053 Kigoma Offshore 120m | ecosystem: Environmental > Aquatic > Freshwater > Lake | place: Tanzania: Lake... | reverse complement strand
ACTACGTCGTCTCGACGGCGGGCATCCTCCCCGGTACGCGCTTTGCCGTCGATGCCTATGTGCGCTTCGTGCGCGAGCGGAGCCTGCTCGAGGCCGTCGCCTCGTCGCTGACCGAGCTCTTCTCTCCGACCATCATCTCCGAGCGCGTCTCCGGCATGCTCAAGAATTACAACTTCGTCACAGAGGAGACGCTTTCCTACTTCAGCGCCCGCATGACTCAGGCGCCACGCGATTCGGATTTTGCGCTCGACTACGTCAAGCGCGAGGCGCGCACGCCCGAGCAGCAGGATCAGGTGCTGGCGGCACTGCGCTTCAAATGCGACGTGTTGTGGTCGCAGCTCGACGCACTGCATTTTGCCTACGTGGCGCCCGGCCATATACCGCCGGGCGCTTTTGTCCCCCAGCCATGACCCACGTCACGCTCGCGAGCGTGCCGAAGCTGGCGCCGCAGATCCGGCTGCGCTTCGATGAGGCGCGGCAGCGCTGGACCCTGCTGGCGCCCGAGCGAGTCCTGGTTCCCGACGAGATCGCCGTCGAGATTCTGCGGCTCTGCGACGGCGAGGCCACGGTTGAGGTCATCGCCCGGACGCTGGCGGCCAGGTTCGAGGCACCGCCAGCCGAGGTGCGCAACGACGTGATCGAGATGTTGCAGGGGCTGGTGGACAAGGGGATGCTGGTGGCATGACCGCCGTGGAGCCGCCACTCGCCCTGCTGGCCGAGCTGACGCACCGCTGTCCCCTGCAATGCCCCTATTGCTCGAATCCGCTTGAGCTGGATCGCGCAGCAGCAGAACTCGACACCGACACTTGGAAGCGCGTGTTCGACGAGGCGGCCAGGCTCGGGGTGCTGCACGTGCATTTTTCCGGCGGAGAGCCCGCGGCCAGGAAGGATCTCGAAGCGCTGGTCGCGCACTGCAGCACGCGTGGGCTGTACACCAACCTCATTACCTCAGCGGTCCTGATTGATCGATCGCGGATGCAGGCCCTTGCTGCCGCCGGGCTCAACCATGTGCAGATCAGCTTTCAGGCGCATGATCCAGCGAATGCCGACCGCATCGGCGGCTACGCCGGCGGCCAAGCGCGCAAGATCGAGGTCGCCGGCTATGTGCGCGAGGCCGGCTTACAACTGACCGTCAACGCGGTGATGCACCGGCAGAATCTCGACGAGTTAGACGACGTGATCGATATGGCCGTGCGGCTCGGCGCCCGCCGGCTGGAGGTGGCGCATGTCCAGTACTACGGTTGGGCGCTCAAGAACCGCGCCGCGCTGATGCCCAGCCGCGCACAGCTCGAACGGGCAACGGCTACGGTCGACTCTGCACGAGCGCGGCTCAAGGGCACTCTGGTGATCGACTATGTCGTGCCGGACTACTACGCCCGCCGGCCCAAAGCCTGCATGGGCGGCTGGGGGCGCCGCTTTTTCAATGTCTCGCCTTCCGGCGATGTGCTGCCCTGCCACGCGGCCTCGACGCTGCCGGGGATGAGATTCGAGAACGTGAAGGACCGCGGGTTGCGGGAGATCTGGTACGGCTCGGCGGCGTTCGAGAGATTCCGCGGTACGGGCTGGATGCCCGAGCCCTGCCGCTCCTGCGACCGGCGCGAGACCGATTGGGGCGGCTGCCGCTGCCAGGCCTTCGCCCTGACAGGCGGTGTTGACGCCGTCGATCCGGCCTGCGAGTTCTCGGCGCATCACACTGAGCTGGTGACGAGCGCCGAGCGCGAGAGCGCGGCAGCGGCGCCAGCATTCATCTACAGGCGCTTCGGGGCGGCGGTTCCTGCGTAGCTACGACAGGTCGATCGCGTATTTTTTGAGGTCTTCGAGCTCGCAGTACTGCAGCGCGCCCTCGTGGGTGGCGCGCAGCACCACACGCGGCGCGCTGTTGGCGTCCAGCGCCTCCTGCCAGCGAGGCGCGCACAGGCACCAGCGGTCGCCGGGTTTCAGTCCGGGGAAGCCGTATTCCAGCATCGGTGTCGAGAGGTCGTTGCCGGCCTGTTTGGAGAAGGCCAAGAACTCCCTGGTCATCACCACGCAGACCGTGTGGCTACCAACATCCTCGCGCGACGTGTCGCAACAGCCGTTGCGGAAGAAGCCGGTCATCGGGCTGAGCGAGCAGGCCTCGAGCGTTCCGCCCATTACATTGCGGGACGGCGCGCGTCCACCGCCGCCACTGCCACCGCTCCAGCCGCTGTCATCCAAAGGCATCGGTTTTCCGTAGATTCGACTCGTTCGTGCGATGATATCGACAGGCCGGCAGGCTGCCAATCTTGGGTACGGGAATGAAGAAGACGGTTTCGGTAAACGACAGGATGCAGAAGGGCTATCGCTATGTGTTGAGCGAGCCAGCTGGACGTAACTTCGATTCGGAGTTTCGCCCCAGCCTGACGCCCGGGCAGATGCTGAAGCTCGGCGTCTTCGGCGGCAAGTACATGACCGATTGCCGGCGGGAGTTTCCACCCGGCTGGTTCAAGGGCGCCAAGCTCTCGCCGGAGGGCTCAGACAAGTCTCTTAATTTTTTCGGCGTCGATGCCAGCCAGCCGCTCTCGGAGTGGCGCCGCAAGGGCTGGATCCATCCCGACGACCCGCGCGGCTGGTTCCAGTGGTATTGCCGCTACTTCATGGGCAGGCGGATGCCCGAGGAGGATCGCCGGCAGATCAAGCGCTGGAAGGCAATCTGGCGTCACGTTGCGCAGATCCATCGCAATTGCGCGGCGCGCGACCTGACCTGCCGCCGACGTCAGCGCCAGGCGCTGCTGCACTGGGCAATCGATAGCCGTAAGATCTGACGCCGTTCAGCGCGGACGGGTGCCGGTGTTAGCCCAGACGGGACGGCCCTTGTCGCGATTCAGCTTTTGTCTCTTCACCCAAGGCTTTGCCGCGTGGGGCTTGCCCGGATGTGAGCGTGCCGGACGGGCCTCGCCCTCCGGCTGCTGCCCCGCGTGATGATGGTTCGGCCGTCCATGCGGGCGGCCGTGGCGAAACTCCGGCCGGCCGGCAGGGCGGTGGTTCGCCATTGGGCTCGGCTCCAGGCCGGGCACGACATGGACCGCGATCGGCACGCGCGTCAGACGCTCGATGTTGCGGATCAGGCCTCGCTCGGCGGCACCGACGAAAGACATGGCGATGCCTGTGGCGCCCGCCCGGCCGGTGCGGCCGATGCGGTGGACATAGTCTTCCGCGCCGCGCGGCAGGTCGAAATTGATGACGTGCGAGATATCGCGTACGTCGATGCCGCGTGAGGCGACGTCGGTGGCTACGAGAAGGCGGAGATCGCCGGTCTTCAGCTGCTGGAGCGTGCGGTTGCGCTCGCGCTGGTGCATGTCGCCATGCAGTGCCGCGGCGCGGTGTCCGGACCGGTTCAGATCCTGGGCGAGATTGTCGCAATCGCGCTTGGTGGCGACGAAGACGATGGCCTTGCTGACCTCGGCCGCGGCAGCAAAGTGCTCGAGCAGCCGGCGCTTGTGGCCGACGTGATTGGTGAAATAGAGGCGCTGCTCGATATCGGCCGAGGAGGTTGCCCGGTCGACGGCCACGCGCACGGGGCTCTTGAGCAGCCTGGCGGCGACACCGGCCATGCGCTTGTCGAGCGTCGCGGTGAACAGCAACGTCTGGCGATTCGGGCTGCAGGCGCGGGCGATGGCATCGACGTCCTCCGCGAAGCCCATGTCGAGCATGCGGTCGGCTTCGTCGAGGACCAGCACCTCGACCTTGCCGAGGTCCAGCCGCCCGCGCTGCAGATGATCGATGAGGCGGCCGGGTGTTGCGACCACGACGTCGAGCGGCTTGGACAGCCAGCGCAATTGGTCCCGATAGGGCATGCCGCCGACGATATCGGCGCTGCTGACGCGCATGAACCGTCCGTGCTTGCGCACTGCCTGAGTGACTTGCGCCGCCAGCTCGCGCGTGGGTGCGAGCACCAGCACGCGCGGCGCGCCGGACGGGTTGGTCTTGGGCGTGGAGGCGATGCGGGTTAGGGCAGGCAGCACGAAGGCGGCCGTCTTGCCGGTGCCGGTGGCGGCGGTGGCGAGAATGTCCTGGCCCTCCAGGGCGGGCGGAATGGCGGCGGCCTGAACGGGCGTCGCCTCGCTGTAGCCCTCGACGTCGAGGGCTTTGAGCACGAGCGGGTGGAGGGCGAGAGTCGCAAAAGACATGGAATCGTTCTTCCTCGGGCCGCGATGAGTCAGTCGACCGGGCGGCCCTGAATGCCGGTCGGAAGCGGAGGAGGTCGAAGAGGAAGAAACGCCCGAAACCGGAGGCAGCCCAAGCCTGCTTGGATCAGGGCTGCATCAATGACGCATCTCACTCGAGAGACGCGTACGTGCCTCCAGCGGAAGGCCGGAACATAGGGCCTGGAGGCTCGGCATCCAAGCCCTATCTCACTGAAATCCGCGATATTTCAGTCGGGCGCGCCGCCGCGGCAGAAAGTTGCGCGCCGCCCCGCCTGGCCGCAAGTCTAGGCCGCTTCAGAGGTTGGTGTAGGGATTCGGCCGCATCATGCGGTAGCCCTTGATCAGCTCCGCAATACCTCGATCGAGCGAGAACTCCGGCTTATAGCCGGTGCGCTCGATGCGCTCGTTGGAGACGATGTAGTCGCGCTTGTCTGGGTCCTCGCCGATCGGTGCTTCCTGGAAGACGAAAGCCGGGAGCTGCTTGTGGATCACCTGGCAGAGCTCCCACTTGGAGATGTTTGCGTCCGACAGGCCGACATTGAAGACACCCTGCTGCTTCATCGTGTCAAAATTGTTGATGCCATGGTGGAAGGCGCGGGCCACGTCGCGCACATGGATGTAGTTGCGCTTGAAGTGCGGTTCGAAGAGCATCACGGCGCGGTCGGTGATGGCGCGATAGACGAAATCGTTGACCAGCAGGTCCATGCGCATGCGCGGCGACATGCCGAAGACCGTCGCCAGGCGGAAGCTGATGCCGTTGCCGCGGTCGAGGACGATCTTCTCGGCGTCCATCTTGGTGGTGCCGTAGAGGGAGATCGGGTTGATCGGCGTCTCCTCGGTACAGAACTTGTCTTTCTGCCCGACGCCATAGCCGCTGTTAGTGGTCGGGATGAGGATGCGCTGGCTGATCGAGGAGAGCCTGGCCAGCGTCGCCACCGCCTCGCGGTTGGTGCTGATGCAGGCGGCCTGGTCGGAATTGCAGGCTGGGGCGCCGACGATGGCCGCCATGGGGATGACGACGTCAGCCTTAGCCAGCAGAGGCTTGATGACTTTTTCGTCTCGGCAGTCGCCGCGCACGACGTCGAAATTCGGATCGGCGCAGAGCTGATTGAGCGAATTCTGCCGGTGCATGAAATTGTCGAGCACCGTCACCTTGTGGCCGGCGGCCAGCAGATGCGGCGTCAGGACGGAGCCGAGATAGCCGGCGCCACCGGTAATGAGGATCGAGTAGGTCTGGGCCATGGGGAGTTCCGGGCGGTTCGTTCTTAGTTGCAGGCGCGGTCGAGAACCTCGCGCAGCGTGTCGATCTGCTTGGACAGGTCGACGGGCGCGTTGCCGACGAAGAAGCCGTAATCGTGGGCGATATCGGCGTTGGGTGTGGCGCCTCCGATCACTTCGTAGTCGTAGTACTTGATGACGTCGTGGCGCAGGAAGTTGCCGCCGGTGATGATGCGATAGCCGATATCGGCCTTCTTCAGATGCTCGAACACCCGCTTGCGGTCGATGTTGCGCTTGGGGTTGAGGATGATGGTGAAAGAGAAGCTCGAGCTCTTGCCGTTCTCGCGCTGGATAATGAAGCGATCGTCGCCGGCGAAGCGTTTCTGGAAGCGCGCCATGTTCTGGCGGCGCTGGGCCGTCATGGACGGCAGCTTCTTGAGCTGCTCGAGGCCCACCGCGCCCGAGAGCTCGATGGGCCGCACGTTGTAACCCGGCAGGATGAAGCGGTAGGCTTCGTAGAAGTCGCTATCCTTCTTCTCGAAGATCGTGGTGTCGGCGGGCACGTCGCGCGTCCAGCCATGGTTGCGCATGGCGCGCAGGATGTGGAAGAGCTCCTTGTCGTTCGTCAGAACGATGCCGCCTTCCATGGTTGAGATGTGGTGCGAGAAGAAGAAGCTGTAAGTGTTGAGATCGCCGAAGGTACCGGTCTTGCGGCCAGCAAGCTCGGCGTCCATAGACTCGCAATTATCCTCCATGAAATAGAGGCCGTGTTTATCCGCAAGCTTGCGCATGGCGTCGAGTGCTGCGGGATTGCCGAGGATGCTGACGGCCACGATCATGCGGGTGCGCGGGGTGATGGACTTCTCGATCTGCGACACATCGGCGTTGAGCGTGTCGAGCTCCACGTCCACGAACTTGAGCCGGAGCCCGTACTGGTGGAGCGGATGATAGGTCGTCGCCCACGAGATGGCCGGGACGATGACCTCGTCGCCGCGCTGCAGCGGGCGGTGCTTCTTGTAGAACAGCGTGGCGACAGCCACGAGATTGGCCGAGGAGCCTGAATTGACCATCACGCCGTACTTCATGCCGAAGTATCCGGCGAAGGCCTCTTCGAACCTGGCGACGTTCTCGCCCATGGTGAACATGCCGCTGTCGACGACACGTTCGATAGCCTTGATCTCCTCGGGCCCCCAGGAGGGCGCTGCGAGCGAATAGAACATCGAAACCCCTGAACTTGTCTGGCTATGGCGCCTCAGAACGGGCCGCGGAACTGGCGCTGATAGGCAAGGATGGCGCGGTCGGGATCGGGTGTCCACTCGCCGGCCTTCGGCTTGACCATCCTGTGCGCGGCTTGCGCGATGCGCGCCGGGTTGGGATAGAACTGCTCCTCGATCGAGGGCGAGGTCGGGCAGATCGTGGGTGCAAAGCCCATGCGTTCGACCTGGAACTTGCCCTCTGGACCCAACGCCTCGGCGACACGAGCCGCGATCTCTGAGCCGGCGCCGCACATCGTCCAGCCATTGTCGACGACGATCAGCCGGCGCGTCTTTCTCACCGACCTGACGATGGTGTCGGTGTCGAGCGGCGAGAGCCAGATCGGGTCGATGACTTCGGCCGAGACGCCGGCATCGGCCAGCAGCTCGCGCGCCCGCAAGCATTCGACCACCATGTTGGAGACGCCGACAAGTGTCACGTCGTCGCCCGGCATCGCCACGCGCGATTTGCCGGGAGGCAGCTCGAACTGTTCCTCGGGCACGAAGGCTTCGGTCGGGTAGAGCAGGCGATGTTCGACGAACATCACCGGATTGTCGTCGCGGATCGCCGAGAGCATGCAGCCCTTGGCGTCATGGGCGTTGGACGGCGCCACGACCTTCAGACCGGGAAAGTGCATGAACGTGGAATAGAGGCCCTGGCTGTGCTGCGGGCCCTGGCCCCAGGACTTGCCGATGATTGAACGCACGACCAGCGGCACCTTGATGTTGCCGCCGTACATGTAGTGGGCCTTGGCCGCCATGTTGATCAGCTGGTTCATGCTCAGCATGAGGAAGTCCATGCGGATATGCACATGGATAGGCCGCAGGCCCGCCATGGCGGCGCCGATGGCGGCACCGGTCATCGCGTCCTCGGCCAGCGGTGTCGTAAAGATGCGCTCTGGCCCGAATTTCTGGAGCAGGCCGCGAGTCGAGCCCTGCAACGCCTTGTGATCGTCGACGTCGAGGCCCATGACGAAGACTTTCTCGTCACGGGTCATCTCCTGGTCGACGGCCTCGCGCAGCGCATCGACGTATTTCAGGACCCGGCCGCCGGTGTTGCCGGCGGCGTCCGGCCCACCCTTAGGCGTAGACATGGGTCATCAGCTCCTTCGCCGGCGGGAACGGGCTCTTCTCGGCGAATGAGATGGAGGCCGCGACGCGCTTCTCGACCTCGGCGTCGATACGAGCACGGTCCTCGGGCTCGAGCATGGCGGCAACGCGTGGGATCTGGTCGTTTTCGACCCAGGGGGCGAGCTCGTCGGTCGAGCGGTAGCCGGCGTCGTAGTCGTTGGCCGGGCCGACATGCTCGCGCCAGCGGTAGGTGTGGCACTCAAGAAAGATCGGGCCGAACTCGCCGCGTCGCATCTTGGGCAGGGCATCGAGCATGATATTGCGGATCTTGAAGACATCCGCGTCGGTTACCCGGTAGGCGGGGATGCCATAGGTCTGCACGCGCTCGCAGATGGCGTCAGGCACAGCCTGGCGCCGGCTGATCGGCGTGTGGATGGCGTAGAAATTGTTCTCCAATACAAAGACCACGGGCAGGCGCTTGAGCGCGGCGAAGTTCAGGCTCTCGTGGAACACGCCTTCCTCGGTGGCGCCGTCGCCCATGAACGAGGCGATGACCCGGCCCTTGCCTTCACGTTTGAGCGCGAGCGCATAGCCCAGGGCAATGGGGACAGTCGTGCCGACGACGGCCGAGGACCCGACGACGTTGTTCTTGATGTCACAGAGGTGCATGGAACCGCCCTTGCCGCGGGTGCAGCCGGTGTCCTTGCCATAGAGCTCGGCCATCAAGGCATCGATGTCGCCGCCCTTGGCGATGTAGGTGGCATGGCCGCGATAGGTACCGCCGGCGAGATCGTCCGGATTGAGCGCGTCGCAGACACCGACGGCAACCGATTCCTGGCCGATCGAGAGATGGACGGGACTCTTGATCTTGTCTTCGGGGTAGATGCGCGCGACCTCTTCTTCGAAACGCCTGATAAGCCGGAGGGAGGCGTAGACGCGGCGAATGGTCTGGGGATCGGTTTCGGGCATTCAGTCGCCTGAGTGAGAGAATCCGGCGGGACGGGAATCGCCCCGGTGCAGCAACGGATTATAGGGTTAATTTATCAATAAAAGGCTAAATCGGCCGATTCGCGGTGCCAAGATACCTAAAAATGACAGAGAGGTTGTTGGCAGGCATCGGGACGATGTCCGGCGGAGCGAAGCCAGCCTCTGCGACCGCTGCCGTAACCTCGCCCAGGTCGCGCACCCCCCATGCCGGGTTGCGGCCCCTCAGGGACTCATCGAAGGCGGCGTTGCTCGGCGCGGTGTGTCGTCCATCGCGCTTGAAGGGCCCGTAAAAGTACAGCACGCCATGCGTCGGCAGGATCCGGGCCGCCCCGGCGAAGAGCCCGAGTGCCGCTTCCCAAGGCGCGATGTGAAGCATGTTGATGCAGATGACGGCATCGGCCCGCGCCACAGGCCAGGTCGGTGCGCGGGCATCGATGTCAAGGGCGGGCCGCAGGTTCACGAGAGCCGCGGCGGCTGCCCAGGCCGTGATCGAGGCACGTGCGGCCGGATCCGGGTCGCTCGGCTGCCAGGTCAGGCCCGGGAGGCCGGAAGCGAAGAACACGGCGTGCTCGCCAGTACCGCTGCTGATTTCGAGCACATGCCCCCGCGCTGGAAGCACTTTGCGCAAGACCTGGAGAATCGGCTCACGGTTGCGGGCGGTGGCAGGAGCGTACTGGCGAGCATCGGCGGTCACGGTACGGATTATGCAAGGAACTGCCCGAGGACGCGATGAACGATCTGCTGCCAGTGCCCGGGCTTGGCCATAACGGCGGCCCGCCCCTGGAAGAGCCGCCGCCAGACACTGGTGGGGGCTGGAACGGTTACTGCTGGCGGCGCGCCCATCGTCGGGCGTGGAAGACGCCGCCACGCGAGATCGCGCTGCGCCGGCTCAAACGCGCCGAGGAACTCGGCATGACCTACAAGGAATACACGGCGGTGATCCTGGACCGCGGCGTGTTCCTCTAGGGCGTCGTGCCAGGCGGCGCGCCTTGTATGGTATCAAGGCGGCCATGACGGCCCGCTACTGGAAGGATCTGACCACCGAGGATTTCGCTGCGCTCGACGGGGCGCGAACGGTGGCCGTGTTGCCGCTGGGGGCGACAGAGCAGCATGGTCCGCATCTGCCGCTCAGCACCGATTGCGTGATCGGCGCCGGGATCCTGCAGCGCGCCGTCGATCTGGCGCCGATGGAGGTGCCGCTGCTCGTGATGCCGGCGTATCCAGTGGGGCTCTCGCCCGAGCATCGCGACTTTCCGGGCACTTTGAATCTGTCGCCGGAAACCCTGCTGCGTTTGGTCATCGAGACCGCGGAGGGGGTAGCGCGTGCCCATCTGCGCAAGCTAATCTTGTTCAACAGCCATGGCGGCCAGCCGCAGGCGCTAGAACTCGCGGCTCAGGAGCTCCGCGCCAGCCGCTCGATGGTCGTGGTGGTGGCAAATTCGTGGCGGCTGATGCGTCCCGGCGAGTTTTTCCCACCGGGGGAGCGCGAGACCGGCATCCATGCCGGCGCCATTGAGACGTCGCTGATGCTGCATCTGCAGCCCGGTCTCGTGCGGCGCGACAAAATCGCCCATTTCCCGTCGGCCGCCAGTACGCTCGAACGCGATCATCCGGAAATGGCGTCCGCGGGCCGCCTTCATTTCGCCTGGCAGGCGCAGGATCTCAACCCCACGGGCGCGGTCGGCGATGCGCGGCTGGCTACGGCGGCGGCCGGCAAGGCGCTGGTCGATCAGGCAGCGCGTGGTCTACTGGCGCTGGCCGCGGATCTGTCGCGCCTGCCTCTGGAGATGCTGAAAAGCCGCTAAGCCGCGAGGACCCGGGCCGCCGGAAGGTAGACGGTCACGGTCGTTCCGCCGCCGGCCGCGCTTTGCAGGTCGAGCCGCCCGCCGTGCAGCTCGGCCAATGCCTTCGACAGCGGCAGGCCAAGGCCGGTACCGCGATGCTTGCGCGCGAGCGAGCTGTCGAGCTGTCCGAACGGCGAGAGCGCCTTGGGAATGTCCTGCGGCGCCATGCCGATGCCGGTGTCCGTGACCCGCAGGTAGATCTCGCTGCGGCCGGACAGACCCGATGACAGGATGACGCGACCGCCGCTCGGCGTGAATTTGATGGCGTTCGATAACAGGTTGATCAATACCTGCTTGAGGCGAAGTGTGTCGCCGCGCAGGCGCGGCAGATTCTCGGCCAGCTCCGCCACCACGCTGATACCGGCTTCGTCGGCGCGCGGCCGGACCAGCCGCAGCGACGTCTCGAACAACTCCGGAATATCGACCACACCCTCGGTCAGCTCGATGCGCCCGGCCTCCGCTTTCGAGACGTCGAGGATATCGTTGATCAGGGCCAGAAGATGCGTACCGCTGTCGTTGATATCGCCGGCGTAGCTCAGATAGCGTTTCTCGCCGACCGGCCCGAAGGACTGCTTCTTGATGATGTCGGAGAAGCCGATGATGGCGTTGAGCGGCGTGCGCAGCTCATGGCTCATGTTGGCAAGGATGCCGGACTTCGTCCGGTTCGCCGCTTCGGCGGCGTTTTTGGCTTCGCGCAGGGCATCCTCGGCCTGCTTGCGCTCAGTGATGTCGGAGTACACCGTGACGAAGCCGCCACCCGGCATGGGATTGCGGCGCGACTCGACATAGCGGCCGGTAGACCGCCAGCGGGCGTGGCGGTACGGTTGCGGGAGTGCGGCCAGCCGAAGTTCCTCCTGCGCGTACTCCTCGGGATCGCCGGGGCCGTACTCGCCACGCTGGGCGCTGTAGCGGAGGAAGTCGATGAGCGGCGTCCCGACCTGGAACATGGCACGTGGATGGCCGGTCATCTCGATCAGCCGCTCGTTCCAGGAAACGATGCGGAGCTGCGCGTCGAAGACGCTGATGCCTTCACCCATGTTCTCGAGCGTGCTCTGCAGAAGCGCGGTCTTTTCCGCCAGCTCACGCTCGCGCTCTTTGCCGGCCGTGATGTCGTAGATGAAGATCATGCAGCCGCCGTCGTTCAGTTGGTGCTCGCGAAGGTGGAACCACCGCCCGTCTCGCATGCGCCTCTCGATGGGCCCGCGCGGTGCGAGATGAAGGGCGTAGCGCTCGGCAATGAACTGCTCTGCGGTCATCTCCGGCGGGATTGGCAGTAGACCGCTCGCCACCCGCGCCTTGAGATAGTCGTGGAAGCTCAGACCCGGCTGCAGCGTGTCGCCGAGCTGGGTGATGGTACGAAAGGCCGGATTGCACATGACCAGGCGGTCGTCGCGGTCGAAGAGGGCGATGCCGGTCTCCAGCCCCTCGACGGCGCCGATCAGGCGCTGCTGGGCATGCGATGCTTGCTCGGCCGCTTCGCGCTCGGCGGAGACATCCCGACCGGTACCGCGATAGCCGAGGAATTTCCCCGCGAGACCGAACAGCGGCTTGCCGCTGATCAGGCTGTGGCGCCGGCGGCCGTCGGGAGTGACGGAGTCGTAGGCAAAGTCACGAAACGGCCGGCGCGCCTTGAGGTCTCCGAGGTGCAGCCTCCACTTATCCGACGATCCGGCGTCCTCGCAGAAATCCTCGCGCCGGCGGCCGATGGCCATGCTTGGGTCGAGCCCTAGCACGCGACGGATATTGTCTGATACGTACGTGAATCGCAGATCGGGCCCGGTTTCCCAGAGCCAGTCGGATGCGACTTCTGCGAAATCACGAAAACGCTCCTCCGTTGCTTCCAGACCGCTGGCCGAGCTGTCGGCTCTTTGGTTTGCGGCGCGCAGCTCTGCTGCCTGCCGCCGTTGCACCGAGAGGATCAGGCCGAGCGCGATGGCCAGGGTGATGGCCTGGGTGACGGTGAGCCCCCAGGGAAGCGTTGCCGGATTGGGGCGCAGGAACGGGTAAGCAGCCATGTGGAGGCCCCAGATGAGGAAGGCCGCACCAACAAAGCCGTACCCGAGATTGGGGTTGGCAACCCGGTCACGGAGGAACAGCAGACCGGTGAGGAGCAGGGCCAACGCCGCGCCGAAGAACGGGGGGGCGGTGCGAAGGAAGAAGCTCGTGTCGATGTAACGGGCGATCATCAGCCACAGGAGGATCGCGACAACCGGTCCGCCGATTCCCATATGGCTCGGTTTGCGGCCGATGAAGACCAGCGCGCCGCCGAGAAAGAGGGAGGCGGCGACGGCAACCAGGGCCTCGAAAAGGAACGTCATCCCTGGCAGGGCGACGAGCAGGTCGGCGAGGAAGACGAGCTGCCGCGCAGTCGTCACCGCCAGAGCCGCCGCCCACCACGTGAGGGCCGGCGTGGCGCCGGGCAGGCTGCGCATGTAGAGGAGCGTGGCGGTGAGGATGGCCGTCCCCACTGCCGCCCCGATAATGGCTATGACCGCACCCGAAACCATGCCCCGGCAAGACCTCGCCCAAGCGGGGTTCTTCCCCGCTTTGTCAAAGGCTGGAAATGCGGTTGCGAGTGTAGGTTTGCCGGGTTAACGAATGCCTAACCGCGGCTTCTAACCTATTACCGCGAATGGCAGATCAATGCCGGATCGTCAGTATTGGACAAGGGCCCCGAACGGCAGGTCAACACGCTTGCGGCCTTCCAAGAAGGTGAGCTCGATGATGCAGGCCGCACCGCGCACTTCGGCCCCGGCCTTGCGTAGCAGGGTGATGGCGGCGGCGAGGGTGCCGCCGGTGGCCAGCACGTCGTCCAGCACGACAACGCGCCGGCCCTTTTTCACGGCGTCGTCCTGGATCTCGATCGTGTCGCTGCCGTATTCGAGCTCGTAGGTGTGCGGAATGGTTGCGCCGGGCAGCTTGCCGCGCTTTCGTACCATCATGAAGCCGCAGCCCAGCTCGAGCGCCAGCGGCGCGGTCACCAGGAAGCCGCGCGACTCGATTCCCGCCAGCAGGTCGGGCTTGTGCGGCCGGACGAGTTCGGCCAGCGCCTTTATGGCGGCCCGCCATGCGTCCTTGTCGGCAAGCATCGGCGAGATGTCGCGGAACAGGATGCCCGGTTTCGGGAAGTCCGGCACATCCCGGATGTACTTCTTCAGGTCCATGCGCAAATCCCCCGGCGCTGCCGACTCGTCACGGCCGCGCAGTGTATCGACGCACGCGCACCGGCGCCACGCTTCCGGACCGGCTCACTTGAGGGTCTGGAGATAGCTGATCAGGTTCTCGCGCTCATCGTCCTTCTTGACGCCGGCGAACGCCATGATCGTGCCGGGGATCACGGCTTTGGGGTCTTTGAGATAAGGGTCGAGGGTCTGCGCCGACCAAGTGATGCTGGCGTTCTTGTTCGCCTCCGAATAGCGGAAGCCTTCGATGGTCCCCGACTTGCGGCCGACGATACCCGCGAGCGGCGGGCCGAGGCGCTTCGGCCCTTCGGCGGTCGTGATGTGACAGGCCGTGCAGAAGCGGCGGAAGACTTTCTCGCCTTCGGCCGGGTCGGCCGCGAATGCCGTGTTCGCGGTCAGGGTGAGAAACAGGCCGACGGCTGAAAAACCCATGCTTTTCATTATGGTACTCTCCCAATCCTGTGAGCGTCGATATAGGGGAAAACGCCCGGCTGTCAACCGTGCTGTCGGCTTCAGCGGGCCGGGGGGCGCAGAAACGGTCGCGCCTTCTCGAAGGCGCGCGCCGCGCGCAGCACCAGGCCGTCCTGATGCCAGCGCCCGACCACCTGCAGCCCGATGGGCAGCCCCGCCGCGGTCAGGCCGCAGGGCAGGCTTATTGCCGGCTGGCGTGTCATGTTGAAGGGGTAGCTGAACGGCGTCCAATCGATCCAGTGCTCCTGGTTCCTAGGATCGCTGAGATCGTAACCGACCGGCAGGGCCGGAACCGCGACGGTCGGTGTCAGCAGCAGGTCGTAGCGCCGGTGAAAGCGGGTCATCGTGTCGACGAGCCCGTTGCGCACGGCATCGGCGGAGCACCAGTCGATGGCGCTCTTGGTGGCGCCGAAACGCGCCGAGGCGACCAGGCCGGGGTCGATCTTCGCCTGCTGCTCAGCCGTGAAGGCCGACAGGATCTTGGCGGCTGGCGTGGTCCACAGAACCATGAAGGCGTCGCGCGGGTTGGCGAAGCCGGGATCGGCCGCTTCGACCGTGGCGCCCAGCTCGGCGAAAGATCGGGCTGCGCGGTCGACGGCGTCGCGAACCTCCGGATCGACATTCCCGTAGCCGAGCGTCGGGCTGTAGGCGATGCGCAACCCCCTCACGCCGCTATCCAGGCTATCGACGACGGATGGCCGGTCCGGCACCGCCCAGGGGTCGCGATCGTCGTAACCCGACAGCACGTCAAGCATCAGTGCGCAGTCCGGCACCGTACGGGCCATCGGCCCGACATGGGCGATGACGCCGAAGGGACTCAAAGGGTGGGCCGGCACTCGTCCGAAGGTCGGTTTGATTCCCACGATGCCGCAAAACGAGCTCGGAATGCGGATCGAGCCGCCCCCATCCGTGCCTACCGCCAACGGCCCCATCCCGGCGGCGACCTGCGCCGCAGCGCCGGCGCTGCTGCCGCCGGGTGTGCGCTCCGGATTCCAAGGGTTGCGCGTGATGCCGGTGAGCGGTGAATCGCCCAGCGCCTTCCAGCCGAACTCCGGCGTCGTCGTCTTGCCGAGGATGACGGCGCCCGCCTCGCGCAGCCGAGCCGCTGCCGGCGCGTCCTCCGTCCAAGGCTGATCCGGGTCGACCAGCTTCGAGCCGCGCAGCGTCGGCCAGCCCTTGGTCAGCAGGATGTCCTTGATCGAGGCGGGCACGCCGTCGAGCGCGCCCTGTGGGACACCCTTGACCCAGCGTGTCTCGGACGCCCGCGCTGACGCCAGCGCGCCTTCGGCGTCGATCAGGTTGAAGGCGTTGAGCTGAGGATTGAGCGCCTCGATGCGCGCCAGAACGGCCCGCACGGCCTCGACCGGGGACAGGCTCTTGCGGCGGTAGGCGTCGAGCAGTTCCGTTGCCGAAAGATCGGCAGCCTGGCTCACCGCACCGTCTCCAGCCATTTGCCCCCTACCACCATGCCGGCCGGGAAAATACGCTGCTCGCCCGTGAAGGTCTCGCCGATCACGTCGACATACTCGAAGCGGCCGTTCTCGATCGACAGGACCGAAGCATCGCCGACGCCGCCGGCCGCCAGCGTGCCGAGCTCCGGCCGGCGCAGGGCTGAGGCAGCAGACGAGGTTGCCGCCTTGATCACGGCTTCGAGCGTCATGCCGAGGCACAGCATCTTCGACAGGGTGACCAGCAGGTCGAATGCCGGCCCATCGATGCTGAGCTCGTGCGCGTCGCTTGAGATGACATCGGGCTCGAAGCCGGCAGCCAGGGCCGCGCGGGCCGAGCGGAAGCCGAACGAGCCGCCGCCATGGCCGACATCGAAGATCACGCCGCGTTGGCGCGCCGCCACGACTTCCTCGCGCAGCTTGCCGTCGCCGAACACCGGGCCACCGGGGAAGGGGCGGAAGCAATGGGTCAGGATGTCGCCCGGACGCAGCCGCGGCAGCACTTCATGGCTGGCCGGCGGCGGCCGGTCGAGATGCGCCATCAGCGGCACGCCGAGCTCGTCGGCTGCCGCCAGCGCGATGTCGAGTGCGGCGATGCCGGTACCGAAGCTGGCGACCCCGCCGACCCGCGCCTTGATCCCGACGATCAGGTCCATGTGCTGGCGGGCGACACGCACGCATTCGACCGGATCGACGAGGCGGATGTCGCTATTCTCCCCGACCATGACGGCCTTGGAGAAGGCGAAGATGCCGGCGAACGAGATGTTGATATAGGGCAGGATGCGGATCGGGGACGGCTCGATGATGTGCTTGCGAAACCCGACGAAATTGCCCGGGCCCGCACTGCCGGCGTCGACCAGCGTGGTGCAGGCGCTGCGCCGGGCGAGCATCTCGGGATCGATGCCGAGCGAGGTGCCGCCCCAGTAGACATGGGTGTGCAGGTCGATCAGGCCCGGAGTGACGAGCTTTCCGGCGACGTCGCGGACGCTACGTGCGTCCTTCGCCAGGGCCGGGCCGATGGCGGCGACCTTGCCGTCGTTGAATGCGACGTCGGTTTTGGCGTCGAAGTGCCGGAGCGGATCGAGGACACGTCCGCCGGTCAATACGAGATCGTAGGTCATGGGCGCGGCACTATCTGACAGACCGCTCGCCGCGGCAAGCGGGGCTCAAAATAGGCTGCGGGCCCGCCGTGCGAACGACGGGCCCGCGCGCGCCGGTCATCCCCCCGGAGACGGCGCTTGGTCCTACAGGGCCGGGAGAATGGCAGCCCGCCAGCGTCCATGCAATCGTTTGCTTCCTGTTCCGAACGAATATCCGGTGGCTGTTGCAAAATGGCAGCGCCTTGCCGCCGGGCGGGGGTTATGCCTCAATATTGCCTATGGCAGCGGGCCCCGGGGAGGTGGTGGTCCGCATGGCAAGAGTTTCGCCAGTCCATCTGCCGCATATCTCATTCCGCGCGCCCGGCGCGCCCCCAAGGGAGGGTCTCCGATGAAGCTGTCTCTTTCGTCTCTGCTTGCCGGCACCGCACTGGTCGCCGGCGCAGCCGTGCTGGCACCGCCCGACGCGGTCGCCCAATCCGGCGGCAAGACGCTGAAGTTCATACCGCAAGCCAATCTCCAGGTGATCGATCCGATCTGGACGACCGCGTACATCACCCGCAATCACGCCTATATGGTGTACGACACGCTGTTCGCCATCGATGCGCAATACAACATCAAGCCGCAGATGGCGGAGGGTTATACGCTCAGCGACGACAAGCTCACCTATACCGTCACGCTGCGCGACGGCCTCAAGTTCCACGACGGGCAGCCGGTCCGCTCGGCGGACGTCATCCCGTCGATCGAGCGCTGGGGCAAGAAGGATTCCTTCGGCCAGACGGCGATGGCAGCGGTCGCGTCGATGGATGTGGTGAACGACAAGACGTTCAAGATCGTCCTGCGCAAGCCGTTCCCGCTTCTGCTCGAGGCGCTGGCCAAGCCGTCGAGTAACGTGCCCTTCATCATGCCCGAGCGCTTTGCCAAGACGGACGCCAACGAGCAGATCAAAGAGGTGATCGGCTCGGGCCCGTTCCGCTTCGTGGCCAGCGAGTGGGTTCCGGGCAATAAGGTCGTCTATGTCAAGAACAACGACTACGTGCCGCGCAAGGAACCGCCGAGCTGGGCCTCGGGTGGCAAGGTGGTGAAGGTCGATCGCGTCGAATGGATTTACATCCCCGACGCCGCCACCGCCGCGGCCGCCTTGAGTGCTGGCGAGGTCGACTGGTGGGAGGCGCCGCCGGCCGACCTGCTGCCGGTCCTGTCGCGCAACCGCGACGTCAAGGTCGAGAACATCGATCCGCTCGGCTCGATGGGCGTGGTGCGCTTCAACCACCTGCATCCGCCTTTCAACAATCCGAAGATGCGCCAGGCGCTGCTGCATGTGATCGATCAGAAGGACTATCTCCTGGCGATCGCCGGCAGCGAGAAAAACGGCAAGCCCTGCATGTCGTTCTTCACCTGCGGCACGCCCATGTCCAACGATGCCGGCTCAGACGTGCTCAAGGGGCCGCGCAGCATCGACAAGGCGAAAGCGCTGGTCAAGGAAGCCGGTTACAATGGCGAGAAGGTGATCGTACTCTCGGCGACCGACCAGCCGATCGTCCACGCGCAAGGGCTGCTCACGGTCGACCTGCTGAAGAAGATCGGCGTCAATGCGGAGCTCGCGGCGAGCGATTGGGGAGCCCTGATCAGCCGCCGCGCCGTCAAGGAGCCGATCGACAAGGGCGGCTGGAGCATCTTCCACACTTGGTGGGTGGGCACCGACATGGCCAACCCGGCGGTGAACGCGACGATGCGCGGCAACGGCCAGGGCGCCTGGTTCGGCTGGCCGACCGATCCGGAGCTTGAGACGCTGCGCACGCAGTGGTTCGACGCCCCGGACGCTGCGACCCAGAAGAGAATCGCCGAGCAGATTCAGCGGCGAGGCTGGGAATCGGCGCCGATCATCCCGACGGCGCAGTTCATCCTGCCCACCGCCTTCCGCCGGAATGTCGAGGGCGTGATCATCGCTCCCGTGGCCTTCCTGTGGAACGTTGAGAAGAAGTAATCCAAGCCTGCGCCCCTCGCCCGGTAAGCTGGCGGGCGAGGGGACCTCAATAACGTGTTTGCCTACATCGTTCGACGCTTGCTGGCGACCATCCCGGTCATGGGGGTGGTCGCCATCTTCGTTTTCTCGCTGCTCTACCTGACGCCGGGCGATCCGGCGATCATCATCGCCGGCGACTACGCGACAGCCGACGACATCGCCAAGATTCGCGAGAAGCTCGGGCTCGATCGGCCGTTCCTGGTGCGCTTCGGGGAGTGGCTGTGGTCGATCCTGCGGGGCGACCTCGGCATCTCGATCTTCACCAACCTGCCCGTCAGCCGGTTGATCGGCCAGCGCATCGAGCCGACGATCGCCCTCACCGTCACCACCCTGATCGTGGCGGTAAGCCTCGCGGTGCCCATGGGCGTGCTGGCGGCGTGGAAAGCCGGCCGCTGGCTCGACCGGCTGGTCATGGGCTTCGCGGTGGTCGGCTTCTCGGTGCCGATCTTCGTGCTGGCCTACCTGCTGATCTTCGGCTTCTCGATCGGGCTCGAGATCTTGCCGGTGCAGGGTTATGTGAGTATCCGCCAGGGCTTCTGGCCGTTTCTCGAACGGCTGATCCTGCCCAGCGTGGCGCTCGGCATCACCTATATGGCGCTGATCGCCCGCATCACCCGTGCCTCGATGCTTGAGGTGCTGTCGCAGGACTACATCCGCACGGCCCAGGCCAAGGGCCTCGCCACGGACAAAGTCCTGATCGGTCACGCGCTAAAGAACGCAGCCGTGCCGATCATCACGATTATCGGCATCGGCGTGGCGCTCCTGATCAGCGGCGTGGTGGTGACGGAGACGGTGTTTGCCATCCCGGGCATCGGGCGGCTCACGGTCGATGCCATCCTGCGCCGCGACTATCCGATCATCCAGGGCGTGATCTTGCTGTTCTCTGCGGCTTACGTGCTCATCAATCTGCTGGTCGATATCAGCTACACCTTCCTCGACCCGCGTATCCGCTATTGACATGACGACATTGCCCGCCGCAACGATCGAGGTGCCGCAGCGCGGAATGGTCGCCGATGCGCTGCGCCGCCATCCCACCATGATTGCCGGCTTCGCCATCCTCGCCGCCATGGTGCTGATGGCGATCCTGGCTCCCTATCTCGGCACGATCGACCCGCAGGCCGTGTCGCCGGTCAGACGCCTGCGGGAACCGTCGGAGCTTTACTGGTTCGGCACCGACATGCTCGGCCGCGACGTCTACAGCCGCACGATCTACGGGGCCCGCATTTCTCTGGCGGTGGGGCTGGCCGTCGCCGTCCTCAGCATCGCCATCGGCTTGTTCTTCGGCCTGATCACCGGCTATGTGCGGCTCGCCGACACGATCTTGATGCGGGTGATGGACGGCCTCATGTCGATCCCGCCGATCCTGCTGGCCATCGCGCTGATGGCGCTGACCAAGGCGAGCGTCGAGAACGTCATCGTTGCCATCACCATCGCTGAGGTGCCGCGCGTCACGCGTCTGGTGCGTAGCGTGGTGCTGGGCTTGCGCGAGCAGCCCTTTGTCGAGGCGGCGGTGGCCTCGGGCACGCGCTTCCACCACATCCTGATCAAGCACATCCTGCCCAATACCGTTGCCCCCTTGCTGGTCCAGGGCACCTATATCTGCGCCTCGGCGATGATCACCGAGGCAATCCTCAGCTTCATCGGGGCCGGCACGCCGCCCAATATTCCGAGCTGGGGCAACATCATGGCGGAGGGGCGCAGCCTCTTCCAGGTGGCCTATTACGTAATTCTCTTTCCCGGCATTTTCCTGTCGATCGCCGTGCTGGCGGTGAACCTGGTCGGCGACGGGTTGCGTGACGCGCTCGACCCGCGGCTGGCGCGGCGCATGTAATGACAGAACCGCTCCTCGTCATCGATGACCTCAGGACGCATTTCTACACGCGCGACGGTATCGTGCGGGCGGTCGACGGCGTCTCCTATACGGTGGGGGCGGGCGAGACGTTGGCCGTGGTCGGCGAGTCCGGCTGCGGCAAGAGCGTCACTTCGCTCTCCATCCTGCGGCTGATCCCGCAGCCGCCGGGCAGGATCACCGGTTCCATCAGGTTCCGCGGGCGCGAGATGCTCGATCTGCCGGAAGCCGAGATGAGGCGGATCCGCGGCAACGAGATCTCGATGATCTTCCAGGAGCCGATGACCTCGCTCAACCCGGTGCTGACCATCGGCCGCCAGATCGGTGAGACGCTGCGGCTGCATCAAGGGCTGGATGCGGCGCAAGCCCAAGAGCGCGCCATCGAGATGCTGCGCCTGGTGCATATTCCCGAGCCGGCGCGCCGCGTCACCCAGTATCCGCACGAGCTCTCGGGCGGCATGCGCCAGCGGGTGATGATTGCCATGGCGCTCGCCTGCAATCCTCAGCTCCTGATCGCCGACGAGCCGACCACAGCCCTCGACGTCACCATTCAGGCACAGATCCTCGACCTGATGCGCGAGCTCAAGACCAAGACCGGGGCCGCCATCATCCTGATCACCCACGATCTCGGCGTTGTCGCGGAGATGGCCCAGCGCGTCGTGGTCATGTATGCCGGACGCAAGGTCGAGGAGGCGTCTGTCGAGGCGTTGTTCGCCCGGCCGATGCATCCTTACACGCGCGGTCTGATGAACTCCGTGCCCAAGCTCGGCTCGACGCTCCGGGGAGAGGCGCAGCGCCTGGCCGAGATTCCCGGGCTCGTTCCGGCGCTGAACCAGCCGATCGAGGGCTGCGCCTTCGCACCGCGTTGCGCCATCGCCACGGAGCGCTGCCGCCGCGAGCTGCCGATCCTCGAAGAGAAGGAGAAAGGCCGGTGGGCGGCCTGCCACGAATGGCAGAGGGCCGCGGCATGACGTCGCCGCTTCTCCAGGTCGCCGGCCTCAAGAAGTATTTTCCGGTGCGCAAGGGCTTGCTGTCGCGCACCGTGGGTCAGGTCTACGCCGTCGACGACATCGCCTTCACCCTCAACAAGGGGGAGACCCTCGGCCTGGTCGGCGAGTCCGGCTGCGGCAAGTCCACTGCCGGCAAGACGATCCTGCGGCTGATCGAGCCGACCGCCGGGACGATCCGGGTGAACGGCGAGCGTATCGACGGGTTGACGCGCGCCGCCATGAGGCCCTGGCGGCGCGAGCTGCAGGTGGTGTTCCAGGACCCTTATTCGTCGCTCAATCCGCGGATGAGCGCCGGCGATGTGGTGGGCGAGCCGCTGGTCAACTACGGCCTTGCCGCCGGCGCGGCGCTGAAGGAGAAAGTGGCGGGGCTGTTCGCCCGGGTCGGGTTGCGGCCGGAGCAGATGCAGCGCTATCCGCATGAATTCTCCGGCGGTCAGCGTCAGCGCATCGGCATCGCCCGCGCGTTGGCGCTCAATCCCAGCCTCATCGTCTGCGACGAGCCGGTCTCGGCCCTTGACGTCTCGGTTCAGGCGCAGGTGATCAACCTGCTGATGGACCTGCAGGGCGAGTTCGGCCTGTCCTACCTGTTCATCGCCCACGACCTCGCGGTCGTCGAGCACATCAGCCACCGCATCGCGGTGATGTATCTCGGAAAGATCGTCGAACTTACCGACAAGCGCTCGCTCTTCGCCAATCCGCAGCATCCCTATACGGAAGCCCTGCTGTCGGCGGTGCCGGTGCCGGACCCCAAGGCAAGGCGCAAGCGCATCATCCTCACTGGTGATGTGCCGAGCCCGATCAACCCGCCGTCCGGCTGCCGCTTCCACACCCGCTGCCCCTATGCCGAAGCGCGCTGCAAGGTCGAGGAGCCGGCCATGCGCGAGCTGCGCCCGGGGCACTTCGTCGCCTGCCATTTGCGCAACGTCGACGCGGCTGCGTTCAAGCCTGCGGGCTGATTGCCCCGGGCCGGGCCTGACTCGAAGGCCCAAGCGGCAGCGTCAGCCGCGTCTGCCAGCGGCCCGTCAGGTTCTCCAGCAGGGTAACGCTCGAGGCGCGCGCCCGAATGGGCAGTCGACCACGGGCCCCCTGCATGAATTCCGCCTCGACCCGCTCGAGCGTCGCCACATCGGCACGGTCAGCCAGGCTGAGATGAGGAACGACATCCTGATGGCGCCCGCCATAAGGCGGGGCTTCGGGATGGAGTTGCCAGATTGCGCTGGTGAGCTGCCGGAACGGTTCGGCTGGTTCCGGGAGAAGATAGAGAACCCGCGGAAAGCGCTTCAGAGCGTTGAGGACGAAGTCGAAGGCGGCGAACCCGGCGAAGAGCCGGCGCAGGCCGTCGATGACGGGATCAGTAATCTGGTCGGGCGGTTTGAAGGGGTAAAGCAGGGTCAGGTGCGCCGGCACGCCCAACGCGGCTGACGGGTCGTAGCGAGCGCGAAACGGCGCCACCACGGCCTCGGCTGCCGGCACGAGGACGACAAGAGCGGATTCGGGAGCCGACATCTTTGCGAGATATACAAGCGGTCCCCGGCGGCGTATAGGCTGCGCGGGATGCTGCGGTCGCTCGCCACCCTGATCAATCGTGCGCTCCGTCTCTATTGGCGCATCCGCCGGCCACGGACCTTCGGCGTGCGAGCGCTGGTCGTCGGACCGGACGGAAGGCTCTTGCTGGTCCGGCATACATACGATCGCTACTGGTACCTGCCGGGCGGCGGGCGCAAGAAAATGGAGCCAGCCGAGGAGGCGCTCGCCCGCGAGCTGCGGGAGGAGCTGGGCATCGAAGACGCGAGACCCGAACGCCGCCTCGGCGCCTATTTCAGCGAACGCGAAGGCAAGCGCGACACGATCGACGTCTTCGTGGTCCGCGCGGACAGTGTAGGCAAGCTGCAGCGCCTCGAGATCGCGGAGGCGCGCTGGTTCGCTCCCAGCGATCTGCCCACGGACGTCTCTCCGGCGACGCTGCGGCGTGTCGAGGAATACCGAGGGGAACGGGCGATCGGCCCAACCTGGTAGTCAGGCGAGCGCTGCACGCAGCTTCTCCGCGGCGAAATCGATGAAGGCGCGCACGCGAGCGTTTGCCTGCCGGCCTTCGAGATGCACGAGATGGATGGGGATGGGCGGCGGCTCATATTCCTCCAGCACGGCCTTGAGACGGCCGCTGCGGATCTCGTCCGCCACCTGATAGGAAAGCACGCGTATCAGCCCGCGTCCGCTCAGCGCCGCGGCGATAGCCACTTCGGCGTCATTGGCCTGCAAGCGGGTGCGCGGCGCGACCGAGATCCGACGCGCGCCGCTGCCGAAGGACCAGGCATCGCCGATCGAGGCCGGCAGGAAAGCGATACCGTCGAATTGGTTCAGCTCCGCGGGGCGCCGCGGCGTGCCCTTGTAGCGGAGATAGCGGGGTGCCGCGCAGACGACACGGCGGACCTCGCCGACGCGCACGGCCGTCATCTCGGAATCGGGCAGGGGAGCGATGCGCACTGCGACGTCGAACCCTTCCTCGATCAGATTCGTGACCCGGTCGAGCAGGACCAGGCGGCCGTCGACCTGCGGGAAGCGGTCGAGAAACTCCAGCATCACCGGTGCTACGAAGCGCCGGCCGAACATCTGCGAGGCGGTCACTGCCAGCGGCCCGCGCGGCTCGGCCTGGGCGCCCGAGGCGGCGGCGTCGGCCGCCTCGATCTCGCCCAGGATGCGCAGGCAATCTTCCAGATAGCGGGCGCCGGTGTGGGTCAGACGGACACGCCGCGTCGTGCGATGGAGCAGCCGCGTGCCGAGATGGGCCTCGAGCGAGGCGACCGCCCGGGTCACGGCCGGCGGCGACAGGCCCAGCTGGCGCGCCGCGGCGCCGAAGCCCTGGCGTTCGGCGACGACGACGAAGGCGCGCATGGCGTCGAGACGGTCCATGCAATAATTTCAATAGATGAAACAGTTTCTTGTCAATTAGCGATATTTACTACTAAACAGGAAATTATCATCTTGCCGGTATCGACACCCCTGGACGGAGATTGATCCATGACCACTTCAGCCCTGCGACTTCACGGTTTCCCGCTATCCGGCCACAGCCACCGGGTCGAGCTGATGCTCTCGCTGCTCGGCCTGAAATTCGAATCGGTCCAGATCGATTTGTTCAACGGCGCGCACAAGCGGCCGGAGTTCCTGGCCAAGAACCCCTTCGGTCAGATTCCGGTGCTGGAGGATGGCGCGGTGACGCTCTCCGACAGCAACGCCATTCTGGTTTATCTCGCCTCGCGCTACGACAGTAGCCGCACCTGGCTGCCGCAGGAGCCGGTGGCCGCCGCTCAGGTCCAGCGCTGGCTCTCGATCGCCGCCGGTGAGCTGGCACACGGGCCGGCCCTTGCACGACTGGTGGCACTGTTCGGCCTGCCGCTTGACGCCGCGCGGGCGAAGACCGTCGCCGCCGCGCTCTACGGCGTGCTCGACGCGCATCTCGGGACGCAGCGCTTCCTGGTCGGCAGCACGCCGACGATCGCCGACGTGGCGCTCTATTCTTACACGGCCCACGCGCCCGAGGGCGGCGTGTCGCTCGAGCCCTACGCGAACGTGCGCGCCTGGTTGGCCCGTATCGAGACATTGCCTGGCTTCGTCGCCATGCAGCGCTCGACGCCGAAGGCGGCCTGACGGAGCAACAGCCATGACCACCATGACATTGCCCGGCTGGCCGCTGGAGGATTCCCCCTTTCACCCCGGCGAGATCGCCATGCAGGAGCGGGCCGGGGTGCGGGCTCGGGCGGAGCGGCTGGGCCGCGGCATGATCCGCGACTTCATGCCCGACCAGCACCGCGAGCTGTTCGCCAAGCTGCCCTATCTGCTGGTGGGGAGCGTCGACGGCTCCGGCCAGCCCCACGCCTCGATCCTCACCGGGTCGCCCGGCTTCGTCGGTTCACCCGATTCAGGGACGCTGACCATAGGCGCACGGCCGGATGCCGCCGACCCGCTCGCCTCCAACCTTGCCGTCGGCGCACCGGTCGGGCTGCTGGGCATCGAGCTCGACACGCGCAGGCGCAACCGGATGAACGGCGTGGTCGCGGCGCAGGACGAGCACGGTTTTGTCGTAGAGGTGCGGCAGAGCTTCGGCAACTGCCCTCAGTATATCCAGGCACGCGCGCCGTTCTTCGTCCTCGATCCCAAGGCGAAGCCTGCGACACCGCATCGGGAGGAACCGCTGCTGTCCGCGCCAGCGCTGGCGCTGCTGC
>Ga0194131_10003257_pt1 | contig 25846 bp, 24 predicted proteins | sample TA2KigO120mmetaG_FD_148631 | JGI IMG/M metagenome (GOLD analysis project Ga0194131, IMG submission 148631) | Freshwater microbial communities from Lake Tanganyika, Tanzania - TA2015053 Kigoma Offshore 120m | ecosystem: Environmental > Aquatic > Freshwater > Lake | place: Tanzania: Lake... | reverse complement strand
CTACTCCCCGCCGCCCTCGTCGTCACCCGGTGCGGGGGAGGGGACCGGCTTCACCGGGATCGCTGCTGGCACTGGCGCCTGGCCGAGCGGCTGGAGGGTGATCTTGTCCGCGCGCGGCACGCTCGTCCGCACCGGCGCGCCGGCGGCCCGGAAGAAGGGCATGTCCTGGAGCTCCAGGATCAGGCGCATCGCCTCGGTGGGCGCGGCCTTGGCGCTGGCCGGGAGGTTGGGGTCGACCATCGCCGCTTCCAGCCACTGCCACATCGCCGACTGCGCGTGGTACACGTAGTCGATTCGTACCTTCGGCTCGTTCAAGGCATACTTGATGCCGCCCTGCACCTCGTCGCCACGCGAGAAGTAGTGCGTGTCGAGCGCGTCGTGCTGGGTCTGCAAGCCGAAGCGCACCGTCTCGCGCGTGGCCATCTCGAAGAAGGCGGCCTCCTCGGGCTTCGCGCGCAGCGCCATGCCGTACGCGGCTGCCGTGCCCTCGCCGTAGCAGAAGGCCTGCATCGCGGGTAGCTCGCCCTCGAACTTGTAGTAGCCGCCGAGGTAGTCGGGGAAGGGCGTGCGCTCGGTGGTGTACTCGTAGGACTCCACCATCCAGCGGGCCACCTCGAGACCGAAGTCGACGATCTCCTTCTCTTGCGGCCGCGCGCGGGTGTACGCGTTGGCCGCCATCACCGTCCAGGGGCCGAACTGCACCAGCTCCAGGCGAGTGTCGTTGTCGTAGATGTAGGCGGGCCAGGGCGCGCTGGGGTTTTTCTTCGCGGCCCGCTCCCGGAACCACGGCTTGTAGTACTCGAAGAACTTTGGGAGGGCCTCGAGGTACTGCGGGTCGTTGAAGTACTCGTACAGGTACACCAGCGACAGCGCCGCCTCGCCGGGGACGATGTCGTTCGTCTGGTGCTCGTAGGGGTGTCCCGGCGGCACGTGGTAGGGGCGGAACTTGCCCTCCTTCGTCTGGGAGAACATCACGTAGCGGCCAAACTTGCGCATGAGCTCGTCGTTGCTGCGATCGCCCGTGCTGCGCGCCACGTCGATCATGCCGTAGAGGCCCACCACGACGCTGCCGAGCTTGGTGTTGTTGTCATATGTGAGGTAGGCCATGCCCTTGTCGAGGATCTCGTCTTTCAATGGCGAGTCGTCGACCAGCTTGCGCTCCCAGTCCTCGAGGTTCGACTTGTCCCTCTCGACGAGAGAGAGCAACGTCCAGTCCTGCGCTCGGATGGCGCCCTCGAGGAACTCCGGCCGGGGATCGAGCTTCCACGCCTGCCACAGGTTCCACGTGGCCAGCTCGTGGCGCACGTGGTTGTACTCGTTGCTGTAGCGGTTCTCCTCGGGCCACATCTTGTAGGTGACCTGCCCGTTGGGCTGGAGGTTGCGCAGGTACCACTCGCCCGCGTAGACGATGGAGGCCTTGACCGTGTCGATGTTGACCGACTCCAGCGGCACGGGGGTGCTGCCCCGGTACTGGGGGACGAGCCCGCGACCGGGCACCTCGCGGTAGTCGATGGTGCGGATCAGCTCCAAGGTGACGCCCTCTTCACGCCAGGGGCGGAGGCTGTCCCAGCGGAAGTCCTTCGCCACGCCGCGCAGGAACTCGTCGGCCTTGGTGATGCCGCGGCTCGCCGCCACCGCGCCGGGCCACACGCCGGACTTCTTTTTGTCGCGGTCGAGCAGGATCGCGCCATCGAGGCCCAGCTCCCAGAGCCCCTCGAGGAATTCCTCGTCGCGCGGCGCCACGACGGCGCGCTCCTTCACGCGGCGGATCTCGATGATCAACCCCGGCATGTGACGGGCCAGCGCCGGGAATCCCCAGATCTCCCGCTGGCGGCGGTGCATGGTCTCCAGGTCGTCGACTGTCTCGCGCAGCGCCACGTCGAGGGTGTCGCCCTCGGCCAGCGAGATGGCCAACTCCTGCCCCGCCGGGCGGACCGAGGTGACCAGAGTCCAGGTGCTGCGCTCCGGCTTCACCGCGGGGAAGGGCGCGGGTTTCTTGCCCTCGAGGCTCTCGCGGATCCAGCGGGCGGCGGCGTCGGCCACGCTGGGCTCGAAACGCAGGGCCGAGTCGACCACGAGGTAGATGAACAGGCCCTTCTCCACCCGCGCCAGTTGGAACCGGTCGAGGAAGTCGTGGTGGTAGAGCCTCGACAACACGTGGCGGTCGCGGTCGAAAGACGGAGCCAGCGGGCGGTGTACGACGAGCACCTTCGCGCCCGCCTCGCGGATCGCGTCGGCGAGCTTGCTTTCCTCGGTGCCCATGAGCACGTCTTCGGGGAACTCGGTGAGGTCGACCGTCTCGAGGTCGGCCGGCAGGCCGCGCAGCTCGCCGTCGATGGCCACCTTGGTGCCCACCTTCTGGATGTACGCCACCGCTGCCGAGGAAATGTCGGTCCTCGGCGCCTCCTTCCACGCGGCGCGGGCACGGTCGGCGTAGGTGGCGCCGTTGACCACCACCTCGCCGCCAGAAACGGTGTTGCCGCCACCGGGGGCGCAAGCGAGGAGGGCGATGGCGAGGGCGAGCAGGCGCATGGGAGCGTCTCCGGGCGCGCCGGATAATCGGGCGAACCGATGCCGTCCTACATCACCCCCCAGGGCCACCAGAAGATCGTCGACGAGTACGACTTCCTCGTCAACCGCGAGCGGCCGCGCATCACCGCCGAGGTGGGCTGGGCGGCCTCGCTCGGCGACCGCAGCGAGAACAGCGAGTACATCTACGGAAAGCAGCGGCTGCGGGAGATCGACCGTCGCCTGCGCTTCCTGAAGTCGCGACTTGATGTCATTCAGGTGGTCGATCCCGCGTCGTTCTCGGGCCGCACGGTGATGTTCGGCGCCACCGTCGACATCGAGGACGAGGACGGCGCGAAGCAAACCTGGACGATCCGCGGGGAAGACGAGGTCGACACCAACAACGGCGTGATCTCCTACGTGTCGCACCTCGGGCGAGCGCTGCTCGGCAAGGCGGTCGACGACACCGTGGCCTTCGACACTCCCGGCGGGCGTCGCGAGGTGACGATCCTCGCCGTGCGCTTCCCGCCCCGGTGACCGCCGCTGACGGGCGCGCGGCCCTGTTGCTCGCAGTGGTCTTCTTCAACACGGTGGAGGCGCTCCCCTTGCCCCGCAGCGCCAAGCGGGAGAACTACGACAAGCCCTCCGCGCAGGACGAGATCGCGCGCTGGCAACGGGGCCTCGCGGGCCTCGGCATCCACCGCTCCCAGGCCCAGCTCACCGAGGCGGCCTTCGCGCTGGCCGAGTTGGGCGTGCGCGCCCGAGCGTGGCTCACCGCCCCGGCGCGACCCCTCTTCGAGCTCACCCAGACCGGCCAGAACTGGGCCTTGTTCACCCACCCCGACCGCTGGCCAGCGCGGCTGGTGATCGAGGTGCAACAGGGCGACGAGTGGAGTCGCGTGTACGCCTCGCTCGATCCCGAGCACGAGTTCCGAGCCGACGCGCTGGTGTACCGCCGCGTGCGTGCCGTGTACGACGGCCAGAGCGAGAAGGCTGGTCGAACCTGGAACCGTTTCGCGTCCTGGGCGGCGGCCGAGGTGTTTGCCGCCTACCCGGAGGTACACACCGTGCGGGTGAAGTTCATCCGCCTGCACACCTACGAGCCCGGCGAGTCGGCGACCGTCCTGGAGGAGGTGGGCGACCGTTTCCCCGAGATCCGGCGGCGCCCGTGACTGCGACGTGGGCCTGGTGGCGCGCGCTCTGGGAGGGCGACGACGACCCGCTCCCGCTGGTGCTGGTGCGCGTGGTGCTGCCGCTGGTCTTCCTCTGGGACTTCTGGCAGGTCCACCAGTTGCACCTCGTGATCCCGCTCTGGGGGCCGGGCGACGCGGGCGGCATGGGCGACCCCGAGCACCGCACCGCCGTCCCCCTGCTCTACCAGTGGTTCGCGCCCACCGTCGCCACCACCCGCGGGGCCTTCTGGGTGCTGTGCGCGTCGACCATGGCGGTGTCGCTCGGCCTGTTGTTGCCGCTGTCGAGCCTCGCGACGGTCCTGGTGTACGCCCAGTTCGCCGAGGTGTTGCCCGCCGCCGATCGCGGCATCGACACCTTCTTCCGCGACGTGCTGCTCATCCTCGCCTTCTCTGGCGCCTCGCGACGCTGGGGCATCGACGCGATGCTGTTCGGTCGTCGCGAGCGCATCGCAGCCTGGCCGCGGCGCCTATTGATCTTGCAGGTGGTGGGCCTCTATTTCATGGCGGGGGTGCAGAAGGCGGGCGTGGCCTGGTGGCCCTGGGGCGGCTTCTCGGCCCTGTTCATCGTGTTGCAGGACATGGCGGTGGCGCGGCACGCCTTCGATTGGCTGCAACGCTACTACCCGCTCACGCAGTTGCTCACCGGGGCGACGATGGCCTTCGAGCTGGGGGCCTGTCTCGTTCCATACGCCTACTGGTCGCGACACACCCGCGAGCGGCCGGGCTGGTTGCGGGCGCAGTTCAACCGGCTCGACATCGTCCCCGGGTGGCTGTTGCTGGGCGTGGGGATGCACCTCGGGATCGCGGCCACGATGCGCCTCGGGGTCTTCCCCTTCGCGATGTTGGCCACCTACCCGGCCTTCTTCCACGGCCAGGAGATCCGCCGGGTCCTCGGTCGATTGACCGTCGCCGACGCGCGGCCCTGGGGGTAAGAATGCCCCATGCTCGTGCTCCTGGTCGCCTGTACTGACGCCCCCGACTCCGCCGACTCCGCCGGCGCCGCCGACACCGGCGACAGCGCCGAGGTGACCGTCTGTGGCGACCTCGAGACCGACACCTGGTCGGCGGGGATCTCCCGTGCGGGTGCCACCTACGACTTCGTGCTCGTGGCCAGCGAGCCCGACCCGCCCGACAAGGGCGACAACGTGCTGACGGTGCGCGTGGAGCAGGGCGGCGCCGGGGTTGGCGACCTCACCGTCACCCTGGAGCCGGTGATGCCGGAGCACGGCCACGGGACGAACCCCGCCGTGGTCGCGACCGCCGGCAGCGGCGACGGCAGCTACGTGTCGGAGAGCTTCAACCTGTTCATGGGCGGGGCCTGGCAGTACACCGTGAACGCCGCTGGCAGCAGCGGCAGCGACTCGGTCGACTTCCTGTTCTGCATCGAGGGCTAGTGTTCCTCCTCGCATGCGCGCCCGACCCCGAACCGGAGCCGCCGCTCACCGAGGAACAAGCGCTCGACCCTGTCACCTGCGCGGGCTGCCACCCCGACCACTACGACCAGTGGCAGGGCTCGATGCATGCCTACTCTTCCTACGACCCGGTGTTCATCGCGCTCAACGCGGCGGGGCAGGAGGCCACCGGCGGTGCCCTCGGCACCTTCTGCGTGGACTGTCACGCGCCCACCGCCGCGCAGATGGAGCTCACCGCCGACGGCCTCGACATCGACTCGCTGCCTGCCTCGGTACGCGGCATCGGCTGTACCTACTGTCACACGGTCGACCGCGTGGGCGACATGTTCAACAACGGGCTGGGCCACGCGAGCGATCTCGTGCAACGCGGCAGCGTCTCCGACCCTGTCCCCACGGCGGCCCACGAGTCGGCCTACTCGCCCCTGCACGACCGCACCGAGCTCCAGAGCTCCGACCTGTGCGGGAGCTGTCACGACGTGGTGGTGCCGTCGGGCATGCAACTGGAGCGCACCTGGGTGGAGTGGAACGCCACCCAGTACGCCACCGCCACCTCGGGGATCCAGCAGACGTGCGGCAACTGTCACATGGACGGCTACGACGGCCGCGCCGCGATCAGCGACGGCGCCCCCGAGCGACGGGTCCACGACCACAGCTTCCCCGCCGTCGACACCGCGCTCATCGAGTTCCCCGGGCGCGAGGCGCAGGCGGAGATGATCCAGGAGCGCCTCGACCCCACGGTGCTCGCCGACCTCCTGGTGTGCGCCAGCGAGAACGGCGTGGAGATGCGCCTGCGACTGGAGAACGTGGCCGCCGGCCACAGCTGGCCGAGCGGCGCGGCCCAGCATCGCCGGGGCTGGGTGGAGATCGCGGCCTACCAGGGCGACACGCTGCTCTTCGAGTCGGGAAACGTCCCCGAGGGCGAGGCGGTGCTCTCGGGCGACACCGACGAGCTCTGGTGGTTTGGAGACCGCATCTTCGACGCCGACGGCAACGAGACACACGCGGCCTGGGACGCGGTGAGCTACGAGTCGAACTTGCTCCTCGGCCTCGATGGACAGGACTACAACCACGTGACGCGCACCTGGTACCTGGGCGAGGCGGTCCCCACGCGCGCCGAGGCGATCGTGCACCTGCGCGCGCTCGACGTGGACTTCTTGCAGTGGCTGGTGGACCGCGGCCACCTCGACCCAGGCTATCTCACGGCGGTGCCCACCTGGGATCTGGCCGCCTCGGCGGTGACGTGGAGCGACATCATCGGGCGGTGCCCGGAGTGAGGGAGGGGGGCGGGCGCGCCGGGGAGGGACAGCATCAACGCGCGCAGGCCATGCCCACGGCCACGGCGGCGCCGCACGGCTCGCCCTGCTGCACCTGGGGCCCCCCCGTGCCGCGGACGCCATCCCCGGAACAGCGGCGGATTCTCACCGGCTCGGGCGCGAGCCCCCGGGAATCCGCCGCTCGCGAGCGTGTCGCGACACTGGTTATGCGCGTACCTTCCGAGATAACCAAGCTTCCTCCGTGTCTCGGCGCGTCGCCACGGCGGACCAGGCGCGAGAGAGGCGGCCAAGGCGGCGGATTCTCCCGGGCTCGGGCGCGAGCCCCAGCGAATCCGCCGCTCGCGGGCATGTCGCGACCGCCCCGGCCGCCACCCCCCGGGAATCCGCCGCTCGCGGGCATGTCGCGACCGCCCTGGCCGCCACCCCCAGCGAGTCCGCTGCTCGCGGCCATGTCCTCATCGCCCCGGCCGCCACCCCTCGCGATACGCCCCCCGCATGCTTCTTGCACTCGCCCTCGCCCACGCCGACGGGATCCTCGACGCGGGCGGCATCGGCGCGGCCGGGGCCACCAACCAGGACGGGGCCCTCGCCGGCGGCCTCGCGCTCAGCCACCTGGCGGGCGACTTCGACGCGTGGGTGCTGTTCGGCAGTCCCGACGCCAACGAGAACGTGGTCCGGGCGTGGAACGTCAGCGTGGGTGGGTGGACGCCCACCTTCATCACCGAGCGCAAGGCGCTGTCCAGGGGCGAGCAGAACCAGCAGTCCGACCTGGGTGTCCCCGCCGACCCCGGGGCGCGGAAGCTCCTGCTCGGCACGCCGCTGCTGCGGCTGGCCGGCAGCACCTGGGCCGGCGAGCGTTTCCGCGCCGACATGGGCGGCGAAAGCTTGCTGAACTTCCTCGACCTCGCCGGCGTGGCCCCGCCGAGCGCCTACGCCGGCCTGACTTTCGGCGGCCGTGCCGAGGTGGTGTACTCCAGCGTCAACCGCGACACTGCTGCCACGGGTGCGCTGGTGCTCGACGCGGGCGTGGCCATGGGCGGCACCGTGGCCAGCGCCGCCGCGGGGCGGCTCAAGGGGCGCGTGGAGGTCGATCCCTTCCTCGGCGAAGTGGTGCTAAATAGCGGCGCGTTGCTTGCCGGGAGCCTCGCACGCGCCGACGTGCCGCTTGCCCTGCGCGCCGACCTGGAGGCCTGGACCCGCCCCGCGCGCGCGATGGCCACCGACTGGCGGGCGATGCTCTACGTGCTGGCGTCGTCCGACTAGGCACGGTTTTTCCTCGCCCGCCCCGCGCCGAGGTGTTCCCCGTGCTGGCACGGAGTTGCGCCGCCTCCACCTGCCACGGCGTGGGGCCGGGCCACCAGTGGGTGCTCGCCCTGCTCGTGGTGAGCGCCGACGCCACCCGCGGCATGCCCATCACGCGGCGGCGCTGAATAGGGGCCCTGCATGGCCACCCCGACCTACTGGGACTACCTCCGCCTCCCCGACCTCCTCGAGCTGCAAGGGGGCCTCGACGGCCAGCCGAGCCCCGACGAGTTGCACTTCATCGTGGTGCACCAGAGCTTCGAGCTCTGGTTCAAGCTGGTGCTCTCGCAACTGCGCCTGGCGCGCGACCACCTCGCCGCGCCGAAGTTGCCGGAAGAACGCGTGCCGTTCGTGGTTCACCACCTCGGGCGGGTGAACGCGATCCTGCGGCTGTGCGTGGAGCAGTTCGCGGTGATGGAAACCCTGCCCCCGCAGGACTTCCTCGACTTCCGCGACAAGCTCGTCCCCTCCTCGGGCTTCCAGAGCTTCCAGATGCGGGAGCTGGAGCTGGTGCTCGGGCTCCGGCAGGATCAACGCATCAAGTACGCGGGCACCGACCCCCTGGCCCACATCAAGGCCCAGTCTCACTCCCCGGCGGCCGCGAAGGTGGTGGGCAAGCTCGAGGCGGCGATGGCGGAGACCACGGTCCACACCGCCGTGATGGCCTGGCTGCGCCGCACTCCGATCATGGGGTCGGCCCCTGGCGACGCCGGCGACGACGCCGTGGTCGATGCCTTCCTCGCCGACTACCTCGCCCACACCGAGACGCACCAGCGCGAGGGCATCGAGACGCTGGTGCGGGCGCTCTCGGAGAACGATCGCCCGGCGATCACCGCCCGCGTGGAGGCTGGCCTCGGCGCGACCCGCGCGTTTCTCACCCCCGACGACCGCGAGGCGCGACGCGCCCGGGCGGGGCTATTGTTCATCGAGAGTTATCGCGAGTTGCCGCTGCTCGCCTGGCCCCGGCTGTTGCTCGACACGGTGTGCGAACTGGAGGAACAACTCTTGTTGTTCCGCAACCGCCACGCCCGGATGGTGGAGCGGACCATCGGTCGCCGCGTGGGCACCGGCGGCAGCTCCGGCGTGGACTACCTCGACCAGACGGCGGCCTACCGCGTGTTTCCCGAGCTCTGGGCGGTGCGTAGCTGCCTGCTCCCCCGCGATCGCCTCCCGAGGCTGATCGGCGGCGAACGTTACGGCTTCGCGGCGCAGTAGTCCCGGATCGCCAGCACCTCGCGGAGCAGGGCCTCGAGGTCGCCGAGTCGCAGCATGTTCGCGGCGTCGGACGGGCTGTTGTCGGGGTCGTCGTGTACCTCGGCGAAGAGCGCGTCGATGCCCACGGCTGCCGCCGCCCGGGCGAGCGCAGGCACGTACTGCCGGTCGCCCACGGTCTTGTCGCCGCCGCCCCCGGGCGACTGCACCGAGTGGGTGGCGTCGAAGCACACCGGCACGCCGAGGGCCCGCATGCGGGGGAGCGAGCGGTAGTCCACCACGAGGTCGTGGTAGCCGAAGCTGGCGCCGCGCTCGGTGAGCATGACACGGTCGCGACCCACTTTCTCGACCGCGCCCGCCATCTGGCCCGGGGCCATGAACTGGCCCTTCTTGACGTTGACGGGCTTGCCGGTGGCGGCACAGGCCACCAGGAGATCCGTCTGGCGACAGAGGAAGGCTGGCACCTGGAGCAGGTCGACCACCTGCGCGGCGGCGGCGGCCTGCTCCGGCAGGTGCACGTCGGTGGTGACGGGCACGCCCAGTCGCGACCTGATTTTCTCAAGTCGCGAGAGTCCCTCGTCGATGCCTGCGCCCCGACCGGCCGAGGCCGAGCTGCGGTTGGCCTTGTCGAAGCTCGCCTTGAACACCCAGCGCACGCCCACGCGGGCACAGGCCTCGGCGATCCCGTCGGCCACGCGCTCGGTGACGCCCGGCCCCTCGATCACGCAGGGCCCGAGGATGAAGAAGAAGTCGCGACCGGCGACGATGTTGCCGACGGCAAAGCTCACGCGCCCATCCCGGCCCGCACGAGGTCGTGCAGGCGCACCAGCCCCACGTAGGCGCCCTGGTCGCCGACCACCGGCAGCACGCTGAGCTGCGAGGCGCGCCGCTCCATGCGGTCGAGGGCCACGCTGGCGGGATCGTCGGCGTGGACCGTCACCGGGTGGCGGGTGCAGAGTTCGCCCACCGGTCGCGACAGGGCGGCAGGGTCCTGGCCCACGACCCTGCGGAGGTCGCCGTCGGTGAAGATCCCGCCCCCAGCAACCAGCACCGCGCCGTGTGCGAGGCGAGGGATGCAGTCCAGGAGCGGCGTGGCGGGCTCGACCAGCGGCGGGGGCAACATCAGGCTGCGCACCGGCCGGCGCGCCAGCGCGATGAGGCCCCCCGGGTGGTGCAGCGAGTCGCCCTCGCGCAGCGCCAGCGCGAGGCTATCGACCAGGGCGCAGGCCACGGCGAAGCTGGTGGCTGGCGCGTCGCCGCCGGCCTCCTCGTCCACGGAGCAGTCAAGTGTCGCGATAGACATCTCGGCCAGGGGCGAGGCCGCCGAGCACACCGACACCACCGGCACCGTCACGCTGCCGGCGAGGCGGAGCACCTCCGCCGTGCGGCCGGAGTGGCTGGCCGCCACCAGGGCGTCGCTCGCCCCGATGGCGCCCAGGTCGCCGTGCAGCGCGTCGACGGGGTGAACGTAGACGGCTCGCCGACCGAAACTGCACAGCGTCGCCGCCAGCTTCTGGGCCACGAGCGCGCTCTTGCCAAGCCCGGTGGTCCACACCGTGGCGGCTGGCGCCAGCGCCGCGATCGCCGCCTCCCAGCGCCCCTCGTTGCGCGCGTGGGCGCGGCCGAGGGCCTCGGCGGCGAGCAGGAGCGGGCGTCCCGGGTCGTTCACCCCGCCGGGCTATCGCGAGCGCCGCTACTTGGCCGAGGCCGCCTGCCGAGCGACGAGGGGCGGGTCCTGCTTGCGACCTGCCGGGTCGTTGTCGGCGCGCGGCTTCCGGGTGGGCAGGCGGAGCAGCACGGCGCAGGTGGTGACGAGCCAGCCGAGCCACGTCGGCCCGGCGACCAGGAGAAAATCGGCGGCCACGGGCGTCCAGGCCTGGCCGACCACGCCCATGCTCATCACCCCGGCCACCAGCCCCCAGCCGGACAGCCACATCGGCAGGTGCGTGGCGCGGGCCATCGCCAGCGAGAGCAACACCATCGACACGCCCCAGAGCAGGTTGAACAGCGCGTCGGCGGTGAGCGCGACGGCGAGCAGGGTCTGGCCCAGCGCGTCCTCGCCGTGGGGCAGGTGGGTGACGGCCACGAAGGGGAGCAGCGAGCCCCCGGCGTTGATGATCGCCGCCATCATCGTCAGCGCCGCGCCCGGCCAGGCGTAGGGGCCAATGGCCCTGGCGAGGCCGGCCGCCCAGGGCACCATGAGGGCCATGGACAGCGTGAAGGACCAGGCGCTCCACGCCGCCGCGCCGCTGTGTTGCTGGGCCGCGTAGAACCAGCGGTCGAGGGTTCCGGGGCGGTAGGCGCCCTCGATGTCGAAGCTCAGGGCCACGCCGAGCAGGCTCAGCAGGGCCGACAGCACGCCGCAACCGGCGGCCACGCGATGGGGCTCGGCGTTCACCTGCACGGTCCTAGGGTACACCAGTCCATCGGCTCGCTACCCGCCGGTTTGAGTGTCCCGCGCAACGATCTCGGCCAGGGCGCAGCCGAGCCGGGCGCCCACGTCGCTCCCCTCGCCCACGGAGGCCCCGTCGATCATCGTTATGGGCGCGAGCTCCTTGAGGGTGCTGAGCGCGTAGAGCGCGTCGTAGCGGCCGACAGGGAGGGGCGCCTCGCGCAGATCCACTCCGGCGTGCCGGGCCGCCTCGACGACGGCGGCGCGCGTGATCCCCGGCAGGATGCGGCCATCGAGCGGGGGCGTGATCGCGACGCCGTCGCGGACCGCGAGCAGGTTGCTGCGGCTGCACTCCGTCCAGTGGCCGTCGGGGTCGAGGAAGATGAGCTCGTCGGCGCCTGCCCGCGCGGCCGCCAGCGCCCAGCCGGCGCGGTTGGTGTGCTTCACCCAGCCGGGGAGCCAGGGCGGCGGCTCGAACGGCGCGGTGGCCACGGCAATGGCCCGGCCCACGCGGCGCTGGTCGAGCGGTCGCGAGATCACGACGCGATGCCTCGGCGTGAGGAACACGTTGACGGCTTGGTCGTCGACGATGTCGAGCCTCGCGATGTCGCGACGCAGCTCGTCGAGCGGGCAGGGGACGTCCATGAACGCTGCGCTCCGGGCGAGGCGCTCCAGGTGCGCCTCCAGCCGGAAGATTCGCGGCCCGTAGCTGCGCAGCGTCTCGAAGGCCGCCAGTCCCTGGGTGAACCCGGCGTCGTCTGCGGGCAGTCGGGCGTCGGCATGGCCGTCGACCAGCACCATGTCCCATGCTTACCCCACTGGGACGCCCCGCGACTGGGGCACGTATGCCCCGCTCGCGCGGCAATTGTGTCGCGGGAACCGTTGGCACGGGGTTTGCGATCGCCCGGCGCCGCCCTGGGAGGTCTCTTGCTGCTGCTCGTCCTCGCCTGCACCACCGACGAGGCCCCGTTGCTCGTCGACACCGAGCCCTACCTCGACGGCGAGGTGCTGGTGAAGCTCAGGGGCGACGAGGTCGACGCGATGAAGCTCGAGGACGAGAACGAGCTCGCCGAGGTGGACGCCATCGCGGGCATCGAGGTGCGGCGGATGGGCTTCGAGCGCGACCGGCGGGTCCGCGACGTGATCGCGAAGCTCGAGCACGACCACCGCGTGGAGTTCGTGGAGCCGAACCACCTGGTCCGGGCTGCGGGCACCGACCCCTACCGCCGCTACCAGTGGAACCTCGACGCCATCGGCACCGACAAGGCCTGGGCCACCACCACCGGCGGGGGGGTGGTCGTGGCGGTGCTCGACACCGGCGTGCGCACGGGCGGTCCCGACGGCTTCGCCAACCTGCTCGCCGGTTACGACTTCTACAACAACGACAACGATCCTACCGACGGCAACGGTCACGGCACTTTCGTGGCCGGCACCATCGCGCAGAACACGGGCAACGACGTGGGGGTGAGCGGCGTGGCGCCCGGCGCGAAGATCCTGCCGGTGAAGGTGCTCGGTGACGGCGGCATCGGCGACATGAACGCCATCGCCAACGGGCTGGTGTGGGCCACCGACCAGGGCGCGAAGGTGGCAAACCTGAGCCTCGGCTCGGCGTACCCCTCGGCCACTCTGGAAAGCGCGTGCCGCTACGCCTACGACCGTGGCGTGACCGTGGTGGCCGCCACCGGCAACGAGTACGCCAGCAGCGTGGGCTACCCGGCCCGCTACGACACGGTCATCGCCGTGGGCGCCACGGGGCAGGGCGGCGCCCTGGCTGGCTACAGCAACCGCGGCACCGGCCTCGACCTCGTGGCGCCTGGCGGCGACCAGAGCAAGGACGTCGATGGCGACGGCTACGCCGACGGCATCCTGCAAGAAACCATCGAGAACGGCCGGTGGACCTACACCTTCTGGGAGGGCACCTCGATGGCGACGCCACACGTCGCGGCGGCGGCGGCCCTGCTCTACGCGTCGGGCGAGACCAGCCCCCAGGGCGTGTACCGGGTGCTCACCGATACCGCCCGCGACCTCGGGAGCGCCGGCTACGACACGAGCTACGGCTACGGCCAGCTAGACCTCGCGGCGGCCGTGGCCGGGGTCGACAGCGCCGCGCCGCCTCCCGAGGAGGAGACCACCCCCAGCGCCGAGCCGGACACGACGGCGCCCACGATCTCGGCGGTGAGTGGCTACACGCAGGATACCAAGTTCACGTTGCAGTGGACCACCGACGAGCCGGCCACCTCCCACGTCAACTTCACCGGCTATGGCGAGTACGGCAACGCCACGCTGACCACCGTCCACGCGCTGAGCTTCACCGGGACCCTCGGCTCCAGATACTATTTCACCCTGGTTTCGAAGGACGCCGCAGGGTACCGCGCCGAGACCAGCGAGTACTACATCCAGCTGTGATAGCTCAGCCGACATGTTGATCCTCCTGCTTGCCTGCAACAGCGACAGCCCCGTGTGGGCGCTGCAGCAGGCCTCGGTGTTCCCCAGCGACAACGGCATCACCGGCACCCAGGCATGGGCCTTTTTCGCCGAGGGCTGGACGCCCGATGCCGGCGACGACGGCTACCTCTGCACGCGAGCCCAGACCATCGCCGGCGCCACCACCACCGTGGCCGACTGCGCCGACTGCCGCGTGGCGTACACGCTGGAGGTGGAGGAGCTGGGCACCGACTGTGCGGGCGACATCGCCACCGCCGCCGCCTACGCCGGCCCCGCGATCTACGCGATCGCCGAGGTGCCCGAGGCGCTCGCCGATGGCGATCCCCACCCCGGCGACAGCTTCGGCTGGTACGTGGCCTGGGGCGTGGGGGAAGAGCTCTCGGCGCTGGGCTGGGCCTACCCGGAAGAGCTCGACCTCACCGGCGAGAAGGGCCTGCCCGGCTGGTCGGCCGACCGGGTGTACACGCTCTACCCGGCGCTGGCCTGGGACATCCAGTAGGAGAGGGGGGCCTTCCCCAGTTCGCTGCCGGAGGGGGGAGAGCGGCAGGTCGGGCGCGGTAGGGGTGCCCCCCTCAACAAAGAATCGGGCGGAGCGACCCTGGAACCCTTTACGAGCCCCATCCCTGGGAGCTACGGCCACCGGAGGGGGCCGGGCCGCTCCGCCCGTTACTAGTGTGACCCCGGAATCGCCCGCTCACTCCGTCTTAGAAAGTCTCAAAAGCAGCAGGGGCTCGAGGGTGTAGCTTCCATCCGGCGGGGGCCCGTCGGCCGTCACCCCGCCGACACCCTGGGCGTAACCAAAGGGAAAAGGCTCGTTATCGTCGGCCACGAGCCACGCGCCCCACAGCTCGTCGGCCTGGTCTTCCAGGTCGACCGAGCCGAGCCGGGCGCGAACCTCGGGGTCGAGCACGCCGAGGCCGACGCCCACGCGGGCCGGCGTGCCGCTCACGCCTTCGCAGCCGTTGTCGCTCGGGACGGAGAAGGTCCAGTACGTGTAGATGCTCTCGCTGGCTGGCGCGGTGGCGGCGAGATCGGCGGGCTCCATCACCTCGCAGTCGCGTCGCTCCAGTTCGGTGCTGCCGAGCACGAAGCGCGCGTCGAGCGTGGCGGCCGCGCTGGCATCGACGGTGGCGGTGGCCGCGAGACTGTACCACTCGGCCACGTAGTCGCTGTCGGCATCCGCGTCGGCGTCGGCGTCGGCGTCGGCGTCTGCCTCTGCGTTGGTGTCGTTGTCGCTCGCCTTGCCGGCGGTGCCCTCGGAGTTGAGCGCCATCTCGGAGCAGGCGCAGGCAATGATGATGGGGAATGTGCGCATGGTTTTCCCGTGAGCGTCGTCCGACGCCCCGACCCGTTTCCAGTGTAGCCGCCCCGCGAGCCGCCTACCACCGCGACAATCGCGTCGCGGTCGGCGCTAGGCTCGGCGCGTGGCCAGGATCACGCCGCCCATGGTCAAGAGCCCCGCCACGAGGGTGAAGGGGCCGAGCGACTCGCCCAGCCAGAGCCGAGCGAAGAGAGCAGCCACCAGCGGCTGCAGGCACACGAACACCGCCACCACGCTGGCCGGCACGTCGCGCAGCGCGAACAGGTTGAGGAAGTAGGTGCCGATGGTGGGGCCCAGCACCACGAAGCCGAGCGCCAGCCAGGCGGGGGCGTCGTCGACGGCCGCCGGCGGGAGGCCGGTGACGAGCAACACCACGGGCGCGCCCCAGGTGAACACCCACGCCGCCAGCGACAGCGGCGACACCTGGGTGAGCAAGTCGCGACTCATCACGAGATACGCCCCGTAGGCTGCCGCGTTGGCCACGATCATCAAGTCGCCGACGATGTTGCCGCCCGAGACTGAACCCTGGTCGCTCACGACGAGCGCCGCGCCGAGGAAGGCGATGGCGATGCCGAGCACGCGGTGACGCGACGCCACCTCGCGACCGGCGGCGATGGCGATGGACAGGGTCGCGACCGGGACGGTGACGATGATCAGGGTCGCGTGGATCGCGGTGGTGCGCTCGAGGCCGTAGATGAACAGGAGCTGGTTCGACACCACGCCCAGCATCGAGGCCGCGAGGATGCGGGGCTGCAAGGACCAGGGGATGGGCGGCGAGCGCGAGGCCTTCGCGGCGAGCTGGAAGGCGACCGCGGCGGCCACCGCGCGCCACGCGCTCACCCCGCCCGGGCCAAACGCCGGGAAGGCGAGCTTCGACACCACCGGGTGCAGGCCAAACAACAGCTGCACGGCGAGGAGCGCGAGGAGCGAGCGCGGGGGCACGGGGGGCGCGGGCTATCCTCCGGCGGTGCGCCGCGTTGCCCTCGGCCTGCTCGCCCTCGCCCTGGCGCTCGCGCCGGTGGAGGGGCTCGCGCGGCGCCACGAGGGGGGCACCGAGCTGCTCGGGAGCGAGCGGAGGTACCGCACGCGCCCCCACGCCTACGGCGCGAACCACGAGGGTTTCTTCGAGCGGGGGCTGCCCCGCGAGAAGGCCCCCGGCACCCGGCGGATCGCCGTGCTCGGCGACTCGATGACCTGGGGCACCACCACCCCGGCGGAGGCCTGGCCTCGTGCCGTGGAAGGGGCGCTCGGCGGGGAGGTGCTCAACTTCTCCACCTACGGCTACGACATCCGGCAGTCGCGAGCCACCTTGCCGGAGGCACTGGCCTACGACCCCGACCTCGTGCTGTACGGCGCCTACTGGAACGACCACGTGCCCACCCGCGCGATCACCGTGGGCACCACGCCCCTGGTGGTGTGGCTCGAGGAGCGGGGGCCCCTCTGGCGCGCGTCGGCGGCGTGGCGGGCCCTCGATGGCTACCTCCACCGCCACCGGTGGACGTTTGAGCCCGAGCCCGTCTTCTTCGAGCGCGAGTTGCGACTCCTCGCGGAGGAGGTGGGCGCGCGGCCGCTCGGGGTGGTGGTGCTCGCCCCGCATGCCCTGTCGCCCGGGGTAGAGGCTTGCGTGGCCTATGGGGTGGCGAGAGCACAGTGCGAAACAGCATCGCGACTCACGGCGGAGTTGCTCGCGACGTCGCGCGCGCTCGGCCTGCTCACGATCGACGCCACCGGCGCGCTCGCGGCGCCCTCGCCGTCGGCCAACGCCGCCGACTGGGAGCATCCCGGTCCCGAGGGGCAGCGCGCCATCGGCCGCCTCGTGGCGGAGGCGCTGTCGCCATGAGGCTCCGTCGCTGCCGCGCCGACTGTGGTCGCGACACGCCTGAACACGAGTATCGCGACGCCTCGTACGCGCGGCAAATCTCGCCCGACCAGGCGGAGCTCGACGCGGCGCTCGGGCCGCTGTTGTTCCCCGCTGCCCGGCTGCTCCACGTGGGCCTCGGCTGCTCGTCGGTCGCCCGCGCCTACGCCGCCCGCGTGGCCGCCATCGATGGCATCACCGTGCTGCCCGAGGAGCTCCACGCGGCGCCTGCGTTGCCCAACTACCGCACCTGGCTCCTCAACAAGCACGCCCCCGGCCTGCGGGCGCTGCCCGGTCCCTACGACTTCATCGTCGACAACAACCCCGGCACTTTCGCCTGCTGCCGTCGCCACTTCGAGGCGATGTTCGACGCCTACGCGGCGCTGCTCGCCCCGGGCGGCCGCATCCTCACCCACGCGCGCGGCGCCGGCTGGGGCGGCGCGATCCGGCTGGCCTACCGTCACTGGGCGGCGCTGGGTCGAGCGCGAGGCCTCCAGGCGGCGCAGGTGTCGCCCTCGGTCTGGGAGCTCCTAGCGGCGGGGTCTGCTCCCCGATAGACGCCGTCCCTCACCGGGAGCCCCCTTGTCGCGCCGTCCAACCCTGCGCACCGAGCTTCCCGGCCCGCTCGCCCGCGCTCTCATCGATCGCAGCAACGCGGCCGTGTCGCCGAGCTACACCCGCGACCACCCGCTGGTGGCCGAGCGCGCCGAGGGCGTGTGGATCACCGACCCCGACGGCAACGAGTTCCTCGACATGTCGGCCGGCATCGCGGTCACCTCGACCGGCCACTGCCACCCCCGCGTGGTGGCCGCGATCCAGGAGCAGGCCGCCAAGCTCATCCACATGAGCGGCACCGACTTTTTCTACCCGGTGCAGGGGCGCCTGGCTGACCGGCTGGTGAAGATGCAGCCGGTGGTGGGTGACAAGTGCCGAGTGTACTTTGGCAACTCGGGCACGGAGGCCAACGAGGCGGCGATGAAGCTCGCGCGCTTCTACACCGGCCGCAAGCAGTTCGTGGCCTTCCTCGATGCCTTCCACGGGCGCACGCTCGGGGCGCTGTCGCTCACCGCGAGCAAGGCCCGGCAGCGCGAGGGCTTCGGCCCCTTCTTTCCCGTCACCCACGGCATCTACCCCGACCCCTACCGCATGGGCGCGAACGCCACCCAGATGGCGCTCGACCACCTCGACAACCTCTTCCGCACCACCTGTCCCCCGGAGGACGTGGCGGCGCTCTTCGTGGAGCCGGTGCAGGGCGAGGGCGGCTACATCATCCCGCCCAGCGACTGGCTGGCCGCCCTGCGCGCGCTCTGCGACAGGCACGGCATCCTGCTGGTGTTCGACGAGGTGCAGTGCGGCATGGGTCGCACCGGCAAGATGTTCGCCTTCGAGCACTGGGGCGTGAAGCCCGACATCATCACCCTCGCCAAGGGCATCGCCAGCGGCATGCCGCTCTCGGCCACGATCGCCAGCGAGCGTCTCATGCAGTGGAAACCAGGGGCCCACGCGAGCACCTTCGGTGGCAACCCCATCGCCTGCGCCGCCGCGCACGCCACCCTCGACCTGCTCGAGGAGAGCTTGGTCGACAACAGCGCCCGGGTGGGCGAGCAGATGATGGGCATGCTGCGCGACGCGTTGGGTGCACACCCCTACGTGGGCGACATCCGCGGCAAGGGCCTGATGATCGGCGTGGAGCTGGTGAGGGACCGCGCGAGCAAGGAACGCGCCTCCGACTTCCGCAACGCGCTGGTGATGGACTGTTTCTACCGCTCCGGCATGGTGGTCCTCGGCGCCGGCCGCAACGCCGTGCGATTCTGCCCGGCCCTGACCCTCTCGGTCGAGGAAGCCCAGACCGCCGTCGACCTTTTCGCCACGTCCCTCCACGCCCTCACCCAGGTGTAGCCATGCGAAAGTTCTCGGGAATCGACTTCTACAACCTCGATGCGCTCCTCTCCGACGAGGAGAAGGCCGTGCGCGAGGTGGTGCGCGGCTGGGTGGAAGACAACGTGATCCCCATCATCGAGGGGCACTGTCGCAACGGCACCTTCCCCTTCAACCTCGTCAAGCCCATGGGCGAGATGGGATTGCTCGGCGTGAACCTCCATGGCTACGGCTGCGCCGGGATGAGCAACGTGGCCTATGGCCTCGTGTGCCAGGAGCTCGAGCGCGGCGACAGCGGCATCCGCAGCTTCGCTAGCGTGCAGGGATCGCTGGTGATGTTCCCCATCTGGAAACACGGCACCGAGGAGCAGAAGCAGAAGTACCTGCCCAAGATGGCGGCCGGCGAGTTGATTGGCTGCTTCGGCCTCACCGAGCCCGACTTCGGCAGCAATCCCGGCGGCATGGTGACCAAGGCGGTGGACGACGGCGGCAGCTACGTGCTCAACGGCGCCAAGATGTGGATCACCAACGGGACGATCGCCGACCTCGCGGTGGTGTGGGCCAAGCTCGACGGGGAGATCCGCGGCTTCGTGGTGGAGAAGGGCGACCCGGGCTTCTCGGCGCCGGAGATGCACGGCAAACACTCGCTCAAGGCGAGTGTCACGAGCGAGCTGGTGTTCCAGGACTGTCGTATTCCCAAGGACCGGATCCTGCCCCACGTGCGCGGGCTCAAGGGCCCCTTCAGTTGCCTCAACAACGCGCGTTACGGCATCGCGTGGGGGACGCTCGGCGCGGCGATGGCCTGTTTCCACAGCGCCCGGGAGTACAGCCTCAGCCGCATCCAGTTCGGCAAGCCCATCGCGAGCTACCAGCTCGTGCAGAACAAGCTCGCGTGGATGCTGCGCGAGATCACCAAGGGGCAGCTCCTCGCGCTCCAGCTCGGGCGCATGAAGGACAATGGGACGATGATCCCCGAGCAGGTGTCGCTCGCCAAGATGAACAACGTCGACATTGCGCTGGAGATCGCGCGCGTGGCGCGCGACATTCACGGTGCCAACGGCATCCTCGACGAGTACCCGGTGATGCGCCACATGGCCAACCTCGAGTCGGTGAAGACCTACGAGGGCACCCACGACATCCACAACCTCATCATCGGGCGGTGGATCACGGGGATCCAGAGCTTCGAGTAGGCGGGTCGAGCCGGCGCTACTCCGCGCAAGAGTCGACCCACACCTCGTCCGGCCGGTCAGGCGGGCGCGCAGGTAGAAACGCCCGCGCCCACGACATTGAGCCCCGAGTCGCTGACGATCCGGGTCATGGTGCCGTCGCGCTCCACCTCGTACACGCTGGTGCTCTCCCCCATGCCGTGCTCGCGGACGAAGAGGTAGAAGGCGCCGTCCCAGGTGGCGAAGGCGAAGGTGTCGATGCCCGAGGGATCGGGGAAGCCGGGCAGGGAGATGCGGCCGAGCTCGGCGCCGGTCGACTTGTCGAGCTGCACCAGCCGGGCCGTGCGCTCCAGCGGCAGGATGGCCCACAGCTCGCCGTCGGCGTTGCCCGTGAGCTCCGACTGGCTCGGCATCGAGCCGAGCACGCCCAGCGTCCAGCTGGCGGGATCGAGCACCGCGAGGGTGTCGTCGTTGGCCACGTAGAGCTGGTCCTGCCAGCCTCCCTTGCTGTCGGTGGCGTAGCCCATGCCGAAGCTGCCGAAGCCGTTTCGCCGGCTGTCGTAGGTGGTCGCGTCGCACCGGAACGTGGTGAGGTTGACTTCCCACACCGAGTCGTCGCCGAAGCGCACCCACGCGGTCCCGGTACGGTCCACCGCCATGGATGCGGGGTCTTGCGAGGTGGGGCAGTCGATCTCCCCGAGCTCGGCGAAGGCGCGGCTCGCAGGATCGAAGGTGTAGAGCTTGCGATCGTCGCGAGAGAGGGCGTACACGAGGTCGCTGGTGTGGTCGCAGTCGTCCTCGGGCGCCGGTTCCTCGACTGCGCCGGTGTCGACGGGCGGCGAGGTGTCCTCGGGCGGCACCTCCTCCGGCTCGCTGTCCAGCGGCTCGGCGGTGTCGGCGGGCGCGGCCGTGTCGTCGCCCGCGGCCTCGGCGTCGGGGTCACGGCCCTCGCCGGTGTCTCCCGCGGGCACGAAGCCCTGGACGCGCTCGAGGCCGAAGTCGTTGGAGCAGGCGAGGAGGAGGCTGGCAATCACGGGGTCTCCGGGTGTGCCGCCGTTGTACGTGAGCCAGTAAATCAATGAAAGCGAATCATTCTGTGTGAGTCATTCAGATTGACTGAATGAGTTACCACGCTCGGGTGCCGACGCCGCGCCACACCCTCGACCAGCTCCAGGTGCTGGCGTGCATCGCGCGCACCGGCTCGTTCGCGGCCGCGTCGCGCGAGCTGCACCGGGTTCCGAGCGCCGTCAGCTACACCGTCCACGCCCTGGAGGAGGCCGTGGGCGTGCCGCTGTTCGACCGGTCGGGGCACCGGGCCGGCCTCACCGCGGCGGGGCGACAGATCCTGGCCGAGGCCCAGGCCTCGCTCGCGCAGGCCGCGCGCTTCGACCAGGTGGCCACCCACCTCGCGGGGGGCTGGGAGGCGGAGTTGCAGGTGGTCATCGACGGCGCGGTGCCGATGGGTCCGGTGCTGGCCGCGATCAAGGCGCTGGTCGACGAGGGCGTGCCTACGCAGGTGCGGCTCGACGTGGAGTACCAGGACGGCGTGCTGCACCGGTTCGCCGAGGCGCAGGCCGACCTGATGATCGCCCTTGGGCTGGAGGACGGTGGCCGGCTCGTGGGCGAGGCGCTGGCGCCCTTGCCGATGGTGCTGGTGGCCAGCCGCGCGCACCCGCTGGCGAGCGCCGCCGGGCTCACGCGGGCCGACCTCGCCGCGCACGTCGATCTCGTCGTTCGCGACTCCTCCCCGGCATGGGCACGCTCGCCCCGGCCGAGTTTCCTCGGCACCCGTCACGTGGTGCGCTTCAGCGACTTCCAGAGCAAGCTCGCCGCGCTCCGCGAGGCGGTCGGCTTCGGCTGGATGCCGCGACACCTCGTGGAGGCCGACCTCGCGGGGGGTGGGCTGGTGGTGCTCGACCTCCCCGGCGGCAACGAGTGGACCTACACCCCCCAGCTCGTGCGGCGACGCGACGAGCGCCTGGGCCGGGCGGCCCAGCGGGTGCGGGAGCGGGTCTTGCAGGGCTCCGCCCAGCCGTAGGCTGTGGCGCTCCGCGCCGGGGCACGGCCGCCCGGTCGCGTCGCAGGTCAAACGCACATTCCGCCGTGCCGAGCTGCCGCAGATCGCGAGGCTACCGACGCAGTCTCGTGGCCGACGGCATGCCCGTGATTATGCGGAGGCCGTGCTATCCCTGTGGCTCTCTTCGGCTCTCGCCGCCTCTCCCCCGTCCGTGCCCGCCTCCCCCACCGCTGCGGAGGCCCCCGTGCCCGCGGCCCCTCCACCCGTGGTCGGCGCCACTCTCCCCCAGCCGATCTCGGTGCCCAGCGCGCCCTACCCGGAGGCGGCGCTGGCCGGTGGCCTGGAGGCCAGCGTGCTCCTCGAGGTGGCCGTCTCCACGACCGGCGAGGTCACGCGGGTGGGCGTGGTGGAGTCCGCCGGCCCGGACTTCGACGCCGGCGCCATGGCTGCGCTCCGCGGCGCCCGCTTCAAGCCCGGCACCGACGACGCCGGCGCGCCCGTCGCCACCGTGATCCTCTATCGGTACCGCTACACCCTTGCCCGCGTGGCCAGCGTTTCCGTGCAGGGGCACGTGCGCCTCGCGGACGACTCCCCGGTATCCGGAGTCCCGCTCAAGATCGTCGGCGCCACCGGCGAGGTGCGCTTCGCCACCACGAGCGACGCGGGCCAGTTTCGTTTCGCCGACCTCGCCGACGGGGTGTGGACGCTCGTCCTCGAGGCCCCTCCCCTCGCCACGGTCACCACGGCGCTGAACGTCACGGCGGGCACGGTGACCGAGGCCGAGCTGCGCACCCAGATCATCACCGCCGAGAGCGGCGACGTGCCGGGCGAGGTGGTGGTGATCGAGGGGCGCGCCATTTCGAGCGAGTTGTCGGAACGCACGCTCCGCGCGGAGGATATCGCCTTCCTGCCGGGCACCAACGGCGACGTGGTGAAGGTCGTGCAGAACCTCCCCGGGGTGGCCCGGCCGCCCCTCGGCACTGGCAACCTCATCATCCGCGGCAGCGCCCCCGAGGACAGCGCCGCCTTCCTCGACGGCAGCCGCATCCCAGTGGTGTTCCACTTCGGCGGCCTGACCACGGTCATCAACGGCGGATTGCTCGACGAGGTGAGCTTCGTGCCCGGGAACGCCTCGGCCCGCTACGGCCGCTTCCTCGGCGGCATGGTGGAGCTCGGCACCCGAGACGAGGCACCCGTGGGCCAGCACGGCAACGTGCAGGTCGATCTTTACCAGGCCACGCTCTTCGCCGAGAGCGCCATCGCGCCCGACGCCGGGCTCACCCTCTCGCTGCGTCGCTCCTATGCCGACGCCGTGCTCGTTCCCGTCTTCGCGGCCATCCCCGACTTCGACATCCAGGCGCCGCGCTTCTTCGACATTCAAACCCGCGGGCAGGCCCGCGCCGGCGCCACGCGCCTCGAAGCCATGCTCATGCTGAGCGACGACACCTTCGCCCTCATCGGCGAGGAGGATGGCGCGGTGGAGGTGGGCCTCTCGACCAACTTCTGGCGCGGTCGGGTCAGCGCGCTGACCGACCTCTCGGCGGGCTGGACCAACGAGCTGCGCTTGAGCACCGGCTACGACGCGCAGGAGTTCCTCTTCGACACCACGGGCACGGCGCGGGAGACGACCATCGCCATCGCCCTGCGCGAGGAGCTGGCCCTGCCCGTGGCCGATGGACGCCAGTGGGGCTGGCGTCTCGGCCTCGACATCGACTCCGGCCCCCAGGAGTTCCTCTACGACGTGCCCGCCTTCGGCCCCCGCGAGGAGGGCGGCGCCTTCCGCTTTGCGCCGGCTGCCTATGCCGAGGCCACCGCGCAGCTGGGCCCGGTGCGGCTCATCCCCGGCCTCCGTGCCGATGCGCTCGTGCTGGACAGCGACTACGCCAAGGTCGCGGTCGACCCGCGCTTGAGCGCCCGATGGTCCGTTTCCGACATCACCGCCGTGCGTATCGGCGTGGGCCGCTACAGCCAGTTCCCAACGGTGCGCCAGCTCCTGCCCGATGGGGACGGCAACCCGGACCTGCACGCCGCCAGCGCGCTCCAGACCAGCGTGGGGCTCGACCAGGATCTCTTCGGGGTGGTGCGCGTCGAACTGACCGGCTTCTACAACGACTTGAGCGATCTCGTCGTGGGCCGGGAGGACCGAATCGCCTTCTTCACCGGCCCGCCCGTGGCCGGTCCGCAGGACACGGGCGAGTACGCCAACGACGGCACCGGCCGGGTCTACGGCGGTGAGCTGCTCGTCCGCCTCGACACGCCCACTACCCTCGCGCTGTTGAGCTTCACCGCTTCCCGCTCCACCCGGGTGAAGCGCCCCGGTGACGAGGAGGTACTCTTCCCCTACGATCAGCCCGTCGTGCTCAGCGCCATCGCGAGCCAGAAGCTGCCGAAGGACTGGCGCATCGGCGCGCGGGTCCGCTACGGCTTGGGCAACCCCTACACCCCGGTCACCAACCGGGTGTACGACATGGCTTCGCGCACCTTCATCCCCCTCTACGACGATACCGTGTCGGACCGGCTGCCCGACTTCTTCAGCCTCGACGTGCGGGTAGACAAGCGCTGGGTGCAGACCTGGGGGGAGTTCTCACTCTACCTCGACGTGCAGAACGCCACGAACGCGCAGAACGTGGAAGTGCAGTCGTGGTCCTACGACTACGTGGAGGCCGACCCGGTCACCGGCCTGCCGATCTTCCCGACCTTCGGACTGGAGGCCAAGTGGTGATCCTACTCCTCGCGTGCAGCGGACCCAATGAGGAGACGATCCTCGAAGAACTGCGCGTGCTCTCCATGCTTCCGCAGGCGCCCGAAGTCTCGCCCGGAGAAACGACGACGGTGGACGTGCGCATCGTCGACCCGGCGGACGCGGGCTACCGCGCCCTCGTCTGGACCTGCACCCTCCTCGGCGAGGACTGCCTCGAGGACGACGAGGGGCGCGCACCGGCCCTCGCCACCGTGGAGGATGGCCGGAGCGCCGTGTCCGTGCTCGCCTCGCCCGCGCTCGCCGCCGTGGTCGACGAGACGCCGCTGCCCCTCGTGAGCATCTGGGCGCTCGCCTGTGCGGGGGATGCCTGCCCTCTCCTCGACGACGTCGAAGAGGGCGTCGAGATCGACCGAGACATTTGGTCCGACCCCACCGACTGGATGGCCAGCCTTCCCAAGGAGGGCACCAGTCTCGCGTTCACCTCCCTGTACGTGAGCACCCGCGCCGCCGACGCGCGCCACGTGAACCCGCAGATCAGCATCTCGCCGGAGGCCCCCACCGCCGCCACCAGTGAGGAGGTCGACATCGAGGTGCAGATCACCGGAGACCTCGGGACCGAGGCCCGCGCGTGGGGCTATGCCACCGAAGGGGGCTTCATGCGCCCCTCCGATCGACCCGACTCGCGTCAACTGGCCCGGCTCGTCTGGGTGGCTCCCGAGACGGCGGGAAGCTCCGATGGCTTCATCGTGGTGGTGGACGGTCAAGGCGGCGGCGCGCTCTGGGAGGGCACGCTCACCGCCGACTAGAGCCACTCGGCGCGGGGCGCGTCATCGGCCCCGCGTCATCGAGCGACGCGGTCCCGAGGGGCCGGCTGCGGTGTCGCCTCCTCCCGCCGGAGATGTGGGAGAACTCGGAGAACTTAGCCTTTGCGCCGAGTTGCGCGACGGGGGGACGCGCGCTCACCCCCCGCCAAGGTAAGCCTTCAACGGCGCCGCACGGTCGCCGGGGGCAATCGCGTCGAGCCGCGCGGCGAAGGGGGTCGTCACCGGCTGGCGGACGAGCTTGTCGACGAGGAAGGGCGCGAGCTTCGGGTTGGCCACCGGGTGGCCCACGTTCTTCGCGACCGCGTCCCACAGCCGCGCCTCGGTCATGTAGGCGTAGAGGTAG
>Ga0194131_10003253_pt1 | contig 25865 bp, 23 predicted proteins | sample TA2KigO120mmetaG_FD_148631 | JGI IMG/M metagenome (GOLD analysis project Ga0194131, IMG submission 148631) | Freshwater microbial communities from Lake Tanganyika, Tanzania - TA2015053 Kigoma Offshore 120m | ecosystem: Environmental > Aquatic > Freshwater > Lake | place: Tanzania: Lake... | reverse complement strand
CTTGCCACATCACCACAGATGCTAAGCCAAACTATCGAACTGAAGTAGAAAAGCATGTTCCCACGGCACAACTCCTACAGGTAAAAAACCGTGGTAGCCGATTGAAGAGACTTCTTAATGCGAGACGACGAAACCAACACGATAAGATGTTTGAGCTAAATCTGATTGCAGCACGAATTCGGCACGACCTCTCACGCATGACGAGAAAGAGCTGGGTTACGACCAAGCTCATGGAACGTTTACAGCAGCATCTCTTTTTGTTTGTCGCTTATCAAAATGACTATGCCATTGCGGCTTAATGATTCAGGATTAGGGCAAAGACTATCTTAATCAGCTATTGACCAGGGCAAAAGCCAATTTCATCTTAAAACTCAAGCACTGTTTCCAACAAAATCCCCACAGACTCTACCCCATCGAGGCCTAATCAAAAGGGCCAGGTATTAATTAATCTTTGACGGGCCTAGCCTCATTCCCTGATAATTGAGAATACTTTTTGTTACAGAAAGGTCCTTACCATGGCTAACGTTTTTCCCTATAAAGCTCTCTACTATGACACCACTACTTTTAAAGATCTGACTCCTTTAGTAATTCCGCCCTACGACAATATACCTGCGGGAGAAGAAACCAAATACCTAAACCGCAGCCCTTATAATTTTGCCCATGTATTACTGCCTCGTAGTCCCGATGAGGATTATACCCACGCAGCAGAACTCCTCAATAAATGGCAAGACCAGCACATTTTAAAAGAAACTTCTATTCCCTGTTATTATCTCTACCAGCAATCGTTTGAAGCTTATGGGCAAAAACATATTCGCCATACTTTGATGTGTTCTGTGGAACTCCAACCCTTTTCTGAAGGGATTGTTCGCCCCCATGAAAACACCTATGGACAGTACAAGGCCGATCGACTCCAGATTTTAAGGAAAACTCAAGTGAACTTGAGTCATATTTTTGGGATGGTTAATGATGAAGAGGGATTTCTAGAAAATATTTTTGAGAAATGGATGTTCGAAGCCCCCTTCCTCAAAGCTAAGACTGATGATGGAACCGAACACATGTTATGGAAAGTTGAAGGCGCCAAGCACCCGGAAGTTGCCGATTTCTTCAAAGATAAATCTATTTATATTGTTGACGGTCATCACCGTTATGAAAGCGCTTTGATGTACGCCAAAGAGTCGGGTGCTTTTGGGAATCCTAAACGTCCAGCCTCTCAAATGTTGTTCGCAATAGCTAATACTTTTGATCCGGGTTTGATTGTCTTCCCGACCCATCGAGCTGTCAAAAAGGGACAGAGCTCTATTATCAATCTCGATGCCATCGAAGACCATTACCAACTTCTTCCGCTAACTCCTGAAGCTTTATTTAAATTTGTCGAAAAACCACAGCCGACTCCTCAATTTGCTTTTTACTATAGGAGTAACCTCTATTTGGTTATTCCTCACGATTGGCAAAATGAAGCTAAAACTCTAGGAAGGGCCGTAACAAAACTTTCAGTAACCTGGTCCGACTTAAAATTTGCCAAAGATTTTTGTGGAGTCACCGACGCCAATCGGTCGCAAAAAATCTCATACAACAAAGATGCTAGAGAGCTATGGGATAAAAGAAACAATTATGACTTAATTATTTTTCATGCGCCCCCAGCAGTCACCGATGTCACTGCCGTTGCGGATGAAAAAAGATTCATGCCCCAAAAATCAACTTACTTTTTCCCCAAACTTGCTGCCGGTTTTACTATGCGCCGCTTGGGATAATTTGAGTCTTCCCTCCTTCACTATGGCTTATTAAAGCCTAATGAAGGAGGGCAAAAGTCTTTCTTAGTTTTGATAGAATTTTCGATTCTCAACCGACAACTGCTGCAAGAACTGACAAGGTTCAAAGCGAGTTCCGTGGTCTCGAGCTAGCACATCTAAGTCACTTACGATGCTGTCTGGGCCAACAGCGTCGGCGTATCTTAAAAGGCCTCCTCTAAAAGGAGCAAATCCTGTTCCAAAAATCATTCCTACATCGATGTCGGCGACTTCTCTTACCAGCCCCTCATCTAAAATTCGGGCCGCTTCATTCACCATAACATAGGTCAATCTTTTAACTATCTCGTCATCTGAGATCTCTTTGGAGGACTTGATCCCCAATTTTGAGAGCAATTCACTGTCTTCAGATCGTTTTCCATCACTATGCAGATAAATTCCCTTACCAGATTTTTTACCTAATCGTCCCTCTTGAGCAACTCTATCAATGGCAGTGGGAGGTTTCATCCGCTCACCAAAGGCCTGGTGTAAAACATGAGAGACCTTAGCTGCGACATCAAGCCCCACTTCATCCAACAGAGCAATCGGCCCCATCGGCATTCCAAACTTCTCCATGACCTGATCCATTCGGGTCGGGGAGACTCCCTCAAGAAGCAAGTAAACTGCTTCATTCAAATAAGGCCCCAGAATTCGGTTAACAACAAATCCAGGCGCATCTTTTACAACAATCGGAGTTTTCCCAACTTTTTTGGCGTACTGAAATACCGTTGCCACGGCTTCATCCGAAGTTTCTTGTCCTCTAATAACTTCAACTAAAGGCATTTTATCGACAGGATTAAAAAAGTGCATTCCAACCACTCTCTTGGGGTCCTTTACCGCTTTTGAGATCTCAGTAATAGAAAGACTTGAAGTGTTCGTTGCTAGCACCGTATTAGAGGAAACGATAGAATCTAGCTCCGAAAAGATCTTCTTTTTGACTTCGAGTGACTCAACCACCGCTTCTACCACCAGATCCAGGTCTTTAAACCCACTGTAGTCAACCGTCCCCTCAATGCGCTCCATAATGTTAGCTAGCTCATTGGGTTTCATGCGTTTTTTATCCAATAATTTTCTAAAAATTTTATAGGCAGCTTTGTAGCCTTTAGCCACTGCATCCCAAGAGATATCCTTCATCCGAACCCGAGTGCCTTTCGCTGAAAAAAGTTGGGCAATACCGCCGCCCATCACCCCGGCCCCTATTACTGCAGCTCGTTTAATCTCTTTACCGGCAATTTTTCCCTCAATGCCTTTATCTTTTTTCACTTTTTCTTGAAGATAAAAAATCCCAATTAGCGCTTTTGATTCAGGGGTCGTAACAAGTTCTGTAAAGGCTTTTGCTTCAACTTTTAGCCCGTTATTTATATCTCCCCCGTAGGTTTTTTTAATCACTTCGATGATTTTCAACGGAGCAGGATAGTTTCCTTTGCTCTGGTTCATTACCTGTTTTTTAGCTTGATCAAATATGACCCATTTTCCCCCGGGCACATTCTCTAAAAGACGATCCTTAAAGTGGGTCTCATAGGTTCTTTTCTTTTTGGACTTAGCTAACTCTTGAGCCCATGCAACAGCTTTTTGCTCGAGTGACTCGACCGGAGCGATTTTGTCAACCAGCCCCACTTTCTTAGCTCTTTTACCGTCGAGACTCTTTCCGGTTAAAATAAGATCTAATGATTTCTCTAACCCTACCAATCGGGGCATTCTCTGGGTTCCGCCCCAACCTGGTAATACCCCCAAAAGAACTTCGGGAAGAGCTATTTTAGTTTCGGGGGCATCTGAAGCGATGCGATAGTCGCACGCTAAAGCGAGTTCAGTTCCCCCGCCCATGCAAGCCCCATGAATAGCTGCAAGGGTTGGGATCGAAAGATTCTCTAAATAAGTAAAAACAGCCTGAAGTTTCATGAGTGTTTCAGAAGTCACTTCTCCCCGAGCCATCCGTTGAATTTCAGAAATATCGGCTCCCGCAATAAAGATCGTAGGTTTGCGACTAATGATGACTAAGGCTTCAATCGTCTTATCTTCATCGATGGTCATAAAAAGCTCCATCAACCGAAGCATATTGGGAGTCGACAACTTATTGGCTTTCTCTTGATATTGATCGAAATTTAGAATGCCAATATTACCTCTTTTTTCCAAAGTGAGCGATTTCTCAGCAACAGAAAAAAGATCCTCTTTAAACTCAGCTTTAAAAACGGCCATCTCTTTTTTGAAACTCTCTTTTGTCATTTCCATTAGTTTCTCTCCAATACAAAAGCTGCTCCCTGCCCGCCCCCAATACAGAGGGTAGCTAAACCTTTCGCAACATGTTTACGCTTCATTTCATTGAGTAGAGTCAAAACCAACCTTCCACCCGTAGCACCTACCGGATGGCCCAACGCAATCGCTCCACCATTTACATTGAGAATCTCATCTCGTAATTCTCCAAGGGCTTTTTTACGGCCTAACTTCTCTTGAGCATATTTATCGGAACTCCAAGCTTTTTGGTTGGCAATAACTTGCGCCGCAAAGGCTTCATTGAGTTCTACCAAACCCATTTCCGAAAAATCCATTTCCATTTGGTCGAGCAAAGAGGCAGAAGAATAAATGGGGCCCATTCCCATCCGCTTAGGTTCGCAACCTGAGAAAGTAAAACCGGATATACACCCCAAAATATTTCGCCCTTCGGCTTTGGCTTTTTCTTCAGACATTAATACCAGGGCAACGGCCCCATCCGTGATGGGACAAGCATTGCCTGGGGTTACTGTCCCATTGTCTCTATCGAAAAAGGGTTTCAGCTTTGCCAATGATTCCATCGATTGCCCATCTCGAGGGCCAAAATCGGACTCAAGCACTTCATCAAAATCGGGCTCAATCACCATCGGAGCTAGTTCCTCGGAAAGTCTACCTTCTTTCTGCGCCTGAACCGTTTTTTGATGGGACTTTACTGAAAAAGCATCTTGCTCTTGTCTGCTAATATTAAAGTCTCTAGCCAAAATTTCAGCCGTTTGTCCCATATTGAGACCTGAAATGGGATCGGTAAGTCCTTCCATAATAGAAACAACCGGCTTAAGCCACTGAGGTCTGAACTGTGCTAACTTTTCTAATTTTTCTACATTAGATTTAGCGAAAGTTAACGTAGAAAACAATTCCTTCATCTCATCCCCAAAGATCAGAGGCATGTTGCTCATGCTCTCTGTTCCACCTACTACGATCGTATGGGCCAAACCGGCTCCAATTTTTAAACATCCCTGGGCAACTGCCTCCATAGCCGAAGCACAATTTCGGTGAACCGTGTAGGCGGGAACAGCTTCAGAAAAACCGGCTCTTAAGGAAATCACTCGAGCAATATTAGCCGCATCTGCTGGAGTCCCAGCATTTCCCATAACCACTTCGTCAACTTGCCCAGTGGATAGTTCTGCTCTAGCCATAGCCTCCCTAACTGCTGAAACACCTAGGTGAACTGCACTACACCCCTTGAGTTTCGTGCCGGCTTTGGCGAAAGGGGTTCTTGCCCCAGAAACCACGACCACTCGATTCCTCTGAGTTTTTCCAATCCAAGCTTTCATGGCTGACTCCTTTTAACCTCTAGATGAAATTCTGCTTTTCTTCAAACAGTCCAATATCATAGACCGCTAATTTTAAAAGACAACCGCTAAACAAACTTCGAAATTATTTAAAAAAAGTCTAGCCATTTTTTGGTTTGGAGTTTTTTTTAAATTCATTACTAACTTTTTTTCATTTGACACAGCGAACCTGAGGAAGACCTCTTCCAATCTGGATTTTCCGATGTAATAATATTAATGGTCTTTTTGTATTTTAACGGACTTCACTTTTCTTTGAGGAATGGAAACTGGCTATGTGGCAATGTCACTACTGTCGTACCCTTCTATCTTTGGAAGTTCAAAACAAGAATCGTTTATGCCCCAATTGCGGAAGCGACCTGCATTGTTGCCGAAACTGTTCCTTTTTTGATGAAAATCTGTCCTCCAAGTGCAAAGAACCCGAAAGCCCTTGGATTCGCGACCGCGGAATTCAAAACTCCTGTACCTTCTTTGAGTTCTCCAAAGCCGTCGGCATAAGTAAACAAAGCCAACCACCTGAAATCACTTCAGAATCAGAGAAAGCCAAAGAGGCTTTTCGCGCTTTGTTCCGAGACACCTGAAATTAGTCCTCTCCCCATTAATTATTGACTTTGTTGAACTAAAGTCGTACATCATGCCATCAACTTTAATGCTTAAGTAGGAAGTAATGGCTACGAAAAAGACAGATTCAGAAGAAAAAGTAACAAAAAAGGCTGCTGCTCCAAAGAAAGCAACCGCCCCTAAAGAAGAAGCTAAGGCTAAAACAGCTAAAGCCTCAACTCAAGAGAAGGCTCCCAAGGCTACAAGTCCCAAAAAAGAAGGGCCTAAGGCAAAACGCGCTCCAAGGATGCCTCAAACTTATTTTGCAACCGATTCTAAATTGGGAGAGCAATGGAAGCTGATAGATGCAGCGGGAATTCCATTGGGCCGATTAAGTTCTCACGTGGCAAACATGCTGATGGGCAAAACCAAGCCTGGATACACAAGATTTGCCGACACAGGTGACAACGTCGTTGTAGTGAATGCGGAAAAAATTCGACTGACCGGCAAAAAGTGGGAGCAAAAAACCTATTATCACCACACCCAGTTTCCTGGCGGAATCAAAAGTAAAACAGCCAAAGAGGTTCTATCTTCACACCCAGAACGCTTAGTTCAATTGGCAGTTTATCGTATGTTGCCAAGAGGCCACATGGCTCGTAAGTGGTTTAAGAAATTGCGTGTTTATGTTGGAACAGACCATCCTCATAAAGCACAACAACCTGAAACCGTGAAATTACCCAATTTGGGCTATCATAATTAATTAGAGGAGAGTCGATTTACCAATGAAGAGTGAAATGATTCAAGCTACTGGAAGAAGAAAAAGTGCGATTGCTCGAGTTCGCTTAACAACCGGAGAAGGCAACATTACTGTTAATGAGAGAACGTTAGAAAATTACTTTCCTCGTGATGTTTTGAGAGCCTTAATTCTTAAACCTTTGTTACTTTGCGATAAGCAACGTTCGGTTAATTTAAGTATGACCGTCGATGGCAGTGGTATTTCGGCTCAAGCAGGAGCCCTAGCTCACGGAATTAGCCGGGCTCTCATTAGACTAGATGCCAATTTACGAGCCACTTTAAAAAAGGAAGGTCTCTTGACTCGAGACTCGAGAATGAAAGAGCGTAAAAAATACGGTCAAAAAGGAGCTCGAAAGAGATTCCAATTCTCAAAACGTTAATCGAGATATCGGATTCAGAATTCAAGAGCAGCTCAAACGAGCTGCTCTTTTTTTTTCCGTTGTATAATTTTCTACCACTTAAAGGGAGCAGAGATTAAAACCTATCCCTCAGCATAAGTTTGGTTTAAGATCTGTTCTTATTAAGGATGACTTACAGAGGATAAATCATGGAACAAGCCAACAATCCACAAGCAAAAACTCCTTGGCGCGGTTGGATTCAACTCTTTTTAGGAATTGGAATCACGGTTCTTTTCTTAAGTATGATGGCCCCTTTTATCGTAGCTATCCTTTTGGGGGCTATTATCGCTATTTTGGCATATCCCTTATTTGAAAAGACTTTAAAACGCTTACCACGAAGTGTCGCTGCACTTTCCGTTACGGCATTGGTTACTTTGGGTATTTTTATTCCCTTTGTTCTGACTATTTATTTGGGAACGTATAGAACGTTAAACTTTGTCGGTAAATATCGAATACTCAAAGACTCCCAAAGTATTGAGCAGATCATTGAAAGTCCGGTGGCAAAAAAATGGATTTCAAAGGTCCCTAAATTTATTCCCATTGACCGCGATTGGATTTATGAACAGAGCCTAGACTTTATTCAAATTATTATCGAAAGGCTCTCAACAGCTGTGGGGAAACTCATTTCGGGAATGCCCGGTCTAGTCGTTGCGGGGTCCGTTGTTATTCTAAGCACCTATTTTTTTCTCCACGATGGGGCTAGGTTCCTCTATTTTTTGAGTTCGATTTCTCCAATTGGGCTACAGAGATCGGTAGAGCTTTACACCACTTTTGAGACATCCTGCCGTGGAGTCGTCATAGGACTTTTTGCCAGTGCTCTGGCTCAGGCGCTGCTCATGACGATACTCTTTTCTCTGACTCATTTACCTAACGCCTTAGTCATCGGATTAGTTACTGTCGTTTGTGGAATGATTCCTCTTGTGGGTTCAGCACCTATTTGGATCTCTGCAACTCTTTATTTAGCCGCACAAGGAACTTGGGGGTATTTCACGGTGATGCTCGTAGGAGGATTACTCGTTGCTACCATCGATAATGTCATTCGCCCTTTGATAATGAAAGACCATGCTCAAATGCACCCTATGCTCGCGTTGATTAGCGTTTTAGGTGCCGTTAATATGATGGGACCTACGGGTATTTTTTTGGGACCTATCATCGCTGCAGTTTTTGTCTCTTTTCTAAAAATTCTTTCTCTCGAACTAAGACGAGACAAAATCAAGCAAGACACCATCAGCTAAAGATGAATGAACGTCTGAATTCAACTAGGAAACGGCATCATGTTTAAAAAAGTGTCAACAGACTCGAAAATCAACAAAAAAAAAGAGCCCGACTCGAAGAAACAAAGCTGGCACCTTAGTTGCAGTCACTGGGACTCTGTGGGCAATCACCTTTTAAAGATTCGTTGGATTCGCCGAATCTGGCATGTTTGGCAAAGAACCCCGCCCTTTTTAAGGGTTGTATTCTCTAGAGAGGGTTTACTGAGCTCTAAAGGAAGGATTTTAATTCGAGGCAAATTTCGCAGGGCTTTTTTAAGTCTTTTTCCAAGCGTAGCCCTTAAACTTCAAAAGCATTATGGCCTATCTGGCAGCTGTGGACACTGCAGCACAAGTTGCAAGCTCTTATTTCAGTGTCCTCACTGGGATGACAATTCAAGCCGGTGCAGCGTCTATGAAGACCGCCCAAATATTTGCAGAACCTTTCCGATTACTCCTCAGGACATTAAAGATCGTAACTTAGTTTCGCCAGAGACCCAATGCGGGTTCACCTTTACTAAGAAGTCATAAACAAAAACTCTGCTTAAATCGTCATCGGAACGATATTAAATCCGGAACTTTTCCATTCGAAATGAAACTCATAATTAAGTCGAATAAATCCATCCTCCTCGATAAGCTGAACTGGGGGATTGGGAAAAGGCTCAACCTCCCAGAAAGCCTTTTTAGGAGCTTCATCAATAGAGGGTACACCACAACTTGCAAGAATCTGAATTCCTGTTATCTCACCATATTTATCCATCGAAACATTGAGTTTAGTCACATAGGTATTATTATCTAACTTATTCCCTTTAGACCGGATGTTGTTCAAAGCTTCTTGGATATTGCCTACCCAAGGTTGATACACTTCCTCGGCAATCCTATTGATAAAGGAAGCGTAAAGTACCTTATCCGTATTCAGAATCGTTTGGTTTCCCTTCTCTATCTTCTCTGACAATTGATGAGGTGAGCGTCCTAAGATCATGAGGTCTGAAATTCGGGGGCCCTCCAAACCGCCTGGAGTTAAATTAGGTTCTTCCTCTTCTTCGAGTTCTTTAGAAGATGATACTTTTCCTCCTACTCCATCGCCTTCAGTTTTCTCTCCCGTCGTTTTTCCCTCTCGAAAGGAGCCCGTCAGTCTTGCCTGGGTCTGTTTTTTGACTCGATTTCTAATCTCTCCAGCAAATTCAGCTGGATCTTTATCTTCAGCCTGTTCCTCCGCTTTGCTGGTTTGAACAACTGTTTTTCTTTTTGCTTCGGGAAAAGATTCAATTTCAATAGGATTGGAACTCGTAAGAGAACTCTTTTCGGGGACGAAGTTACCATCCCAAATCACCGCTAGAAAACTAGCATGAAGAACTAGAGCAAAACCAAAAAACCATCCTAACGAAAGATGACGATTAGGCTCAAAGTTCATGGATTTATCATGCCACCTAAGGGAGTTTAGTTCAATCCGAACCGTTCCGGGTAGACCACTTTTGCTAGATACAGGCCGGTGGGGGGCACAGTTCGCCCAGCTTTGCGCCGGTCTTTAGAGTTAATAATCTCGGGTATCTGCTCCGGTTTGATTTTATCTTCCCCCACCTGCAGAAGAGTTCCCACCATCGTCCGCACCATGTGCTTTAAAAAACCATTTCCCTCAACCTGAAAAAGATAGAGGTCTTCAGCGGGATTAATTAAATCAAACCTTTTGATTTTTCGAACCGAAGTCTGAACCTCCGCTTTAGCCCCTTGAAAGGATTTAAAATCCTGCTCACCTTTAAAGTATGGCAGCGCTTCGCGGATTTTTTCCCAGTTCAATTTTCCAGGGTAAAAATAAACCCCGCGATTTAAGGCACTTGCAACTTTGCGATTAAGAATTCGATACTCATAGGTTTTAGAAATGACATCTTTTTGAGCATGAAAATCGTCAGGCATGAGCCGCGACTCCAAAACACGTATCGTAGGCGGCAAACTAAAGTTGAGCATTTTTGCCCAACGTTCTGCTTCGTATTTCGGATCTCCCCGAAACATCGCAAACTGAGACCTTGCGTGAACCCCACGATCAGTTCTTCCTGAGGCGTAGAGCACTACACGCCGATTTAAGATCGACTCTAAAAGATCCTCAATCGTCGATTGAATAGTTGGACCATCCGGTTGTCGCTGCCAACCATAAAAATCTGCACCGTCATACTCAATTTTCAACAGAATATTGGGAGAGTTACATGAAGAATCTAACTGCTCACTCACCATTCGTATGAGCTATTAACTCATCCTCCGATATTGATTAAGAGTCTCAAGAATTTGAAGGGCATTCAATGCCGCCCCTTTTCTCAAATTGTCGGTAATAACCCAAAAATTTAATCCAGACTTAACAGATGAATCTCTACGAGCTCTGCCAACAAAGGCATAATCGCTTCCAGAGCACTCAACATTAGTTGGATAGATATGATGAACGGGATTGTCGATAACTTTTATCCCCGGAAACTTATCCCAAAGCTCTCTAATTTCTTCAACAGTTTTAAAATCTTCAGCTAGCTCAACGTTCACACTTAAACCATGGCCAGAGAAAGTGGGAACACGCACAGCAGTTGAGGAGATATTTAAATCTGGCAACTCGAGGATCTTTCGAGTCTCCTTAATAACTTTTTCCTCTTCGGAGGTGTTGCCATTCTCTATAACTTCTCCAATCTCTGGGATACAATTAAAAGCAATCCGATGTGGAAAAGCTGAACTTTCAACTTCTTTGCCATTGAGCAATGCGACCGTTTGATAGGATAATTCCTCGAAGGCTTTTCTACCAGCCCCTGAAACCGATTGATAAGTACTTACAACCACTCGCTCAATCCCATATTTATCTTGAAGGGGCTTTAGAGCCAAAACTAAGGGTGTCGTAGTGCAATTAGGAACAGAGATGATCTTGCCCTCAAAATCTCGAAGCAAAGAGCCATTAATTTCGGGAACTACTAGGGGAACATCGGGTGATTGTCTAAAAACACTGGAATCATCGATGACTAAACACCCCGCCTTTGCCGCAATTGGCACATACTTTTTGGTAACCTCATTAGGAGCAGAGAAAAAAGCAAATTGAACGCCATCAAAGCTATTAGAATCAAGCTCTTCAACCGTGTGTTCTGTCCCGGCAAAATCGATCTTCTGACCAGCGGAAGCTTCGCTAGCCAGCAATTTAATCTTTGGAAATTTTATTTTGTGCTCACAAAGAATATCTAAGAGCTCCTGACCAACAAGCCCGGTGGCCCCTACAATCGCAAACGATTCAATGCCTTCTAAATGGGAAAATTTCATGATTTACCTCTAAAGGGAAACTACTAATCCACAATTTTTAAATCAAGTCTTTTATACCTGCTCCCTTTAAGTGGGATTTTTAAGAGGTTCAAACGTCCATAAGGTTCGTGCACGTTAGAGAATTTATTGGCCGTTTGACGATGGGTTGATTTATCCAATAAGAAATTACTCCCCTCCATTTGAATCCTCTTGGGACTGGTCGGTAGTCACAAATTGGGGGGCGATGTATTTTTTTTGTCGGTCACTGGGATTACGAATAAAGAGATAAACCTCTCTCAAAGCCCCACCAAGAACATAGTAAGCGAATAGAAGCCCAATCCCCAACTCGGGTTGAGTAGCTATCGCGGCGATAACAATCACAATCACAACCAACAAAACAAAACTCTGCTTCCTTCGCCAATCTAACTCCTTAAAACTTCTGTAACGAATGCTACTCACCATTAAAAACCCCAATACCGGAGACAAAATCAATAAAAAATAGTTCGAGTATTCAAAGTCGACTTTTAAAAAGGCTATGTAAGAAGCTGCGATCGAATAAGCTGCTGCAGGGATAGGAAGCCCCAAAAAGTAAGCCTTAGGCAGCTCTTCTGCGATAGTATTGAATCGAGCTAAACGCAAAGCCCCGCAGGCCGCAAAGAAAAACGCACTCGCCCAACCCAAACGACCGAAGGGTTGCAACACCCACACATAGGATAGAACCGCAGGCGCCACACCGAAAGAGACAACATCGGCAATCGAATCATACTCCACACCAAATTTACTTGTTGAGTGAGTGATACGGGCAATTCTTCCATCTAGAACATCGAAGATGCCTGCTAAAAAAATCGCATAAGCAGCGGCTTCAAACTCGCCCGCAAAGGAATGGATAATGGAATAAAAACCACAAAAAAGATTCCCCGTCGTAAAAAGACTAGGAATCACCAAAATGTAGGCTCTTCGATTTTTGGGACTCATAACTTTAACTCTTCAACTCAGCTAATAAAGTTTCGCCGCCTAACACTGTGTCGCCTTTTTTGACTAAAATCTGAGCTTCCTTTGGAAAATAGATATCACAACGAGATCCAAACCGAATCAGACCAAACCGCTGCCCTTTAAGAATAAAAGCCCCAACGTTCGGATAACAAACAATTCGACGGGCCACTAAGCCAGCAACTTGGACCAGAACGATCTTCACCCCTTTAGCCGTCTCGAGCAACATGCAGTTTCTTTCATTTTCTTCTGAGGCACGATCCTCAAAAGCGGCCATGAATCTTCCCCGATGATGTTTGATATTTTTCACAGTCGCATCGATGGGAACTCTATTCACATGGACATCCCAAATCGACATGAAGATGCTGACCTTCTGCACTTCTTCTTTGATAAATTCATTTTCTTTAGCACACCCTACAAAAATTACTTTCCCGTCTGCAGGGGAGCAAACAAGATGCGCCCCTACGGGAGCCAGTCTCTCTGGATTTCTAAAGAAAAAAGCGATAAAGAGGAACAGAGCCAAGAAAAAAACACTTAGCGGCCACCAGCCCCCTATCCAAAAGGCCACACTCGCCATTAAGGCTAGCCCCAAAAATGGGAGCCCCTCTTTGACTATGGGAACCCCTTCGTTTTTCAAGCGCCCTCTTCAGTCGAATGGGCTTGAGAATCTAAAACTTCCTCTTTAGTATCGGAAGTTTCAAGTTCATCCTCGGAAGGACCCGCAGAGACTTCGACTTCTTCGGCGGTTACATCAACCCAGACAGCGTTGTCAGTGTCATCAATCAGGCCTTTGAGATGAGAGCGAACATCTGCATCTTTAAGCAAACCCTTTTCAACGTAACGTGAGTAAGTTCTTACATCCATTTTTTGATAATTTTCAGCCATTTATCTCTTCCTTATTTTAAAAAACCGCCACATAGTAACCGGAACAGTTTCGTTTATCAATGGGGGAATTCTGATGTTTGGTTTTCTGACCCTAAGTTGTCCGTTTTACTCTCTTCATTTCTCTGCTCTTCGGGCAAAGATTGAGAAGAGTTAGCCCCCATCTCTGTTTTTTGGGAAGCATCCTGATGAAAAGCGACCTGTTCAGCTACCTTAGCCACTTCAGGGTTTTCGAAAGCTTGGATCATCTCAGCTAGTTCTTTACCTTCAACAACCTCTTTTTCAGTTAAAATAGCCGAAACATGTATCAATAAATCTTTCTTTTGAGCAATCAGTTTTCGGACTCGAACATGGGCATCTAGAAGTATCTTATTCACTTCCTGGTCGATTTTTTCTGCCGTCGCTTCACTAAACTCTTTCTGAAAACCCATGGGTCCGGCAGCAGACTGAATAAAGGAAGCCCGTTCATTGCTGAACGTTCTAGGACCACAATTTTCACTCATCCCATATTCCATCACCATCCGCTTAGCAATATCGGTCGCTTTTTGAAGATCATCCTGGGCTCCGGTTGAAACTTCGTTAAAAACGATCTCTTCAGCAACTCGACCACCTAACAAAATATCAATGCGAGCTAGTAACTCCAATCGAGTCATCAAGTACCGGTCTTCTTTAGGAAGGGCCATCGTGTAACCCAAAGCTCCAAAACCACGAGGAATCACGGAAACTTTATGAACCGGATCGGACCCTTGAGTAAAATAGGTGACCAGAGCATGCCCCATCTCGTGATGAGATACGATCTTCTTCTCTTTAGCGTTGATAAGACGTGTTTTCTTCTGAAGTCCAGCTATCACCCGATCAATCGCTTCATCAAAATCGGAAATTTCGACCTCTTGTTTGTTTTTCCTTACAGCAAGTAACGCAGCTTCATTCACTACATTAGCCAAGTCGGCTCCAACAAAACCAGGAGTTCTTGCTGCTACGACATGAAGATCTAGCCCCTCGACCAACTTCACATTTTTTGAATGAATTTTAAGAATAGCTTCTCGACCTTTGATGTCGGGTCGGTCCACTAATACCTGGCGATCAAAACGTCCAGCTCTCAACAAAGCGGGATCTAACGTCTCCGGCCGATTGGTAGCTGCCATGATAATTACTCCAGTGCGAGTATCAAAACCATCCATCTCTACAAGCAATTGATTTAAAGTCTGCTCCCGTTCATCATGTCCCCCCATCGGAGAGACGGCGCTTCTCACTTTCCCGATTGCATCCAATTCGTCGATAAAAATAATACACGGGGCTTTTTCTACCGCTTGCCCAAACAGGTCCCTCACTCTTGCGGCCCCTACCCCCACAAACATTTCCACAAATTCAGAACCACTTAACGAAAAGAAAGGCACTCCAGCTTCGCCTGCTACAGCCTTAGCAAGCAAAGTTTTCCCTGTTCCCGGGGGACCAACCAAAAGGATCCCTTTAGGGATTTTTCCCCCGATGGCTCTAAATTTTTGAGGGGTCTTTAGGAAGTCGATAATTTCACTAAGCTCCTCTTTGGCCTCTTCCACTCCGGCGACATCTTGAAACGTAACTTTCTTTGAATCATCCACCACAAGTTTCGCTCGATTTTTCCCAAAGCTCATGATGCCCGCACCAGGGCCCATTTTGAACGCGCGAGAGAAAAGCATTCTCCAAATAAGCATCAGCCCCATAAAGGGAAGGATCCAATGCCAGAAGAAATTTTTCATCATCACATTTTCTTGCTCGTAGGCGACCCCTTTTTCATCCATCAACTCCACAAGCTTGGCGTCTGCAACAGGAATGGTGAGATAGAAAGCAACCGAAGCAACTTGAGGAGCATTAGCTTTTGAAGCCGAAGGCGTTGGGGCCTTAAGAGCCTCTTCCGTAAATCCCTTAAGAACATTCTCAGAAATGATGACTTTTTTTATCTCTCCCGATTTTATCTTTTCCCTAAACTCACTGTAGCCCACTTCTTTTGAGGCAAAATCAGGCTTCGAATATACCGATACCAACAAAATAACGGCGAGTCCAAAGAGGATCCAAGTCCAAAGACTATTTCGACTCGACCAATTTGGGAGCTTTCCCCGACCATAAGACAATTTCCCAATCTTCTTACGATTGGGTTCAGGGTTATTTTTTTCAGGTTCATTCATTAGATTTTCTGACATAGACCGAAAGGTGTAACACAAAGCTATTTTAAAGGCAACGAAACGGGCTATGACTCAAGTAATTTCAATAGGTTATTGATATTTTTAGGCTCTTAGGATCTCTTACGCAGCTTTTGATGCCTTGGAGGGGTCTTCAAGAGGACTTTTTAGGGCTTTTAAATTGCTCTCTACCCAAAACGAAGAGAGGTCCTCTTTTGTGGCTACAGAGCCTTTTTTGAGAGATCGATTCAATAGCCATCTTAAAGACCTAAAAATTTGATTCACTTTCAAGCCGGCTATCAGACAACGACGCCCTTTTTTACTAAACCAAAACTGTCTCTCAACTTTAAGCGGCAGAAATAACTTTTTAATTATCCAGTTCTCTTGCAACTGATCCCATTTCAAACTGTGATCTAAATGGGTCCAAGCATTTCTCTGTTGATACAGACAATTAGCCTCTAAGGCTTTGGAGGAAAATCGTTTGTAAGCAGGAGAGAAAAAACTGATCACCTGATCCCAAATAAATTTGAGTTGATAAACTCCTTGGTCGTCACAGAAAGCGGCGTGATAGGTAGCAACGGGTGTGGTTAAGTCAATTACAGCCTGCTCAGGAACTTCGCTGTCCCATCTTAATTGCAGAGTTTTGCTGTTCCAACGGGCAACATTGTGATTACGCCCTTTAAAGATTTTTACTCGATTAAAGAGAACAGGCACTAAACTTAAATATCCCTGATCTCCCCTTAAACCTCGGTCATCATCAAAAGAACACTCTCGGTAACAGATTTCACTCCACCACTCTAAAAAGTTTTCCGCTCCGGGGCCAACCCCAATCATCCCGGCGTTAAAAAGGCCATCCTTCTGGGCGGGAGTGAACTCGTCGTTCAGGTGTGGAAAAAGAACGATACTATCTTGACTCGTATCTAAAACTTTCTCTAGTTCTCTTGAAGGCTGACAAAAATAGACATCCGAATCACAGTAAAATACTGGGGCTTGCGTCTCTTTTAAGGCTCGAGCTATCAGTCTCGGTTTCGTCGAAAAAGCCCTAAAGCCGACACTTCTTGTCTGCACCCGTGCAATCTCATTTTCGTTCCAAAGATCCTTAAGATAAAGGACTTGAATCTTGGACTCGAGCTTAAGTTTTCTGACCCATTGGCCCACCTGAGAATCTAAAGCCAATAAATAGATCTTAAACTCTCCGCCGGAGGCCCAACGAACATTCTCTAAAAACCCTAAAAAGAACGGCCAGTAATTAGCGTCCGAGATAGAACAGCAAGTAAACACATTGGAAGAAGAGGATTTTTCAATATTTATTTTTGAAGAAAGAGTCTCAACTACAGACACGCCCCATGAGTCCTTGAGGGGTTGGCAAAAGTCATCGATTTTTTTCCAAGAATAATGGACAAAATACATTTCGATCTCAGCAACGATCTTTGCCGGAGATTGAGAAAGAATGACAGGGACTCCTATCCTACTAGCTAAATCAGATTCTTCCGTTTTTCTTCCACTTAAAAAAATAGCTGGAATTCGATTGGCCAAGGCTGTCAAAAGGGGTTCAAGATGAAAACTGACAACCAACTTTGAATTAGCAATCGCTTTTCGATGCAAAGAAGGGATCAAAGGACTAAATAATGTGCTTTCTCCAGGAAGAGCCCCCCGATCCAAAGCTCCAACTGTCTGAGCCATAAAAAGGGTCGGCAAAACCTTTTGCATTGCTCGGTTCAATTCCAAGTAAGCATCGGGCTCCTTAAAGTGGGGCACGGGATGGGAATCTCCAACAAAAACCGCTCTTGGAGCCACCTCGGTGAATCGTTCCTCCTGTAAAGTTAGGCAACTTAGAATTTCATTCTCGTTGGAATCAGAAATTAAGATTTGGGGATTTGACCGACGTAGGCGTGCCTGCCCTTCAAGCCTGAAGAGTCGATTCAAATCGAATTGAGTCGATGCTTTTTGAGAAGTCATTACCACTTTATCTTCTTTCAAACAGCGACTCCTAGTTTCAATCGGTGTTTAGCAATCAAAGTTAAACTTCTAAAAATGGTGCGCGCCACTCGCATTTTACTTTCTCCCTCTTTAAGATCGTACCGCAGCACAAGCGGAACTTCTCGAAAGATCGCTTCTAACTTCCTAAGTTTAATCAAAATATCGACCATACACTCAAACCCATTTTGATTGATGAAGGAGTCCCCATATTTCTTAAAGGCGCTTTGAATCAAATCCACTCGATAGGCGCGATAACCACAAGTGTAATCTTTCACCCCTGTCACAGGGAAACAGATCCGAAAAAGATAACTCGCCATCAAACTTAACCACTGCCGGAAAGAGGGAACCCCTCTTATGACCGAGCCGTTTTGATACCGAGAAGCAATCACAACATCACTTCCCTCCTCGATACTTTGCAACATTGAACCCATGAGCCCGGGGTTGTGAGTATTATCAGCGTCCATAGCGATGACGACATCTTGAGGCGCGGCTTTTTGAGAAACATAGTAAAAACCATCTCTCATCGTTGCCCCAAGTCCCTGATTGGTGGAGTGAACAACAGCTGTGATCGGCAAATGGGGTTGATAGCGACGGATCACCTCTAAAGTTTGATCCCGACTTCCATCGTCCACTGCTACGATTTCATAAGTCAACTGAAGACGACCCATAGTAGCAACTATGGAGTCGATGAGTTTTCCGAGGTTTTTGGCTTCATTGAACGCGGGCAAAACTATCCAGACTTTTTTCTTAAGGATCGATTGAGAAGAAATGAGGTATGGCGTTAGTTCAAAATTCATTTTAAGAACATTCGCGGTCGAAGAGGCCATGGAAATTCTCCTTGAGTCAGTTTTGAGTCGTTTTAATTTTAAGGAGTGAACTATTTGTTAGTTTACCGTTATTTCTTACGATTCTCTAGGTTGCTGCAAAGTTTCATGAAGAAAAATGGGTTTTCTTGAGTGTACTTTGACGCACAAAAGCATTATTTTACATTTTTGACATGAAAACTACTCTACTCCCTATCGATTCACTCCTGCCGACGGCGCTTAAGGCCATGGAACGTTCAACATCCCTTATTTTACAAGCGAGTCCAGGGTCAGGGAAAACAACTCGTCTCCCGCCCTATTTACTTCGTAACTCAAAAACCCTTTCACAATCACAGATCTGGGTCCTTCAACCTCGAAAATTGGCCGCTCAATTTGCCGCGGCCCGCGTGGCTTACGAGGAGAACGAGCGCTTGGGCGATTGGGTGGGCTACCATTTTCGTTTTGAAAAAAAGTTCTCTTCTCAAACACGTCTTCTTTATCTAACCGAAGGCATGCTGATGAGACGACTCATCGGAAACCCGACGCTTGAGGGAGTCTCCGTAGTCGTATTGGATGAATTTCATGAGCGCCACCTACACACCGACTTAACCTTGAGCTTCTTGCGACGATTACAAAGAACGGTGAGGCCCGATCTCAAAATCATCGTGATGTCAGCGACTTTAGACTTAAAAAGTTTGACAGAGTTTCTTCCTGAGGCCCCGCTGATACATTTAGAGTCCCCTATATTTCCTGTAGAAACTACTTATCTCTCGCCGTCCCAAACTGAAAAGTCACTCCCTCGGTTGGTGAAAGACGCGGTTGAAAAGTATTTTAAAGCTTCCACTCAAGGCGACTGTCTTGTCTTTCTTCCGGGCCTTCGTGAGATTAGATCCTGCGAGACTGAATTGTCCTCTCTGTCTCGAACTTTGAATTTCTCTCTTTTTGCGCTCCATGGTGACTTTGGCAAAGAGGATCAAGAAGCGGCACTCCAACCGGGGGAATTTCGAAAAGTCATTCTCTCTACAAATATTGCCGAGACTTCTTTAACGATCCCAGGAATAAATTGCGTGATTGACAGCGGACTTCAAAGAATCGCTAGTTATTCCTGGTGGACTGGCCTTCCTCTTCTTTCAACAAAACCTAATTCCAAAGCTAGTTCAATTCAAAGGGCCGGACGAGCGGGCCGAACGGGGCCAGGTTTTTGTTTTCGACTCTATACTCAACATGAATTTGAAACCAAAGCTCCGTTTGAAACTCCGGAAATTCGAAAATCCGATTTAACCCAAACCGCTCTCGAATTAAAAGGGCTGGGAGTCGAGGACCTGTCAACTTTTGAATGGTTTGAGCCACCTTCCAAAGAAGCCTTAACAAGCTCGGAAAAACTTCTTTTTCTCCTAGGAGCTTTAGAGTCGACTTCAAGTGCGAGTCCACTTACTCCGCTTGGCGAAAAGATGAAACAGGTGAGTCTCCACCCTCGAATAGCTCGTTTTTTACTTGAATGCGAAAGCTCGGGTTGCTTGGAACAAGGAATTCGAATGGCTGCTCTCATTTCGGAGGGAAAATTAGAGACTTTAGACGCGCTAGATCAACTAAAAAGCCCCTTAGATTTTTCTTCGGAAAGAGTGAAACGACAACTAGAAATCATGTTTCACGAAAACAACGCCTCTCTTTCAGTTTCCGCCTCAGATAAAAATGCTGCTCTCGCGAAAGCCCTCCTCTCAGCTTTCCCTGATCGCATGGCCCTAGCCAAATCCACTGAGTCCTCGAAAAAACTCTCATTAACTGCAACCAAAGACTTTGTTCTCGCCTCCGGAGGAACCGCTTCGCTTATTGGGAATCAGCTTTACTCACACTCATCAAGTGAGCCTTATGTGATTGCCCTAGCTCTTCAGGAGATTCAACGTGGGGTGTTTTCAAAAGTTCATTTAACATCGCTAGTCCCGATCCAAGAAGAATGGCTCTTTGAACTCTCTCCTTGCCCTATTGAAGACATTGAAAAAGTTCAGTGGAACAGAACAAAACAAAAAATCGAAGCCACTTCGCAACTGATCTTAGGACAAATTGTATTGGAATCAAGAGCGCGAGAGGCCAAGGATGAAAATGAGGTTTTCTCCATTTTAGTAAGGGAACTTTTTAAGACTTCACCGCAAAAACTTGAGAGCCTTTCACTGCAGGATTGGGTAAGCCTTTTTAACACCCTCTTTCCCCAGCAGGAGTTAGAAACCGAGTTAACTCGTCTCAATATATCATTTAATCAGATGAGATTTGGAAAAGAGGTCCACGGATCGAATCTACTAATGTTTCTTCGCCACTGGCTCGACAGAAAAAGATCTCTTAAAGAAATTGAAGTAACCAGCTGTATACAAAACTTACGAGTTTTTTTTCTTGAAGGTCAAGAGCACACTCTAGAGCGAAACTGCCCTTCATTCATCCTTCTCCCCAACCAAAGAAAGACCCCCGTACACTACCCATGGGACAGAGCTCCTTGGATTGAGTCCCGAATGCAGGATTTTTTTGGAATGCTCGAAGTCCCGGCCCTTTGTGGAGGCAGAGTTTCCTTGATCGTCCATTTGCTCGCTCCTAATCACCGAGCGGTACAGGTCACAAGCGATCTAAAAAGTTTTTGGCAAAACCATTATCCAAAAATCAGAAAAGAGTTAAGTCGAAACTATCCTAAGCACTCATTCCCTGAAGATCCCTACACTCCGATTCCCCCATCTCCCCGAAAGAGAAATTGACTCTCTCTTAATCGAGAATAAACTACCCTTTTCTTCAAATACTGAGGAGGGCGCTTGAGTACCACTGCACTGCATTCTTCAAGGGAACTTTATCCGTACCAAAATCATGAGTCGAAACACGTACTACTTTTGCCCTCTCATATGAAGGGACTTTTTAAGAGACTTTCATAGTGTTCCTATTGGTATATTCCTAACTCAAGATTAGATTTGGCCCCGGAATCCGTCGTCGCTCGTCGTAGGGCACGACCGCTGTTTTTTTACGATCCACTTTCACGCTTTTTCTAAACTAAATTCGGAAAATACTCTAGAGGTTTGTCACCGATACCAAATCCATTGAAGTTAACGATAGGCGCTCGAATCCCTTCAGCGTTTGTCGTTCAGTTGACTACGTATAAATATTCCACATTGCTGTCTATTTTTTGAGCAGAAAAAGTGGCCTGATTCTATGACATTAGGCGATCGATTTTTTTAATGACACTGCTTCCAAGAGATTTATGAGATTGGCCGTATTCAATGAATACTAGCAGAGTGTCGCGATCTTACAGAAGTTTGCGGCTGCCCACGTATTCCAAAGAACATGGCACGTTCCCTGCTCTTTTAGGGGGTGAACACTTAACTTGGGCGGTTTTTATGAAGTCACTTCTGTCTTTATTACGTTTTTTTCTATTCGTGTTGCTGAGTCTCAATACAATGTCCATCATTACTCTCTCTTTTTCGCTAGTCGCACGGGCAGACCACGCGGAGATAGGGACCGAATCGGAAGCACTTAATGATAATAAGAGGAGGAGACCCGTTCTACGGCTTCCGAGCGCCGAATGCAGCGGATGGGCCTATATTACTCTCACACCTCAAGAAACGGCCAATAGGGTTGTTTATTGCGGCGAAAGACATATAAATTGCCCCGCACGTTGCCCGGTGGTGCGAAGCCAAGTATATTATGGTTTTTTTCCTTATTGCTATTGTGGGCCTGATTATGACGCCCTCCGCAGAGAACAAAATGACCGACACTGGGACACACACATGATGGGGCGGCCCCGAGATCGGTAAGGTGGCGAACCGCCGCCTTTCCGTTCGAGCGGATTAGTTGGAGCATTCGGGCTCGGGCTTCACCCGACGGTGAAGCCCGAGCGGCAACAACGACCAATCACTTGCCTTGTTAAAAATGGTCTTTGGATTTGAAATAACCTTGAAACCTTGCAATTGTGAAATTCCGTATAGAGACTCGCGGCGGCGAAGCTAGCCCCGGGAGGGCCCATTAAATCGCTGTTTACTCGCTATAACTTTATTTACGGCCCGTATAACTCAATAAGAAATGGGCTTTTGTCGCTCCTATCCGTTACTTTAATATTATTTGCTCATCATTTTGTAACAAAAAATATAAAAAATAAATTTGAATTATTAAAACAACTTAATAAAAAATGTAATGTTAAAGCTATTGGATTCAAAGATAATAAAGATCTACTGTTAGGAAGTATAATTGTAGATACAAAAAAATATCCAAATAATAAAAACGTTTCTATATATTTCAATAAACATGTTAATTGGACAGAAGCTGATCTATTTTTATATGAAGCGTATTTTTTGTATCCAAATTATAAAAAATATTTTCTTTTAGAATATGATACTATATTTAATACGTCAATAGAAGAATTTTTTCCAATAAACAAATATAATCATTTTGGGTCAAACATATTCAATAATGTAGGTATGAGCTGGGAATTCTGTAGAATTTATAAAGAAGAAAATAAATTTTCATTAGGATTAGAAGAACTGGCAAGTATAGGCCAAACAAGCTGCATTTATATCAACAATAATCTTTTATCTAAGATAAGTAAAGAAATAATAGAAAAAAAAGAAATATATGAATCAATGTTTTCAGAGCTTAGATTGGGGACTTTAGTCAAAAAGTTTAATGGTTATTTAATTAAAAGTAGAGGAGATATAGATGAATATATTAGTTGGACAGAGGACGGTATATGTGTAGATATTAAAAAAGAAAAATACTTTTACCATCCAGTAAAAACATTAGAATGAAAAAACTATCAGACACCACTTATAGATGTAATATTACTGGACAATATTTTACTTTAGAGAATCAAGATAAAGGTAGAGAGAAGTGTAATCGATTTGGATTTACCAGTAGAGATAGAGCTATAGTATATTGTTTACTCAATAAATTGGGATATTTTAAACAAATATTGAATAAAATAAAAAATCCACAGATTACTGGTATAGGCATGACAGATAGTCCTGCATTGAGCAAGGCGCTATATGGATCATTCTCGTATACAAACACATTTTTTCATCAAGAACCATTATTAGATATTTATAATCTTAAACATATTAATCAATTTAAAAATTTAGATTTTATCATATGTTCAGAAGTTTTTGAGCATATAAGTCCATATCCTGGATTAGATATAGCTTTTAGCAATCTATATAATATGCTTAAACAAAATAATGGCATTTTAATTTTTTCTGTACCATATAATCTGCAGAAGCACTACGAGCACTTTCCTGCATTATATAATTATCAAATTATAAATCAAAATAATAATTATATTCTATACAATACTACTATAGAAGAAAAAAAAGAACAGTTTACTGACCTTATTTTTCATGGTGGTCCAGGAGAGACTTTGGAGATGCGACAATTTTCAAAACAAAGTCTGGAAAAATATTTATCTGAAGCTGGATTTAATCATATTACTTTTCATGATATCGATCAAGATATGCAAGAATTTGGTATTTTTTGGGAATTACCAATAAGTTTGATTATTAGCGCAGAAACAATATAGTGTATAAATATTCGTATAGAGACTCGCGGCGGCGAAGCTAGCCCCGGGAGGGCCCATTAAATCGCTGTTTACTCGCTATAACTTTATTTACGGCCCGTATAACTCAATAAGAAATGGGCTTTTGTCGCTCCTATCCGTAAACTTTTCTTTCGACACGTTTTCCCATGAGAAAAGTGTAGTGAAAAGAGGCTTTTGGTTTGATGTCGCTCTGAGATATCCGCCTTACTTGGACCACATCAAGATTTTTCGAAAATTGATGCGGTGATGCAGTGAAGATTTGGGTTTATAATTAGAGCTTCAAACAAGATTTTCTTTAAGAATCCCTAAAATCCAATTTTAATTCGGAGGCAAAATGAAGCGTCATTCTTTATTGGCTTTGGCCGTTGTTTCAGGGGCTGGGGCGTTGTTTACGGCATGTAGTTCAGATAGCTCAAGTTCATCCGCAACTCCTAGTGTAACTTCTCTTGCGGCTCTGCCAGCCGCCACCGGACCTGTCACGAGTTCACGCGAGCAGGCGATTAGACCCGCTTCCGCAGGTCGAGCTTTGACCGCTTGGCACGACAACGACGGGGACAACTGGGGTGCTGCCAAAAGCGGACCTATGTGCCAGGCTGGTGAGATGGTCATGCGAATGCTTTCCGATGCCGCTCAGCCGGATAAAATTTTGTGTTACGTAGGAGCCATGGAAGCTTCCGGATTTTTTACTGCCTCGTACAATGGGAGTAATCGGTTTTATGTTTTGTCTAATCCGCCTACTGCTTTAGTTAGAGGCCAGGATGGTCGCGCTGTGGGAGACATGCCGATTAAATTTAATATTACTAAAACGGGAGCTGCGATCACGGATTTTAAAATGTGGATGTGCATGACCACTTCCAAAAATCGAGCCGCTGATCAAATGGAATATGTGTCGACATCTCTAACGAATGGAACCGCGACAGTAACTTCGGTTGGAGTCCATGCCGGGGCAGGGTTCTCCGCTTCTCAGAGAACAGTTGCAACAGGAAATTTTAATTCCTCAGGCGATTGGACTTCAAAAAACATTACCAATACTGGTAGCTTCTCGGGCGGAGCTGGTGCATCTGCATTTCAACACAAACAACAATTGAGCCTCACTCAAGGTACCGACAACTATGTATTGAATGGATATTTCAATGGTTATCACGGCGGCTTTAGCAATACTCAAACTGGTCAAATCTATGCAAAAATACAAGGACTCAATCTTTCTAGTTTAGCTACTGCCGCTTTGGGAGATGGCACGGCTTATTATTCTTTTACCTTTCCTGGCCCAGGCAAAGACTCCGGGCAAAGGCCCACCACCTACTCAGCAACTCGAAGCTGGAATGGAGATACTCAGTCGCCTGTAACGGCTGATTCAGGAGTTTACTATTCGGCTGTCAATGGACAGACTCTCCCTGACGCAGCTGCCATCTCAGAGCCATCTTTTGAAGGAGCCGAGGCGTGGAATTGCGACACCACCGACCAAACCGTGACCACAATCGATATGGGGTCAAATAGTTTTCTTGGGAACGCATCTCTACAAGCGGCGTTGTTATCGTGTAACAGTCAGTATGGGTTTAGCAATAACAATATGACCGATTGCAGAGCTGCTAATTACGACGAACCCAGTCACTAAGACTTCCTATTTTTTTATTCGCCCCTCTCGTCAAAAGACCCGAGGGGCGTTTTTTTATGTCTACTTCTCTGATGACGCCGGGTATTGCTTTTTTTTAATCATCATAAGGATCAATTCTTTTTAATTTTTATTTTTATAAGTTAAAATTTCGGAATAGCTAACTAGTCAAAGGCAGTGAAAAACACCGCGTGCAATTTCATGTCGTACTCTTTCTCGCAATACCGCCGATTTATTTCGGTGAGCGCGATACTTGATGTTTCCCTGACCCTACGGCAAGACGCAAAGCATTACGGAGCG
>Ga0194131_10003251_pt1 | contig 25869 bp, 19 predicted proteins | sample TA2KigO120mmetaG_FD_148631 | JGI IMG/M metagenome (GOLD analysis project Ga0194131, IMG submission 148631) | Freshwater microbial communities from Lake Tanganyika, Tanzania - TA2015053 Kigoma Offshore 120m | ecosystem: Environmental > Aquatic > Freshwater > Lake | place: Tanzania: Lake... | reverse complement strand
CGAGCACGATCGGCGTGCGCGGCGCGTAGTGCTGCGGCAGCATCCCGGGCGCCTCGGGCGCGGTCGGCGACTCGTGCGCCGCGACGCGAACCGGCCCGGCGACGGCCTCGATCTCCTCGACCGGCAGCCCGCCGAGGCGGAGCACCGTCACGCCGTCTTCGTCGGCGCGGACGATCGTCGACTCGACGCCGACCGCGCACGGTCCACCGTCGAGCACCAGATCGATGTCGTCGCCGAGCTGCTCGACGACGTGCTCCGCGCGCGTCGGGCTGAGCCGTCCGAAGCGATTCGCGCTGGGCGCCGCGACCGGGCAGCCCGCACGCTCGAGCACCGCGTGCATCAGCGGGTGGTCCGGCACGCGCACGCCGACGGTGGCGAGGCCGGATGTCACGATGTCGGGGATCGCGGGCTGCTTCGGCAGAACGAGCGTCAGCGGCCCCGGCCAGAACGCGCGCGCCAGCGCGAGCGCGCGCGGCGGCAGCACGCGCGCGACGCGCGGCCAGTCGTCGAGCTTCGCCAGATGCACGATCAGCGGGTCGAACGCGGGGCGGCGCTTGGCGGCGAAGATGCGCGCCACGGCGTGTCCGTCGAGCGCGTTCGCGCCGAGGCCGTAGACGGTCTCGGTCGGTAGCGCGACCAGGCCGCCGGCGCGCAGCACGCGCGCCGCCTCGTCCGGGTCGGTGGTGGTCCTGCAGGGCATCGCCTCACCATAGCGATCGCACGCGGCTCCGGCCCGCCGACGATCCCGCGTCAGGTGGCCTCTTCGATCTCCTCGACGACCCCCGGCGTGCGCACCCAGCCGCGGTCCGCAGCCCACGACAGCGCCGTCCCGGCGACCAGGCCGACGACGTACCCGTAGGGCAGGCCGACCACCGCACCCGCGACCGCGAGCGCGATCCAGAGCGCCGAGCGATCCTGGCTGACGTCGCGCACCAGGCTCATCAGGGCGACCGCCTCGAAGAACAGCACGACGCCGAGGACCGGCATCGGAAAGACGCGCACCACCTCGGCGAGACCCGGAGCGAACGCCAGGCCGAGCAGGAGGTACAGTGCGCCGTAGATCACCGGGGCGCCCCCGGTCCGCGCACCGAAGCCGTGGAAGCCGACGAGCCCGCCGCATCCGTGGCAGACGGGAACGCCGCCGAACAGCGGCCCGACGAGGTTCATCAGGCCGTACGTCGTGCCGATGCGCCGCACGCCGACGGCGCGCTCGGGAAACAGGTCGCGCGTCGCCCGGCTCGTCGCCACCACGGAGTTGCCGAGCGAGAGCGGGAGCTGCGGCAGCGCGAGCAGCAGCGCGCCCTGCGCGATCGCGGCGGCACCGGGCAGCGCGAAGGACGGCACTCCGAGGCCGACGGCGCCACCGAGCGTCGCGAGGTCGACGCGCAGCGCGAGCGCGTAGAGCACGCCGACCGCGATCACCACCAGCGGCGCGGGCACGCGGCGCTGCCGGCGGAGCGCGAGCAGCAGGACCACGCACACGGCCGCGAGCAGGTACCCGGTCGCGCCGTCGCTGCCCGCGTACTCCTTCGTCGCGAGCGTCGCGAGCGTGATCCCGAGCCCGAGCTGGATGCCGCGCACGACGGCGAGCGGCACGACGCGCGCGAGCCAGTCGAGAAGTCCGGTCGCCGCGAGCAGCAGCATCGTCGCCCCGATCACGAGGCCACCTCCGGCGAGGACCTCGGGTGCGAGGCGCTGCGCCAGCATGATCGCGGCCATCGCCTTCAGGGGCTGGACCGGCATCGGGATGCCGTAGAGCAGGCCGGTCGCGATCTGCAGGGCGCCGAAGGTGATGCACACGCTCGCCGCGTCGAGGCCGCAGGTGACGATCAGCGCGACCAGCAGCGGCAGATCGGTCCCGACGTCCCCGAACGCGCCGGCCAGCTCGTGGCGGTCGAAGCGCAGCCGGGGTGCTGCTGCAGCCCGCGTCATCGGCGCGATGGTGGCACGTCGCCGCTGGCCGGGCCACTGTGCCCGTCTATCCGCCCCAGCCGATCTCGCGCGCGGTCGCAGTCCCGATCAGCGTCGCGTTCAGGCTCGGCGGCACGCGCGCCTCGCCGTCGGACAGGGGAATGCCGCCGGCCATGATCTCCGCGAAGCGCTGCGGGTGGCGTGGGCTCGCGTCGGGGTCGGCGTAGCCGTCGGGAAAGCGCGGCAGGCGCGTCTCCGGGTCGTACTTGTCGCTGGCACCGACGGTGTGCAGGAGCTCGTGCGCCACGACGACGTTGTTCGAGCCCACCATCGCCTCGGAGGCGAACGCGTTCACGACGCCGATGCGGCCCTTCTCGAGGCCGAGCGAGTGCTCGAGCGCGTCGGCTCCGGCGGGGTCGTGGTAGACGACGAAGATGGTGACGTCGGGCGTCGGCTCGTCGCCGCCCGCGACGCGCCACGCCCACCAGCGGAGCGGCAGGCTCCACCACATGATCTCCGCAACGCTGCCGCCGATCGGCGGCGCCGGCGGCCGCTCGTCGACGCGCGCACCGAGGCGGATGCGCAGCGGCTGCCCGAACGGCGGGCGCACGTCGTAACGCCCCGCCTCCTCGCCGACGAAGCGCTCGATCGGTGCGAACGTGGCGCTGGTGAGCGTCGCGAGGTAGCGCGCCGTCGCCGCGTGGTCGTCGCCCGCGATCGGGTGGACCACCGCGTGCAGCGGCACGTCCCAGGCGGCGATCCGGCGCGTCGTCTGCCACGAGCCCACGCCGATGACCAGCAGGGCGAAGAGCAGCAGCGTCACGCGGACCGTACGAAACACGACGTCTGCATTGTCGGACCGCCGGGCCGCGACGGATAGGGCGCAGGCGCGGGAGTGCGCCCGTGGTCCGCCGCGACGCGAGGACTCGTCGTCGCGCCTTGCAGGCGAGGCGCCTCGACCTCCCGGCTCCCTTCGGGGATCGACTCGCGAGCTCTCAGGCGGCAGCCTGAGCCGTGCGTTGGCGCAGGATCCGGTCCTCGATCACGCAGCCGATCGCGAGCAGCAGGTTCAGCACCGCGTAGACGCGCACCGGGAAGAACAGCAGCAGCTCGGTCGCGTAGAGCAGGAACGACCACGCGACCGCCGTGCGCAGCGGCAGGCCGAGCACCTGCAGCCACACGAGCGCGAACATCCAGGTGGCCTTGGTGTAGTAGACGTTGCGGCCGATGCGCAGCGCTTCGGCCGGGTCGGCCGCGGGCTGGTACTTGCCGAACACGGCGTCGCCGCTGCCGGTCCAGAACTCGAGCTCGAAGGCGAGGTGCACGAGGCTCCACGACAGCAGGAAGAGCCAGAACAGGTACGGGCGGCCGGCGCGCAGGATCGGCATCGGACCGACACGGTGCGCCGGCCCTTCCCGCGAATCAAGCGCCGGCCGGCGAGCGGCGGCACGATGCACGAGGTCGGCCGCGAGTCCGTCTCTCGTTGCGGCGGGTCGGTCCGTCGCGGGCGCCGCGCGACGGCGGTGAGCGTCCGGGGTCCATGACGGAGTCGGCCGGCAGCGCGCGCGGCACCCGCGACCTGCGCGGGTTGCACCCCGCGGACGTCCTGCTGCTGCTCGGCTACGCCGCCGCGGCGCTGCTCTGGCTGTGGCCGCTGCCGCATCACCCGTGGGCGAACTCGGTCTACGACCCGGGCGGCTTTCCGGCGGTCGCCACCGCGGACTTCTACCTCGTCGTGTGGATCCTGAGCTGGTTTGCGCACGTGGTGACGCGCGCGCCGCTCCACCTGTTCGACGCGAACACCTTCCACCCGGCGCCGCTCGCGCTCGCGTACTCCGAGCACCTGATCGGCTATCTGCCGCTCTTCGGGCCGTTCTGGTGGGCGACCGGCAACGGCATCCTCGCGCTCAACGCGACCGCGTTCCTCACCTATCCGCTGTCGGCGTGGTTCACGTACCTGTTCGCGCGGCGCTTCGTCGGTCGGCCCGGCGCTGCGGTCGCGGGAGCGTTCTGCGCGCTGCGCTACGAGCTGCCGCCGCACTTCCACCTGCTCGGCGCGCAGTGGTTTCCGGTGATCCTGTACGCGCTCGACGCCTGGCTCGACGCGGCGCGTGCGCGGCACGCCGTGCTGCTCGCGCTCGCGCTGCTGCTGCAGTGCCCGAGCTCGGTCTGCCTGCTGTACGCGACCATGTTCCTCGGTGTCGCGGCCGGGCCGTTGCTGCTCCTCGAGCACCGCGCACGGCTCGACCGGCGGCGCATCGCCGGCCTCGCCCTCGTCCTCACGGTCGTGGGCGCGGTCCTCGTCGTATCGATGTTGCCATACTTGACGCTGCGCTCGTACGGCCTCGTCCCGGACTACGACGACGAGCTGGTGCCGCTCGGCCTGATCCCGATCTACGCGCGGCTCCACCTGGACCAGTACCTCGCGCGCGGCGGAGTGGGGCTGCTCGGCTACGTCCTCGCGCTGGTCGCGATCGTCCCCGGCGGCGCGCTCGGCTGGCGCCGCGTGCGCCGTCTCGGCGCGGCCCTCGTGGTCGTCGGCGTGGTCGCAGCCCTCGGACCGCGCGTCGCGATCGACTCCACGACGGCTCTCTGGAGCCCGTACGTGCTGCTCATGCAGGTCGTGCCGGGCTTCGCGACCGTCCGGCAGCCGGCGCGCTTCATCATCGTGGCACAGCTCGGCTTCGCTCTCCTCGCGGGCCTCGGCGTCACGCGGCTCGTGCACGGGCGCGGTGCGCGGGTGCAGCACGCGGTCGCGGCCGCATGCGTCGCGGCGGTGCTGGCCGCCCGACTGTGGCTGCCAAGCCACCCGGCGCACCCCGAGACCGCGCCGGGCTCGGTACCCGAGGCGTACCGCTGGCTCGCGGCCAACGGGGACGGTCGCGCCGTCGTCGAGCTGCCCCGCGCGCGAAGCGACGCGGCCGCTTCGCGTCGTGCCTACGCGAGCACCTACCACTGGCAGCCGATCCTCGAAGGCTACGGCGCCTACCCGCCGCAGCACCGCGCGTACCTGTACGCGTTCGCCGAGCGGCTGCCGGATGAAGGCGCCCTGCAGGACCTGGTGGACCGCGTCGACGTCGGCTGGGTGCTGCTGCACCGCGACGAGCTGGCGCCTGCCGACGCGCCACGCTGGGCGGGCGCGTTACCCGTCGGGCTGACCCTCGCGGCGGAGTGGGCCGACGCGGCCGTCTATCGCGTGGAGCGGCCGGTCGCGAGCGACCGGCGCGATCGTCTGCTCAGCACGGAGCGCACGCTCGACGGCACGAGGATCGCGCCGCTCGGCGAGCGCTGCGAGGGCACGCTCGAGCTCGCCGAGTGGGCCGAACCGCTCGTCGCGGGTAGCGAGGTGCGCGTGGCGCTGCGCGTCGAGAACCGATCGGCTGCGGTCTGGCCGGCTGCCGGGTTCTACCCGCGAAGCCTGGTCGGCGCCCGCGGCGTGGTGCGGCGGCCCGACGGACGCCCGATCTCCAGGTGGCGCACGGCACTGCCGCACGACCCGCGGCCGTCCGAGCCGCTCGCGTTCGCGATGCCGCTCCGCCTGCCCGCGCAGCCGGGCCGCTACCTGCTGCACGTCGACCTGGTGCAGGACGGGGTGATGCCGCTGCGCGACTGCGGGGCGCCGACCCTCACGTTGCCGCTCGACGTCGTGGCCAAGCCGCTGCCGATCGCTGACGGAGCGGGAGAGAATCCTGCACCGCCGGAATCCTCCCCCGCCGTCGCGGATACGGGGAGGTGAAGAGGACGCCGTCGGGGTTGCGAAGCCGTCTTCGGCGAACGAGCACGAGGTCGAGCGCGTGCGTGCGGCGCTGCGCGACGGCTGATCGCGCCTCCTTCGGCTCTCCGGAGCCCTTCGCGGCACCGGCTCCTCGTGCGCGCGGCGATCGCCACCGTGACGGCACGGAGCGTGCGCGCCTCGTCGGTCCGCTTGGCGACTCGCGTCGCCGCGCGGCGCGTGCGAAACACGCCCGGAGATGGACGGGCGGTCGGGGCAGGCGGGAGACGGGCAGGGCGGCGCGTACGTCCGTCTGCTGGGCACCTTCGACGCGACCATGCTCGTTGCCGGCTCGATGATCGGGTCGGGCATCTTCATCGTGTCGGCCGACATCGTGCGCGAGGTCGGGAGCGCCGGCGGGCTGCTCGCGGTGTGGCTCGCGAGCGGGCTCATGACCGTCGGTGGCGCGCGCTGCTACGCGGAGCTCGCGACGATGCACCCGCACGCCGGCGGGCAGTACGTCTTCCTGCGCGAGGCGTTCGGTCCGCTGGCGGGCTTCCTCTACGGCTGGACGCTGCTGCTCGTCATCCAGACCGGGACCATCGCGGCGGTCGCGGTCGCGTTCGCGAAGTTCCTGGCGGTGCTCGTGCCCGTCCTCGGCGCGGACACCGTGATCGCGACCACCGGGCTCTTCCGCGTCGACGCGCAGCAGATGGTGGCGGTGCTGGTGATCGCGCTGCTGAGCTGGGCGAACGCGCACGGCGTTGCGACGGGGAAGCGCATCCAGAACGTGATGACGGTGACGAAGGTCGCGTCGCTCGCGGCCCTCATCCTGCTCGGGCTCGTCGTCGGCCTGCACGGCGGCGCGCTGCGCGCCAACCTCGCGGCACCCTTCGACACGTCGCGCGCGCACGGCGCCTTCCTCGGCGCGTTCGGCGCGGCGATGGTGGGCGCGTTGTTCTCGTCGGACGCGTGGAACAACGTGACGTTCACCGCCGCCGAGGTGCGCGATCCCGAGCGCACGGTGCCGCGCGCGTTGCTCCTCGGCACGGGGCTCGTCGTGGTGCTCTACCTGCTCACCAACGTCGCGTACCTCGCGGTGCTGCCGGCGCAGGGCACGGCCGGGGGCGCGACCGCGCTCGAGCGCGGCATCGCGCACGCGATCGACGACCGCGTCGGCACGGCGGTGGTCGGGGAGGTGCTGGGCCCGAGCGCCGCGGCCGTGATGGCGGTGCTCGTCATGATCTCGACCTTCGGTTGCGTGAACGGGCTGGTGCTCGCGGGGCCTCGGCTCTATCACGCGATGGCGGTCGACGGTCTGCTGTTCGCCGGCGTCGCGCGGTTGAGCGCGCGCGGTGTGCCGGCGCGCGCGCTCGCGTTGCAGGGCGTGTGGGCCTCGGTGCTCGCGCTGTCGGGGCGCTACGGCCAGCTGCTCGACTACGTGATCGCGACGGCGCTGCTCTTCTACGCGCTCACGGTCGTCGGGCTGCTGCGCCTGCGCGCGCGGCACGGACACGCGGCAGGCAGCCGCGTGCTGTCGTACGCGTACGTCGCGGCGGCGAGCGCCGTCTGCATCGATCTGCTGATCGTCAGGCCGGAGTACACGTGGCCCGGCTTCGTGCTGGTGGCGATCGGCTTCCCCGTGTATCTCGTCTGGCGCCGACGGAGCTGACCGATGCATCGGCCTTGCCGACCACCAGGCGACGAAGGCTCGCCGAGCGTCTTCGCCTGAGACGCCGATGGCCTTCGATCTCTCTCCTCCGCCGCCCTACGGACGCGGGCACCTCCGGCCGTTTCCCGGCTGGCGCGCCGCCCTCGGTCCCGGGATCGTCTGGATGGCGCTGGCGCAGGGCTCGGGCGAGCTCATCTGGTGGCCGTACCTGTGCGCCAAGTACGGCCTCGGATTCCTGTTCCTGCTCGCCCCTGCCTGCCTCGCACAGTGGCCGGTGACGTTCGCGATCGGCCGCTACTCGGCGCTCACGGGCGAGAGCGTCTGGCGCGGCTTCGCGCGCGTGAGCCCGGCGTTCTGCCTCGTGCTGTGGCTGCTGATGGCGGCCTCGTTCCTGTGGTTCGGCGCGTTCGCTTCGGCCGGCGGGACGGCGCTCGCGCGTCTGGTCGACTTGCCGCCGTTCGACGACCGCGGCCGCGCCCTGTTCTGGGCGTCGGTCTCGATCGCGATCTTCGCCACCGCGCTGCTGCGCGGCGAGAAGACCTACGGCCTCATCGAGAAGGTCATGTGGGCGGTCGCCGTCGTCACGGTGATCGGTCTCGGGGTGAGCGTCGCGCGGCCGGAGCTGCGCGCGGCCTGGCCCGACTTCCTGCGCGCGCTGATCGTTCCGCCGGGGCTCGCGCGCCCGTTCGATCCCGCAGACCGGGACCGGCTGCTCACCGCGATCACGTTCGCCGGCCTCGGCGGCTTCTGGACGCTCTTCTACAGCTACTGGGTGCTCGGCAAGGGGATGGGCGTCGAGCCGGCGGAGAGCGGCGACGGGCGCCTGCCGGAAGGCGGCGCCGGCGATGCGCCGCTCGCCGCGCGCTGGCGGCGTGGCCTCGTCGTCGACTCCGGGATCGGCATCGTCGGCAACCTGCTGACGACGCTCATGACGTGCTTCCTCGCCTTCGCGATCCTCTTGCCGCAGGGTATCGTGCCCGACCAGTGGAGCCTCGCGGCCGAGCAGGCGCGCTTCTTCGAGCTCGCGTGGGGCGGTGTCGGGCGCGCGGTGTTCCTCGTCGTCGCGGCGGCGTTCCTGTGCGACACCTGGCTCTCGACAGCCGACGCGGTGGCGCGCGTCCACGTCGAGATGATCCGCTTCTTCTTCCTGCGCGACCGCTTCATCGACGAGCGGCGCGCGTATCGCGCGATGATCGTCGTCCTCACCGGCGTGACCGTCGTCACCATGTTCGGCGCGGAGCCGGGCCCGCTGATCGTGCTGTCGGCGCTGATCGGATTCGTCGGCACGCTCGGGTTCGTCGCGGCGCTGATCGTGCTGCAGCACTGGCGCCTCGCGCCGGCGCTGCCCGCCGAGCTCCGCCCCGGGCGGGTGTCGCTCGGGCTGCTCTGCGGGTCGCTCGCGGCGTACACGGTGCTCGCAATCGCCTACCTGTGGACGCGTCTCGCCAGTTGATCGCCGAGCAGGGGGCGGTCGCGGTGGCTACAGCGCTTGCACGCGGGCGACCACGTGCGCCCAGCGCTCCGGGTCGGTCTTCTGGGGCGAAGCGTGGCAGACGAGGCTCAGGCGGTCGACGAGTCCCGCGTAGCGCGTGGCCAGGCGCGACGGCAGCTCGTCGGGCATGCAGCGGACGGCGAACGTCTCGAGGACCTCGTCGGTGACGAGGTCGCCCATCTCGGTCCAGCGGCCCTGCCTGGCGAGCGCGTTCAGCTCGGGCTGCAGGTCGCCCCAGCCGTGCGCGTCGAGCACCACGCGGTACGCGGGCGTCGAGGCGTAGAAGGCGATCTGCAGCCGCGTACCCATCTCGGCGCGCGCCATCTCCTCGTCGTCGAAGCCGGTCACGACCATGGCCTGGCACGCGATCGCGAAGCGCTCGCGCGTGCGTCCGCCGCGCGCGAAGCCCTCCGCGAGCGCCGGCAGGGTGGTTCCGCGCAGGAACGTCGGGCTGTTCAGCGGGTGGACGAAGAGGCCGTCGCCGACCTCTCCGGCAACCGCGGTCATCGGCCGTCCGACGCCGGCGACGAAGATGCGCGGCGGCCCCCAAGGGCTGGGCTCGGGCTTGAAGATCGGCGTCATCAACGTGTGGGTGTAGAGCTCGCCGCGGAAGTCGAGCTTCTCGCCCTCGTTCCAGCAGCGCCAGATCGCGCGCAGCGCGAGCGCGATCTCGCGCATGCGCGCGACCGGCCTCGACCATGTCGCGCTGAAGCGCTTCTCGATGTGCGTCCGCACCTGCGAGCCGAGGCCCAGGATGAAGCGACCCTTCGACTGCACCTGCAGGTCGTGGCCGACGTTCGCCAGCTGCATCGGGCTGCGCGGGAACGCGATCGCGATCGCGGTCGCGAGCTCGAGTCGCTCGCTGTGCTCGGCCGCCAGCACCAGCGGAAGGAAGGGGTCGTGCGGGCCCTCGAACGTGAACGTGCCGTCGTAGCCCTGCGCCTCGATGCCGCGTACCGCCGCGGGAACGTCGTTCAGGCTTCCGGCGAGCAGCGGCGCATCGATCTTCATGGCGCGAGACGAAAGCACGCGGGCACGCGGGCCGGAAGGGTTGCCCGGCCCGTGCGGACGCCGGCGGGGGCGCGCGTAGCCACGCGCGCCCCCGCTCTGCTCCGGCTCAGCGGAAGAGGTCGTCCGCCGGGTCGAGGAACGCCCGGCAGGGCGAGCCGCACTGGAGATTCTGCAGGGGGTTCTCGCCGCCCGGCGTCGCGAGGTTGGTCGGGCAGAGGTTCACCAGGCTGAACTGGTCGACGCACAGCCCGCTTTGCGACGGGTCGCGCCACTCCGCGGCGCTGGTCGCCGGCGCGAGCGTGCTCGTCGTGCGCTCGATCGGCACGCCCTTCAGCCAGCCGGCGTCGCGCGGGGCCCGGTACGGGACGACGTGGAAGTACGCGCCGTAGAGACCGGCGTTGGCGACGGTGCCCTCGTAGCTGATCGCGTCGACCAGGTTGTCATCCGGGTCGAGCACCAGGATGCCATCCGGGCACGAGTACGCGTCGGCGTTGGTCAGGTGGCCGTTCTTCAGATTGGAGTCGAAGAACGGCGCCGGCAGCAGGGCGTCGCACTTGCCCGACGTCACGACGTTGGCCGACGTGTAGTAGAAGCAGGCGACGAAGAATCCGATGCCGGTGCCGGTGTCGTCGGCGAGCACGGTGCCGTTCGGGATGGTCGCGATGAAGTGGGCGTCGCCCGCGTTCACGAAGAAGCCCGTCGAGCACTGCGGGCCCGCACCCTCGACGGCGAGGATCTTGTAGCCTCCCAGGTCGGTGCCGGCCGGCCCGGCGATCTCGACGAACTCGTCGCGGTCGTCGTTCGGGAAGCCGAAGTAGTCGTCGTAGTCGAACTCGTTCACCCACGGCGGCAGGGTCGTGCCGGCGCAGGTGCCGTTGCTGCACGTGTCCCCGCTCGTGCAGCCGTCGCGGTCGTCGCACGCGCCGGTCTCGAAGCCGCAGGTCGACGAGCAGCAGTCGCCGCTCGCGGTGTTGCCGTCGTCGCAGTCCTCGCCGGCATCGACGATGCCGTCGCCGCAGACCTCCCGTGTGCAGTCGGCGCGGCAGCCGTCACCGCTGGTGGTGTTGCCGTCGTCGCAGGTCTCGCCGGCGGTGATGATCCCGTTGCCGCACGCGGTCGCGGTGCAGTTCGCGTCGCAGCCGTCGCCGCTGGTGGTGTTGCCGTCGTCGCACGCCTCGCCCGGGTCGAGGATGCCGTCACCGCAGGTGAGCTGGCACGGGACGGTCGGCCCGGTGACGGTGACCAGGTCCGGGCGGTTGCGCTTGAAGCTCCCCGGCGGCTGCTCGAAGCGGCCGCAGTAGAGCGTCGAGCCGACGCGGAAGCGCGTCTCGACGAACGACACCGGGCCGCCGATCGCGGTGTAGGGCGGCCCGGACGCGCGCAGGCTCAGCGTTCCGGCGGCGAACTTGATGGAGCGCACGCCGCCGGCGCTGCCGGCCTTGCCGGAATAGCGGAAGCCGCCGCTGGCGAGCTTCCAGCCCGCGCACGGCAGCGTCACCACGGGGCCGGGCCCGCTCGAGGTCACGGTCTGGATCGAGGTTGCGTTGCCCGAGCCGCAGGTCGGATCGGCGAGCGCGAACAGGCCCGCGTCCTTCCGGTACGTGAAGCTCATGCCGTCCTGCTTCGGGTTCGCCTTGTCCTTGAGCGTGAGGCGCTTGCCGACGAGGGGATCTGCGGCCGAGGCGTGGTGCGCGAGCGCGACGAGTACGAGCAGGGCGGCCAGTCCTGCGCTCCGGGCAGGGATCGGTCTGCGCATGGGTCCTCCTGGTTTCGGGTTCCGGCCCTGTCGCGCGCGCACGGACGGCCTCCTATCGCGTGCGCGTCGGCGAGCGCAATCCTCTTCGGTCGGCTGCGGCCGCTTTTTTCGTTGATCGGCCCGCGAGGCCTTGCCGAAGCCATCTTCACATGACGGCGCCGCCGTTCGGGCTCAGCACCTGCCCGGTGCAGAAGCCGCCTTCCTCCGACGCGAGGTAGGCGCAGGCGGCGGCGATGTCCCGCGGCTGCCCGATGCGGCGCACCGGCAGCCGCGCGACCGCCGCGTCGTACAGGCCCGCCGGGGCCCCGGCGCCGTGGATCAGCGGCGTGTCGACGAGTCCGGGAGCGATTGCGTTGACGGTGATGCCGCTCGGACCGAGCTCGTGCGCGAGCGCTCGCGTGAAGCCGATGATGCCGGCCTTCGCCGCGGCGTAGTGCGCGAGTCCCGGACCGCCGCCGTTCAGCGCTGCCGCCGACGCGACGTTGACGATGCGCCCCCAGCCCGCCGCGACCATGTCGGCGAACGCAGCGCGGGTCACGCGGTAGGTCCCGTTCAGGTGCACGTCGAGCATGCGCAGCCAGCGCTCCTCGGCGAGGTCGGCGAGCGGCGCGAAGTCGGCGATGCCGGCGCTGTTGACGACAACGTGGATCGGTCCCAGCGTGGCGCGCACGTCGGCGACCGCGCGTGCGACGCTGGCGGTGTCGGCGACGTCGACCTCGGCGGCGAGGGCGCGCCGGCCCGTGCGCGCGATCTCGTCGGCGACCGCCTGCGCGCCGCCGACGTGCCGGTCGAGCACGGCGACGTCCGTGCCGTCCCGCGCCAGGCGCAGCGCGATCGCGCGTCCGATGCCGGATGCTCCGCCGGTGATCAGTGCGTTTCTTCCCAGAAGTGACATCCGCTCGGGTCCTCCGTCATCGCTCGGGCACGCGCATGGCGCGTGCGGGTGGGGCGGAGCGTATGATGCCGCCGGCGCGCGCGCGACCGGATGATGTCGAGTGCTCGACAAGAGCCGAAGCCGAAGCGATCAGCCAGCCGCTGTCTCCCGTGGCGTGCGCTCCGGCATCAATGACCTCGCTAGATGCAACGCACCGATTGACAGCCCTGCCGGGACGCAGGAGAGTTCCTGCCGCCCGAGATTTCGAGCTGCCGTCCACACCGTCGGCGAACGCCCCACGAAGTCGTCGACCACAACCTGAAACCGCAGGAGGACTCATGCGCCCTCGATTCTTCCGACGAACTGGTAGCGCGGCCCTGCTGGCGATGACGCTCTCTTCCCTGGCCCAGGCCGAGCCATCGACGACCAAGGTCTGGGTGTCAGGGGACACGCTCAGGCTCCGCGATATGTCGACCGGCGAACCCGACAGCTTCGACGTCGAGAACTGCATGGTCGTGAAGCTCAAGCGCGACGAGGGCCGCGCCTACATCGCCGAGTGCTTCGGGACCGTGATCGCCGGCCCTGGATGCACGGCCGGCTCGATCACCGAGGACGTCAGCGCCGGCAACCCCGAGGATCTCTGGCTTCCGAACGAGGAGCACTATGGCGCCGTCTGCGACACCACCGGTGTCGAGAAGGTCATCATCAACGCCGGGCCGGGCGACGACGTCGTCGGCGTGCTGCTGTCGCACGTGCCGGTCACGGTCATCGGCGCAGAGGGCAACGACTACCTGGAGTGCGAGTCCATCCTACCCAGCGGGATCGCGATCCCGTACTTCTCGACCGTGACCATCCATGGCGGCCCGGGCGACGACTACCTGATCGGCGGACGCGGCAAAGACCACGTCAGCGGCGGTCCCGGCAACGACTGGATCGAGGGTGCTTGCGGCCGGGACACGCTGTCCGGCGGCGAGGGCCATGACCACATCATCAGCCAGGACAAGGACTGGGGCTGCAAACCGAAGATCGACCACGTGGACTGTGGTAACGGTGACGACGGGCTCCTGGCGGACCCGACCGACAACCGGGCGCGGTGCGAGCGCGAGTTCGGGTGACCTGGAGCCGAAGCCGGACAGGCAACAGCCGTCAGGGCATCCGCGACGGACCATCCGAGACGCTGCCCGACCGACGTCCGCACCGGCTTCGCCGGCCACGAGGGATGAACCCGCAGGGCGTGTTCATCTGACGTTCGCACCGGCTTCGCCGACCACGAAGGATGGCACCGGCAGGGCGTTCCATCTGACCGGACACCGAACCTCGGTCGACAACCCCCTTCGCGATCACTAAGGACGCGCACCGCGCCGCGGAGCCGCCCGGCCGCGGCGCGCCGGTCCCCCGGCCGGCACGTGGCGCGTGAGAAGGAGAGCGCGAAGGATGTTTCTCGACTTGTCGCCAGAGCAGCGCAGGCTGCAGGAGGAGCTCCGCGAGTACTTCGCGGGCCTCGTCACCGACGCCTACGTGAAGGAGATGTCGGACAGCGAGGGCGGTGGCCCGGAGTACACCCGGGTGCTGCGCAAGCTCGGCGCCGACGGCTGGCTCGGCATCGGCTGGCCGCGGCAGTACGGCGGCCAGGACCGCACGCCGATCGAGCAGTTCCTGTTCTTCGACGAGGCGGCGCGCGCCGGCGTGGTCCTGCCCTTCCTCACCGTCAACTCGGTCGGTCCGGCGCTGATGCAGTTCGGCACCGACGCGCAGAAGAAGGACATCCTGCCGCGCATCCTGCGCGGCGAGGTGCATTTCGCGATCGGCTACACCGAGCCCGGCGCCGGTACCGACCTCGCGTCGCTGCGCACGCGCGCGGTGCGCGACGGCGACGACTGGGTGATCAACGGCAACAAGATCTTCACCAGCGGCGCCGAGTACGCGGACTACGTCTGGCTCGCGGCGCGCACGGATCCGGACGCGAAGAAGCACAAGGGCATCTCGATGTTCATCGTCGATACCAAGCTGCCCGGCTTCCGCGTGACGCCGCTCCACACCGTCGCCGGCTACCGTACCAACTCGACCTACTACGACGACCTGCGCGTGCCGGCCTCGATGCTGGTCGGGAAGGAGAACGAGGGCTGGGCGATGATCACCACCCAGCTGAACCACGAGCGCATCGCGCTCATGCCGGTCGGCTACATGGGCCGCCTGCTCGACGAGACGATGCGCTGGGCCGCAGCGACGCAGCGGCCTGGCGGGCGCCGCGTGATCGACGACGGTTGGGTGCAGTCCAACCTCGCCCGGGTGCGCGCCAAGCTCGACGTGCTGAAGCTCCTCAACTGGAAGCAGGCGTGGAGCATGACGCACGGCCACGTCAACTTCGCCGAAGCGTCGACCGTCAAGGTCTACGGCAGCGAGCTCAACGTCGAGGGCTACCAGCTCCTGCTCGAGGTGGTCGGCGAGCAGGGCGCGCTCCGGAAGGACTCGGCTGCGGCCGTGCTCGCCGGGCGCCTCGAGCGCATGTACAAGGCGAGTCTCATCTTGACGTTCGGCGGCGGCACGAACGAGGTGCAGCGCGACATCATCGCCATGGCTGGTCTGATGATGCCGCGTACGCTGCGCTGAGACGACACCGGACGCAGAGGAACACACCGATGGACTTCGCGCTGAATCACGAGCAGGAGCAGCTACGCGACCTCGCGCAGAGGATCCTGTCCGATCACGTCACCCAGGAGCGTCTCCGGGCGGTCGAGTCCGGCAGCGAGTGGTTCGATCGCGAGGCGTGGCGCGCGCTCGCGCGGGCGAACCTGATCGGCATCGGCTTCGCGGAGCCGAGCGGTGGTGGCGGCCTGTCGCTATTCGAGGTCGGCCTCGTGCTCGAGGAGATCGGGCGCCGCGTGGCGCCGATCCCGTACCTCGCGACCGTCGTGATGGGTGGCATGCCGATCGAGCGCTTCGGCAGCGACGAGCAGCGGAGCCGCCTGCTGCTGCCGGTCTCGGCGGGCGACGCCGTGCTCAGCGCCGCGCTGATCGAGCCGGCCGGCGACGCGGCACTCGCGCCCGCGACGGTGGCGCGGAAGGACGGGTCCGCCTGGCGCCTCGACGGCCTGAAGACGTCGGTCCCGGCGGCGCACCTCGCCGAGCGTGTGCTGGTGCCCGCGACCACGGGTGCGGGCAAGGTGGGCATGTTCCTCGTCGACCCGCGGGCGCCGGGCGTGGACCTTCAGCGCCAGACCGGGACCAGCGGTGAGCGGCTCAGCCGGATCGCGCTTCAGGACGTGGTCGTCGAGGCGCGTGACGTGCTGGGCGACCCGCTCGGCGGCCGCGAGATCCTCGACTGGACGCTCGAGTGCACGCTCGCCGGCCTGTGCATGACCGAGCTCGGCGTCGCAGCGGAGGCGCTGCGCATGACCGCCGAGTACACGTCGAAGCGCGAGCAGTTCGGCAAACCGGTCGCGTCCTTCCAGGCGGTCGGGCAGCGCGCCGCCGACGCCTACATCGACGTCGAGGCGATCCGCATGACGGCGTACCAGGCCATCTGGCGCCTCGCGCAGGGCCTGACCGCGGCCGAGGAGGTCCGGATCGCCAAGTTCTGGGCGGCGGAAGGCGGGCATCGCGTGACCTACGCCGCGCAGCACCTGCACGGCGGCATCGGCGTCGACGTCGACTACCCGCTGCACCGCTACTACGTGTGGTCGAAGCAGATCGAGCTGACGCTTGGCTCGGCGCACCCGCAGCTCGCCGAGCTCGGCGCCCTGATGGCAGCGCGTCGGGCCTGAGGCCGGGCTCCTGCGCGCCGCTCTTCTCCTTCTGGCGCTGGCGGCACTCGCGGTGCCGCGTTCGGCGCGCGCGCTCCTGCCGGTCGCGAACGCGAGCGGCGCGGCGCTCTACCAGCGAGAGTGTGCGCCGTGCCACGGTCCGGCCGGGCACGGCGACGGCCCGGAGGCGCCGACCTTCCGCAACACGCCGCGCGACCTCGGGGACCTCGCGCGCGCTGCGCCAGCGCCGCGCATCCTCGAGCGCGTGCGCCGGAGCCGGATGCGCATGCTGGAGATCGACGAGGAGGTCGTCGCCGAACGGCGCAAGCGCATGGTGGAGGAGCTGGTCGGTCATCTGCAGCGGATGCCCGATGCACCATGGCCGCTCGTGCGTCGCGGCGCGGACGTCTACGCGGAGCGCTGCGAGACGTGCCACGGTCCGAACGCGCGCCCGGTGACCGTGAACGTCGTGCAGCGTGGTCCGCAGCCGACCGGCCCGCAGCCGCCGCCGGACGTCCAGAAGGCGCATGGCGACGCCGAGTTGCTGCGGATCGCACGTGGCGAGGGCCATCCCGCGATGCCGGGCTTCGCGCCAGTCGCCAGCGAGGAGGACGCGCGCGCGCTGCTCGCGTATCTGCGCATCCTGTCGAACGGGTTCTCCTGGTACTCGCTCTGGTGCGCGGGCTGTCACGGCGACGAGGGGCGCGGCGACGGGCTGCTTGCAACCGGCGTCGACCGGCCGGGCGTCGGGCTCGACCGTGCGTACCTGTCGGCGCAGAGCCCCGCCGACCTGCGCCGCAAGGCGATGCACGTCTTCAGCGAGGCGGAGCCCACGGCGCCGCACTTCCAGCGCGATCTCTCCGAGGGACAGACGCGGGCGGTCCTCGCGGCGGTGCGCGCGATCCAGGCGGACGAAGCCGGCAAGACGTCCGCCACCGCTGCCGCGTCTCCTGCGATCGGAGCCCCCGAATCGACACCCCCGCCGCCGACACCCCTGATGCCGTCTGCGAACACGCCCGCAGCGGCGACGGCAGTGACGGCGGCGACCACGCCCGCGGCGGCGGTGTCGCCGGCCGCGACCGCGGCGCGTGCTCCGATCGTGAAGCCGGCGAAGCCACAGGCCGGGTCGGTGAAGAAGCCGCCCGCGAAGAGGCCCGTCAAGCCGCGGGCGAAGCCGACTCCGAAGCCGAAGTCGAAGCCCAAGCCCAAGGCGAAGGCGAAGGTGCAGAAGTCGCCCACGAAGAAGCCGGCGACGCCGCGCCCGACCGCGACACCGGCGCCCGCGCTTTGACGCCCGGAGCGCGTCGCGCGAAGCGCCGCCTACCGCTCGCGCTGCGCGCTCGACCAGGCCGATGCGGGCGTCACTCGAGCTTGCCGTGTCGTCCGGCGCCTCCTGCGAACCGCGTCGCACCCGCGAGCGTCTCGCCCGAGCGGATCACGTCGAGCCCGAGCCGGGTCTCGTGCAGCAGGGCGTCGGGCAGCGACATGCCCCACTGCTCGTAGGCCGAGCGGCGGTCGTTGCGCATGCAGATCTGAGGGAAGGAGGCGATGTGCCGCGCGAGATCGAGGGCACCGGCGAGCGCCTCGCCGGGCTCGACGAGCCGGTTCGCGAGACCGATGCGCAGCGCCTCGTCGCCGGACACGCCACGGCCGGTCAGGATCATGTCGAGCGCGTGGCTCTGGCCGATCAGCCGTGTCAGCCGGATCGTTCCGCCGTCGCACAGCGGCACGCCCCAGCGGCGGCAGAAGACGCCGAACACCGCGTCGCGCGCGGCGACGCGCAGGTCGCACCACACCGCCAGCTCGAGCCCACCTGCGACCGCCCAGCCCTCGACCGCTGCGACCACCGGCTTCGCGAGCAGCATGCGGCTCGGGCCCATCGGTCCGTCGCCGTCCTCGGTCACGCGGTTGCCGCGTCCGTGCGAGACGGCCTTCAGGTCGGCACCGGCGCAGAACGTCCCGTTCGCCCCGGTGAGGATCGCCACGGACAGGCGGTCGTCGGCCGCAAAGCGGCGGAACGCATCGGCGAGCTCGGCCGCTGTCGGGCCGTCGACGGCGTTGCGGACCTGCGGCCGATCGATGGTCACGATCGCGACGTTCTCCTGGGTTTCGTAGCGCACTTGCGTCATGGGCGACCCTCCGGCTCGATTCTCGCCCGGAGGATGCGCGATCGGGCGCGACGACGCCAGGCGAGTGGAGGACGCATGACCGAGCACGCGAACGCACTGCGAATCCGTGACCTGTTCCGGGCCTTTCGCGAGGGCGACGCGGCGGCGATCCGCGACAGGCTGCACGCCGAGGCCGTCTGGCACTTCCCGGGACACCGCGGTCGCCTCGCGGGCTCGCACCGCGGGCACGAGGCGATCTTCGCCTTCCTGCTCGACGTGCAGACGGCGACCGGCGGCACGTTCGGACTCGAGCTGGTCGACGTGCTGGCGAACGACCGGCACGCCGCTGTGTTCTTCCGCGGCCACGCGACGCGCGCGGGACGTACCCTGGACAACCCGACGTGCCTCCGCATCCGCTTCGTGGACGGGCAGGTGGCCGAGATCTGGGAGTTCGTCTGGGACCTCGAGCACGTCGAGGCGTTCTGGGGCTGATCCGGTGCCGCGACCGGGCACCCGGGCTCCCACCGCAGCCGGCACAGCGGTCGGTTTTTTGCTGCAGGACGGCGAATGAGGTTTTTCGCGAGACCCGGACCGGTGCTAGGTTGGTGCCGCTCCGTAGTTCGGAGCGGGCCCGCTGCCACGTGAGCCCGAGGACGAAAGGCAAGGTCATGTTCCGCTCACCCCGCCGTCGGGTCGCGACGGTGCTCGTCGCGCTGCTCTCGTTCGCCGCCACCGCGCGTGCGCAGACAGGCGCCACGCTGACGCCGAACCTGCGCAACCACATGGTCAACAAGGACATCGCGGCGGAGCGCTGGACGATCAACGTGAACCTCGCGTCCGACGACCCGAACAGCGTCACCAACGTCACGGGGAACATCTTCCGTGCCGATGGCGGGCCGCCGAGCTTCGTGCTCTGCCAGGTCCGGCCCGACTCGAGCGGCACGCTGACCGACCCGTCGAGCACCTTCCGCCTCACCTGCCAGGGCGCCGACGCCTGCCAGACGACGGCGACCCGCTGCGCGCGCGAGGACTGGACGCCGATCAACGACGACGTGCAGATCCCGGCGAGCTTCTTCCTGCCGCAGGCCGGGCTCGGCAGTGTCGCCAGCACGTCGTCGGCGTGGCCCGCGCGCGCGTCGCGTCTCGGCGCCTTGCTGGCGGACGCACTCTCCGGCGCACGACGCTGGCTGTCGCCTGCGCCGACGGTGCCGCCGCCTGCGAACACCGCGGGCGGCGCGAGCAGCCGTGGCGCGACGCTGTCGCTCGACCGGCTCAACTTCCTGGTCAACAAGGACGTCGGTACCGAGCGCTGGTCGATCTCGTTGAACTTCGTTCCCGTGCAGCGGCCCGAGGGCGGCGTGGTGCCGCTGCTGCAGAGCGTCACCGGCAACGTCTTCCAGCCCGACGGCTCACCACCGAGCTTCATCTTCTGTACGCAGCGCGGCGACTCGACCGGCTCGCTCGACGATCCGTCGAGCGAGGTCCGTCTCTCCTGCCAGGGTACGGGCGCGTGCGACTCGACCGCGCGCGACTGCGCGGCGTCGCGCTGGAGCACCATCTCCGACGACGTGCGGCTGCCGGCGAGCTTCTTCCTGCCGCCCGAGGGGCTGCCTTCGACGCTGCAGTCCGACCCGGAGATCGTCGTGATCGGCCGCACGTCGGATCCGCCGTCGATCATCACGGGCAACTTCTCGACCACGCAGGGCGCGGCCGCGGCGCGACCGCAGGGTGCCTGTCCGACCGGAGTGGCGTGCTTCGTGCCGTCGCTCGGCAGCTGCGAGGACGTGCGCGGCCGCGTCGTCGAGGCGGCTGGCGTCGGCTGTGGCTGCTTCGTCGAGAACGTGCCGTCGCAGTGCATCGGCTGCGGTGACGGTGCGAGCGGCCAGTGCGGTGGTGCGTGCGACTTCCCGGTCGGCGGCGCGCGAGCGCGCGGCGAGTGCCTGCCGTTCTCGCCCGACAGCAGCGAGTGCGCCTGCTACGCGATCGGCGCCGGCGAGGCGCGGCAGGCGGCACAGGGGTGCGGCGGTCCGTCGGGGGTGGGCTGCGCCGGTGACCGCTGCTGCACCGACGACCCGCGCGACGGCTGCAATCCGCTCGCGGCCGGCGCCGGCTGCTTCGGCATCTGCGTCGCGGTGGAGGATTGCGATCCGTCGCGCGAGCAGTGCGGCGCGTGCCTCGCGACCGGCGGCGGGCAGTTCTGCGGCAACGGCGATCGCGAGGGCAGCGAGGAGTGCGACCGCGGTGACCTCGCCGGCAACACCTGCGAGAGCTTCGGCTTCGGCGGCGGCGGAAGGCTGCGCTGCACGTCGACCTGCGGCATCGACACCAGAGACTGCGCCGCGGGCGGCAACAGCCCGCCGGTGATCGTCGACGTCAGCGTGCCCCCGGTGGTCGATCCGAACGGCGGTCCTGTCGACGGCACGGTGCGCTTCGAGGATCCCGACGGCGACATCGTGCGCGCGATCTTCGAGCCGATCACGGGCAACATCGACGGCGCGAGCTTCGATCCCGACGTGTTCGGCCGGGCGAGCGGCAGCTTCGACTTCTTCGTCGACTGCCGCGGCAACGTCGAGGACTACGAGCTCGCCATCACGCTCGAGGATGAGCAGGGCAACACGAGCGACGTGGAGGTGGTCGAGTTCAGCTGCCAGGCGACTGCCGAGTGCGGCAACGGCGTGCGCGAGGGGAGCGAGACGTGCGACCCGCCGGGATCGTCCGGTGGCTGCGGCTCGGGCTTCCTGTGCACCAACGACTGCTCGGACTGCGTCTCGGCGACCTCGTGCGAGGGCCGCTGCTGCCCGGGCCGCGACGACTTTTGCACGCCGCCCGACGCGCAGTGCTTCTGCGACGAGGCCTGCCGCAGCTTCCGGGACTGCTGTAAGGACGTTTCCTTCGCCTGCGGCTTCTGAGGCAGGGCTCCAGGCCGCGCAGCGCGCTCGCCAGGGCGTGTTCGCGGTCGGGGTCGCGCCGGGGGGGGGCACGTATCTCGCTTCCCTGTGCGTCCTCGGGTACTCCTGTGGGGATGCACCAGGGCACCTTCGTGCTGCGCGTCGTCTCCGCCGTGCTTCTCGCCGTGCTGGCGGCGTCGTCCTCCGCCGCGCTCGCGATGGACGTGATCACCCGCGAGGAGCTCAAGGAGCTGGCGATCGACTACGGCCGCTACGACCAGCGCTTCGTCACCTGCAAGGTGGAGCCGCCGACCTCGATCAAGGTCGCGTTCCTCAAGTACGCGAAGTCGCGCGGCGCGGGTGAGGGTGAGCTCGACATCCTTGCGAAGGTGTTCGACGAGGGGCGCGCCGAGGTGCGCAACCTGCGCGTCGGCTTCTCGCCCGAGGAGTGCAAGGCGAAGCTCGAGACGCCGAAGGGCAGGGAGATCCTCGGGAACATCGAGGCGTGGGCCAAGCTACCCAATTGAGGCGCGTCCTCGCCGTCGTGACGCTGGTCGCGGGCTGCACGTTGCACGTGGTCGCTCCGGATTCCGGTGCGAGCGCGGCGAGCTGCGGCGGCGCGCGCTCGTGCAGCTGCGGCGACAAGGTGGTCGAGGACTACGTCCTGCCGGCCGACCTCGGTCCGTGCGGGGAGGGCGGCTTGCGGCTCGGCGCGGCGGTCACGCTCGACGGCGGCGGCCACGTCATTCGCGGCAAGGGGCCGCGCAGCGACAGCGCGGGTCTGCGCATCCCGGTCGAGGCGAGCAACTCGACGGTGCGCGACCTGCGCGTCACGGGCTTCGCGCACGGTGTGCGCCTGGTCGGCGCGCGCGGCGTCCGGCTGACGAACGTCGAGGCGGACGGCAACGGCGACCCCGGCCCGCGCGAGGGCTACGGCATCGATCTCTCGTCGGGGGCGTCGGACAACGTCCTCGAGCGCGTGCACGTGCACGGCAACGCCGACGAAGGCATCCACGTGGGGACCGATGCGGCGCGCAACCGCGTCGTCGACTCGCGCATCCGCGACAACTCGCGCGAGAACGTCTACTTCCTCTCCTGCCGCGACAACCGTCTCGAGCGCTCGCAGGTTTCCGGCTCGGGCCGCAGCAACGCCGCGGTGTACGTGAAGTTCGCGAGCGGAACGGTGATCGAGGGCAACACGGTGTCCGACGGGGCGATCCAGATCCGTGGCGGCTCGCGCGGCACGACGCTGGTCGACAACACGCTGTCCGGCGCGGGCGTCGTCCTGCAGTCGCAGAACGACAAGCGCTTCGGCTCCGGCACGCCGTCGGACACGTCCGTGCGCGGCGGGAGCATCACCTCGCCCGACGCCTGCGTGCGTATCGACACCGCCACCGCAACCTCGGTCGACGACGTGCGCCTGTCGTGCCCGGACGGCATCCGGGTCGCGCGCGGCAGCCGGGTCGCCGTGCGCGAGGGGGGCGGTGCTGCGGTCCCGGTGCGCTGCGCCGATGGCGGCAGGCGCTGCGTCCAGGACGACGCCGCGCGCCGCCGCTGACGGGTCTGTAGCTGGCGGGCCCGATGGCGTTCGCGCGCCGGGACGCGGCACCCGATCCGCGACCGGACTGCCGATTCCGTAGCCACGGCGGGCGGCCTGCGCTACTGTGCCGGTCGTGCAGGCTCCGGGCCGGCAGGGCGAGGTGCGCCCGCACCGGGGAGCTGTCGAGAGCGAAGCGATGCGACTTACGGCGACGGCGGTCTCCGACATCGGGCGGGTGCGGAAGACGAATCAGGATTCGGTCGGCTGCTTCGACGACCTGAGCCTGTTCCTGCTGTCCGACGGCATGGGCGGCCTGCGCGACGGCGAGATCGCGAGCCGGCTCGCGATCGACGTGATCCGCGACAAGGTCGCGCAGGGGACGAACGGCAGCGTCGCCGTCCCGGACGACTCGGGCGTGCTGCGCGCAGCGATCGCGCGCGCGAACGAGAGCATCCTCGCCGAGGGCGAGCAGCGCGGCGACGTGGCCGGCGGGCGCTCGCGCATCGGCGCGACCATCGTCGCGCTGCGCCTCTCGCCCGAGGCCGGCCGCGCGGTGTGGGCGCACGTCGGCGACAGCCGGCTGTACCGCTACCGCGACGGCGCGCTCACGCTGCTCACGGCCGACCACACGGTGGCCGGCGCCGCGTACCGCGACGTGGCGGACATCCCGCTCGACCTGCCGCACACCAACATGCTCGTGCAGGCGCTCGGCGTGTCGCGCGACATCGAGCCGACGCTCGGCGCGGACGACGTACGCGCGGGAGACCTCTTCCTGCTGTGCAGCGACGGCGTGTCGGGGCTCGTCGAGCCCGGGGTGATCGCCCGCGAGCTCGGCCGGGACGCGGCGGTCGAAGAGAAGGCCGCGAGCCTCATCCGCCACGCGCTCGACGCGTCCGGACGGGACAACGCGAGCGTCGTGCTCGTGCAGATCCTCGGAGACTGAGCCCCGCGGCATCGACCATGTCCGAAGGCCGCCTCATCAAGAACAAGCTCCGGATCGTGCGCCAGGTGGGGCGCGGCGGGATGGGCTTCGTCTACGAGGCCTTCCACGAGGGCCTGCGCGTCACGCGCGCGATCAAGCAGATCGTCGGTGACCTGCAGGACAACCCGGACATCGAGCGGCGCTTCCTGCACGAGGCGCAGATGATGGCGCGTCTCGAGCACCCGCACATCGTGCGCGTGTTCGACATCGACCAGGAGCCGGGCTTCGGCACCTACCTCCTGATGGAGTTCGTTCGTGGCCGCGACCTGGGCGACGTGCTGCGCCAGGAGGGACGCTTCCCGTACGGGGAGACGCTGCGCATCGGCATCGCGGTCGCCTCGGCGCTCGAGTGCGCGCATCGCGCGGGCCTCGTGCACCGCGACATCAAGCCCGCGAACATCCTGATCGAGGACGGGACGGGTCGCCCGGTCGTCACCGACTTCGGCATCGCCAAGGAGGTCGAGAGCGCGAACGACGAGAACTTCACGCGCACCGGCAGCTTCGTCGGCACGTACCGCTACTCGTCGCGCGAGCAGATCCGCAGCGAGAAGGGCGTGCCGATTGACGGTCGCGCCGACGTCTACTCGCTCGGCGTGGTGCTCTACGAGATCTACGCGGGGAAGAAGTACCTCGCCGGCATGCCCGAGCTGAAGATCGCGAGCTGCGTCGGCTACCAGGACGACTGGGAGCCGCTCCTCGACTACCCCGAGGCGCCGTCGCCACGCTTCAAGGCGCTCATCGACGAGTGCCTGGCCCCCGATCGCGACGAGCGCATCCGCAGCGCGGCGGAGCTGGTCGATCGCCTCGAGGAGTGCCGTCGCCTCGACATCCTCGGCGCGGGTTCGCCCGCCGAGGCGGGGGCATCGGGTCCCGCGGACGTCCCGCTCGCCGCGACGTCGGCGACGCAGGAGACCACGCAGACCGCACCGTCGGACTCGGGGCTCATCGAGCTGACCGCGACGACGCTCGATCGGCCGGTGGCGCGCGGCGAATCGACCGAGACCCGCAGCCAGTGGGTCTCGCTGCTGCAGGGCCTGCGCGGGGCCGTCGACGATCAGGCTGGCGAGTTCGAGCAACTCCTCAAGGAGCTGATCGAGCTCGACCTGCCGCGCGACGACTTCCGGCAGCTCGACGACATGAGCCAGATCCTGCATCGGGTCGAGGTCGCCGAGAGCGAAGGCAAGTACCAGGACGCCGCGTCGAACCTGCAGGGCCTCTCCGACCGCATCCAGCAGCTCAACGCGCGCATCGAGCAGACGCTCGGCGAGGCCATCGAGCGCACCACGGCCGAGCTCGGTGACGCCTGGCGCGGGCTCGCGGCCGGCGCCGGCGAGCTCCTCGACCCGGCGCGGACGCGCGCGTTCGAGCAGCTGCTGGCGTCGATTCCGGCGGCGCTCGAGGCCGGCGAGTGGACGCGCGGGCGCGAAGCGCTGCGCGAGGCGCGCACGACGCTCGAGCAAGCCGCCAGCGACACCCGTGCCGCCGCCGACGCACGCATCGCCCCCGCGCTGCGCGAGCTGGCCGTGTCGTGGGAGCAGCTCGCGGAACGCTCGGAGCCGGCAGCGCGCGCGAGCGGCGTGGATCCGGCCACGGTGGGGCGCGAGACCGACGATGCGGTCTCGCAAGGCGCATACGTGAGCGCGCTGCACCTCGTCGATCGCGCGCGCGCGGTGGTTCGCGAGGCGGCCGAACGCTTCGACCGTGACGAGCGGGCGGCGCTGGACGCGGCGCGCGCCGCCGCACGACAAGCGCGCAGCGAGGTCGACCCCGCCGAGGCGCGTGAGCTCGCGATGGAGGCGCTGCGTCGCGCGGAGTCGGCGCTCGGCGAGGCGACGCGCGCAGAGGAGGCCGGGCGTCTCGCCGAAGCCGTACAGCGCTTCGCTGCGGCCGAGACGGCGTATCGCGAGGTCGGGGTCGTGGTGGCGGAAGCCAGCACGGCGCAGATCGGCGAGGCGCGCGAGGCGCTGCGCGTGGCCATGGAGCGCGCGTCGAGCGCGCCCGACGAGGTCGTCGGGGATGCGCGGCGCGCCGCTCGCGACGTTCTGGAGGGCGCGCCGCCGCGCTCGCGTGCGGACGCGGTCGAGACGCTGCGCGCGGCGGCGAGCGCGCTCGACGTGGCCGTCGGCGGGGTCGCGGCGTTCGAGGCGGCGCGCGACGCCGAAGCGGCCGCGCAGGAGGCA
>Ga0194131_10003250_pt1 | contig 25880 bp, 26 predicted proteins | sample TA2KigO120mmetaG_FD_148631 | JGI IMG/M metagenome (GOLD analysis project Ga0194131, IMG submission 148631) | Freshwater microbial communities from Lake Tanganyika, Tanzania - TA2015053 Kigoma Offshore 120m | ecosystem: Environmental > Aquatic > Freshwater > Lake | place: Tanzania: Lake... | reverse complement strand
CCGATCCTTCAGGATCACTACCGCCTTCGAGCGGTCAAACATTGAGGCTGCGCAAGCAGACCTTGCCGATCGACCGGAGCCTTTTGTATTGACCATGCCTCGTCGGTCTGAGGCGTAGCCTCGTTAGTGCTCTGTCCAACCTTAATTTTCGGGTTAGTCTTTTTGGGGTGCCATGCTCACCGCTTTGGGTGAGCATGGCCACGCAAGGCCGTGGCCATGGCACCCAACCCGAAATTTTAGCTTTGACGAGGCACTAGGGTGCCGCCGAACGCGCGGCGGCGATGAAACGGCGGACCAGGTCGGCATCCTTCTTTCCCGGAGCCGATTCCACGCCGCTGGCCACGTCCACGGCATCGGGGCGGACAATGCGGATAGCGTCGGCAACGTTGTCCGGGTTGAGGCCGCCGGCGAGAAAGAGCGGCACGCCGGGGCGAAAGCCGGCGAGCAACTCCCACGGGGCTGCTTGCCCCGTCCCGCCGTACCGGCCGGCGACCTGGCCGTCAACAAGGATGGCCGACGGCAGCTGGCCGGCCTGCTCGCATCGCCGCAGGTAATCGGTGGCGCGGGCGAGATCGTCGGCGTTCTTTACCTGGAATGCGGGAACGAAATTGGCCACGGGCGGCGTCGGCGGCTGTTCGCCGTGCCACTGTATGGCGTGGAGGAAGCTGAGCCGGCGCAGTCGCGCCTGAACTTGCTCGGCAGACTCGTTGACGACGAGGCCCATGACCTCGATCCGCTCGGGCAGTGCCTGGGCAATGCTAAGGCCGAGTTCTTCGCTGATGAAACGCGGCGAACGCGGGAAGAAGTTGATGCCGATGGCGTCAACTCCGGCGTCGGCGGCCAGCCGAGCGTCCGCCGCACTGGTTATGCCGCAGATCTTTATTCGCAAAGACGTGACTCGAAATAGCGGAACTGCTTGCCCCGACGCGGACGCGCTGGGACCGCTGATCAATTCTCGCTGAAATCAAACTTTTGAATGAACTCGCGGCCGAGAGGGTCGCGGACGAATTTCTTGTGGCAGTCGTGGCACAGGTCGTAGCGGAACTTCTTGCGGGCGTCTGCCAGTTCGGGGCCTTCGCCGGAAGCTTCCATGTCGAGGAGGAGTTGGCCGATTTCCTCCAGGTGATCCTCGTCGAGGTCGTCCTCAGTGATTTCCCCCGGGTCGTGGGCAGCGAAGGCCTCGATCTTGATGACGTAGCGAGGATCGTCGCCGGGTTGCAGATCCTTGCCGCATGAATCACAGGTGATGTGCATCATGAACGCGTAGACCTCCCTACGAACCCGCCGGGCAAGAGTGCGAGTCTCCCGGCCATATTCGTCCATTCCCGCACCGTTTCCGCAACGGCCCTATACTCCACAGGTCGCAGGTTTTTCCTTCCCTGTCAAGCTGAATTCGAAAAAAGTAGATAAAACCCGAAGAAAATCGCCGTCGAGCGTGGACGCAAGATCCTGCCCATGTCAAGCAAAATCACGAACCGTCGCGAGAAAAATCTCCGCCGTCGAATACTCGAATGCCTGAATGCCCGAGCCCCGTTGCCCTCGGCGCAGCTTTCCGAGACAATACACGGACCACACGAAAGGGACTCATGACAGACAACCTCTCAAACATGGGTGAAGAGTTGACGACTCCCGGATTGAAGGACTCGCCGCGGCACGGCTTCCAGGGAGATCGCGGCGAGGACCATGCTGCACCGGCTGTGCCGTCGGGCCTGACCATCGCCATCAGCCGCGAGGCCGGCTCGCGCGGCGGCAGCATCGCACAGCGCGCCGGCCACAAGCTTGGCTGGCAGGTGTATCGCCAGGAAACTCTCGAGTACATCGCCCAGGAAGGGAGCTTTCGGCAGGAACTGGCGTCGAATCTGACGCCAGCCGCCACGGACTGGGTGGAACGGAACATCGACCGGTTGCTGCGCGAGCAGAGCCTCAGCCGGCATCCGCAAGTGCTGGAGATGGCGCGGATCATTCTGGCGCTGGGCTCCGCCGGTGAAGTTGTGCTGCTCGGCCGCGGCGCCGGCTACATTCTGCCTCGAGTGGCGACCTTGAACGTGCGCATCTTTGCGCCGATCGCCGACCGCGAGGCCTACATGGGACAATGGCTTCGCCTGACTGCGGAGGAGGCCGCCGAGCAGGTTCGCGTCCGTGATGCGCGTCGGGCCGAGTTCATCGCCAAGCACTTTCACCGTGAGCCCGGCGATGTCAATCAGTACGATCTGCTCCTGAATTCCAGCCTGCTTGGCGAAGACCTGTGCGCCGATTTGATCGTGCGCGCAGCTCGGGGAAAGGTACACGCCACAACCGGCGCCCCCGGCTCGTAGACGCTACGACCAAAAGGACTACTTTTCGCGTGCGACACGAAGCTGTCGAGACGTCCTCGCCATGACTTCTTTCGACCGTTACAAGCAATTCAGCGCCGCCGCCCGCCGCAATCCCCCTTGCGCTGCGGTGATTCTCGGCTCGGGACTGAACTGTCTCACGCAACGACTGCAGCCATGTGCCGCCATCGACTACGCCGACATCCCCGGAATGCCGGCGACCACCGTGGCCGGTCATCCCGGCCGCCTGACCATCGGGACCTGGGAGCGGGTTCACGTCCTGGTTTTTGCGGGTCGGCTGCACCGTTACGAAGGCCGCGAGCCGGATTGCATTGTCCGTCCCGTTCAGGTGGCGCATGAGCTGGGCGCCGGCATCTTGCTGGCCACGAATGCCTCGGGCGGAATCGCATCGTCACTCGCCCCGCCATGCTTGCTTGCCATCAGTGAGCACTTGGACTGTTCGCGACCGTCCTGGTGGCAAGAAATGGTTACACCGCGAAATTTCAGCAAGCCGAGCCACTATTCGCCGGCATTGCTCACGGCACTGGAGGAGGCGGCGGCCGAGAATGGCATCGCCTTGCAACGTGGCGTGTATGCCCAGGTCAGCGGCCCGAACTACGAAACCCCAGCCGAGGTGCGCGCCCTGCGCGTGCTCGGGGCGGATGTCGTCGGCATGTCAACTGTCGGCGAGATCGAGGCTGCGCGTGCACTTGGACTCGAATGCGCCGCGGTCTCGGCCGTCACGAACCGTGCCGCCGGTCTTGCCAGTGGCCCGCTGAGCCATGACGAGGTGATCGCCAACGCCGACCGGCTGGCCGTGTCGATGGCCCGGTTGCTGGAAGGACTGCTGCGTCGCTTGTGAGCCGGCTCGCGCTGCCGTCTCACGTCATGTCATGCGGATCCACATCGACGCTTAGCTCGACGCCCCTGGGCGGCTTCACCGTGGGAATCACATTACGCAACACCTGGTGCAGCAGCGCCGGGCTGGGGGACTGCACCTGGAAGTGGAAGCGGTAGTAGCCCTTGAGCCGGAAGATGGACGCCTCGGCCGGCCCCAGCAAGCGGACGCCCTCGTTGTTTTCCGGCAGCCGTTCGAGGGCGACGCGGAAGGCGCCGGCCAGCCGTTCAGCGAACTCGTCGGCCTTGTCCTTGTCCTTGCCGCGGATGATGAGCCGGGCCATGCGCTGGAACGGCGGGTACGCATGAGCGCGGCGATGGTCCATCTCCATGCCCGCGAAACGCTCGTAATCATGGCTGACCGCGGCGGCGATGCTGTAATGCTCCGGCGTGTACGTCTGGATCAGTACGCGGCCGCCCTGCGGGCCTCGGCCGGTGCGGCCGGCCACCTGCGCCAGCAGCTGAAACGTCCGCTCCGGGGCGCGAAAGTCGGCCCGGTGCAGACCCACGTCCGCGTTGACCACGCCCACCAGCGTCACGTTGGGAAAGTCCAGTCCCTTGGCGATCATCTGCGTGCCGAGCAGGATGTGCACTTCCCCCTGGCGAAACGCGTCGAGCAAGCGTTGATGGCTGCCCGGCTGGCGCATCGTGTCGCTGTCCATGCGGCGGACGACGTGCTGCGGGAACTTCGCTTCCACTTCCGTCTGCAGCTTCTCCGTCCCGAGGCCCTGATAGCGAACCTGCGACAGGCTGCAGGTCGGGCAGCGCTCCGGCGGCGGCTGCTCGTAGCCGCAGTAATGGCACATGACCACGTCGCGATCGCGGTGAAACGTCAGCGACAGGTCGCAGAACTTGCACTGCTCGACGTAGCCGCACGACGGGCAGAAGACATGCGTGGAGAAGCCGCGGCGATTGAGCAGCAGCATCACCTGGCCGCCCTTGCCGAGGGCGAAATTCATGGCCCGCTCCAGGCTGGGGCTGACGGCGTGCAGCCGACCTCCCGGATGGCGGTCGTGCCGCAGGTCGATGAGAGCGACGTGGGGCAGCGGCCGGTCGAGCACCCGGCTGGGCAATGTCAGCAACGTGTACTGCCCGCGCTGGGCGTTGTGCCAGCTTTCGAGCGACGGCGTCGCCGAGCCGAGGATGATCGGGATGTCCTCGATGCGAGCACGCATGACAGCCACGTCGCGTGCATGGTAGCGCGGCGTTGTCTCCTGCTTGAAGGTGGCCTCGTGCTCCTCGTCGATGACGATGAGCCCGAGCCGGCGTGCCGGCGCGAACACGGCGCTGCGGGCGCCGACCACGACCTGCGCCTGCCCGGAGGCGACGCGCCGCCAGTGCCCGCCGCGCTCGCCCATCTGCAGATGGCTATGCAACACGGAGACGGACCTGAACCGACCGCGAAAACGGGCGATGGTCTGCGGCGTCAGGCTGATTTCAGGAACCAGCACCAGCGCCTCCTTGCCCTGGCGAACGACTTCGTCGATGGCCCGCAGGTACAGCTCGGTCTTGCCGCTGCCGGTGACGCCGTAGAGCAGGAACGAGCGAAAGCCACCGTTCTGCACGGCCGATTCAAGACTGGCCCAGGCCCGCGCCTGATCGACATTCAAGGTCAACGGCGACGGCGGAACGTCGATGGCCACCTGCTCGGTGCTATCCTGGATCTCGCCGGCCGACAGCCGGTCGATGCGGCGGACCACGCGCCGGGCCAGGTTCTTGTCAAGCAGGCCGGCGATGGGGCCGGAACCGCAGCGGGCCAGGCTGGCCAGCCGCCGCGGCGCGATCGGCCTGGCCTGCGCGCGCAGGATTTCCAGAGCGGCTTTCTGCTTGGCGCTCAGGCTGGGCAACGGACTGGGGCAGAGTTCGCCGGGGACGGCTTCCAGAAAGGTAGCCGAGCGCGTACCTGCTTGCCGTCTGGCGCCGGCCGGCAGCACCGAATTGAGCACCTGGCCCCAGCCGCACAGGTAATAGTCCGCCATCCAGCGCGTCAGCCGCAGCATGTGCGGCGACAGCAGCGGCTCGTCGTCCAGCACGCGCAGGATGTCCTTCACCTGCCGGACCGGCGTCTCGGTATGCAAACCGACGCAGTAGCCGGTCTCCGCCCGGTTGCCGCGCCCGAACGGAGCCACCACGCGCTTGCCGACGCCGACGTCATTCAGCAGATGCGCGGGAACGCCGTAACTGTAGATCTGCTCGACGGGCCGATCGAAGACGATTTCCGCAAACAGCTCGGCCGTCGTCGTGGGTTCGGACGACTCCGCAGGCGCTGCTCCCTCAAAAAGCTCGGGCTGAAGGTTTTTCATGGCGCTATTATCCCAGGTCGCGCGGCCGGCTGCAAAGTCAGCTGGAGAATTTGACCCGTGAAAGGATTGCCTGACGACACTTACTGGAGCGGCGCGGCGGGCACGGCGGGCAGGCCCACGGCCGCACGCACCAGTTCCATCGTCTTCTCGGCCTCGGCGCGGGCCTTCTTGCCGCCCTCGCGGAGAATGTCCTCGACGGTGGCGGGATCCTTGGCGAGTTGCTTGCGCTTCGCCCGGGCCTCGGCAAAATAAGCGTCGATCTTGCCTTTGAGGAGCTTCTTGGCGTTGCCATAGCCGATCCTGCCGGCCCGGTAGTCGGCAGCGAGGGCAGCTTTCTCCGCGTCGTCAGCGAATAGCCCATGCAGCGCAAAGACGTTGCACGTTTCCGGGTCGAGCGGCTGCCCCAGCGGCGTGCTGTCGGTCTTGATGCCCATCACCGTCTTTTCCAGCGGCTTGCCTTCGGCGAAGATGTCGATGGTGTTGCCGTACGACTTGCTCATCTTCTGTCCGTCGGTGCCCGGAACCTTCGACTCCTTGTCGAGTCGGAAACTGGGAATGGGGAAGACCTTGCCGTAGGCTCGGTTGAACTTGCCGGCCATGTCCTGCGTCATTTCCAGATGCTGCACCTGGTCCTTGCCGACCGGGACGATGTTCGAGCGATAAATGAGAATGTCGGCTGCCATCAATACGGGATAGGTGAAGAGACCAACGCTCGCCTCGATGCCCTTGTCGATCTTCTCCTTGAAGGAGACGGCCCTTTCGAGAAGTCCCATGTTGGTGACCGTGGCGAGAATCCAGGCCAGCTCGGTAACCTCGGGCACGTCCGATTGGCGAAAAAAGACAGCGCGCGCGGGATCGAGGCCCAGCGCGAGATAGTCAAGTGCCACGTCGCGCGTGTTGTCGCGCATGACGGCGGCATCCTGGATCGTCGTCATGGCGTGGTAGTTGGCGATGAAATAGAAGCACACCCCCTCGGCCTGCAAGGCAATGTGCTGCTTGACCGCGCCGAAGTAGTTTCCCAGGTGCAGCTTGCCGGACGGCTGCACGCCGCTCAGGATGCGCGGCGGGCCCTTGTCCGTTATCTCCTTGATCATGCTCTTTCTCGATTGACGCAGGATGACACCCGTGTTGCCCGCTCACTGGGGTCTTGCAAAGGTGTCGTCGTCAAGATCGTCGCGCGGCCGCTGGTTGCTCAATTCCATGCGAAATTCGCGGTTGTCGCCGCGGAAGATGATGGTCGAGAACAGCTGGCAGCCCTCGACGTCGCGGTAGTCGTCGTAGGTCACGGCCATGTCGTATTCCTTCTGGCCGTCATTGAAGCGGAAACCGGCCTTCACGGGCAGCTTGCTCTTCTTGTCAAAGAACAGCGTCATATCGCCCTTCCCCTGCCGCGCAATGCGCACGCCGACCGCCGGGCTGTCGCCGACCTTGACCTCTCCCAGGTGGGATAGCGTGTATGTCTTGTCCTTGAGGCCGGCGAGCAGGTGCGGCAGCCGGGCAGCGAAGAAGATGTCATGGGCCTTGGCCGCTTCCTTCTCCGGCAGATCGTTGACATTGTCGCCGCCCTTGACCCAGGCTTTGCCGCCCTTGATGACCAGCATGACCGGATTGGTGGAGCCATTGACCGTCAACTCGGCCTCGATGCGATGCCGGTCGGCGTCGAGCGAGGTGGCATCCAGGCTCAGGCCGATCTCCGCGCCGCCGATGTCCACGGTCATCTTGCCCTTCCAGCTCAGTCCGCGAACCCTGGCGAGCTTGTCGCCGCCCATGGCCTTGATGCCGCTGGCAATGACCTCGCGCACGCCCTCGTCGGCTTTCTTGTCGCCGGCGTCGAGTACGCCGGCGAAGGCAAGAGTGACACACGCCAACGCGACTGGGAACGCTGAAAGTTTCACGGCATGCCTCCGGGGAGTAACTCACTTGCAGAAAACTGTCGATGATGAATCAGCATACTCCAGGGCAAGGTCGTTTGCAACGATATGTGGTCGCCTCGTCGCCGCGCCTGGTCTCGAAAACAACCAGGCCGAGAGACACAACAAGAGGCGCAACGCGCGACTGTCGCGCAGGCAAGAGATGCCTGCGATGCAGGCACAGGCCGCGTCAGGCGTTTCTTGTGGTTTCGGCAAGCACGTTCGAAAGCATGTCCAACAAATGAATTGCGACGAGGCGGCAGCGCGCAAACCGTTGGCATAGAAGTTGCTGCCTTTGACGGCTATTCCCTGGGCCGGCTACCGAGTCTGCCCTCTCCCTCCGACTCCTCTCCCGGGTCTTGGAGACTTGCTTTCGACACCCCGGCCATGCGCCTGGGGATGGCTGGGAGATGATCCGTTGATGGACGGCGGCAATGGCCGGCTTTCTCTGCTGGGAGAATCGATCTGTCCGTATTGCGGTGTCGGCTGCCGGCTGCGCGTTGAGGGGAGCGGCGGCAAGCCGGAACGCATCCGCGGCGTCGAGGACGCCCCCGCGAACCTGGGCGGCATCTGTGCCAAGGGCGCCCTTCTCCATGAGGCCATCCCCGCGCCGGATCGCCTGACCCATCCGCAGTTTCGCCGCAGCCGGTCGTCGCACTTCGTGCCCTCCAACTGGAAAACTGTCTTTCAGTATCTGCGCGAGTGGCTGCACGACATCGTTTCCACGTCCGGGCCGGACTCGGTCGCGTTCTACGGCAGCGGGCAACTCGATACGGAAACGTCGTACCTGGCGTGCAAGCTCTTCAAGGGCCACCTGGGAACGAACAACACGGATTCCAATAGCAGGCTGTGCATGGCCGCGGCCGTGGCGGGCTATCGCACAAGCCTGGGTAGCGACGGACCGCCCACGTGCTACGACGACATCGAACTGGCCGACGTCATCTTCATCATCGGCAGCAACATGGCCGAGGCACACCCGGTGACGTTCGATCGCATCCGCGCCGCCAAGCAAGCTCGGCCGGATCTGTGCGTCATCGTTGCCGATCCGCGGCGAACGCCGACAGTGCAAGGCGCCGACATCCATCTGCCTGTCAAGCCTGGCGGCGACATTGCCCTGCTCAACGCTTTGGCTCGGTTGCTCCTGAATCATCGCGCCGCCGACATCGACTTCATCGCCAGGCACACGAATGGCTTCGAGGAGTTTCGACAGTTTCTCGTCGGCCAGGACATGGGCGAACTGTGCGACACCGCCGGCATCGGCGAGGGCATGCTCGACGCAATTGCCGCCAAGATTGCCTCGGCTCGCGGCCTGCTCAGCTTCTATTGCATGGGGCTGAACCAGAGCATCGTCGGCATGTGGAAGAACAACTGCCTCATCAATCTGCATCTGCTGACCGGGCAGATCGGCAAGCCCGGTGCCGGGCCGTTCTCGCTGACCGGCCAGCCCAACGCCATGGGAGGCCGGGAAGCGGGTCTGCTGTCGCATCAGCTGCCCGGTTATCGCTTTGTCGACAGCGCCGAGCATCGCCAGCATCTCGAGCACGCCTGGAACCGCCCCGCCGGCAGCATCAAGTCCGCCCCCGGGCTGACGGCGGTCGAGATGTTCCGCGCCCTGGAGAAAGGTCAGCTCAAGGCCATCTGGATCGCCGGCACCAACCCAATGGTCAGTATTCCCGATCTGCACCAGGTCCGGCGGGCGCTCAAGAAGGCACAACTCGTCGTCGTCCAGGACGCATACCATCCGACGGAAACCACCCAGATGGCTCACGTGCTGCTCCCCGCAGCCCAGTGGGGCGAGAAGGACTGGACCAGCACCAACAGCGAGCGGATGGTAAGCCACAGCCCGCAGCTGTTCCCCGCACCCGGCGTGGCCATGCCGGACTGGCAGATCCTGGCACGCATGGGACAGGCTCTGGGCTTCAATGGATTCGCGCAGCAAAGTGCCGCCGAGGTGTGGGATGAGTTTCGACACCTGACAACCTCTCGGCCCTGCGACATGACCGGCATCACCAGTGCGCGGCTGCGAACCGAAAAGCACCTGCAATGGCCTTGCCCGACAGAAGATCATCCGGGCAGCAAGCGCCGCTATCTGGACAGGATCTTCCCGACGCCGGATGGCCGGGCTGTTTTCCTGGCACGCGACCATCGCGAGCCGCGCGAGATGCCGGACCACGAATTCCCCTTCGTGCTCACCACCGGGCGGCTGTACACCCACTGGCACACGCTGACGCGGACGGCCAAGTGCGACAAGCTTGTCCGTCGCGAACCGGGCCCGTTTGTCGAGATCCATCCCGAGGATGCCGCACGCATCGGCGCCGGCAACGGCGCCCAGGTGCAGATCTCCAGCCGTCGCGGCACCATTCAGGTATCCGTCCGGGTCAGCACCGGCGTTGCCCAGGGCATGGTCTTCCTGCCGTTCCACTGGGGCGACCTGTTCGCGCCGGAGAACGCCGCCAATTACTTGACGATCAGTGCCATCGGCCGCGTCGCCAAGCAGCCGGAGTTGAAGTTCTGCGCCGTGAATGTCGAGCGAGTGCCGACATCGCCTGGGCAGTCGCCTGGATCGACCTCCGGTGCGGACGTCGAGAACATGCTCGTGCTGCCGTGGGAAGCGGCCCCCAGCGTGAACGGCACGGCACACGACCTGCCCGAATTGCCAGCCGTCTCGCCAGCCGAACCTTCCGTGAGGTAACCCCGATGAACTTACGTGATTTTGCCCGGGCCGGGCATGCGCCCACGCTGTTCAGCGCATTTCTGTACTTCGACATCAGCTTCATGGTCTGGGTGCTGCTGGGAGCGCTGGCGAACTCCATTGTTCCGGATTTCGGCCTGTCGGACGCCGAGAAGGGCTTCATGGTAGCGTTGCCGATCCTGGGCGGGGCCGTGCTGCGACTGGTGCTCGGCGTGATGACGGACCATTTCGGCGCCCGCCGCACCGGCCTCATCGGCCTGATGCTTACGCTGGTGCCCTTGCTCATGGGATGGCTATGGGCGGACAGCTTCAGCAAGCTGTTGCTGGTGGGGCTGATGCTCGGCGTGGCCGGGGCGAGCTTTGCGGTGGCCTTGCCGCTGGCGGGCCGCTGGTATCCGCCGCAGTATCAGGGGCTGGCCATGGGTATCGCCGGCGCCGGCAACAGCGGTACGGCGCTGGCCACCTTCTTTGGCCCGCGCCTTGCCGAAGTTTGGGGCTGGCAGTTCGTCTTCGGGCTGGCCCTCATTCCCATCGTGCTGACGCTCACGATCTTCTTTGTGTGTGCCAAGGACAGTCCTGATCAGCCGCCCGCCAAGCCATTGACCGCGTATCTGCCGGTGCTGAGGCAGCGTGATACCTGGTGGTTCTGCTTTTTCTATGCGGTCACGTTTGGCGGCTTCGTCGGGCTCGCCAGCTTCCTCAATATCTTCTTCCATGGCCAGTATGAGCTTGACCGGGTACAGGCGGGCAACTTCGCCTCACTGTGCGTCATCGCCGGCTCGTTCCTGCGACCGATCGGCGGCTACCTGGCCGACCGCTTTGGCGGCATTCGCATGCTGGTGATGCTCTATGTGGGAGCGGGAGCGACGATGGCCGCGCTCAGCGCCCTCCCCCCATTGCTGGCGGCCACCTTCTTGCTGTTCGCCGGCATGGGCATGCTCGGCATGGGCAACGGCGCTGTCTTTCAGCTGGTGCCGCAGCGCTTTCCAAAGGAAATCGGCGTCATCACCGGCATCGTCGGCGCGGCCGGCGGCGTCGGTGGCTTTTTCCTGCCCACACTCCTGGGCGGTCTCAAGCAGATCAGCGGCAGTTACACCAGCGGCTTCCTCATCTTCGGCATCGTGGGCTTCGCCTGCGCCGCCGCCCTGGTCCACGTCAGCAAGAGCTGGGAAGGCCGTTTCGTCGCACACGGCGGTCTGGCCGCGAACGCGAGTACCGCCGAGCGGGCCGTCCCGATCCTGCAGCGCGGAGCCCAGCCCGCGGCCGCGCTGGTGGAAGTGAAAAGCGCCTGAGCGTACAATGGACGTGTCGGGTCCGCCCCGCGGCCGGCCGGTAAATGCAGCAAGAATTGCGAAGAAGGCAATTCCGTGGGCCGGCGCCGCCGCAGCTTCATGTCAACCCTTTTTCTCCGAGCGACCTTCGTATTCCGCGTGAAAGCTGGAAAAAAAACGGGGATTTTTGGGTCCTCAGGGGCACATATGCGTATACTTGACTAGGAGAGCGCACGCCTTTTGGTGGGATGATGATATTCCCTCCTCCTCTCCGTCAACCGAAGCACGGAGAATTCGTTGCCCGATCCGGGTGAAACGAATCCGGGAATAACCATGGGGATACTCCAACCATGCCCGGCGTGCGTGAATTACTTTTTGCAGGAAGGAGACAGTCATGCCGACGAAGCGCTTGACGATGTCGCAGCGACAGGAGATTTTTCACAGCCTGGTGACAACCCAGGATGTGGTGCATAATGTCCGCAAGTCGTACGAGGTGGTTACCGAGAAGTTCGACATCACCGACCGCCAGCTGCGCGAGATCGAGGACGAGGGGCTCGACAAGGAATGGCCTCCGCTGAGCGAAGCCGTTCAGGAAGTCGGCTAGGCTGCGCACCGCAGCTGCATCCTCGGCTGCGCCGTCCTCGAAAGCCGCACAATCTAACCCGGGAGCCTCTCCCGGGTTTTTTGTTTGTCACGCTCTTGCCTGTCACGCTTCAGCGGTCAGCACGATCGCTTGATGCCTGGGGCCGCCGGCCGTCAGGTGAAAACGCCGGCTGGTGGCGCCGGTGATCTCGATGGCGATCGTGAGCCGGTCATCCGGCAGGCAGCTGGCGACTCGATCCGCCCATTCGATCAGGCACACACCCTGCCCCCCGAAATATTCGTGGGCGCCGAGATCGAGAAACTCCGCGTCGCTCTTGAGGCGATACGCATCGAAATGATAGATCGGCAATCGGGCCGCGTACTCCTGGATGAGCACGAAGGTCGGGCTGTTGACGACGCGCGCATCGGCAATGTCCAGACCGCTCGCGATGGCCCGCACCAGCCGCGTCTTGCCCGCACCCAGCGGCCCGACCAGGCCAATGACGGCGCCGGGGAACAGCCGCACTGCCAGTCGGCGGCCCAGCCCATCGGTTTCCAGCTCAGTGCTCGTGTTGACCAGGATGGAGTCGCTCATCAGCAAATCACCGTGCGCGAGGCGCATCTGCCGCGAATTGCCGTCACGCCGGATCAGCCGAACAGCACCGTTCCCAGGCGTACCAGCGTCGCACCTTCCTCGACGGCCACCTCGAAATCGTTGCTCATGCCCATGGACAGGTCCTTCAGTGCGTGGGGCGGCGGCAGCTGTGGTTGCCAGCGATCACGGAGGTCGCGCAGCGCGGCAAACGTCGGCCGACTCTCCTCCGGCTCCGCTTCGAGCGCGGCCATCGTCATCAGCCCCTGGATGCGGACGTGTGTCAGCTTGTCCATGACGGGGAGCAGTGCCGGCAAGCTATCCAGCTCGAGGCCGTGCTTCTGCGGCTCGCGGCTGGCGTTGATCTCCAGCAGGACGCTCAGCTGTCTTCCTTGCCGGGCAGCCTCGGCCTCGAGCGCTTCCAGCAGGCGGATGCTATCCACGGAATGGATGAGCCGGGTGACGGGTAGAGTCTTGTCGATCTTGTTGCGCTGCAGATGGCCGACGAGGTGCCAGCGGATATGGCCGGGCAGGGCGGCCGCTTTCTTCCAAAGCTCTTGCGGGCGGCTTTCGCCGAGATCGAGCAGGCCCAGCGCGGGAAGCAGCGCCGCGACATCGGCGGCGACGCTCTTGGTTACCGCCACCAGCGTGATCTCGGAGCGCAGTCGGCCGGCGCGGCGGCAGGCTTGTTCCAGCCGGCCCTCCACTTCCTCCAGCCGCGCTCGCAGTTTCTTCTCCACACGGGTTATGATAGTCGCCGTCGGACCGGCGGTTGCGCGCGCTGGATGCTGCGCGCGAAACCGCCGAGCGACGTGCCATCACGCTTGACCGTGGTTTTGGCGGTTACAGTGATTACAGGTCGTTCTTCTTGCGCTTGTTTTTACCCTTGCCCTTGAGCTCGCCGCGGCCAAAGGATTGCAGCTTCTGGAACTGCTCGAGGGTGAGAGTTCCGTCCTTGCCGGCAGCGTCGTCGAAGCGCTTGAGAGCGCTGGCCTTGAACTTGTCGGCCTTTTCTTCGCCGATCTTGTCCTTGAGCCGGTCGTACATGCGAGTGAGCATCGTCTCGTACTCGGCCTTGCTGAGCTTGCCGTTGCCGTCGGCGTCGAGCTTCTTGAAGATGGCCTCGGCATTGAAGCCGCCGCCGCCGCCCTGGCCGCCTTGAAGTTTCTTGAATTGATCGAGGGTGAGATACTTTTCCTTGCCGGCGGCCTTGTCGAAGCGCTTGAGGGCGCCTTCCTTGATCTTCTCGCCGCGCTCGCCGAGTTTCTCGAACATCGCCTCGTACTCGGCACGGGTCAGCTTGCCGTCGCCGTCCTTGTCGAGCCGCTTGAACATGGCCTCCGGATCACGCTGTCTCTTGCCCTTCTTCTCCTCGCCCGTCTGTGCAAAGACGATGGCGGAGGCCGTCAACAAGGCGAGCACACCAAACACGCGAGTCATCTGTCATCTCCCAGCGGGCGGACACGATAGCCTGGCAGGCCCCGCCCCGGGCGCCGCCAGCCGCGCTCTTCCCCGGCGGGGCAAGGCCCCGGCGGCAAAGACAACGAAGGTAAATCGGGACGAACCTGGTCTGCGAGTCTTCCTTTTAACAGGTCACGGCCGATCTGGTTTCGGTCCGGAACCGATTCGGCGCGGAATTTGCCTTCCCTCGCCGAAAAATCTAGAAAGACGAGCATGGCGGGCAGCGATTCCGCTCGACAACTGATCGAAGCTCTGCACCAGGCCCCGGTGAAGTGTGTCCTGAGCCTGACGGGCGGCGGAGCTTGCGCCGCCGGCCAGATTCTGGCCGTCCCGGGCGGCTCGCAAACCATCCTCGAGATCGTCGTCCCTTACGGCCAGGACGCCCTGAGCGACTGGCTGGGGCAGGCGCCGGCACAGTTTTGCTCGGTCGAGACGAGCCTGGCGATGGCGCGCCGCGCCTACGACCGGGCCGGCTGGCTCTGTCCCGGGCAACCGGTCGTGGGGCTGGGATGTACCGCCAGCCTGGCCACCGACAGGCCCAAGAAGGGTGACCATCGCCTCCATGTGGCCTGTCAGCAAGCCGGGTCGGCCACGACATATTCCCTAGTCATGCACAAGGGGGCGCGCTCCCGGCTGGAAGAGGAGGAGTTGCTCGACGCCGTCATTCTCAACGCCCTGGCCCAGGCTTGCGGCATCGCGGCATCCGTGCCGCTGCCGACGCGTCCCGGCGAGGAATTGCAGATCGAGGGCCATGTCGCCGGCGGCTGGGCCGAGTTCTTTGCCGGTCGGCGCGACTATCTGCGTCTGGGTCGCGACGGCCGGCTCGGCGATGACAGGCCGAAGGCCCTGCTATCGGGCTCGTTCAATCCGATCCACGACGGGCACTGGCGGCTCGCAGCCGCCGCCGCCGGAATCCTCGGCACGCCGGTGGATTTCGAGCTGAGCGTGGACAACGCCGACAAGCCCAGCCTGTCGCCGGAGGAAGTGCGGCGGCGGCTGGCCGCCATGGCCTGGCATGGCGACGCCCTGCTGACCCGGGCGCCGCTCTTCGTCCAGAAGGCCCAGCTGTTTCCGGGCGCGGTCTTCGTCGTCGGCGCTGACACCGCCGAACGCATCGTCCAGCCCCGCTATTACCGGGACGAGGCCGACATGAGCGAGGCGCTGGACTTCATCAATACGCATGGCTGCGGTTTCCTGGTGGCCGGCCGGCTGGAGGCAGGCCGGTTCATGACGCTGGACGACCTGGACATTCCGCCGCGCTTCCGCGACCTGTTCCGCGGCATCCCGGCCGACGCGTTCCGCGTCGATTGTTCCTCGACCGAGCTGCGTGCTCGACAAGATGAGCACAGTTGACAAATGGAACCCAAGAACGACCCCCGACCCTCCGACGACGAGGTCACGCAGCAGCTCCGCGAGGCCGCGCGACGGCGGCGGCCGTCATCGCCGGCGGCGCTGCTGCTCGTGCTGCTGGTGCTCTTCGGCCCGCTGGCCGCCTTCGTGTGGTGGACCTGGCCTGAGGGCGAGCCGCCGCGCCTGGCCGTCGTCGCCGCCGACCTGCTCGCGCTCCCCGACGAGAAAACCGTGCTGCTGGCATTCCTGGAACCGATTGAACGCGTCGAGGGCAAGCCGCGGCTGGGCCGGTTGACGGTCGAGTTCGAGAACCAGCCGACCACCAGCCAGGCAGATGGCTCGGTCACGATTCCCTGGACAAGCCCGCAAGCTGGCACGCCGGACCTGGTCGTCCGCTATCCAGGGACTCGCAAGCGGCGCGGGGCCGAGGATCGCGCCCGTGCGTTCGTCCGCCCGGCCAGGACGCCGCTGCTGGTCGTGGACATTGCCAGCGTGCTCGGTCCGCAGCCGCCGGCCGCCTGGGAAAAGAGGAACATTTTGGACATCCCCGCACGGCCCGGGGCGAGCAAGGCCCTGCAGGAGGCCGCCGGCCGCGGCTACCAGGTCGTGTACCTTGCCGTCACGGCGCCGAGCCCGCTCGTCTATCGGAAGTATCGCGACTGGGTCCTGAATCAGTCCGGCGGCGATCAACCCTTCCCGGCCGGGCCGGTGCTGGGCAAGACTTCCCATGCCCAGGAAGAAGGCGCCGCCCGCGAAGCGCAGTTCCGCGACCTGAAGGAACGATTCAAGGGCCCGGTGGTGGCGCTGGTCGGCACCGGCACCGCCGCCGCCGTCTCCCGCGCCGTCGGCGTCCGCACGTTGCTGCTCGGCAAGGATGACGCACCGCAAGAAGTGGTCCGGCTGCCTTCAATCGAGAAGCTCGGCTCTCATCTCACTGAAGTCAAGTAAGCGCTTGCGCAGGCGATGGCCGTGCGACACGCCAGGACGTGTCCGCCACGAACAGGTGGTAAGGGAAACGCAGCTCTCGGCCAATCGGCCCATGGGGGTGACCCCATGCGAACGTAAAGCAAGTCGGGAAAGATTGTTGGGATTCTGGAGAACTTGTAAAGGTGTTGGCAAGTTTTAACCGATATTACGATTATGACGGCGGCACAGACGATGCCACGAATGTCTCGTTACAGCGAGTATTCAAGCCTGGCGGTGCGCGTCGTTCGGGCAGGCATGTTGATAACGACGCTGCTACCAGCGGGATGTCATGGCTTGTTCGGCGGGCGCAGTCCGCGCGCGCTGGTGTCACCCCTGTCTCCGCAGATGGTACATGAGCGGCTGCTAACCGGCGCCGCTGCTCAACAGGACATGTCAAGCGCCGGCGATCGCCGGGTTCCTGGCGCGGCCGAGGAGAGCGCGGACCCCGAGGAAAAGCCGTTACCTGCTCCGCGGCTGTTCGTGCAACCGGACCCTCCCGGCGAAAGCAGCGCCTTGCCCAGCCCGGCCGGACTGTTGACGCTGCCTGAGGCGATTGCCGAAGCCCTGGACCGCAACCCGCGTTTGCGCGTGGCGCAAGAGCAAACGGCGGCGGCGCGAGCCGGCGAGGATGTCGCCTTTGCGCCATTCCTGCCGCAGGTGGACTTCAGCGACCATTATGCCGGCTTCAATGTTCCGGTGTTGCCCGCGGCCGGTTTCGTTCCCGCCGGCTTGAACAGGGGCACCGAGGAGTTCAACCTCGTCGAGTTGGGCCTGCAGTGGACGCTGCTCGACTTCGGGCGCACCGCCGGCCGCTACGGCCAGGCGGTCACGCAAACCGAGATTGCCGAGCTGCGTCTGGCCCGCGCCAGGCAGACTGTCGCCTACGAGGTTGCTGCCGGCTACTTTCAGCTCCTCCTGACGCAGGCGTCCCGGCGCGTGCGCGAGCAGGCCCTGCAACAGAGCCAGGCGATCCTCAAGGACACGCGCACGCGCTTTGCCAACGGCGTCGTCGATCGTGACGCCGTGCTGCGGGCCGAGGTTGAGAACTCCGAGAATCTCGAAGCGATCATCATCGTGCAGGAGCGCGTGCTTGATGCCGAGGCCCGGCTCAACCTCGCCATGGGCCGCGGCATCAGCCTGCCCGTCCAGGTCGTGGAGGTCTCGGTCGAAACGCCGTTTCACCTGACGCTCCAGGACAGCCTCGAACAAGCGGTCGAACAGCGCCTGGAGATCGGCATCGCGCAGAAGACCATCGCCGAGGCTCAGTACGGCGAGCAGGCGGCCCATGGCGAGTTCATGCCGAAGCTCTATGTGCGCGGCTCGGTCATTCGCGCCGACGGGCAGAACCTCAACGCCACCGTCATGGGCGCCGGCATCCACCTGGATCAAAGTCTCTATGGCGGCGGCCGGCGGCTCGGCGACAAGCGCCGTAGCGAGGCCCTGGTGCGCTCCGCACTCGCCGGCAGCCAGGTCATCCTCGACAACATCGCCCTGGAAGTGAACATCGCCTATCGAGCCATCGCCGCGACGCGCAACCGCATCCGCGTCGCCGAGACGGCCGTCGCCCAGGCACGTGAAAACCTGCGACTGATCAACGTGAAATATCAGAACGGCGATGCCACGCCTACGGATATCGTGGACGCGCAGACCGCGCTGACGCGGGCACAGATGCGTTACTTTTCCTCTCTGTACGAGTATCTCACGTCGCTGGCGCGGCTCGATTACGCCACCGGCGGCGACCAGAGCCGACTCGTCGAACGCGTCGCCAGAGCCGAGGTACCATGAGACCGGAACTGACAAAACTGGCGCGCCGAGCGGGCGCGGCGCTAGTCTGGCCCGTCAAGGCACCATGGCGCGCGCTGCGCGGAACGGGCCGGCTGCTTGGTTCGTTCCGTACCTGGGTCGTCATTTTCTGTCTGATTGTGCTCGTTCTGGTCGCATATTACGCGGCCGCGGATCGTTACACGCCGATGACCAGCGACGCCTACGTGCAAGCCTACGTGGTGCAGGTGGCCGGCCGCGTGGAGGGGCAAGTCGTCCGCGTTCACGTGCTTGAAAACGAGCGCGTCAAGAAGGGCGACCTGCTCTTCGAGATCGATCCCAGGCCGTTCCAGCATGCGGTGGCAAGGCTCGAAGCCAGGCTGGCATACGCAGTTCAGCAGGTCGCCCAGCTCCGCGCCGACCACGAGGCGGCACGCGCCGAGCATGTCCGCCTGGAGGCCGAGGAGCGCTACGCCGGCGTCGTCCACAGCCAGGAGAAGGGCATCTACGCGAAGAAAGCCACCACCGAGCGCAAGTACCTGGACGCCGAACAAAGGCACGTGGCGGCGAAGGCGCTGGTCGAAAAATCCGCCCAGCTCGTCCAGCGCGCGGCCGACGCCCTGAAGGCCCGCATCCAGAACGAGCATGCGCTCATCGCCGAGGTGAAGGCCGAACTGGCCACCGCGAAGCTCAATCTCGAATTCACCCGCGTATACGCTCCCGCCGACGGCTTCATCACCAACCTGCAACTGCGCGAGGGCTCGTACGCGCACATCGGCCAGCCGCTGTTGACGTGCATCGACGACAGTCAATGGCTCATCGTCGCCAACTTTCGCGAGACCTGCCTGGAACGCATGGCTGCCGGCCAGCCGTGCCTGGTGTCTTTCAACAACTACCCAGGCCGGCTGTTCGATGGCCGGGTCTATCGCATCGGCTGGGGCGTCAGCCAGGGACAGGGCACGCCATCCGGCCAGTTGCCGACCGTACCCAACGTCCCCGGCTGGATCCGCGTCGCCCAGCGTTTCCAGGTGCGCATCGAACTGGACGACCCGAGCGCCGTGCCGCTGCGTGTCGGCATGCGCGTCGCCGTCTCCGTCTATCCGGACCGCGATCATTTCCTCAAGCCGGTGACGGAAGCGTTTCATCAGTTTCTGGCGTGGCTGGACTTCCTGCTGTGAGAGGTGATGGCAATGGCCTAACATGATTGCGTTGCCACGGGCTTGCCCCATCACGCAGTCGCCGCACGTTTCTGAAATCCAGGCCAGAGTTCGCTGACTACCACCAGGACGGCGATGGCGATGACGATGCCGACGAGCCGATGGGCCACGATGGTCAGCGTGCCGAACTCGGCGGGGGCGACCAGGAGCACCATGGGAATCACCATGCCCATCTGCACGCCGATGTAGGAACGAGGCGAGCCACTCAGGGCCTGGCGCGCGGCCAGGAAGGTTCCCAGGAAGGACAGGGCGAGGAGCAGCCCGAAGTATGGCAGCCGAGCCAGCAGCAGAAACGATGCGAAGCCCCAGGCGCCGCCCAGCAATGCTCCGGTCAGGCGGTCCCGGCCCTTGCGGATCAGCGCTTGCTCGTCGGCGGAGACGCCGAGGATCATGACGGAGATCAAGGTTTGCCGGGCCGGTATTTCCGCGAGCCGCATGAGGGCCTGCGACAGCAGCACGGCCACGACCATCATGGCAGCATGACTGAGCCAGGCCGCTTGAATGGGCCAAAGAGGCGGGCCGGCCTGCTGCAGCGCGACGGTCTTTTCGGCGCCCGAGAGAAAGTTGACCAGGTCCGCCATCAGCACGCCGAGCGCGACTTCGAGGATCATGCTCCAGCCGGCCGGCCATGCCGCGCTGGGGTCTTCGCGTCCGATGGCCATGATGCCCGCCAGCAACAGCCCGGCATTGACGAACGTGTAAGCCATCCGTCCCGAAAGCGAGCCGTAAAAGAAGACCAGCAGGCCAAGGATCGTGCCCGCGGCGGACGCCGGCGAATCCGAGAAAAGCGTCAGCAACAGCAGACCATAGAAGACGCCCACGATGCGGCCGAAGATCCGCTCGATGCCTTTCTGAAAGGCGGTGAACCCGGTCTGGGCCATGATGCGATGCGCCGTCATGGCCGACATGAACGCGAAGTCCAGCCTCGCGCATTCCGCCACGATCACGCACAGCGTGGTCGCCACCGCGACTCTCAGGGCAGGTCCTACCATCGAGGGGATTGTCCGCTTCCTTGCAAAGCAATTGCAAGGTCAATGTTAGAAAGCCGTCGTCCGGACCGTCGCCATCGTCGCCAGCCATGCCCAGGAAGAAGGTGCCGCCCGCGAAGCACAGATGCGCGACCTGAAGGAACGTTTCAAGGACCCGATGGTGGCGCTGGTCGGCACCGGCGCCGCCGCCGCCGTCTCCCGCGCCGTCGGCGTCCGCACGTCGCTGCTGGGCAAGGATGAGGCGCCACAGGAGGTGGTACAGTTGTCTTCGCTGGACAAGGTTGCTTCTCGTCTCAGCGATGGGAAGTGAGAGACTGGCGTTTCTGAGCTCCTGCAGGCGAATTACAACGCTCGGGCGAGGATCGCGTCACCCTGCGGATTTCTGTGAAGCTGCTGCCACCCGGCCCGCGCGGCCGACGCCAAGCTATCCGCGGGCAATCCGCCCATTGCAAAACCACCAGCGAGTCTTTTTATAAAAAAAGATGGCGCATCGGTTGACTTTATTAACAATAAGTCTATGATGAGAATGTGCTGTTGAGAGAAGGACCGAAAAATGGATCTCGCCAAGGAACTTGGGGCCGATGAGGGATTCTCAACGCAAAGGCTCTGCCTCTACATTCCAAACAGGGACAAGGACGGCAGCGAGATTCGTGATTACGAACAATGGGTCACGGACGAGCGAGAGATGCTTACTCGGATCGGCGGCGGCACGACGACCCTGCCCCCTGCCGACGGGACCTGGGAGAAGCCAAACGGGGAGACCCTCTGGGAACAGACCCGTTTGGTCTACTGTTTCATTTTTGCTGACCGCTTCGAGGCGAACATCAAAAGTCTCAGGAACTTTCTGCACCGGTTCGGGCGAGAGACAAACCAAGGCGAAGTGGCCGTTGAGTTCGACGGCGAATTCTATCGCATAAGAACCTTCGACCAGGCAACGGGATGAAGCAATGGCAAAGAAGATCATCACAACCGGGACACCCGCTCGGCGAATCGAAACCTCGGGGAAGCCGCAAAGGCGAATCGAACACGAGGAATTCGCTGCCGCGCTCGGCGCCGAGCCCATGAGCGAAGCCCATTCGCCAAATCTTGATCCCATGTCGCTCGCCGCTCTCGGCAGCGAACTGCTCAAGCGCCTGCGCTCCAGCGGCGGCCGACCGGCGCTGGCCGACGCCACCGAGATTTGCCGGGTGCCGCTGAGTGCTGAAGATGTCAAGACGCTGGAAGGCATGGTCGCGCAGGTTGGAGAATCCAGCGGCGCCAGGCCATCCGTGGGCCAGCTGGTCAGCGTGATCGTGCGGGCGCATTTGCAATCGCTCGAAGCTGCTGCCGACTCGGCGCGCGAGGCCGATGCCAAGCCGACCGAACCGGATCAGCCAATCTCGAAAGCCGCGCTGCAACAACTGGTCGAGGAGCAAATCCGCCCGCTGCGGGAACAGGTACGGCGGCTGGAAGCTCTTACAAACAGTCAAGCCACTCTGTTTGACAATAAATCAATGTTGACTTAATATCAATTCGACGATATAGTGTTCGAGGAGCGAATAGGGGGATCATGGACGAGCGTCCGGTACAGTGCGAGTTCTTCGTTCCGATTGTTCGTAATTCGGACAAGCAGCCGCACCAACCTACGGCTTGGAATTTGCTCGGAAACGAGATTCGCCGAGCGTTTCCAGCTGGACATTCCGGCCCCGAGACCTTCTACCGCGGCGATGCTCTGGTTCCAGGTGAGTACGAAGACAGCCCAGGCGATCCGCCGATCACCGACACGAGCAGACGATACCTGCTCGCGATACTGCCGAGCAGAGTAGAAGAGCTTCGGCAACTCCTGCGGCGGGCAGCGAACACGTTCGACCAGAAGGCGATCTACCTTTCGGTCAGGGGCGATGTCGAGTTCATTACTGCCAGCGAAACCGACGGCTTTCTTGGCTGATTCGCTCGCAAGACCAGAAGAGGACGGCGCATCATGGCAAGCCACGCACAGGCCTCCGATTCCATCTATCAGACGATCACGGGTGGGCAGATTCGGTTGGCCGGCCTGAGCGAGGCGGAATACGGCTTCCTGGAGATCGTTGCCAAGAAGTACAGCCCCAAGCAGGATTGGACGCGCTTTGCCGCCTGGTGGAACGCCAAGTTCAACGCCAGCGGCTTGACCACGGCCTCGGTCGTCTACCGCATTTGCCAGGACCTGGAAGCCCGGCTGGGGATCAACCAGGGAAAAGTGTCGCCGCCCGACTACCGCGACTACCTGGCCGAGCTCATCGACGCGCAGTTCGGCTCGCGCCTGGAATTCTGCCGCGCCACCGGCGTCGATCCCGGCCAGCTGAGTCGGGTCCTGGCGAGACGCGACAATCTGTCGCTGAAGGTGCTCCCCCAGGTCCTGGAAGTGCTGCACGCGCGACTCGTGATTCAAACAGAGAAGGACGCGAACGCGCACACCAACGTTGACCAGGCAGCGCAAGCGCTAGCGGCAGCTCTCGCGCTCCGGAACAATGCCGCATAGTTCCATTCCGAAGCCGCGCCGCTCGACGCGCGCGCGGAGAAGCCGACCATCGGCCAGCGCATTTGCAAGGGCTGCAAGCTGCCGCCCGCGAGGCCGATGCCAAGCTGACCGAACCGGAGCAGTCCATCTCGAAGGCCGCGCTGCAACAACTGGTCGAAGAGCAGATCCGCCCTCTGCGGGAACAGGTGCGGCGGCTGGAGGAACGACACGCGGTTCGTGGCACCGGCGAATGACAGCGAATGGCTCTCTTGTCCGTCATAATTCTCGAAAATGTTGCTTGCCCCGGATAATGTACTTATGTATATTCATTATTTGGCCGAAGGATACAACGGAAGCCGGCAATGCAAGAATCCAAATTGTTTCGGCAGCCGGATTTCTTGACGGACAAGGATTTACCGCTCCACCGAATTCGTTGCCCGGTCCATGGCTTCATCCGTTTTTCGGAGAACGAGCGGACGATCATCGATCATTGGATTTTTCGCCGCTTGCGGCATATCAAGCAGTTGGCCTTGACGGACCTTGTCTATCCGGGCGCGTGTCATACGCGGTTTGAGCATTCGCTGGGCGTGATGGAACTGGCGACGCGGGCATTCGACCAGATCGCTGCCAGCCGTGGCGCTCCGTTGGAGGCCAACCTGGCAAAGGTAGTCGAACTCCGTGAGAAGCCGTTAGCGATTGCTCGGCAGTTGGTCAGGTTGGCGGCCTTGCGTCACGACATCGGACATGCGTGCTTCTCGCATGCCGCCGAGACCGTGATCACGAAGGCAGTGGGCACGAGGGGTTTACCGTCAAGCTGGTCGAAGAAAAGGAGTTGCTCGGCGGTATTCTGGACAAGCTGTATTTCGCCGGATTCGCGAGTCTCTTGGGGAAGGTCCTTCGTGGCGGGCCCGTGATGCCCCCACAGTTCAAGGTCTTGAAGGACCTTGTTTCGGGAGAGATGGACGCAGACCGGTCTGACTACCTGCTCCGCGATTCCCATCATTGTGGAGTGGAGTACGGCCGTTTCGATCACCGCCGGATGATCCAGTGCCTGGACCTGAACGAAGCCGATGGAGGAGTGCTGGAGATCGCCTTGCACCGGGACGGGATTCACACTTTCGAGGCCTTGATTCTCGCTCGCTACCAGATGAACACCCAGGTGTACTACCACCGGATTCGCAGGATTTACGACTACTACCTCTGCCAGTACTTCACCGAGAAGGGCAAGGCTGCTTTTGATACGCCCGAGAAGATTCTCGATCAAACGGACACTCAGGCAATGGCGAGAATTCTCCAGGATGCCGAAACGGGCGAAGGTGGCCAGGCAAAGTGGGCGGCGCGCATCCGAGACCGAAATCATCATCGCTGCGTGCACGAGACTGGCGAAGACGCCAACGCCATGGATCTGAAACACTCGGAGCGGCTTTTTGAGATGCTGAAGGCAGAGTATGCAGACGTGGATTTCATCTTCGATGTGCCCAAGCCTGCCCCTACGATCCACAAGCTACTGCTGCCCGAGGACGCCGAGGCCGGCACGTTTGTGGCATTGCCGCTGATCGAGCCGAACGGAGAGATCCGTTATCTGGGTCGCCGAAGCCATATTCTTCGGCGCATCCCGCGAAGATTCCAGGTCGCGCGGATCTTCGCCGACGTCGGACGAGAAAATCAAAATGCGCTTCATACAATCAGGTCTTTCGCACTTGACGAGTACCGCAGGCTAGGAGGCCAATCATGAGCGCGTTCTTGAGCGGGACGTGGGAACATGCCCTGTTGGCAAAAGTCGTCAAGGAAGCCGCCGCGGTCGCACAAAACGAAGGCGGATACCTCGGCCGCACTGCAATTCAGAAGATCGTTTACTTTCTTCAGGTGCGGAACGTGCCGATGCGATACCGCTTCGATGTTCATCACTTCGGGCCTTTCTGCGACACGATCCTGGCGGACACGGAATGGCTCATGGCCGACGGTGTGATTGTCGACAACTCCCCGGACCCAGGGAAATACTCGAAATTCATGCCGGGGAGTGCCTGTGACCAGCTGACTGCAAAGTACTCGGAAAAACTCCGGGGACACGAGGGCACGATCAGGAACACGGTCAAGGCTTTGCTGCCCTTGCAGCCGGACCACCTCGAACTGATCGCGACGCTGGACTATGCCTTCCGTGAGACCAGGGCAACGGCTGGAAAGAAACCGGCAAGAAACGCCGTCATCGCTCGCTTCAAGGAGTTCAAGCGGGAGAAATTCAGCGATGCGGAGATAGCCAAGACCTATGATCAACTCGAGGGAGCTGGTTTGTTTGATTGAAGTCATCCGCCGGCTGCGCGAATAGAATCACCGCCTGCAATCGGAGCTTGATGTTGTCGCAGGCACCAAGATTGATGGCCATCTCAAGGCCCGTCTCGTGTTTTGCTTGAACGTCAGATGCCACCCCAATATGCTTTTGGATGCCTATTCACCTCGTGCATTAACCCGATTGCAACAGCATGCAAGCTAACCAGACTGACATTCAGAAGATTCTTGGCGGCGTCCAGCAATATGTGATTCCGCTCTTCCAGCGACCCTACAGCTGGGAGAAACGTCAGTGGAACATTCTTTGGCAGGATCTTCTCGAACTCTGTGAGGAGGAGAGATCGCGAAATCACTTCATGGGCTCTCTGGTGACTATGCCAGCGCATTAGGTCCCAGAGGGAGTGAGCAAGTACATCCTGATCGACGGCCAGCAGCGCATTACGACGCTGTTGTTGATGTTGGCCGCAATGCGAAACCGGGCACGTCACCATGCGTCAAAACTTGCGGACAAGATTGACGACCTCCTTCTGAAAAACCGCCACCAGGACGGGGTGGATATTTATAAACTCCTGCCAACGCAAGCAGATCGACTCTCGTTTTGTTCGATCATGGACGACCAGGCAGGGCGAAATCGTCAAATTCTCTCCAGCTTGGCTGCGCCGGCCAGCGTTTCTGCGAGAAAATCTGAATTTAGGGCGGCGGCTTTGCGCTTGCGGGCGATGCTGTCTTTGCGCGGATGCTGCTTGAGCAAGCTCAAGGCCATCTTTCGCAACAAAGCAAAGTTCTCGGCGGCATTGCGCTGTTGAATGCGACTG
>Ga0194131_10003246_pt1 | contig 25898 bp, 15 predicted proteins | sample TA2KigO120mmetaG_FD_148631 | JGI IMG/M metagenome (GOLD analysis project Ga0194131, IMG submission 148631) | Freshwater microbial communities from Lake Tanganyika, Tanzania - TA2015053 Kigoma Offshore 120m | ecosystem: Environmental > Aquatic > Freshwater > Lake | place: Tanzania: Lake... | reverse complement strand
TCGGCCCGCTGATGAAGTCGCCGTTCAAGTTCGCGCAACACGGCCGCAGCGGCACGTGGGCGAGCGAAATCTTCCCGAACATGGTGCGACACGTGGACGACATGGCGTTCATCCACTCGTGCTTCACGGAGACAAACAACCACTCGCCCGCGCTCTTCCAGATCAACACCGGCTTCAGCCGCATGGGTTTTCCGTGCGTCGGCTCGTGGGTCACCTACGGGCTCGGCTCGGAGAACCAGAGCCTGCCGGGCTTCATCGTGATGTATGACACCCTCGGCCGCGGCGTGCCCAAGGGACACGCATCGAACTGGGGCGCGGGCTTCCTGCCGGGCGTCTTCCAAGGCACGGCGCTGAACATCCAGGGCGACCCCATCAACAACGTCACGCGCCCGGCGGAGACGACCGACTCGCAACAGCGCGCCCAACTCGAACTGCTGAAGAAACTCAACACCCACCACCAGAGGCAAACCTCCGGCGACTCCGAGCTCGCGGCGCGCATCGAGAGCTTCGAGCTCGCGTATCGCATGCAGATGGCCGCGCCCGACGCGCTCGACGTGACCAAGGAGCCCGAGCATATCCAGAAACTCTACGGCCTCGACGACAAGCGCTGCACGCACTTCGCGAAGCAATGCCTCATGGCGCGGCGGCTCGTCGAGCGCGGCGTGCGGTTCATCCAGCTTTACAGCGGCGGCATGGAGAACGAGCGCTCGTGGGACGGCCACGTGGACATCGCGGCCAATCACCGGCAGTTCGCGGGCGAGACGGACATCCCCATCGCCGGCCTGCTCACCGACCTCAAGCAGCGCGGTCTGCTCGACTCGACGCTCATCGTTTGCTGCGGCGAGTTCGGCCGGCTCTCCGTCTCGCAAAAGGGCGCGCGACCCGGCCGCGACCACAACCCGCACGCGTTCACCACGTGGTTCGCCGGCGGCGGCGTGAAAGGCGGCGTCCACCACGGCTCGACGGATGAGATTGGCCAGAACGCCGTCGTGGACAAGGTGAGCATCAACGACCTCCACGCGACCATCCTTCACCTCATCGGCATGGACCACGAGAAGCTGACCTACCGGTTTAATGGCCGAGATTTCCGCCTGACAGACGTCGCGGGCGAGGTGGTGAAGCCGATTCTGGCGTGAGCCGGAACCGCGAATCCGACCGCTTCAAGGCCGCGAGAAGAACGCCGCCCGCGCCGCACCCACGTCGAGCTTCTCCTTCACGCCCGGCTTGGTTTTTACGACGTCGAGGAGGTTGGGCCGGTAGGGCTTTTCCGCCGTCGAGAGTGTCAGGGTGGTTTCCTTGTCAGCCACGTTGCCGAGGCTCGCGAGCAGCTCATTCTCCGCGAACGCCAGTGCCCCGCCCGCTTGAGTAAACTCTCCAAGCTCCTTCGATGACTCCGCGCCGGGACCGAAAGTCTTGTCGTAATCGGCGCGGGTGATGGGCAGGCGCAGGCTCAGGCGATTGCCTTCGAGCTTGATGTAGCTGCGCGGTTCGGCGATGGACTTCTTGAGGATGACGCGCTCCTCGTCGCTCGTGCCGTCCTTTGCCGCTTCGACCCGATACAGGTCGCGAATCGAGTCGTTGGCCGCGGCGAGCACCTTTGAGACGTTCTTCATCGTCACGCGCTGCACCCCGCACAGCTTGCCGCCTTCACCCTTGTAAAAGTCGCCGTTCTCCACCCTGACGTTTTCGAGCAGGAGGTTCAGCAACGTCTCCAGCCGCGCCGCGGCCCCGGGGATTTTCTTGAGTTCTTCATTCGTGCCGGGCTTCTTGAGTTCCGCCAGCCATTTGCCCACTTCCTCGCGGTTGAACTCGAATATCCAGTTCGCGAAAAAGAACGTGCGCTCTGTCGTGAGCACCGAGTTGAGTTGTTCCTGTTCCTGGCTGGACAACTCGCCCTGCTTGTCCGCTCCGAAGATGCCTTGATAGTGCTGGAAGAACCGCAGCGTGTCGGCCTTCGGGTCGTGGCGATAGGTCACGGTCTCGCGCTCGAACTCGATGCACCCGGTCAGCAGCGCGGCGAAGGCAAGTGTGGCCACCCAGCGAGTTCTCATGCTCATGCCGCGACTATCTTTCGTTTGCCTCGCATTGACAAGCCTGTTGCCGCCGGCCTTCGCATCGGGCAGGCTTCACGCATCGTCATGACCTTTCGTTTCGCCGCACTCGCTCTGGCTCTCGCCGCCGGTCCGCTCGCTGCCGCGGCGGCATCGCCGGCCACCGTGGACTTCAACCGCGACATCCGGCCCATCCTCTCCGACAACTGCTTCGCCTGCCACGGCCCGGACGAGAAGGCTCGCAAGGCGAACCTCCGCCTCGACGTGCGCGAGTCCGCGCTCGCGCCTGTGAAGTCCGGTGCGGTCGCCATCATCCCCGGCAACGCGAGCCAGAGTGAACTGATCAAGCGCATCACAACCAAGGACGCCGACGATGTGATGCCACCGCCGAAGACGGGCAAGAAGCTCACCGCCGCACAGGTGGAATCGCTGCGTCGGTGGATCGCGCACGGCGCGAAGTATCAGGAGCATTGGGCCTTCGTGAAACCCGAGCGGCCGGCGGTGCCGGCAATCCGCAATCCGAAATCAGCGCTCCGCAATCCAGTCGACAATTTCATCGTTGACCGGCTTCAGAAACAGGGGTTGTCGCCCTCGCCCGAGGCCGACCGCGAAACGTGGCTGCGGCGCGTGACGTTCGACCTCACGGGACTTCCGCCCACGCTTGCGGAGATTGACGCCTTCCTTGCGGACAAGAGCACGCAGGCCTACGAGAAAGTCGTCGAACGGCTCTTCGCCTCGCCCCGCTACGGGGAGCACATGGCGCGCGGCTGGCTCGACCTCGCGCGCTACGCGGACACTCACGGCTACCAGATGGACCAGGCGCGCACGATGTGGCGCTGGCGCGAATGGGTCATCGAGGCGTTCAACCGGAACATGCCCTTCGACCAGTTCACCGTCGAACAGCTCGCCGGCGACCTGCTGCCCGATGCCACCGTCGAGCAGCGCCTCGCCACCGGCTTCAACCGCAATCACCTCATCACCATCGAGGGCGGCGTGATCGATGAGGAGTATCGCACCGAATATGTCGTGGACCGCGTCACGACCACGGCGACGACGTGGATGGGCCTGACGATGCTGTGCGCGCGCTGCCATGACCACAAGTTCGACCCGCTCACGATGCGCGACTTCTACGGGATGTTTGCGATGTTCAACCAGGTGCCCGAGCGTGGCATCGGCGGCTTCGCGCCCCAGCTCAAGACCCCCACGAAGGCGCAGGAGGCCGCGCTGGCGCAGCTCGACCGCGATCTGGCCGCAACACAGTCCGCGCACGAGGCCGCCGCGAAATCACTCGTCCCGGAGCAGGCGAAATGGGAGGCGACCTTCGCCGCGGCAAAGGCCGAGTGGCAGGTGATCGAGGCAACGGGCCTCAAGTCCACCGGCGGCGCCACGCTCACGAAGCAGGACGACCAATCGCTCCTTGTCAGCGGCAAGAATTCACCGCACGACACCTACGAGGTCACGGCCCGTACCGCGCTCACGAACATCGCCGTGGTGCGGTTGGAGGCGCTCACCGACGCCTCGCTGCCGAACACCGGCCCGGGACGCTTCAACAACGCGAACTTCGTCCTCAGCGAGTTCGAGCTGGAGGCCGTGTCAATCGCCGAGCCGCAGAAGAAGGTGAAGGTGAAGTTCGCATCCGCACAGGCGGATTACTCGCAGGACAATTACAACATCGCCCACACGATTGATGGCAAACCCGGCACCGGCTGGGCCGTGGATGGCCCGACGCGGAACAAGGACTGCACCGCGTGGTTTTATCCCGACAAGCCCTTTGGCTTTCCCGGCGGCACGGAGCTGCGCTTTGCACTGCGGCACGAGACCATTGGCGGCCACGGCATCGGCCGGCCGCGGCTGTCCATCTCGACCAGCGCGGGGCCGCAGGAGGCGGAGATTGCCGGGCTGGTGGCTGTTCCCCGCGAGAAGCGCAACGCAAAGCAGGCGGAGCGTCTGCGCGAGGTTTTCCTCGCCAGGCACGCGTCGCCCGGGATGAAGCAGCTCACCGCCGACCTCGCCGCGTCGCGCGAGCGCAAGAAGCAGGTCGAGGCCGCCATCCCGAGCACCATGATCATGCAGGACATGGAGAAGCGCCGCGAAACGCACCTGCTCATCCGCGGCCAATACGACAAGAAGGGCGAGAAGGTGGAAGCCGCGTTCCCGGCCGTCTTCACTGTGGCAGCCGACGGAAGGAAACTGGCTCCGAACGCAAAACCCGAAACCTCAAACGCGAAACCTGACTCAGGCGCGCCCCCCAGCCGCCTTGATCTCGCCCGCTGGCTCGTCTCACCCGATCACCCGCTCACGGCGCGCGTGGCGGTGAACCGGATTTGGGAGCACTACTTCGGCACCGGCCTCGTGCGCACCAGCGAGAACTTCGGCGTGCAGAGCGAACCGCCTTCGCATCCCGAACTGCTCGACTGGCTGGCGGTGGAGTTGATGCGTCCGCAGTCTCGACCCTCGCCCCTTTCCATGAACCGGTCGCCCGAACACCCCTCACCCGCCCTGCGGGCACCCTCTCCCCTCCTCGGAGGAGGGGAGAGGGATGGGGTGAGGGGTGCGCTTCCGTCAGGTTCAAAGGCCGAAATCGCGGCGGGTGGCGGGACGTTGGTTCCCACCCCTCAGACCTCGCCCCTTGCTGCGTGGGACCTCCGCCACCTCCACCGCCTCATCGTGCTCTCCGCCACCTACCGCCAGTCCTCGCGCGTGTCCCCTGCCCTGCTCCAGCGCGACCCGGAAAACTTGCTGCTGGCCCGCGCCCCGCGCCTGCGCCTTTCCGCCGAGGCGGTGCGCGACAACGCGCTCTTCCTCAGCGGACTGCTCGTCGAGAAAGTCGGCGGGCCCAGCGTGATGCCGTATCAGCCGGAGGGACTGTGGTTCGAGTTGAACGACCGCGCCGGCTACCGCATGGACTACGTGCAGGGCCGCGGCCCCGACCTCTATCGCCGCAGCCTTTACACGTTCTGGAAACGCACCTCGCCGCCGCCGACGCTCAACCTTTTCGACGCGCCCGAGCGCGAGTTCTGCGTCGTACGCCGCTCGCGCACCACCACGCCGCTCCAGGCGCTGGCGCTCCTGCACGACCCCACCTACGTCGAGGCCGCGCGCCACTTCGCCGAGCGCATCCTCACGCAAGGCGGCGCGACCACGGACGAGCGCCTCACCTTCGCCTTCCGCACCGCGACCGCGCGCAAGCCCACGGCGGCGGAAGCGAAAGTTCTGCGCGCATCCCTCGAACAGCAGCTCACCGCCTTCCGCAAGCATCCCGAGTCCGCCGGCAAGTCGTTGAAGGTCGGCGAATCCCCGCGCAACGAAAAGCTCGACGCCGCCGAGCACGCTGCGTGGACAGCCATCGCGCGGATGATCCTCAACCTGGATGAAACGATCACGAAAGGGTGACAGAGAATGAACCCGCTTCCCGAACCCATCGCCACCAGCGCCCACCACGTCACGCGCCGCCATTTCCTCGGCCGCTCCGCGACAGGCATCGGCACGCTGGCGCTGGCGTCGTTGCTCAATCCGCAGTTGTTCGCCGCGGCTCAGAGCGGCAAGGCGCGCGGTGGCTTGCCGGGCCTGCCGCACTTCAAGCCGCGCGCCAAGCGCGTGATCTACCTGTTCGAGTCCGGCGCGCCGTCGCAGATGGACACGCTCGATTACAAGCCTGCGCTTGAAAAGCTCCACGGCACCGAGTTGCCCGACAGCATCCGGCAGGGCCAGCGGCTCACGGGCATGACGTCGGGGCAGAAGAGTTTTCCGGTGGCGAAGAACTTCGTGCCGTTCAAGCAATACGGCCGCAGCGGCGCGTGGATGAGCGACCTGCTGCCGCACATCGGCGGCATCGCGGACGACATCTGCGTGGTGAAGACGATGCACACCGAGGCCATCAACCACGACCCGGCCATCACGTTTTTCCAGACGGGCAGCGAGCAGCCGGGCCGGCCGAGCATCGGCGCGTGGGCGAGCTACGGGCTCGGCACGTTGAGCGAGGATTTGCCGGCGTTCGTGGTGCTGATCTCGAAGAACACCTACGGCTCGCCGCAGCCGCTTTACGCGCGGCTCTGGGGCAGCGGATTCCTTCCATCGAACCATCAGGGCGTGAAGCTGCGCTCGACGGGCGACCCGGTGCTTTTCCTCAAGGATCCCGCGGGCGCGGGCGATGAAAGCCGGCGCCAGATGCTCGATGGCATCGCGAAACTGAACACGCTGCGACAGGCGGAGGTGGGCGACCCCGAGATCAACACGCGCATCGCCGCCTACGAGATGGCGTATCGCATGCAGATGTCCGTGCCGGACCTGACGGACTTGAGCAAGGAGCCGGAGAGCACGTTCAAGCTCTACGGCGAGGAGGCGAAGACGCCGGGGACGCAGGCTTACAACTGCCTGCTCGCGCGCCGGCTGGCGGAACGCGGCGCGCGCTTCATCCAGCTTTATCACCGCGACTGGGATCACCACAGCCGGCTGCCGCAGGAGCATCCGCGCCAGGCGCGCGAGACTGACCAGCCGAGCGCCGCGCTCGTCACGGACCTCAAGCAGCGCGGGATGCTCGACGACACGCTCATCGTATGGGGCGGTGAGTTCGGGCGCACGGTGTATTCGCAGGGCAATCTCGCCGGCGGCAACTACGGGCGCGACCATCACCCGCGCTGCTTCTCCGTGTGGCTCGCGGGCGGCGGCATCAAGCCCGGCATCAGCCACGGGCAGACGGACGACTTCTGCTACAACGTGGCCGAGAACCCGGTGCACGTTCACGACCTGCAAGCGACGCTCCTGCATTGTCTCGGCGTGAATCACGAACGCCTCACCCACCGTTTCCAAGGCCGGGACTACCGTCTCACGGACGTGCACGGGAATGTCGTGAAGGGAATCCTCGCGTAGACCACGAGCAGGCGGCTCGAAGGGCGCAGCCGCGCGAAGCCACGACAAGCGCCCATGGCGCGCCGCGATTCGCGGACGACGATCACCGCCAGACTGAGACCGAAGCGGTCGCGCTTACTTCTTCGCGGCCCGTTTCTCCTCGATCGCCGCCTGTGCCGCCGCGAGCCGGGCGACGGGCACGCGGAAGGGCGAGCAACTCACGTAGGTGAGGCCCGCGCGGTGGCAGAACTTCACGGATTCGGGGTCGCCGCCGTGCTCGCCGCAGATGCCGAGCTTGATGTCGGGCCGCGTCTTGCGGCCTTTGGCGATGGCGATTTCCATGAGCTGGCCGACGCCGGTCTGGTCGATCGTGGCAAACGGATTCTTCTTCGCGATGTCGAGTCTTTCGTAGGTCGGCAGGAAGCTGCCGGAGTCGTCGCGGCTCATGCCGAGCGTGGTCTGCGTGAGGTCGTTCGTCCCGAAACTGAAGAACTGGGCCGTGTGCGCGATCTCGTCCGCGGTGAGCGCGCCGCGCGGGACTTCGATCATCGTGCCGACGAGGTAGGTGAGCTTGACCTTCTGCTCGGCCTGCACCAGGCGCGCCATTTCGTGGACGACCTCGACCTGGAGATCGAGTTCCTTCTTGAAGCCGACGAGCGGTATCATGATCTCGGGCTTGCACTTCATGCCCTTCTTCACGCACTGCGCGGCGGCCTCGAAGACGGCGCGCGCCTGCATCGCCGAGATTTCCGGATAGCCGATGCCGAGGCGGCACCCGCGGAAGCCGAGCATCGGGTTGAACTCGTGGAGTTCGTGCACGCGCTTGGCGATGCGCTCCTGCGGGATGCCCATTTTGGACGCGAGGTCCGCCTGCGCGGCGTGGTCGTGCGGGAGGAACTCGTGCAGCGGCGGGTCGAGGAAACGAATCGTCGCAGGAAGCCCCTTGAGTTCCTTGAACATGCCCGCGAAATCGTCGCGCTGATACGGCAGAATCTTGGCGAGCGCCTTTTCGCGCGCGGCCTTGCTGTCGGCGAGGATCATCTCGCGCATCGCGTCAATGCGGTTGCCCTCGAAGAACATGTGCTCGGTGCGGCAGAGCCCGATGCCCGTCGCGCCGAACGACACGGCGTTGGCCGTCTGCCCGGGGTTGTCGGCATTGGTGCGCACGCTCATGCGCGTGGACCGAGCGCACCAGGTCATCAGTTGCACGAAGTTCTGGTAAGTCCCCGTCTTGCGCGCGCGCTTGTCGCCGTGGAGCAATCCCTGGATGACGTCGCTCGGCGCAGTCTTCACCTCGCCTGCATACACGGCGCCGCTCGTGCCATCGATCGAGAGATAGTCGCCCTCGTGGAAAACCTGGTCGCCGACGGTGAGCGTCTTGTGGTGGTAGTCCACATGAAGCGCCGCGGCGCCGCACACGCAGACCTTGCCCATCTGCCGGGCGACAAGCGCGGCATGGGAGCTCACGCCGCCGCGCGCGGTGAGGATGCCCTCTGCCGCGATCATGCCGCGCAGGTCTTCAGGGGAAGTTTCCACGCGCACGAGCAGCACGGGGCCGAGTTTTGCGGCTTCGACGCAGCGCTCCGCGTTGAAGTAAATCTTGCCGGAAGCCGCGCCCGGACCCGCGGGAAGGCCGGTGGCCACGGCCTTGGCGGCCTTGATCGCGGCGCGGTCGAACACGGGCGCGAGCACCTGGTCGAGCTGGTCAGCGGGCACGCGGGTGACCGCGGTCTCGGTGTCGATGAGCTTTTCCCTGACCATCTCGCACGCGATGCGGACGGCCGCGACGCCGGTGCGCTTGCCGTTGCGGGTCTGGAGCATGAAGACTTTGCCATCCTGGATGGTAAACTCAAAGTCCTGCATGTCCTTGAAGCGGGACTCGAGGACGGCGCGGATGCGCTCGAGTTCCTTGAGGGACTCGGGCTGGTATTGCGCGAGCTTGGCGACGGGGTCCGGAGTGCGAACACCGGCGACGACGTCCTCGCCCTGCGCGTTCATGAGGAACTCACCGTAGAAAACCTTTTCGCCGGTGGCCGGGTCGCGGGTGAAGGCCACGCCGGAGCCCGACTCCCCGCCCGTGTTGCCGAAGACCATCGCCTGCACGTTCACGGCCGTTCCCCACTCCATCGGGATGTTGTATTTGGCGCGATACACGATCGCACGGTCATTCATCCACGAACCGAACACCGCGCCGACCGCGCCGCGGAGCTGTTCCCACGGGTCGCCGGGCAGGTCCTTGCCGGTGCGTTGCTTCACGAGGGCCTTGAAGCGCGACACGAGTTCCTTGAGCGCGTCGACGCCAAGCTTCGTGTCTTCCTTGCTCTCGTCCCCGAGGATTTCCTTCTTCAATCCGCCGATGACCGTCTCGAACGGGTCGTGGTCTTCACCCGCGCGCTTCTGCACGCCGAGCACCACGTCGCCATACATTTGCACGAAGCGGCGGTAGCAGTCCCACGCAAAGCGCTCGTTGCCTGTGGCCTTCGCGAGCGCGAGCACGGTCTGGTCGTTGAGGCCGAGGTTGAGGATGGTGTCCATCATGCCGGGCATCGAGTCCCGCGCGCCGGAGCGGACCGCGACGAGCAGCGGCATCGCCGTGGTGTCGCCGAACTTCGTGCCCATGATGCGCTCCATGTTGGCGGCGCCCGCCTCCATCTGCGCCTGGAGAATCTTCGGGTAGGTGCGGTGGTTGGCGTAGAAGTAAGTGCAGACCTCCGTCGTGATCGTGAAGCCCGGCGGCACCGGCAGCCCGATGCGCGTCATCTCGGCGAGGTTCGCGCCCTTGCCGCCGAGAAGGGCCTTCATGGAGCCGTCGCCGTCCGCCCTGTTGTTGCCCCACGTGTAAACGTATTTGTTGGTCTTTGCCATGGTGTCAGATGCTGGTGATGTTCTGAGTCGGGTTTGCCGGAGAAGCCGGAAAAACGAGGCGCGACAGTAACAAGGGCAAGTCGCGTGTCAACGGCGTTCGCCGAAGGGGAAAGCCAACGCATCCCGGCTCATGGCTCACGTTCACTCCGCCTCCCCTGAGCACCCGGCTTCAGCCGGATGCCAATGCCTCGAACAGCGTGTGAGGAATTGAACTGCGCCCGGTGAAGCCGGACGATTCCGATTTGCACTCAAGCAGCCGGCCAGGGAATCACGACGGGTGGTGGGATTTTTCATGATGTGCGACCTCTGCAAAACCCATCTTGCGCCGGTGTCGTGTCCGGCCTGGGGCCGGACTTTCCGGGGAACCTGGCAGGTTCCGCCGAGGCGAAGCCTCGACGCTACACGTTGTGCAGAGGCCTCGATGTGTGTTCTCGGTTGAGACTCTTCGAGCCTTGTCGAAGTGCCAGGCCCTCATGCTGACACTGTCCAGCGCGGAGCAGCGACGAGTTTGATCCGAACTTCACCTTTGATTACCCGGGCACGCCGCGATACAAAGTCGCCCGATTCACCGATGCACCTCCACTTCACCCGCGGCTGGCGAAGGCCGGCTTCCGCGCTCGTTCCAAGCGTTGCGCTGGCCTTGATCGTGGCGGCGACTTCCGGCTGCTCCATCCGGCAGTTGGCCGTCAACAAGGTCGCCGACGCGCTCGCCCGCGGGGGCGGCACGCTTTCCAGCGATGACGACCCCGACTTCGTCAAAGCCGCCGCGCCCACCGGGCTCAAGGTCATGGAGAGCCTGCTCACCGAATCGCCGCGCCACGAGGGCTTGCTCCTCGCGACGGCGAAGGGCTTCACGGAATACGCGTTCGCCTTCGTGGACGCGGAGGCCGACGAACTCGAATCGAAAGACTACGCCGCCGCGACGGCGATGCACGCGCGGGCGCGACGGCTCTACCTTCGCGCGAGGGACTACGGCCTGCGCGGGCTGGAAGTCCGCCACGCCGGGATCTCGAAAGCCCTCCGCACCGACGCCAAGGCCGCCGTCCGCCCGCTTGCCAAGCGCGACGTCCCGCTGATGTATTGGACCGCGGGCGCGTGGGCGAGCGCCATCACGCTCGGGAAGGACAGCCCGGAACTCGTGGCCGACCAGGTCGCGGTTGAAGCGCTCGTGGACCGCGCGCTCGAACTCGACGAGAGCTACGAGGACGGCGCGCTGCATTCGTTCCTGATCACCTACGAGTCCTCGCGCCAGGGCGCGAAGGGCGATTCGGCCACGCGGTCGCGCACGCACTTCAACCGCGCGATGGAGCTGTCGCGAGGTTTGTTGGCGTCGCCGCTGGTTTCCTTCGCCGAGACGGTCAGTGTGCAGAAGCAAAACGTGGCGGAGTTTCGCGACCTCTTGAATCGCGCGCTTGCGATCAACGTCGAGGCCCGCCCCGGATGGCGGCTCGAGAACCTCGTGATGCAGCGGCGCGCCCGATGGTTGCTTTCGCGCGTGGACGACCTGTTCCTCGACGTCGCGCCTCCGCCGAAACCCGACTGAAAGACCGGGGCTGGCGCCCCGGCGATTACGCAGCCTCTCCCGTTGCACGCCAGCCGGGTCTTGTGCCAGTCTCCCGGGACTTGCGGATGAAACAACAACGGTTCACGACGGCCGCTGCGGTGCTGGGCGCCCTGCTCTGCCTGGCGGCCGCTCAATCCCGGGCGGCGGATCCCGTGCGCATCAAGCTCGCCACGCTCGCGCCACGCGACAGTTCCTTCCACAAGAGCCTCCTCGCGATGGGCGACAAGTGGAAGCAAGCCAGCGGCGGCGCGGTCACGCTGACGGTTTATCCCGACGGCACACAGGGCGGCGAGGCGGACATGGTGCGCCGGATGCGAGTCGGGCAACTGCAGGCCGCGATGCTCACCGTGCCGGGACTCTCGCAAATCGAGGAGTCGGTCACCGGACTGCAGCTCATGCCGATGATGTTCCGCTCGCTCGACGAGTTCGATCATGTGCTCGGCAAGCTGCGCCCCGCGCTGGAGAAGAAGTTTCTAGACAAGGGATTCGTGGTCCTCTTCTGGGGCGACGCCGGCTGGGTGCGGTTCTTCTCCAAGCACCCGGCGCTCGTGCCCGATGATTACCGGAAGATGAAGGTGTTCGTGTGGTCCGGCGACACGCGCTCGATCGAGATTTACAAGGGACTTGGATTCAATGCCGTGCCGCTCGAACAGACGGACATCCTCGCCGGATTGCAGACCGGGTTGGTGGACGTGGTGACGTCGATCCCGTTTTACGCGCTCGCGGGCCAGTTCGCCGGCCCCGCGCCGCATATGCTGGAAGTCAACTGGGTTCCGCTCGTCGGAGGCACCGTCATCAGCAAGAAGACCTGGGATGCCGTCCCCGCGTCCGCCAAACCCGCGATGCTCAAGGTCGCTGCGGAGGCCGGCGAAATCATGAAGCAGCGCGGCCGCACGGAGAGCGATGAAGCCGTCGAGGCGATGAAGAAGCGCGGGCTGAAGGTCCGGCAGACAACGCCCGAGGCGCTTGCCGCCTGGCAGAAACTCGGCGAGGAAACCTATCCGCGCCTTCGGGGCAAGGTGGTCCCCGCGGACATGTTCGACGAAGTGCAACGCCTTGTGAAGGAATTCCGCGCCGGCGCGGGCAAGGCACAATGAGGTTCCGCGACCGCGACCGATGGGGAGGAGACGTGCGTCGCGCTGCGCGTGGCGGGACTCGGAGGGCATGAGCGTGGAGATCCCCAACCCCACCGCCGCCACACCGGTCACGGGACTTCGCAAGTGGGCACGGCATGTCGAGAACTTCGTCACCGCGTTCGCGCTCGCGGCCATCGTCGTGATCCTCCTCGCGAAGCTCGGCATGAGAAAGGGCTTCGCGGCCTCGGACACGCTCATCCAGCACCTGACGCTCGTCGTCGCGCTCATGGGCGGCGCGATCGCGGCGCGCGAGGGACGGCTTCTCACGCTCTCCACTGTGCCCACCTTGCTCAAAGGCCGGTGGAAAACCGGCGCGTCCATCTACAGCGGGGCGGTCGCCGCGGTCGTCACATTCTTCCTGTGCATCGCCGGGGTTGATTTCGTGAACGCGATGCGGCCGGAGAAGGAGATCCTCGCGTTCGGCATCCCCAAGTGGCTTGTGCAGGCGATCCTGCCCGCGGCGTTCGCGCTCATTACATGGCGCGTGCTGAGGCTTTCCGCCGAAACATGGAAACTCCGCGCCCTGACGGTGCTCATCGCGTGCGCCGTGGTGCTGTGCGCGTGGAAGCTGCCGGGCGCGGCGACCAAGCTGATGGTCCCCGGCTTGGTGCTGCTCGGCCTCGCAACGATCCTCGGCGCTCCGGTCTTCACCACGCTGGGCGGGGCGGCACTGCTGCTGTTCTGGGGCGAAGGCACGCCAATCGCATCCGTGGCGGCAAGCAACTACAGCCTCGTCACAAACGCCACGCTGCCGAGCATCCCCCTCTTCACGCTCGCCGGCTATTTCCTCGCCATGGGCGGCGCCTCGAAGCGGCTCGTGCGCGTGTTTCTCGCCCTGTTCGGGGCGCTGCGCGGCGGACCAGCCATCGTGACCTGCATCGTGTGCGCATTCTTCACCACATTCACCGGCGCCTCAGGCGTGACCATCCTCGCGCTCGGCGGCGCGTTGCTGCCCATCCTCCTGAGCGCCGGTTACCGTGAGAAACACGCGCTCGGGCTCATCACCGGCGCGGGCTCGCTCGGCCTGCTGTTCCCGCCGTGCCTGCCGCTGATCCTGTTCGCCATCTGGGCGAAGGGCGTCGAGGTGAAGCAGATGTTCCTCGCCGGAATCCTCCCCGGCTGCGTGATGGTCGGCGTGACTGCCGCGCTCGGCGTGTGGCTCGCACCGCGCAACAGCGCGTCACTCCATCCGTTCAAGCCCGACGAAGCCCGCGCCGCGCTTTGGGACGCCAAATGGGAATTGCTCCTCCCGGTCGTCGCGCTCGTCGGATTGTTCGGTGGGTTCGCAACGCCGGTCGAAACGGCCGCGCTCACGGTGCTTTATGCGTTCATCGTCGAGACGTTTGTCTACCGCGACCTGAATTTCGGCCGCGACACCGCGCGCGTGCTCCTCGAATGCGGGTTGCTGATGGGCGGCGTGCTTGTGATTCTCGGCGTCGCGCAGGGCTTCACAAACTTCCTCGTCGATGCCGAGGTGCCCGCGCACGCCGTCGCATGGGTGAAGGAGAACATCAAGGAGCCGTGGAAATTCCTGCTCGTGCTGAACATCTTCCTCCTCGTGGTCGGGAGCCTCATGGACATCTACTCCGCCATCATCGTCGTGGTGCCGCTGATCATCCCGATGGCGGGGCTTTTCGACATCAGCCCGATTCACCTCGGCATCATCTTCCTCGCGAACCTCGAGCTCGGCTACATGATGCCGCCCGTCGGGATGAACCTGATGCTCTCGTCCTACCGCTTCAAGAAACCCGTGCCGGAAGTCTATCGCGCCATCCTGCCGATGCTGGGCGCGCAGTTCATCGGCGTGCTCGTCATCACCTACGTGCCGGCGTTCACCACGTGGTTGCCGGGGTTGTTTGCGAAGTAACCGCGTTCCCCGCGCGACCAGTTTTCACTCGTCTTCCCGCGGCATCCCCGTAGATTCGCCTCGCCATGTTCGAAACGCTCAAAGACCAGTTGACCAACGCCGCTGACAAACTTGCCAGCCTGCGGAGGTTTCTTTGACGTCCCCGCGCTCCACCGGCGCCTCGCGGAACTCGACGAGCTGATGGCCCGCGACACGTTTTGGAACCACCGCGAACAGGCCCAGAGATTCATCGAGGAAGCCGGCTCCCTCCGCAAACGCACCGAGCCACTCCTTGAAGCGGAGAAGAATCTCGGCCACATCCGCGAGATGATCGAACTTGGCGAGGGAGAGCCTGAATCCGCGCAGGCCAGGCTCGACGCCGAACTCACCGCGGAACTCGCCGGCCGCATCCGGGAGATCGACCAGCTCGAATTGCGCGTCCTGCTCTCCGGCCCGCACGACCGCAACGCCTGCATCATCCAGATCAGCGCCGGCGCCGGCGGCACGGAAGCCTGCGACTGGACCAACATGCTCCTGCGGATGTATCAGCGCTGGGCCGAGGGCCGCGGATGGAAAGTGGACGTCACCGACGCGTTGCCCGGCGAAGTCACCGGCCTCAAGAGCGTCACATTCCTGATCGAGGGGGAACACGCGTATGGCTTTGCCAAGGCCGAGCGCGGCGTGCACCGTCTCGTGCGCCTCTCGCCCTTCGATGCGAACCAGCGCCGGCACACGAGCTTCGCAAGCGTCGACGTGATCGCCGAGATCGAGGACGCCGGCGAGATCGTGCTTCCGCCCTCGGAATTGCAGGTGGACACGTTCCGCTCCGGCGGCAAGGGCGGGCAGAACGTGAACAAGGTCGAGACCGCCGTCCGCATCACACACCTGCCCACCGGTGTCGTCGCCGCGTCGCAGACGCAGCGCTCGCAGCACCAGAACAAGGCTTCCGCGATGAAGCTCCTCCTCTCCAAGCTCTACGCGATGCGCGAGGACCAGGCGAAAGCCGAGATGGAGCGGTTCTACGGCGAGAAGGGCAGCGTCTCCTTCGGCAGCCAGATTCGCAGCTACGTCTTCCAGCCCTACCGCATGGTGAAGGACTTGCGCACCGGCACGCAGACGAGCAACGTGCAGGCCGTGATGGATGGCGACCTCGACCCCTTCGTGAACGCGTGGCTCCGCGCCGGCTGCCCGGGCAAGCGCATGCAGGGCGTGAAAGATGACGAGGAATAGGCTGCAGTTTTCATCGGTTGGTCCGGCGCGAGATGCGAATGAACATCGAACGGCTGACCTGCTTCGTGTGACGTGAACATTCTGGACACCATCGTCGCTCAAAAGCGGCTTGACGTGGCTGCGCTCCCGCCCCGCCCGCTCGCGCGCAGGCCCGACGCTCGCGACTTTGCCGGTGCGCTGCGCCCGCCTCGCTGCGGCGAACTCGCGCTCATCGCCGAGGTGAAAAAGGCTTCGCCGTCCGCGGGCGTCATCCGCGCTGACTTTGACCCGGTGCGCATCGCGCAAGCCTACGAAGCCGGCGGCGCGAGCGCGCTTTCGGTGCTGACGGACGAAAAGTTCTTTCAAGGCTCGCTGACGTTCCTCCGCGCCATTCGCGCCGCCGTGAAACTCCCGCTGCTGCGCAAGGACTTCATCATCGACGCACGGCAGATCGCCGAATCCGTCGAAGCCGGGGCGGATGCCGTCTTGCTCATCGTGGCAATCCTGTCGGACTTGGAGCTGCTGCACTTCAGTTCCCTGGCTGCGCAAGCTGGTCTCGCCGCGCTCGTCGAGGTCCACGACGCGGCGGAGCTGGACCGCGCGCTCGCCGCGGGCGCCACGCTCATCGGCGTGAACAACCGCGACCTCAAATCCTTCAAGGTGGACCTCGCGACGACCGAACGGATGGCCGCGAAGTTGCGCGCGGCAACCGGTTCAACGCCGCGCTCCATCACGCTCGTCGCCGAAAGCGGCATCCACACCCGCGCGGATGCGCTCCGCCTCCATCGCTCCGGCGCCCACGCGATGCTCGTCGGCGAGTCGCTCCTGCGCGAAGAGGGCATCGAACGCAAGGTGAAGGAACTTCTCGGCGTCGCCGTCGTTTGACCACTGCGCGATGAAAACCCCGCTCCGAGTGCTGGTTGTCGAGGATTCCGAATTCGACGCGCGGATGCTCATCAGCGTGCTCCGTCGGGGCGGCTACGACGCCACCTACGAGCGCGTCGAAACCTCGGCCGAGCTCGACCAGGCGCTCTCCTCCAAGCCGTGGGATGTCCTCCTCGCGGACTACAACATGCCGTCCTTCAGCGCTCCCGAGGCGCTCAAGCTCCTTCAAGCGAAGGGCGTGGACCTTCCCTTCATCATCATCAGCGGCGGCATCGGCGAAGACATCGCCGTCGCGGCGATGAAATCCGGCGCGCACGATTACCTGATGAAGGGCAACCTCACGCGGCTCGTCCCCGCGGTCGAGCGCGAGATTCGCGAGGCGCAAAGCCGCGCCGCCCGCCGCCAGGCCGAGCGCTCCGTTCGCGAGAGCGAGCTGCGCTACCGCCTCCTTTGGGAAACCGCCACCGACGCGGTGATCCTCATGGACAAGGAGGGCGCGATCCACTTCGTCAACCCCGCGGCCGAGCTGCTTTTCGGCCACAAGCCCGAGGACTTGATCGGCCGCAACTTCACCATGCTCCTCCCCTCGCGCCTCCACCCGGAGCACCACCAGCGATTCTCCCGCATCGTCAGCGAATCCACCGCCCTGCCCTCCAAGCGCCGCGTCTTCGAGTCCATCGGGGCGCGACGCGACGCCACCGAGGTGCTCATCGAGGTCGTCTTCAACGACCTCGAGCTCCACGGCAACCGCCTCTTCGTCGCCTTCGTCCGTGACATCACCGAACGCCGCCGCGCCGAGCTTGAATTGAAGGAGAACGAGGAGCAGTTCCGCGTCGCCCGCGAGATCCAGCAGCGCCTCTTCCCGAAGTCGGCCCCGACGCTCGACGGCTTCGACATCGCCGGCATCTCCTATCCGGCCGAGGCTGCGGGCGGGGATTACTTCGATTACCTGCCCATGCACGAAGGCGGCCTCGGCATCGCCATCGCCGACGTCACAGGCCACGGCATCGGGCCCTCGATGATCATGGCCGAGACCCGGGCCTATCTCCGCATCCTCGCGTTGAATCGCACCGACCCCGGGGAAATCCTCACTCGCGCCAACCTCGCCCTCTCCCAAGACCTGGGCTTCGAGCGCTACGTCACGCTGCTGCTCGCGCGCCTTGACGCGCCCCGGCGCCTCCTCACGCACGCCAGCGCCGGCCACCCGCCGGGCTGCATCCTCGCCCCGGACGGCTCCCTCCGCGACCAGCTCAAGCGCACCGGCATCCCGCTCGGCATCAAGGCCGACTCGCGCTTCACCTCCGCCCCGCCCGTCCGCCTCGAACCCGGCGAACTCGTCCTGCTCCTCACCGACGGCGTCGATGAAGCCATGTCGCCGCAGAATGAGCTCTTCGGTATGGACCGCGTCCTCGCCGTGCTTCGCGAACACCGCCACCGCCCCGCCGCACACATCGTCAACTCCCTCTACGACGCCATGCGCGCCTTCCGCGGCGACGTCCCGCAGGAGGACGACTTCACCGCGATCATCATCAAGGTCCTCTGACCCGGCGTGCGCCCGCCATTTCACCTCGCGGGGGGCTTGCTCCCGTCACACCACCCGATACTCTCCGCTCCAATGCCTCCACGGTCCCTCACTTGGCCCGCGCTGTCCCTCGCGCTCACACTTGCAGCCTGTTCGCAGCAGAAATCACCGCCGCTCAACGCCGGAACAAACACCACCGACCCCGTGTCCATCAACGCCACGTCCGCCCCATCCAAACACAAGCACACCAACCGCCTCGCCAAGGAGAAAAGCCCCTACCTCCTCCAGCACGCGCACAATCCCGTGGACTGGTTTCCCTGGGGCGAGGAAGCCTTCGCCAAGGCCCGCAAGGAAAACAAACCCATCCTCCTCAGCATCGGCTACTCCACCTGCCACTGGTGCCACGTCATGGAACGCGAATCCTTCGAGAACGAGGACGTGGCCAAGTTCCTCTCCGAACACTTCGTCTCCATCAAGCTCGACCGCGAGGAACGCCCCGACGTGGACAAAATCTATATGACCGCGGTCCAGGCCATGGGCCAGGGCGGCGGCTGGCCCCTCAACGCCTTCCTCACACCCGACCTCAAGCCCTTCTTCGGGGGCACCTACTTCCCGCCCGAGCCCAAATTCGGGCGCCCCAGCTTCATGCAAATGCTCCAGCGCATCGCCCTGCTCTGGCAGTCCCAAGCCCAGGACATCAAAGACTCCGCCGAACAAATCCACAAGCAGCTCGCCGAAGCCACCTCCACCGAACCTTCCCCCGAACTCGTCCTCTCACGCGAAGCCCTCACCAACGCCATGCGCCACTTCCTCCGCGGACACGACCCCGTCCACGGCGGATTCGGCGCCAAGCCCAAATTCCCGCGCCCCTCCCAGCCCGCGTTCCTCCTTCGCGCCGGCGTGCGCTTCGCCGACCGCGACGCGGTTCAGGCCGTCCTCCTCACCTGCGACCGCATGGCCGCCGGAGGCATCTACGACCATCTCGGAGGCGGCTTCGCCCGCTACTCGGTGGACGAAAAGTGGCTCGTGCCCCACTTCGAAAAGATGCTCTATGACAACGCCCAGCTCATCCACCTCTATCTCGACGCCTTCCTCGTCTCAGGCGAGGCCAGGCACGCCGACGTCGCACGCGACATCATCAAATACATCCTCAGAGACATGACCCACCCCGGCGGGGGCTTCTACTCCGCCGAAGACGCCGACAGCGAGGGCCACGAAGGCAAGTTCTACTGCTGGACAAAGGACGAACTCACCAAACTGCTCACGCCAGACGAACTCAAACTCGTCATCCGCCGCTTCGGAATCACCGACGAAGGCAACTTCGAGGACCACTCCCATCCCGAACCCCTCAAGAAACAGAACGTGCTCAGCATCGTGGACGCCGCACTCACACCCGAAGAAGCCCCGCGCCTCGCCGCCGCCAGACAGAAGATGTTCGACCACCGCGCCAAGCGCATCCGCCCCCACCTCGACGACAAAATCCTCGCCTCATGGAACGGCCTCATGCTCGGAGCCATCGCCCGCGCCGGCGCCGTCCTCGGCGACGACACCTACCGGCGCGCCGCCCTCAAGAACTTCGCCTTCCTCCAGGAAAAACTATGGAACCCCTCCACCCGGACCCTCAGCCACCGCTGGCGCGACGGCCATGCCGACGCCACACAGTTCCTGGACACCTACGCCTTCCTCGCCGAGGGCGTCTTGCACCTCTATGAGTCCACACTGGACCCGCGCCACCTGGAATTCTCCCTCGCCCTCAGCGAAACCATGCTCGCCAAGTTCCACGACCCACAACACGGCGGCTTCTTCCAAAGCCCCAAGGGCACGGGCGACCTCATCCTGCGCGTGAAAGAAGAATACGACGGCGCCGAACCCAGCGGCAACGCCGTCGCGGCACTCACCCTGCTGAAGCTGGCGGCCATCACCGACCGCAAAGACCTCCGCAAGCCTGCCGAAGACGCCGTGAAGCTCTACGCCCACCGCATCCTCGCCGCGCCACAAGTCGTCCCCTACCTGCTCCTCGCCACCGACTACAACATGGAAGAACCCCGGCGCGCCGTGGTCGCCGGCGACCCCGCCTCCGCGCCCGCGCAAACCCTCCTTCGCGCCATCCACACCATCTATCAACCCAACAAAGTCGTCCTCGGCACCACCGGCCCCGTCGAACCCTTCGCCAAGACCCTCCCCGCCAAGGACGGCCCCGTCGTCTACGTCTGCACCGGCACCGAGTGCAAGCCCCCGACATCGGAAATCACAGCCATTCAAGCCGCGCTTCGGTGACGAAGGGAACGGGCAGCGGGCGGGCGGCGGAGCATGGCGGGTGAGGCGAGGTTGAGCTTCCAACTCCGACCATATTTCGCTGGTTCAAGGGCTCGCAGAATGGTAATCTGCCCCACCTGAGATGAACGCGACTTCACAAGCGTCCACCGTTACCCGGCGCGACTTTTTTGCGACGTCCTCGAAGCTTGCAGCCGGCGCCGCAGCCATCACCACCCTGCCGGTCACGCCCTTTGCGCATGCGGCCTCGCCGGGCGACACGATTCGCGTCGCGCTGGTGGGTTGCGGCGGCCGCGGCACGGGCGCGGCCGACCACGCGATGATGACCGGCGAAGGCGTGAAACTCGTGGCCATGGGCGATGTCCACAAGGACCGCCTGGACCGCTCGCTCGCCACGCTCGCGGGCAAGCACAAGGACAAGGTGGACGTGAAGACCGCGAGGCAGTTCCTCGGGTTCGAGAGCTACAAGGAGGCCATTGCAAGCGCCGACGTGGTCATCCTCGCCACGCCTCCGGGGTTTCGGCCGATGATGTTCGAGGAAGCCGTGCGGCAGGGAAAGCACGTTTTCATGGAGAAGCCCGTCGCCGTGGACGGCCCGGGCGTCCGGCGCGTGCTGGCTGCGGCGGAGGAGGCCAACAAGAAAAAGCTCAAGGTCGCGGTCGGACTGCAGCGGCACCACCAACCGGATTACAACGAGTGCCTCAAGCGGATCCACGACGGCCAGCTTGGCGACATCGTCTCAATGCGCTGCTACTGGAACACGGGCCCCGTGGGTCCGAAGATGACACGGGCCGCGTGCGAGAAACTCCTCGGGCGTGCGCCGACCGAAATGGAGTATCAACTGCGCAACTGGTATAACTTCACGTGGCTTTGCGGTGACCACATCGTCGAACAGCACATCCACAATCTGGATGTCATCAATTGGGTCAAGAACGCGTATCCGGTCAGCGCCTCCGGCATGGGCGGGCGCGCCTGGCTCAAGGAACCGGATCACGGGGAGATTTTCGACCACCACGCGGTCGAGTATGCCTACGCCGACGGCTCGCGCCTCTACTCGCAGTGCCGCCAGATCCCGAAGTGCAAGGGCGAGGTTTACGAAGCGGTGCAAGGCACGAAGGGCTCGTGGACGGCCGAGCGCGGGCAGTTCGTCATACGCGACTTGAAGCAGGACATCACCTGGCGCTACAAGGCCGGCGAAGGTGTTCGCAATGACGGGCACCGGCTCGAGCACATTCCCTTCTTCGATGCCGTTCGCCACGACAAGCCCTACAACGAGGCGTTCAACGGCGCGAAGAGTTCGCTCACCGCAATCATGGGGCGCATGGCGACTTACGGCGGGCAGCCCGTGCTGTGGGATGATGCGCTCAACTCGAAGCTCGACCTCGCACCCGAACGACTCGCGTGGGATGCCCGGCCCAAAGTCCAGCCCGGTCCCGATGGGCGGTATCCGTTTGCAATCCCCGGCCAGTCTGCGGCGCTTTGAGCCCAGACCACGCCGGCGGCGCCTTCGGAAGTGCGCATCGACATTCCCGGTTCCCTGCCTTGCAGCGCTTGTTTCGCTGCGGTATGTTCCCCCCCGTGAAATCGATGGTGTTGCTTCTTCTTGTCGCCTGCGCGTCCGCGATGCGTTCGGGCGGAGCAACTCCTGTCGCTGCGATCAGCCCGGCACCTAAGCGCGTCTACATCCTGCCGCTTCGCGACGACATCGCGAAGCCGATTGTCTACACGGTCCGCCGCGGGGTGAAGGAGGCGATGGAAGCAAAGGCCGACCTGCTGGTCGTGGACATGGAGACCAATGGCGGGCGCGGCGATTCGATGATGCAGATCATTGAAATCCTCGACCAGTTCAAGGGCGAGAAAATCACCTATGTCAACAAGCGCGCCTATTCCGCGGGCGCGCTGATTTCCTTCGCGACGCTCCGCATTTACATGGCGCCCGACAGTGTGATCGGTGCCGCCGCGCCCGTGATGATGTCCGCCGAGGGCGGGGCCGCGGCGATGCCGGACACGATGGAAGCCAAAAGCGCCTCCGCCATCGCCGCGGTGATTCGCGGCCAAGCCGACAAGCACGGGCACAACCCCGAGGTTGTCGACGCGATGATCCGCAAGACGAAAGAATTGACGCTCGATGGCGTGAAGCTCAACGAGAAGGGCCAGGTGCTCACGCTCAACAACAAGGAAGCCGAGCGGGCGTTCGGCAAACCCGCCAGGCCGTTGCTGTCCTCCGGGACGATTCCGACGATCGACGACTTGATCGAAAAGCTCGCGGGCGCCAACGCCGTGCGCATTCGCATTGAACCCACCGGATGGGAGAAAGCCGCGTCGTGGATCAACACGATCAGCCCGATTCTGCTCATCATCGGCATCGCAGGCATCTACCTCGAATTCAAGACGCCTGGCTTTGGCCTTCCCGGCATCATCGGCATCGCCGCGTTCGCGCTGTATTTTTTGGGCGGCTACGTCGCCGGCTTGAGCGGGATGGGCTGGATCGTGGTGTTCTTCGTGGGCGTCGCGCTCGTCGCGCTGGAACTGCTCGCATTCCCCGGGACGCTCGCGCTGGGCATCGCCGGCGTCGCGTGCATGATCACGGCGCTCATCATGGCCATGGTGGATTTCTATCCCGGAATGCCCTCGGCCCCCACGGTGAAGCAACTGAGCTTGCCCATGAACGACCTGCTCGTCAGCGCCATCGGCTCCGTCGTGGTGATCTGGCTCCTCAGCCTCTGGCTTCCGAAAACCAAACACTGGCAATGCATGGTGGCGCAGTCCACGAGCGGCGCACAGTCGGATGCGGCGCTCGAACAGGCGCAGGGCTCGCGAATGGGGCTGGTCGGAGTCGCCATCTCCCCGCTGCATCCTGGCGGCAAGGCCCGCTTCGGCGAGCAGATCCTCGACGTCATCTCGCAAGGCGATGTCATCGAGGCTGGCCGCCCCGTCCGCATCATCGGCAACAGCGGGCACGAGGCAATCGTGGAAGTGGCGGGTTGATTTGCGACGCTGCCATCGCCGCCACCGTTCGTCCGCCAGTCTCGCAAGGCGACTCCTCGGCAAATCTCAAAGACTCATCTTCGCCGCGACTTGCGAAACGTCTTTGTCGCCGCGGCCGCTGAGGTTCACGATCACGACCGAGTCTTTCGGCAGCGTCGGAGCTCGCGCGATGCACGCGGCGACGGCATGGGCGCTTTCGAGCGCGGGGATGATTCCCTCCACCTTCGCGAGCGTCATGAAGGCCTCCAGCGCGCGGCCGTCCTCGGCAAAGGTGTATTCGACGCGGCCTTGATCCCGCAGCCAAGCGTGCTCGGGGCCGACGGCGGCGTAGTCGAGTCCGGCGCTGACACTGTGCGTGAGCTGGATTTGCCCGAACTCGTCCTGCAGCAGAAACGACCGAGTGCCCTGCAACACACCGAGCGACCCGCCCTGAAACCGGGCGGCGTGCTTGCCGGGCTGGATCCCTTCGCCGCCCGCCTCAACGCCGAGCATCTTCACGGACTCGTCCCCGAGGAACGCGGTGAACAAGCCCATCGCATTCGATCCGCCACCGACGCACGCGATGAGCAGGTCGGGCAACCGCTCTTCTTTCTCGAGTAGCTGACGCCGGGCTTCGTCGCCGATGACGCGCTGGAAGTTTCGCACCATCACCGGATACGGGTGGGCGCCGTAGACGGTGCCGAGGATGTAGTGTGTGGTGCGCACGTTCGTGACCCAGTCGCGCATCGCCTCGTTGATGGCTTCCTTGAGCGTCTGTTGGCCGGCCTTCACGGGCACGACTTCGGCGCCGAGCATCTTCATGCGATACACGTTCAGCGCCTGCCGCTCGCAATCATGCGCGCCCATGTAGATCACGCACTTGAGCCCGAACATCGCGCTCACCGTCGCCGTCGCCACGCCGTGCTGGCCCGCGCCCGTCTCCGCGATGATGCGCGTCTTGCCCATGCGCTTCGCGAGCAGGATTTGTCCGATGCAGTTGTTGATCTTGTGCGCGCCGGTGTGGAGCAGGTCCTCGCGCTTGAGGTAGATCTTTGCGCCGCCGAGCTCGCGCGTGAGCCGCTCGGCGAAGTAAAGCGGCGTGGGCCGCCCGCAGAATTCACGCAGGTAGTAGCGGAACTCGCGGTCGAACTCCGGGTCCTGCTGCGCGCGCGCGTATTCCTCCTCCAATTGCTGGAGCGGATGGACGAGCGTCTCGGGCACGTAGCGTCCGCCGTAAGGACCGAAATGGCCCTGCGCATCGGGGACGGGAGCGGTCGTGTTCGCACTCATTGCGGCGAAGGCTAACGCAAAGGCGCCGCGGCGCAAAGGCTGGGCGCGTGGAATTAAAACCGGTCCTGCTCCACGTCCACGGCGCGCACGTTCGCGATGAACATCTGCACGAGCTTGCGGTTCTTCAGCCCGGGCGCGTCCTCCACGCCGCTGGAGACATCCACCGCAAAGGGCCACACCTCGTGAATCGCTTCGGCCACATTTTCCGGCGTGAGCCCGCCCGCGAGCATCACAGGCCGGCCGTGATCTTTTGCCTGCCAGGCAAGCTCCCAGTTGAAGGTCACCCCGGTGCCACCCAGTTTGTCCTCCACGTGGCTGTCGAGCAGCCACGCATCCGTGTCGTATGGCTCGAGTGCGGCGAGTGATTTCGCGTCGCGGATGCGGAACGACTTCACCACCTTCATCGGCGCGAACCGCCGGCAAAACTCCGGCGTTTCGTCGCCGTGAAACTGCAACGTGTCGAGGCCGCACTCCCCTGCCCTGCCCCGCACGAAGTCCTCGGTCGCGTTCACGAACACGCCGACCTTCGCCACGAACGGCGGCAGCTTCGAGATGATCGCGCGGGCTTGCGATGACGTGAGATTGCGCGGGCTGCCTTCGTAGAACACGAAGCCGAGCGCGTTCGCGCCCGCCTCGACCGCGGCGACGGCGTCGTCGAGGCGCGTGATGCCGCAGATTTTGACCTTCACGCTCACACGTTGCGCGGACTATCCGCCGAAGGCCTGGTGCGGGCAACACGAACTTTGGCTCACGATGTTTGCCTCGCCCCGGAGAACTCCGCCGAACTTGCCATTGCGCGCGCGTCGGATTCCGTTACCGTGCCGCCCCAACGACGCAGCCCATGAAGCGCCCCGGCGATACCCAGCAACTCAAGCGATACGGCGAAAACACCGAACGGCTTCAAACCGACACCAAATTCCTGAAGCGAGCCGACTTCGAGCCCTTCGCCACGGCGGGCGCTCCCACGCCCCCGGAGGAAGCCGCGTCGCTGAAAGACCTCTCGCCGCGCCAATGGAAGAGCGGCATCGCCGCGTGGCTCGGCTGGCTCTTTGACGGGCTGGACATGCACCTCTACGGGTTGGTGGCGTCCACGTTTGTCGCCTACCTGCTGATGAATCAGGGATTGATCGCCGCCGACGCGACGCCCGCGCACGACTTGGTGAAGGAAAAGAGCGGGCTCATCCAGGCTTCGTTCCTCGTCGGCTGGGCGCTCGGAGGTGCGTTCTTCGGGCGCGTGGGCGACCTGCTCGGACGCAGCCGCGCGTTGAGCCTGACCATCCTCACCTACGCGCTGTTCACCGGGCTTTCGTTCTTCGCGCAGACGTGGTGGCAGTTGCTCATCTTCCGGTTCGTCGCCGCGCTCGGCATCGGCGGCGAATGGGCCGTCGGCTCTTCGCTGCTGTCCGAAACGTGGCCCCGCCGTTGGCGCCCGTGGATCGCC
>Ga0194131_10003242_pt1 | contig 25918 bp, 18 predicted proteins | sample TA2KigO120mmetaG_FD_148631 | JGI IMG/M metagenome (GOLD analysis project Ga0194131, IMG submission 148631) | Freshwater microbial communities from Lake Tanganyika, Tanzania - TA2015053 Kigoma Offshore 120m | ecosystem: Environmental > Aquatic > Freshwater > Lake | place: Tanzania: Lake... | reverse complement strand
CGCCTCACGCGCGCCGCTCGCCATGGGCCCTCCTCGGCCTACGCGTCGACCGCGAGCGAGACGCGCGCGGGGCCGCGCAGCAGGAACGTGCCGCCGCGCTCGGCGCCGCCCTCGCCCAGGCGCAGGGCGGGGAAGCGCTCGAGCAGCGCCCCGAACGCGACGTCCGCCTCCAGCCGTGCCAGCGGCGCGCCGAGGCAGAAGTGCGGGCCCATCCCGAACGAGAGGTGGCGGTTCTCCGCGCGCTCGACGTCGAAGCGCTCCGGGTCCGCGAACTGCCCGGGGTCGCGGTTCGCTCCCCCGATCATCGCGAGCACGATGTCGCCCGCGGCCATCGCCACGCCGCCGACCTCGACGGCGTGCCGCGCGAAGCGCACCACGCCCTGCACCGGGCTGTCGTAACGGAGCATCTCCTCGATCGCGGCCGGGCGCAGCGCGGGCCGTTCCCGCAGCCCCTGCACCTGCTCGGGATGCGCGAGCAGCGCGAGCGTGCCGTTGCCGATCAGGTTCGTCGTCGTCTCGTTGCCGGCGACGAGCAGCAGGATCGCGAACGCGAGCACCTCCACGTGGCTCAGCCGCCGCCCCTCCTCCTCCGCCTGCACGAGCGCCGAGAGCAGGTCGTCCCGCGGCTCGGCGCGCCGCTCCGCCACGATCGCGTTGAAGTAGTCAACGAGCTCGACGGTCGCGCGCCGCGCCTCCTCCTGCGTCGCCCGCGACTGCACGAGGCTCGTCGTCGCGGCGAGCGCGTTCGACCAGCGCTTGAAGCGGTCGCGATCATCCGGCGGCACGCCGAGCAGCTCGGCGATCACGATCACCGGGAGCGGCTGCGCCAGGCCGGCCATCAGCTCCCACTCAGCGCCCGCCGGCACCTCCCGGAGCAGCGCCGTCGCGATCTCCTCGATGCGCGGCCGCAGCTCCGCGACGCGTCGCGTGGTGAACGCGCGGTTCACGATCCCGCGCAGCCGCGTGTGATCGGGCGGGTCCGAGGTGAGCACCATGCGCACCTCGCCGAGCGGCGAGGTGCGGCGCTGCTCCTGCAGGGCGTCGGCGAGCTGGCCGCGCGCCGTGCGCGCGTCCGAGGAGAACGCCTCCGCGTCGCGCAGGATGCGGTAGCAGTCCTCGTAGCGCGTGCAGACCCACGCCTGCAGCGCGCCGCTGCGATGCACCGGATCCCGTTCGCGCAGGCGCGCGAGCTGGCGGTACGGGCTCTCGCGATAGGAGGGAACGAACGGGTTGTAGATGACCATCTCGCCCACGATCGTACCGTGCGCGGTCGCACGTCCTCGCCCGATGGGCGGCTACGCGGGCGGCGCGCCCGTATCGAGCGGGATCTCGCGCACGCTGCGCATCATCCAGTCGTTGGCGCGAGGGAGCGTCGCGCCCGGCGCCAGTCGTAGATCCGGGAAGCGTGCGATGAGCGCGGCGAAGGCCGCCTCCCCCTCCACGCGCGCGAGCGGCGCGCCGAGGCAGAAGTGCACGCCCAGCCCGAACGCGAGGTGACGGTGCGCCCCCTCGCGGGCGACGTCGAAGCGGTCGGGATCCTCGAACTGCGCGGGGTCGCGGTTCGCGGCACCCAGCATGAGCAGCAGCGTGTCGCCCTCCGCGAGCGCGGCGCGCCCGAGCCGCAGGTTTCGCGTCGCCACGCGCACGACGACCTGCGTCGGCGGGTCGTAGCGCAGCACCTCCTCGATCGCGCTGCCGAGCAGCTCCGGGCGCGCGCGCAGCAGCGCGAGCTGGTCCGGGTGGGCGCCGAGCGCGAGCACGCCGTTGCCGATCATGTTCGCGGTGGTGTCGTTCCCGGCGAGCGCGAGGTCGATCGTCAGCTCGAGCAGCTCGTCGGCGGTGAGGCGGCGCCCCTCGTCCTGCTCGCGCGCGAGGCGGGCGAGCAGGCTCTCGCCGCCGCCCGCGCCCTCTGCGGTGAACCGCGCGATGTAGTCGAGGAGCGCCGCGCGCGCCTCCTCCGCAGCGCGCCGCTCGGCGGCGGGCAGCCCCACGATCAGCGCGGTGCGCATGAGCGCGATCGCCCAGCCGACGACGCGCTCGCGGTCCTCCGCCGGCGTGCCGAGGTGCGCGGCGATCACCGCGCTCGGTAGCGGCTCCGCGAGGCGGCTCATCAGCTCGAACGGCGTGCCCGGCGTCGCCGCCGCAAGCAGCCGGCCCACCTCCTCCTCGACGAACGGGCGCATCCCCTCGACGTAGCGCGGGGTGAACGCGCGCGTGACGATGCCGCGCAGCCGCGTGTGCTCGGGCGGGTCGCTCGCGACCATCCGCCCGCCCCCGCCGAGCACGGCCTCCCGATGCTGCTGTGCCACCTGCTCGCCGAGCCGCCCGCGCGCGCGTCCGAGGTCGGAGGAGAAGCGCTCCTGATCGCGCAGCACCTCCACGCACGCCTCGTACGACGTAACGATCCACGCGTCGATGCGCTCGGCGCGGTGCACCGGCTCCTCCGCCCGGAGCCGGTGCAGCGCGGGATACGGGTCGCGAACATACGAGGGCCGGAAGGGGTTGAAGAACGCCATGCGTCGCTCGCCCCCCGATCGCCGCGGTCAGCGCGCGACGACGATCATCTCGCGCGGCACGCGCAGCAGCATCGTCCCGCCCCAGGCGAAGCCGCCCTCGGCGATCTCGAGCGAGGCGAAGCGCTCGAAGAGCACGCGATAGAGCAACTCGGTCTCGAGCTGCGCGAGCGGCGCGCCGAGGCAGAAGTGCGAGCTCCGCCCAAACGAGAGATGGCGGCTCGCGCGCTCGCGCGCGACGTCGAGCGCGTCCGGATCGGGGAACGCCTCCGGGTCGCGGTTCGCCGCCCCCACCATCAGGAAGAGCGCGCCGCCGGTGGCGATCCGACGGCGCCCGATGCGCGTCTCCGCGGTCGCGACGCGGATGAGCGCCTGAGGGGGGCTGTCGTAGCGCAGCAGCTCATCGGTCGCCGCGGCGATGCGCGACGGCTCCTCGCGCAGGCGCGCGAGCTGCTCGGGGTGGCGCAGCAGCGCCGCGAGCCCGTTCGCGATGAGGCCGGCCGTCGGTCCGCTGCCCGCGGTGTAGAGGAAGACCGCGAACGCGAGCACCTCGTCGACCGAGAGCCGCCCGCCCTCGACCTCCGCGTCGAAGAGCATGCGGATCAGCGGCCGCTCGCCGTCGTCGCCGTGCTCATCCGCGTAGCGCGCCAGGTACGCGCGCAGCCACTCGCGAGAGTCCTCGGCGGCGCGCCGCGCGGTCGCCGTGAGGCCCGCCTCCGCGACGCCGCGCATCACCGCCTGCGCGTGCGCGCGCACCTCGTGGCGGTTGGCGTCGTCGAGCCCCAGCAGGTCGCCGATCACGAGCACGGGGAGCGGCTCCGCGAGCCCGCGCATGAGGTCGAACGGGCGGCCCGGCTCGACGGCGCCGACGAGCGCCTCGATGTGCCGCTCGATCTCGGCGCGATGGGCGTCGACGATGCGCGGGGTGAACGCGCGGTCGATGACGGCGCGCAGCCGGGGGTGGTCGGGCGGGTCGCTCTGCCCGAAGAGCGGACGGTCGCCGAGCGGCGAGCCGCCCCGGAGCCCGCGCATATGCTCACCGAGCCGGCCACGCGCCGTCGCGGTGTCGGAGGCGAAGCGGTCATGGTCGCGCAGCACCTCGAGGCAGTCGTCGTAGCGGGTGAGGATCCATCCGTCGCGCTCGCGGCTGAAGAAGACGGGGTCCTCGGCACGCAGTCGCGCGAGGGCCGGGTAGGGGTCTCGCACGTACGAGGGTCGGCTCGGGTTGAAGAACGCGATCGGAGCACACCCCGGCTGCGGATCGACGGTGGGCGGCCCGCCGCGGCGCGCCGTGCGGGCCGTCTCAGCCTACGGGCGGCATCCAGCGGGCGCACGCGGGCGGACGGCAGCGGGCGCGGTCCGTGGCCCGCGGATGGCCCCGCCGGTATGGTGAACGGGATGACCGAGCCTTCCGTCGCCGCATCGACCTCGCGTCCCGCGCTGCTTGCCATGCCCGCCCGCCCGCCGTACGGGCGGTGGCGTCGCACGCTGCCGCTCGCCGCCACCGTGGTGGGCCTCTGGCTTCGGTGGCGCTGGCTGCGCATCCAGCGGCGCCTGTTCGGCGATGAGCGCATGCGCGAGGCGTCGCGCCGCTTCCACGAGCGCGCCGCGCGCGCGATCGTGCACCGCGCCATCAGGCAGCAGGGGCTGATCATCAAGACCTGCCAGTTCCTCGGCAGCCGAGCGGACGTGCTCATGGAGGAGTACGTCGTCACGCTCTCACTCCTGCACGACCAGGTGCCGCCCCGGCCGTGGGACGAGATGCGCGCGGTGATCGAGCGCGAGCTCGGAGGGCGCGTCGAGGAGCTCTACGCGCGCTTCGACCACGAGCCGATCGCGGCCGCCTCGCTCGCGCAGGTATACCGCGCGCGCACGCACGACGGCGTCGAGGTCGCCGTGAAGGTCCAGTACCCGGGCATCGAGCGCATCGTGCGCTGGGACCTGCAGGCGATCCGGCTGCTCACCGAGATCTGGGCGCGCTTCGAGACGATCATCGACTTCCGCCCCGTGGCCGAGGAGATGGAGCGCAACGCGCCGTCCGAGGTCGACTTCGTCCACGAGGGTCGCGCGGCGGAGCGGGTCGCCGCGTTGCTCGCCGGGCGCGACGACGTCGTGGTGCCCGGGATCTACTGGGACCTCTCGACGCGGCACGTGCTCACGATGGACTACATCGACGGCATCAAAATCAGCGACGTGCGCGCGCTCGAGGCGGCCGGCATCTCGACGCAGCGCGTCGCCGACACACTCACCGACCTCTACAACACGATGATCCTGCGCAAGGGGATGTTCCACGCCGACCCGCATCCCGGGAACCTGTTCGTGGTGCCGGGCGACCCGCCGCGCATCGGCTTCGTCGACTTCGGGTTGACGAAGGAGCTCACGGACGAGTTCCGCGAGCAGCTGATCGTGCTGACGAGCGCGATCATCGCCCGGCAGCCCGAGGCGATCGGCGTGACGATGGAGGGGATGGGCTTCCGTACGCGCAACCGCGACGACGAGACGTACGCTGCGCTCGGCGAGGCGTTCCTCGGGGACGTGCTCCGGTCGGGCAAGGCGTACGCAGACCAGGAGCTCGTCGCGGAGATCAACGCGCGCATCGGGCGGACGCTGCGGTCGAACCCGCTCGTCGACGTGCCGGGCGACGTGATCCTGATCGCGCGCGTGATGGGGCTGCTCTCCGGGCTCGGGCGGACGCTCAACTCGGAGACCGACCTGCTCGAGGCGCTGCTGCCGTACCTCGATCCCGACGCGATGGAGGACGCCGAGGCGGCCGAGATCGCCGGCTGATGGGGGAGGGGGCGCGGCCGGTGGTGACTTGCGGAGCCGGCGTGATCGGCGCCTCGATCACCGATCGGCTCGCGCTGCGCGCGTGGCCGCGACGGTGGTCGAGGCCGAGGAGCCGACCACGGCCGCGAGCGGGGAGGCCGCGGGGATCCTCTTCTCGCCAACGTTCGAGCAGCTGTACAGCGCTCAGGCCGGATGGAGCGCTCGAGCCCGGGAGCGTGACCCGCACGAGCGGCGATCATGTCGCGCGTCACGGGGACGGACGGGGTGCTCGTCGGGGCGACCGAGGAGCAGGTGGGGTTCGACGCCACGCCCGGACGAGGCGCGTCGCGCGATCGGCGACACGCTCGCGAAGATCTCCGAGGGCCCTGGCCCGCGCCACTGTCGAGCGGCACGCCGCGTGCCTGCGCCCGCTCCCCGCGGACGGGCTGCCGCTGATCGGGCCGGCCCCGGGGCTCCCCGGAGCCTTCGTGGCCACCGGCTCAGTACGCATGGGGCCGCTGCTGTCCGCTGCCACCGGCCCATCGTCGCCGATCTGCTCGTCGACGGCGCCACGGGGGCCGGACGTAGCGCCGTTCGATCCGGCCCGCGTTCAGGGCTGAGCCGGCGGCCCCTCCAACAGCGCCCCGTTTCGACTGCACCACGATGGACCGCGCCGGGACTTCACGTGGGCGGCACTGAACATGAACACTCATTCTCACTGCGACCACGATCCCGCGGGTGGACGGTTCCCCACGGGGGAGGTGCGAGTGCCGGACGGGCGAGACGGGTTCCTGGAGGGGCGCCGCTCCGCGATCGTCGAGGCCGCGGAGCGCGTCTTCGTGCGCCGCGGGTTCGACGCCGCCACGATGCAGGAGATCGCCGACGAGGCCGGGAGCTCCGCCGGCAACATCTACCGTTACTTCGAGGGCAAGGAAGACCTCATCCGCACCGCGATCGAGGGATGCGAGGGCCGCCACGCCGGCCTCTTCCAGGTCACCGCCGCGGGCACCACCTCCCCCACCGAGGTGCTGATCGCGGCGGGCCAGCGGATCTGGCTGGCGCTCCCCGCGGAGAGCGCGCGCGACGAGGCCGTCCTCAACCTCGAATCGACCCTCGTGGCCACGCGCGTCCCCGCCGTCGCCGCCCCGCTCGCGCAGGCGATGCGCTCGACGCGGATGCTCCTCGTCCGCCTGATCGCGCACGCGAAGAGCGCGGAGAGATCGACCCGGAGATCGACGCCACCTCGCTCGCGACCGTGCTGCTCGCGGCGACCGGCGGGATGCAAACGCTGATGCTGCAGCTCGGCGAGGACGTGGACGTCGACGCCGTCTGGGGCGTGATGAAGCGGCTCTTCGAGGGCAGCACCATCGACAGGGGGCGGGCATGAGTCGACCGGGGGTCACGGGCCGGCTGGCGCAGTGGAGCGCGCGGCACCGCTGGTGGGTGATCGCGGCGTGGCTCGTCGCCGCGGTCGCCGTCACGGGCGGGGCCGCCGCGGCCGGCGGCGTCTTCACGACCGACATCGAGTTCACGAGCAACCCGGAATCCCAGCAGGCGAAGCGGCTGATCGAGAGCGTGCGCGGCGCCGAGCCGCTCTTCGAGACCATCGTGATCCGCCACGAGACGCTCACGGTCGACGACCCTGCGTTCCAGGCGCAGGTCGCGGGCGTGGTCGACGCGCTGCGCGCGCACCCCGAAGCGATCGAGGCGGCGAGCGTGACGAGCTTCTACGAGTCGAAGGCGCCGATCCTCGTCTCCGCCGACCGCCGTACGACGCTCGTACCGGCGCTCCTGCGCGGGCACCTCGACGACTCGCCGGAGAAGGTGGAGCTGATCCACCGCCTGCTCGACGAGCATCGACGGCCGGGCTTCACCGCGGTCACCGGTGGGTTCGCGAGCCTGAACCAGGCGTTCGCGAAGGCCGCGGAGCGGGACCTGCGCGCCGAACAGCGCGTGCTCCCGATCGCGCTGCTGATCCTCGTGCTGGTGTTCGGCGCGGTCGTCGCGGCGTTCGTCCCGATGGGGATCGCGTTCCTCGCGATCGGGATCGCCTTCGGGCTCGTCACGCTGCTCTCGAACCTCTGGCCGCTGTCGACCTTCGTGATGAACATCGTGCTGATGATCGGCCTGGCGGTCGGGATCGACTACGCGCTGCTGATCGTCGAGCGATTCCGCGAGGAGCGGCGCTCGGGCCGCGATATCTCCGACGCCCTCGGCATCGCCGGCGACACGGCGACGCGCGCGGTCGTCTTCTCGGGCGCCACCGTGGTGATCGCGCTCTTCGGCATGCTGATCGTGCCGACGAGCATCTTCCGCAGCTTCGGCCTCGGCGCGAGCATCGTCGTGGTGCTCGCGGTCGCGATCTCGCTGACGCTGCTCCCCGCCGCGCTCAGCCTGCTCGGCGACCGCGTGAACCTGCTCTCGGTGCCGTTCATCGGCGCGCGGCGCCCGCACCACGACGAGACGGGATTCTGGGCGACGGTCGCCCGTCGCGTGATGGCGCGCCCGGTCGTGAGCATGGCGCTCGCCGCCACGCTGCTCGTCGCGCTGGCGATCCCGTACACGACGATCAGCCTCGGCGCCTCCGGCGCCAGCTCGATCCCGGAGTCGTTCGCAGTGCGGCAGGCGTTCGAGATCCTCGACCGCGAGTTCTCGGCCGGGCGCCTCTCGCCGACCGAGATCGTCGTGCGCGCGCCGGACGTGCGCGCGCCCCAGGTCCAGCAGGGCGTGGCGGCGCTGCTCGCGCGCCTCGAGGGCGACCCCGAGATCCAGCCGATCGCCGAGCCCGCGGCGAGCCCCGACGGGCGGCTGCTCTTCCTGAGCGTGAGCGTGCCGGGCGACATGGCGAGCGACGAGGCGATCGGCGCGGTGAGGCGACTGCGCTCGGAGCACATCCCGGGCGCCTTCAACGGCGCGGCCGAGGTCTTCGTCGGCGGTCAGACCGCGCTCAACTCGGACTTTTTCGACCTCGTCGACGGCTTCACGCCGGTCGTCTTCGCCTTCGTGCTCGGGATGAGCTTCGTGCTGCTGCTGCTCGTCTTCCGCTCGATCGTCGTGCCGCTGAAGGCGATCGTCATGAACCTGCTCTCGGTGGGCGCGGCGTACGGGGTCGTGGTCGCGATCTTCCAGCACGGCTGGCTCGCGAGCCCGCTCGGCTTCCAGGCGGTCGAGCGGATCGAGGCGTGGCTCCCGCTCTTCCTGTTCACGATCCTGTTCGGGCTCTCGATGGACTACCACGTCTTCCTGCTGAGCCGGATCCGTGAGCGCTTCGACGAGACGCGGCGGAACACGGAGTCGGTGGCGTTCGGGCTGCGCTCGACGGCGAACATCATCACCGGCGCGGCCGCGATCATGGTCGCGGTGTTCAGCGGGTTCGCGCTGGGCGAGCTCGTGATGTTCCAGCAGATCGGCGTGGGCCTGTCGGTCGCGATCTTCCTCGACGCGACCGTGGTGCGCACAGTGCTCGTGCCGGCCACGATGCGGCTGCTGGGCGACTGGAACTGGTACCTGCCGGCGTGGCTGCGGTGGCTGCCCGACCTGCGCGTCGAGCGCGAGGCCGCGCCGTCGGCCGGCGTGGCGGCGGGCAACTAGCGCACGGAACGGGGCTGCGGGCGTGGGCCGCCGCCCCGTTACTGCCGCGGCACCACCGGGAGCACGATCCGCGACTGGTGCTCCGCGTCGTGGTGGATCGTGTTGCGCGCCGGTCGCGCCCCGGTGTGGCGGCCGATCGGCTCCCCGGTGTTCGGGTTCGGGTCGAACCGTGGGAACGACGACGAGCTCACGAGCACCTGGATGCGGTGCCCCGCGACGAAGCGGTTGCTCGTCGGGTAGAGCGGCACGCGCACCTCGTAGACCTTCCCCGGCTCCATCAACGCGGGGCGGTCCATCCCGTCGCGGTAGCGCACGCGCATCAGCCCGTCGGCGATGTTCAGGCGGTACCCGTCGGGCCAGTCGGCGGTCGGCGGGTAGAGGTCGAGCAGCATCACGAAGAGGTCGGTGTCCGGGGCGTCCGAGGAGAGGTAGAGCGTCGCCTCGACCGGACCCGTCACCTCGACGTCCTCGGCGAGCGGCTGCGTCGTGAACGTGAGCACGTCCGGGCGCGACGCGAGCGGACCGTACGGCGGCTCGTGCCCCGTGAGGTCGGGGCGCGTTCGCTGGTCGGCGCCGCCCTGGATCACGATCACGCGCATCAGCGTGATCGGCGACGGGAGCATCACACGCTCAGGCGTCGGCACGATCTCGTTCAGCGAGGAGGTGTTCGCGGAGACCGTCGGGAGGGGCTTCGTCGGGTCGTAGACGAACGTCGACTCACCCTCCGCGCGGCCGGCCTCACGCCCGAGCGCGCCACCGCCGCGCAGGTAGAACGGCGTGGCCACGGCCCGCGCGAGCGGCCACTCGCGCTCGTCGCGCCAAGCGCCCCCGTGCAGCAGCCGTCCCTCGCGGGTCTTCGCGCCGCCCCCGCCGCCCATCACGAAGATGCGCACCGGCGCCTCCGCGTCGACGCCGTCGCGCACGCCGCGCAGCCAGCTGTCGAACCAGCGCAGCAGCAGGTGCTGCCGGCTCGCCGCGAGGTTCCCCTGGATCGGCGCGCGCGGGCCGAGGTCGACGTCGCCCGCGTAGGAGCGCTCGAGCGGCGCGTCGCCGTGCGTCCACGGCCCCATCAGCAGCCGCTGGTGGGGCTTGCGTCCCGCGAGCAGCGCGTACATGCCGGTGGTCGCCCGCGTGTAGGAGTCGTACCAGCCGCCCGAGTACATCGTCGGCACGTCCGCGGTGACGTCGGCGTACGGCTCGAAGTTGAGCCCCGACGACTGCCAGTAGGCGTCGGCGTCGCCGTGCTCGTAGAGGTCGCACGCCCACCGCTCGTAGCCGGGGAGCCGCGCGAGCGGCGAGTTGCCCGGGCCCCACGGCAGCCGCCGCAGCCACTCGACCATGTCGACGGTGTGCTGCTGGAGCTCGCGCGCCAGCGACGGGTCGCGGCGCGCCTCGGGGGAGGTGGCGCCGTGGCTCACCGCCCAGGTCAGCCAGCGCAGCTCGAGCGCGCCGTTGTGGCGCAGCGAGGTGACGTTGCCGTTCGAGCCGCCCTGGTTCACCCACATCGCGCGCAGGTGCGGCGGGCGCTGCACCGCGAGCGCGTTCTGCACCCAGCCGGAGTAGGAGGTGCCGTACGTGCCGACGTTGCCGTCGCAGTACGGCAGCGCGGCGACCCACTCGACCGCGTCGTAGCCGTCGGGTCCTTCGTTCGCGAGCAGGACGAAGTCGCCCTCGGAGTCGAAGCGCCCGCGCGTGTCCTGCACGACGAAGAGGTAGCCGTGCGAGGACCAGAACTCGCCCTCCCGCTGGTAGCGCTCGCCCGTGCGGCCGTAGGGGGTGCGGATCATCACCGCGGGGAAGGGGCCCGGTGCGGGCTCGCCGTTGAGCGCGGGACGCCAGACGTCGGTGGCGAGCGCGATCCCGTCGCGCGCGCGCATCTCGACGTCGCGCGCGAGGACGACCCCGAAGTCCGGACGCGACGGCTCGGCCATGGGCGCACCCTCCACCGTCCCGGCCCCGCGCGCCGGCGCGACGCGTGCTGGCCCTCGCGGCGCGCGGATTGTAAGACTCGCCGAGTTCCGCATCCCCCGGGCACGCGCGGGAAGCGACGTCGCGCGTCGCGAGGGTGGGGAGCCCGCTACCGCGGGGTCGAGAGCCGCGCCGTCACGCCGCTCGACTCGAGCTCTGCGATCTCGCCGGCGGAGAGGCCGAGGAGCTCGCCGAGCACGTACTCGTTGTCCTCGCCCAGCAGCGGTGCGGGCTCACGCACACCGACCGGCGTGCGCGAGAAACGCCACGGACCGTTCATGTACGGGAACTCAACGCCGTCGGGGTGGGGAAGCGTCTGGAAGAAGCCGCGCGCGCGGAAGTGCTCCTGCGTGAGCGCCTCGGCGTTGTCCAGCACCGCGCCCGCGGGGACGCCGTGCTGCTGCAGGGCCTCCATCGCCTCGTGCTTGCCCCGGCCTGCCATCCAGGCGCCGATGATCGCGTCGAGCTCGTCGTGGTGCGCGCGGCGCTCTGCGGCGGTGGCGAAGCGCGCGTCCGACGCGAGCTCAAGCCGCCCGAGTGCGCGGCACAGCCCCGCCCACTCGTCGCCGCTCGTCACGGTGAGCGCCACCCATTCGTCCCCGCCCGCGCACCGGTAGCAGCCTTGCGGCGCGTGCACGCGATGGCGGTTGCCGAGCCGGCCGGCGAACGTCCCGTTGAACGACTGCTCGAGCACGGCCTCACCGATGAGTGCCACCGTCGACTCCCAGTGGGCGAGCTCGATGAACTGGCCGCGGCCCGTGAGCCTGCGCTGGACGAGCGCGGCCGCCACCGCCGCCGCACCGTGCACGCCGTTGAGCGGGTCCGGCGTGATCGTGCCGGTGCGCATCGGGGCGTCGCCGAGGTACCCCGTCAGCGCCGTGATCCCGGACTGATGCTCGAGGCCCCAGCCGAAGCCCACGTGGTCGCGGTATGGACCCGTCGTCCCGAAGGCCGGCATCGAGAGCACGATGATCTCGGGTCGCAGCGCGCGCAGCCGGTTGTAGCCAAACCCGAGCCGCTCCATGACGCCCGCGCTGAAGTTCTCGACGAGCACGTCGCTGATCCGGACGAGCCGCTCGAGCAGCTCCTTGCCGCGTTCCGTCGTGAGGTCCAGCGAGAGCCCGAGCTTGTTGCGGTGCAGCTGGTCGAACCCGAGCCCCGCCGTGCGGTTCCACTCGCGCTGCGCCTCCTCGGGCACCGGCTTCGAGAGGTCCAGCCGTATCCACATGCCGCCGCGGTCGGGTCGCTTGAGCGACTCGATCTTGATCACCTCGGCGCCCGCGTCGGCCAGCCAGCGCGCGGTCTTCGGGCCGGCGCGGATCTGGCTGAGGTCGAGCACGCGGATCCCAGCGAGGAGCGACCGGTCGGCCGTACCCCAGGGAGGCGCCATCACATCACCCCCGCCGACTGCAGCCGCTCGAGCTCCGCGGGTGCCATCCCGAGCAGCTCGACGTAGACGGCGCGGTTGTGCTCCCCGAGCAACGGGGCGCGCCCCGCCACCCACGGCGCTCCCGCGAAGCGGAACGGCGCGCCGGGGGACTCGGCACGGCCGGCGACGGGGTGCTCCACGCTCACGAAGTACTCGCGCGCGCGCAGGTGCTCGGAGGCCAGGAGATCGGCGGGCGTGGCGACGAACCCGCAGACGTTCCGCCGTGTCTGCGAGCCGAGGTAGATCTCGAGCTTGGTGTGCCGCGCCACCCACTGCTCCACGATGGACTCGACCTCGGCCTTCCGCGCGGCCCGGCCCCCCGGCGTGGCGAGCGCGGGGTCGAGCAGCCGCTCGTCGCCCACGGCCTCCGCGAACGCCTCCCAGCCGCCGGGCGTCTGTCCGAGCGCGACCCATCCGTCGGCGCACTCGTACAGGCCGCCCCGCCCGCGCAGGAAGCCGTCCGCCGTGTGGTTGCCCAGGCGGGGCCGCGGCATCCCGTTGAGCGCGAGGATCGCCTCGCCGTCGAGGATGTCGGCGAACGACTCCACCACCGAGCAGTCGACCTGCTGGCCCTCGCCGGTGCCGAGCGCGTGGTAGAGCGCGAAGAGGGCGCCGGTGAAGGCAGTCTGTCCCGCGACATACTGCGCGAGGTCGCCGCCGATCTGCAGCGGGCCGCGCTCCGCCTCCCCGGTGATCGCCATGTGCCCGCTCAGGGCCTGGTCGACGACCTCCGCTCCGCGGTGGCCGGCGAGCCGTCCGCTGAGCCCGAAATGCGTGACGGAGGCGACCACGATCGACGGGCGCGCGCCGGCGAGCGACTCGTACGAGAGCGCGAGACGGCCGCGGTCCGCAGCCGGGAGATCCTCAAGCACGACGTGAGCGCTCCCGGCGAGCTCGCGCACGAGCGACGGCGCCTCGGCAGCCGTCAGGTCGAGCGTCGCGCTACGCTTGGCCGCGTTGAGGTAGAGGTGCGGGATGCTCGTCTCGCGGTGCTCACGTCCGCCCGCGAACGGCCCGCGCGCGCGGGAGACGTCCCCGGTGCCGGGGGGTTCGACCTTCACCACGTCGGCGCCGAGGCCCGCGAAGAGCCGGCCCGCGTACGGGCCCGCGGTCCCCTGGGCTAGCTCGAGCACGCGTACGCCTTCGAGCGGCCCGGCCACGGCCTACCTCCGACCCAACCCGCCGTCGGCACGTCGCGCAGCATACCGTCCCTGCGGTGCGGGCTGGCAAGCGCGTGGAGGCGGGCACGTCGCGTCCCCACGCGGGGCGGCGCGTCGCCTCAGGCGCGCAGCGTCTCGTCGAGCCAGTAGTGCGGCACGCCCTCCGCCCCCGCGAGCCCGCCCACCCCGGTCCGGATCTCTCTTCCGTGCAGGCCCGCCCAGGAGAGGTCGACGGAGTCGATCCCATTCGCCGCGATCATCGGAACGGCGATCGCCTGATCGACCATGAAGCGCTGGCATCTCGTGGACGGCCGCGACGCGTTCGTTGAAGTTCGTGATCCGCTGCTGCGCGAAGATCTTCTCTTCCTCGCGCCGAACTGGGCCTGGAGCTGCGCCGACTCGGGGATGATCGACTGCTCGATCCTGTCCACGTAGGGCCGCGGCGCGTTCGTAGTAGTCGGGGCTTCGCGTGTACGTCAGGCCGACCGGCGGGCGGTGCGTGGTGAGGAGGAACGACCCCGCCCCGCGCCAGTCGGAGGCGGGGTCGAAGCCTCGGTCGAACGCCTCCGCCGGGAGCTGCCGGAGGTCCGCCCAGGTCGCAGCGATCGCGAGCCTGCAGTGTGGTGACTCGCGCTGCCCGCTGGGCAGCCGGCTCTCGCTCTACGCGCGGCGGAGCGAGGCGTCGAGCCAGTAGAAGGGCACGACCTCGGCGGCGGCCACACCGCCACCGACCCACGTCCGGTAGTCGCGACCGCGGAGCCCTTCCCAGCTCAGATCGACGCTCTCGACCCCGTTCGTCGCGATCATCGGGATCGCGATCGCGTTCTCGACCATCCAGCGCTGGAGGTCGTGGACCGCGGCCACCCGCTGCTTGAAGTCGGTCATCTGCTGCTGCGCCGCGATCATCTTGTCGAGCTCCGGGTAGGCCTTGCCCACCTGGTTGTTTGCACCGGCCGACGAGTAGAACGTCTGGAACCACTGGCCCACGTCTGCCCGGGAGCCGTTCGGCCACATCCCGAGCCCCTCGAACTCGCCCTTCGCCCGCAGGTACTTCGGGATCCAGCCGGTCGCGTAGTCGATCCCGTTCGCCACGGCCTTCACGCCGCCGTCACGGAGCATCGACATCAGCATCTCCGCGAGCCGCGGCCAGGTGCGGCCGTAGGCGTTGGTCGTGAACGTGAGCGGGATCTCCTTGTCGAGCGGGAACGCCGCCGCCGCCAGGAGCTTCTTCGCCTCTGCGACGTTGTGCTTGAGGTACTGCGCCGCGGGCCCGAAGTCCTTCCCGTTCGGATCGAGCCAGAAGTCGCCGAAGCCCGCGTTGAGCGGCGTGTTCCAGTAGCGCCCGAGCTTCACCCCGATCCCCTCGAGGTCCTTCGGGTTGCTCATCACATCGATGATCGTGTTCCGGTCGAGCAGCATGTTGAGCGCGCGGCGCACGCGCACGTCGAGGAACGGCGACCCGGTGCGCAGGTCGTACCCGAGGTTGCTGCCCGTCGCCGTGGGGCTCCCAAGGTCGATGCGCGTGCCCTTGTTCTGCTTGTGCAGCGCGACGATGCTGTCCTCGGGCACGCCGTGGTACACGTTCTTCGCCGCGAACTGCGCCTCGAGCTGCGCGGTGTCGGGCAGGATCGCGGACTCGATCGTGTCCACATACGGTCGCGGTGCGCCGTAGTAGTCCGGGTTCTTCTTGAACGTGAACCCCACCGACGGCCGGTGCTGCGTCAGCAGGAACGGCCCGGCGCCGCGCCACTCCTTCGCGGGGTCGAAGCCGCCGTTGTACGCCTCGGACGGCATCTGCCAGAGGTCGAGGAAGTTCGCGGAGACCGCGAGCACCGCGGCGTCCGCGATAGCAAGCTCCATCTTCGCCGTCTGGGTGTCGACGGCGGTGATCGTCTTGACCGGGGCCGCCTTGTTGACATCGTTGGCGAGGTCACCGCGATAGAATGAGACCTCCTTGAAGTACTTCCACGAGTCCACGACGTCCTGCGCGTTGACCGCGCGGCCGCTCGTCGGCGGACGCTGATCCCACTTCATCCCCTTTCGGACGTGGAGGATGTAGGTCAGCGGATCGGGCTGCTCCCACCGCTCAATCAGGTCGCCCTGGAGCGTCCCCGGTGCGGGCTTCCCGACACCCGGGGTGAACTTGAACAGGCGGGGGTAGACGTAGCCCGCGAAGTAGCTCGAGGTCTTGGCGTTCGGCGCCTTGATCGCGTCGAAGGTGTCGACGTCCGCCTGCACGGCGATGCGGAGCGTGCCGCCGGACTGGGGTTGCTCCGCGGCCACCGCCGTCGCCTTCGCCGGCGCAGCCTGTCCGGCCGGCGCTGCGGTCCCCGCCGCGGGCGCGGCCTTCTCCTCTGCCTCTTCCCCGGCGCACCCAACGAGCGCGGCGCCCGCCAGGCCGGCCCCGAGCGTGACGGTCCCCGCGAGCAACCGCCGCCGGCCCATGCGATGGCGCATCAGCCGGCCACGCTCCCAGTTCCCGGACAGGCTCATCCCGTTCCCTCCAGTCATGCCCGAGTAGCCGTCGTTTGAGCAAACTAGCACGAGTGAATCGACGGGGCGGGGTCGGGCGCCACTCTCCAAACGTTGTACGGGCGACTCCGTGGTCCGCGAGCGGGTGGGGCGCGGCCGCGTCCCGGCCGCGTCCCACCCGCGCCCCACCCGCCCCACGCTCGCCGCTAGGTGCGCAGCGACCGGCCGAGCCAGTAGAAGGGCACCACCTCGGCAGCGGTGACACCGCCGCCGACCCAGGTGCGGTACTCGCGCCCGCGCAGCCCCTCCCAGCTCAGATCGACGCTCTCGATCCCGTTCGTCGCGATCATCGGGATCGCGATCGCGTTGTCGACCATCCACCGCTGGATGTCGTGGACCGCTGCCACGCGCCCCTTGAAGTTCGTCATCCGCTGCTGGGCGAAGATCATCTTGTCGAGCTCGGGGTAGGCCGTGCCCACCTGGTTGTTCGCCCCCGCCGACGAGAAGAACGTCTGGAACCACTGCCCGACGTCCGCGCGCGAGCCGTTCGGCCACATCCCGAGCCCGTCGAAGTCACCCTTCGCGCGGAGGTACTTCGGGATCCACCCCGTCGCGTAGTCGATCCCGTTCGCCACGGTCTTCACGCCCCCGTCGCGCAGCATCGACATGAGCATCTCCGCGAGGCGCGGCCACGTCCGCCCGTAGGCATTCGTCGTGAACGTCAGCGGCGTCTCCTTGTCCAGCGGGTACGCCGCAGCCGCCAGCAGCTTCTTCGCCTCCGCCACGTTGCGCTGCAGGTACTGGGCCGCCGGCCCGAACTCCTTCCCGTTTGGGTCGAGCCAGAAGTCCCCGAACCCAGCGTTCAAGGGCGTGTTCCAGTAGCGCCCGAGCTTCACGCCGATCGCCTCGAGCTCACCCGGACTGCTCATCACGTCGATGATCGTGTTGCGGTCGAGCAGCATGTTGAACGCGCGACGCACGCGCACGTCGAGGAACGGCGAGCCGGGACGGAGCCCGACACCGAGGTTGCTCCCCGATCCCGTCGGCGTGCCGAGGTCGATCCGCGTGCCCTTGTTCTGCTTGTGCAGCGCGACGATGCTGTCCTCGGGCACCCCGTAGTGCAGGTTCTTCGCGCTGAACTGCGCCTCGAGCTGGGCGCTCTCGGGGAGGATCGCCTGCTCGATCGTGTCGACGTACGGCCGCGGCGCCCCGTAGTAGTCGGGGTTCTTCTTGAACGTGAACCCCACCGAGGGGCGGTGCTGCGCGAGGAGGAACGGCCCCGCGCCGCGCCACTCCTTCGCAGGATCGAAGCCCCCGCTGTACGCCTCGGACGGCATCTGCCAGAAGTCGAGGAAGTTCGCCGCCACCGCGAGCACCGCAGCGTCGGGAAACACGAGCGTCATCCTGGCGGTCAGGTCGTCGACGGCCGTGATGCCGTCGACGGGAGCGGCCTTGTTCACGCTGTTCGCGAGGTCGCCCCGGTAGAACGAGACCTCCTTGAAGTAGCTCCAGCTGTCGACAACGTCCTTCGCGTTGACCTGACGACCGCTGGTCGGGGGCCGCTGATCCCACTTCATCCCCTTGCGCACGTGGAGGATGTAGGTCAGCGGGTCCGGCTGCTCCCAGCGCTCGATCAGGTCTCCCTCCAGCGTGCCTGGCGCCGGCTTCCCGACCCCGGGCACGAACTTGAAGAGCCGGGGGTAGACGAAGCCCGCGAAGTACCCGGACGTCTTGCCGTTGGGCGCCTTGATCGGATCGAAGGTGTCCACGTCGGCCTGAACCGCGATCTTGAGCGTTCCCCCCGGGAGGGGCTGCTCGGCGACCGCCGCCGTGGCGGGGGCCTTGGGGGCCGCGGCCCCCGCGGGCGTGGCCGCCGGCGCGGGCGCCGACGGCTCGTCTTCCCCGGCGCAGCCGAGCAGCGACGCGCCGGCGAGGCCGAGCCCGACGGTCGCACCGCGCGCGAGCGCCCGACGCCGCCCGAATCGGCGTCGGGCCCACCCCGGGGGCTCGGTCATGGTTGAATGCTCCATCTTCCTGCCTTTCGTCACGACGGCTCTCGTGAGCAGTCTCGCCCAGGCGAAACGACGCGGGGGCAGCCGACAGGGCACCACCCGGCCCGCGCGTCAGCACTCTGGCGGGGCCTCGTCCCGCACCACCGGCCGGTCACGCCGTCGCGTCACCGGCCGCATCCGTGCGGCGGGAGATGTGTTCGATGGCCGCCGCCGCGACGAGCCCGCCCCTCGCCCGCGGCTCGATGCATGGATGGCTACGTACGCACCGACTTGTCCAGCCAGTAGTGCGGCACGACTTCCGCACCGCCGAGACCCCCGGCCCACGCGCGGATGTCGCGACCGTGCAGCCCTTCCCACGAGATGTCGACGGAGTCGATCCCATTGACCCCGATGATCGGGACCGCCACCGCGTTGTCCACCACCCACCGCTGGATGTCGTGCACCGCCTTCACGCGCTCCTCGAACTTCGAGATGCGCTGCTGGTCGGAGATCATCTTGTCGAGCTCGGGGAACGTCTTGCCGACCTGGTTGTTCGCACCCGCGGAGGAGAAGAACGTGCTCAGCCACTGGCCGACGTCGGCGCGCGCGCCGTTCGGCCACATGCCGAGTCCGTCGAAGTCCCCCTTGATGCGCAGGTACTTCGGGATCCAGCCAGTGGAGTAGTCGATCCCGTTCGCGACGGTCTTGATGCCGCCCTCGCGCAGCATCGACATCAGGGTTTCGGCCAGGCGCGGCCACGTCCGGCCGTACGCATTGGTCGTGTAGGTGAGCGGCACCGCCTTATCCGCCGGGTACGCGGCAGCGGCGAGCAGCTTCTTCGCCTCCGCCACGTTGTGCTGCAGGTACTGCGCGGCCGGGCCGAAGTCCTTGCCGTTGGGGTCGAGCCAGAACTTCCCGTAGCCCGCGTTGAGCGGGGTGTTCCAGTAGCGCCCGAGCTTCACCCCGAGACCCTCGAGGTCCTTGGGGTTGCTCATCACGTCGATGATCGTCGCGCGGTCGATGAGCATGTTCATCGCCCGGCGCACCCGAACGTCCAGGAACGGGGAGCCGGGCTTCATCCCGTAGCCGAGGTTGTTCCCGGCGACCACGGCGCTGAACAGGTCGATGCGGGTCCCCTTGAGCTGCTTGTGCAGCCCGACGATGGTCTCCTCCGGCAGCCCGTAGTGCAGGTTCTTCGCAGCGAACTGCGCCTCGAGCTGCGCGGCGTCGGGGATGATCGCCAGCTCGATGCCGTCGACGTACGGGCGTGGGAGGCCGTAGTAGTCCGGGTTCTTCTTGAAGGTGAGCCCGACCGATGGTCGGTGGTCGGCGAGCAGGAACGGCCCCGCGCCGCGCCAATCCTTGGCAGGGTCGAAGCCGCCCGTGTACGCCTCGTTCGGCATCGCCCACAGGTCGGACCACGTCGCCGCGATCGCGAGCACGGCGGCGTCCGGCCGCACGAGGTTCATCTTCGCGGTCATGTCGTCGATCGCGACGATCTCCTTGACCGCGGCCTCCTTGTTCACCTCGTTGGCAAGGTCGGCACGGTAGAAGGAGACGGCCTTGTAGTAGTCCCAACTCGCGGTGACGTCGGTCGCGTTGACCTGCCGCCCGCTCGTCGGGGGTCGCCGATCCCACTTCATCCCGCGACGCACGTGCATGATGTACGTGAGCTCGTCCGGCTGCTCCCAGCGCTCGATGAGGTCGCCCTCAACCGTCCCTGCCGCCGGCTGCCCAAACCCCACCGCGAACTTGAAGAACCGCGGGTAGACGTACTGGCCGAAGAAGCCCGCCGTCTTCGAGTTCGGCGCCTTGAGCACGTCGTAGGTGTCGATGTCCGCCTGAGCGGCAATGCGCAGCACGCCCCCCGGCTGCACCTGCGGGGTGGCCGGAGCGGCCGCCGGGGAACCCCCCTTCGGGGGCGCCGCGGCCGGCGCCGGTGCGTCAGCAGCCTCCTCGCCCCCGCAGCCGACCAGCGCCGCGCCCCCGAGACCCAGCCCCAGTGCGGCCCCCGCCCTCAGAAGCCGACGCCTCGACAGGCGCGCATCCCACCGCTGCCCGCCTGCCCGCACCCCCTCTCCAGCCATCATCGTTCCCTCCAGCCGATCCCGTGTGGACCCCCCGGCGCAACGCCGGCGAATGACCCACACCACACACGTAGTGACAGAACGGCGCCATCACGTCAAGTGGCCCGGGGGACGGTTGCAGGCGGGAGGGGCGGGGCAACTCGGCCCGGCGGATTACGCCTGGGATTGTGTCGGGTGCGGGGCCCTGCCTAGAATGCCGCCGGCGTCTCACCGACCCGGGGGGGCCGGGTGTCGCAGCGAGGAGCGGAGCGAGCGTTGAACACCGTCAAGTTCGAGGTGCGGGATAAGATCGCCACGATCACGATGAGCCGCCCGGAGAAGCTCAACGCGATCAACAACGAGATGATCCAGGACCTCTTCGAATCGTTCCACGAGGTCAACACCAACGACGACATCTGGGTCGCGGTGCTCGCGGGCGAGGGCCGCGCGTTCTCGACCGGCCACGACCTCGTAATGTCCGGCGGGGGTGAGCGTCGGGAGGCGAAGCCGGGCGTGCCGTCCGGCAACACCGACAACCTCTACACCTACCTCTCCGAGCTCGAGAAGCCCATCATCGCCGCGCCCTCGGGCTACGCGCTGGCGCAGGGCGCGGGGCTGGCGCTGCTGTGCGACTTCCGCATCGCGGCCGACGACTCGAAGTTCGGCTGGCCGCAGGTGAAGCGCGGCATCGCCTCCATCAGCGGGCCGACGATCCTCACGCATTACGTGCCGTTCGGCTACGCGCTGATGATGCTGTTCACGGGCGAGTTCATCGACGCCGAGGCCGGCTACCGCGTCGGGCTCGTGCAGGAAGTCGTGCCAAAGGCCAAGCACATGGACCGCGTCTACGAGGTCGCGCAGATGATCGCGGGCAACGCGCCGCTCGCCGTGCGGACCATCAAGAAGGCAGCGGTCACCGGACGCGCGATCCCGAACTTCGCCGACCGCGTGAAGAACTCGTCGCAGTGGGCCGCGAAGATTCGCGAGAGCGAGGACTCGAAGGAGGGGCTGCGCGCCTTCGCCGAGAAGCGCGCGCCGACCTTCCGCGGCCGCTAGCGGCGCACCGGGGCGGGCCGATGGCGTCCCCTGAGGCGCTTCACCCCCTCTCAGGTCTCCGCGTCCTCGACATCGGGCGCGAGGTCGCCGGGCCGGTCTGCGGTCGCCTGCTCGCGCGGCTCGGCGCGGACGTGATCCGCGTCGAGTCGCCGGGGACCGGCGACCCCGCGCGCCGTCGCGGCCCCTTCCGCGCCGGCGCCGCGCACGGCGAGTCCGGCCCGCTCCACCTCTACGTCAACGAGGGCAAACGCGGCGTCGCGATCGACCTCCGCACGGCGTCGGGGCGCGACCTCTTCCTGAATCTCGTCGCGAAGAGCGACGCGGTCGTGGAGAACTTCGAGCCGCGCGTGCTCGGCAAGCTCGACCTCGCGTACGCGACGCTCGCGGCCGCGCGCCCGGAGATCGTGCTCACATCGATCTCCACCTTCGGCGACGGCGGCCCCTATCGCGACTACCGCGCCACGGAGCTGACGGTGTTCGCGATGGGCGGCCACATGTATCGCAGCGGCGACGCGGCTCGCCAGCCGCTGCGTATGGGCGGGTGGCCGTCGCAGTACCTGGTCGCGTTGCACGCCGCCTACGCGACGCTCGTCGCGCTGCGGCTCGCCGAGGAGCGCGGCGTCGGCCAGCACGTGACGCTCTCGATCTTCGAGAGCCAGGTGACCGCGCACGCTCAGGCGATGGTCGAGGTCTCCTACTATGCGGAGGAGACCGGCGCCTGCACCCCGCGCGGCGCGATGGGGCTGCGTGGTGTGCGCGCTCGGGACGGCATGGCGATGGTCACCGCACAGGAGCAGCAGATGGGGCGGCTCGCCGAGCTCGTCGGCGCGCCGCCGGAGCTGGGCCGGGTGGACCCGATGAACCGCGAGGGCGGGCGGCGGGCCCTGCTCGAGCACGTCGCGCGCTGGGCCGAGGGCCACACCAAGCGTGAGGTGTACGAGCTCGGACAGGCGATGCACATCCCCGCGTCCTACCCGGCCGATCCCGCGGACCTGCTCGCCTCTCCGCAGTACCGCCATCGCGGGTTCATCGAATCCGTCGATCACCCGGAGGCGGGGCGCGTGGCGATTCCCGGGATCCCGTTCCGGTGGGCCGGCTCGACGGCGCCGCCGCGGCCGGCCCCGCGGCTCGGCGAGCACAACGCCGAGGTCTTCGGCGGGCTGCTCGGCCTCTCGGGCGCGCAGCTCGCGCAGCTCGCCGGCGCGGGGGTGATCGCGTGACGGCCGTACGCGGCCGGCTGCCGCTCGAGGGCGTCCGCATCCTCGACCTCGGCCAGTTCTGGGCCGCGCCGAACGCCGGCCGCGCCTGGGCCGACGCCGGCGCCGAGGTGATCAAGGTCGAGTCGTGCCGGCGCCCCGACCCGCTCCGCATCCAGGCGCGCGGCATCTACCCCGATCACGACCCGCGCGGCGAGCACGGCGATCACTGGAACCGCTCGGGGATGATCAACGAGCGCAACCGCAACAAGCTCGGGCTGACGCTCGACCTCCAGGAGCCGCGCGGGCGCGACCTCTTCCTGCGCCTCGCGCGCGTCTCGGACGCCGTCTCGCAGAACTTCAGCACCGGGGTGCTGGAGCGGCTCGGCCTCGGCTACAACGCCCTCGCCGAGGCGAACCCGCGCATCATCCTCGTCTCGATCATGAGCCAGGGCCTCACCGGCCCGGAGAGCTCGTACGTCTCCTACGGCGGCAACCTCGAGCAGCTCGGCGGGATCTCGCACCTCTCCGGCTACCCGGACGACCCCGACAGCAGCGTGGGCTTCGCGCTCCCCGACCCGCTCGGTGGCGCGACCGCCGCGCTCGCGCTGCTCGCGGCGCTCCGCCACCGCGACCGCACCGGACGCGGGATGGAGATCGACCTCTCGCAGCGCGAGGCGGCGACGCTCGTCGTCGGGGACTCCGTCGTCGAGCACTCGCTCACCGGCGAGCAGCCGCCGCGCATCGCGAACCACGAGCCGGGCGCCTCGCCCTCCGACGCGTACCCGTGCGCCGGTTACGACGAATGGGTCACGCTCGTGGTGCGCAGCGACGCCGACTGGGCGCGGCTCTGCACGGCGATCGGGCGGTCGGAGCTCGCCGCCGACCCGCGGTTCGCGACCATCGTAGCGCGGCGCCGCCATCGCGATGAGGTGGACGCGCTGATCACGGCGTGGACCGCACAGCGTTCGAAGCACGCGGCGATGTCGTGGCTGCAACAGTGGGGCGTCGCTGCCGGTGCCGTCCTCAACCCGCGCGAGCTCTTCGTCGACCCGCACCTGCGCACCCGCGGCTTCTGGGAGCGCGTGCACGACCCCAGCGACGGCGAGCAGGAGTACTACGGCCGCGCCTTCCGCTTCTCCGCGAGCCCGCTCACGACGCGGATGCCCACGCCGCAGCTGGGGCAGCACAACCGCGAGATCCTCAGCGGGCTGCTCGGTCTCGCCGACGCCGAGATCGACGAGCTCGAGCGCGACGAGGTGATCGGGACGCGACCCGTGCTCAACGAGTCGGGCGGGCTCATGGTGCGCGCGCGATGACGGGTCCGCTCGCGGGACTCACGGTGCTCGAGCTCGGGCAGGGGGTGACCGCGCCCTACTGCTGTCTGATCATGGGCCAGCTCGGCGCCGACGTGATCAAGGTCGAACCTCCGGGCGGCGACGTGGCGCGCCGGATGGGGCCGTTTCCCGGCGACGTGCCGCACCGAGAGCGGAGCGCGCTCTTCCTCTCGCTGAACCGCAACAAGCGCTCGATCGTGATCGACCTCGACACCGCGACCGGGCAGCAGCTTGTGCGCGACCTCGCGCGTCACGCCGGTGTGGTCGTCGAGGACGCCGCGCCGGGCGCGATGGCGGAGCGGGGGCTCGGCTACGAGTCGCTCTCCGCGGTCCGCGCCGACGTCGTGCTGACGTCGATCACGCCCTTTGGGCAGAGCGGCCCGTACCGTGACTGGGGGGCGACGGAGCTCACGCTCTTCGCGCTCGGCGGGCTGATGAACATCATGGGCGAGCCCGGGCGCGTGCCGCTCAAGTTCGGCGGGCAGCCGGGACTGCACCTCGCCGGCGCGTACGCCTTCGCCGCCACGCAGACCGCGCTCTACCTCGCCGAGGAGCACGGCATCGGCCAGCACGTCGACGTCGCGATCCTCGAGGGGCTCGGCGCGAGCCACTTCCAGGACCTCACGGAGTACGAGTACACGGGGCGCATCCGGCAGCGGGCGGACCTCCGCCTCCCGATCCCCGCGCGCGACGGCTTCGTCTCGTTCTCGGTGCAGGCGCACCAGTACGGCGACTTCCGCCGGCTCATCCTCGGCGAGGAGGCCGCGGCCGCGATCGCGGCGGCGGGCCCCGACGACGCGGTCGCTCGGGATCGAGCGCGGCTCGAGGGCGAGATGGACACGCAGATCCTCGAGTGGACCGTCGACCGCGGGAAGTACAAGGCGTACTTCGCGGCGCAGGAGGCGCACGTGCCGGCCGCCTACCTCGCCGACATGACCGACCTGATGGAGTCGCCGCAATACGCCGCGCGCGGCTTCTGGGTCGAGGTGGATCATCCGGTCGCCGGCGCCCTGCGCTACCCCGGTCTGCCGGCGCACCTCACGGGGCTCGCCGTCGAGCCGCGCCCGGCGCCCCTGCTCGGCCAGCAGACCGACGAGATCCTGTCGTCGCTCACCGACCTCACACCCCACGAGATCGCCGAGATCCGCGCGGCGGGGGTGCTCGGATGAGCGCGCCGCGCCTGCCGCTCGAGGGGATCCGCGTGCTCGACCTGGGGATGTTCTGGGCCGGGCCGTTCGCGGGGAAGTGGCTCGCGGACGCCGGCGCCGAGGTGATCAAGGTCGAGTCGGCGTCGCACCCGGACAACCTGCGCATCCTCGCGCGCGGCGTCTACCCGGGAGGCGAGGCCGGCGAGCGACCCTGGAACCGCTCCGGGATGATCAACGAGCGCAACCGCAACAAGCTCGGCCTGGCGCTCGAGCTCGGCACGCCCGAGGGCCGTGCGATCTTCCGCGAGCTCGTCGCGATCAGCGACGTCGTCGTCGAGAACTTCAGCAACCGCGTGCTCCCGCGCTGGGAGCTCGACTACCCGCGGCTGCGCGAGATCAACCCGCGCATCATCCTCGCCTCGATCTACAGCCAGGGCTCGAAGGGGCCGGAGAGCGGCTTCGTCTCGTTCGGCGGGACGCTCGAGCAGATCGGCGGGCTCACCGCGATCACCGGCTACCCCGGCGAGATGCCCGCGGTGTACACGCTGGCGATGCCCGACCCGCTCGGCGGGGCGATGGGCGTGGGGCTGATTCTGGCCGCGCTGCGCGAGCGGCGGCGCACCGGCGCCGGGATGTACATCGACATGTCCCAGCGCGAGAACGTGACCGCGCTGCTCGGCGAGTACGTCCTCGACTTCCAGATGAACGGCCGGAGCCCCGAGCCGATCGGCAACCGCGACCGCCTGCACGCGCCGCAGAGCGCGTACCGCTGTGCCGGCGAGGACGGCTGGGTCGCGCTCTCCGTGCGCAACGACGCGGAGTGGCTGGCGCTCTGCCGCGCGATCGGGCGGCCGGCCCTGATCGCGGATCCCCGGTTCGCGACCGTCACGGCACGGCACGAGCACCACGACGAGATCGACGAGGTGATCCTGCAGTGGACCGCGGGGCGCACGAAGCACGAGGCGATGGAGGAGCTGCAGCGCTGGGGCGTGCCCGCCGGCGCGGTTTACACGACCGAGGACCTCTCGAACGACCGCCACCTGCGCGCGCGCGGCTACTGGGAGGCCATCGACGAGCCCGACGCCGGCCGGCACGTGTATCCCGGCCGGCCGATGCGGCTCTCCGCGACGCCGCTCGGCACGCGGCTGCCCACGCCGACGCTCGGCCAGCACAACCGCTACGTGCTCGGCACGTTGCTCGGGAAGAGCGACGGGGCGATCGCGGA
>Ga0194131_10003241_pt1 | contig 25920 bp, 28 predicted proteins | sample TA2KigO120mmetaG_FD_148631 | JGI IMG/M metagenome (GOLD analysis project Ga0194131, IMG submission 148631) | Freshwater microbial communities from Lake Tanganyika, Tanzania - TA2015053 Kigoma Offshore 120m | ecosystem: Environmental > Aquatic > Freshwater > Lake | place: Tanzania: Lake... | reverse complement strand
GCCGTGCGAGCCGTGCGACCCGTGCGAGCCGTGCGAGCCGTGCGAGCCGTGCGAGCCGTGCGAGCCGTGCGAGGCGCGCGACCCGTGCGAGCCGTGCGAGCCGTGCGACCCGTGCGACCCGTGCGACCCGTGCGAGCCGTGCGAGCCGTGCGACCCGTGCGAGGCACGCGAGCCGTGCGAGCCGTGCGAGCCGTGCGAGCGGTCGGAATCGAGCTCCACGAGCTCGACGAGATCGAGACCGCCCGCCGCGACGCGCGCGCGAAACTCCTCCTCGTATGTGACGCGACCGAAGTCGATCGTCGTGACCCAGCGCAAGAGCGGCTTCGCGATCTCCGCGAGCTTCGAGCGATCTCGTTCGAACGTTTGTGTAAAGTACATCGCTCCGCTCGGAGCGAGGAGCGTGCGCACGTGCTGGAGCGCGCCGACGGGATCGGGCATCAGCATGAAGCTGCCGCTCCAGTAGACGGCGTCGTACGGGCCGCCTCGATGCTCGGTCACGGACTCGAGGCGAACGTCGACGACTTCCGCGAGGCCGGCGGCCGCGACGCGATCGCGGCAACGACGCACGTAGTCCTCGTCGACGTCGACTCCGACGACGCGGATCCGCTTGCGGCGGAGCGTCGCCGCATGCGCGAGGAGCGCGCCGCCCGTGCCGATGCCGACGTCGAGGAGTCGCGCGTCGCCTGGCAGGCGAGCGAGCACCTCGCCGTACCACGCCGTGGTCAAAGGGAGGATCGCGGTGTCGTAGATCCAGCTCCGGATCGGTCCGAGCGCCATCCCGCGGTTGTACCGCGAATCAGCCCTCGGCGCGCAGGCGCGCTTCGACGGTCACGGACCGCGCGATGCCGGGCACGGGATAGCCGAGGCAGAACGCTTCGACCTCCTCGCGCAGGCGCTCGAGCTTCGTCGCATTCCCCGCGGAGGCGAGCGCTTCCGTGATCGCACGCGCAAGCCGCTCCATCTCGGGCTCCCGCATGCCGCGCGTCGTGACCGCCGGCGTCCCGAGGCGGATGCCGCTCGGCCGAAGCGGCGGCCGCGGGTCGTCCGGTACGATCTGCTTGTTGACCGTGATCGAGACTGCGTCGAGCGTCTCCTCCGCGACCTTGCCGTCGAGCCCGAAGCTCGCTGCGGTGTCGAGCACCATCATGTGGTTGTCCGTCCCGCCGGTGACGAGACGCGCGCCACGTGCAAGGAGCTCGCGCGCGAGTGCGGTCGCGTTCGCGAGCACCTGCCGTGCGTAGACGGTGAACTCCGGCTCGGCCGCCTTGCGCAGCGTGATCGCGATCGCCGCGATCGTGTTCATGTGCGGGCCGCCCTGTAGGCCGGGGAAGACGGAGCGGTCGATCGTGTCCGCGAGCTCCTTCTTGCAGAGCACGAGCCCGGCACGCGGTCCGCGCAGGCTCTTGTGCGTCGTCGTCGTGACGACATCGAAGCCCGCGTCGAACGGGTTCCGCATCGTGCCCGCGGCGACGAGACCGCCGACGTGCGAGATGTCCGCCATCGCGAGCGCGCCGACCTCGTCGGCGACGCGGCGGAACTCCGCGTAATCGTAGTCGCGCGGGTACGACGTGTAGCCGCAGAGCACCAGACGCGGCTGGGTTTCGCGAGCGACGCGTCGCAGCTCCCCGAAGTCGATCGAGCCGTCCGCCGGGTCCGTCTTGTAGCGCACGAAGCGGAAGATCTTCCCCATGTGCGAGACCGGCGCGCCGTGCGTCAGATGCCCGCCGTGCGAGAGATCCATCGCGAGCACCGTGTCGCCCGGCTCGAGCAGCCCGAGGTAGGCCGCCTGGTTCATCGGCGAGCCCGAGAGCGCCTGGACGTTCGCGTGCTCGCAGCGGAACAGCGCGCAGGCGCGGGAGCGCGCGAGGTGCTCGATCGCGTCGGTGTACATCTGGCCGCCGTAGTAGCGACGGCCGGGGTAGCCCTCGGAGTACTTGTTCGTCAGCACCGAGCCGAGCGCCGCGAGGACCTCGGGGTAGGTGTAGTTCTCGGAGGGGATCAGCTCGACGCCGCGCTCCTGGCGGCGCTCCTCCCCGCGGAGCGCGCTCTCGACCTCGGGGTCGTATTCGGCGAGGGCGGCACGGCAGTCGTTTTCGACGGCGTTCATGCGCGCATCGTGCGCTCGGCGCACGCGTTACTCAAATTAAAAGATTTGCGGATGTTGTTCGATTTGATTTAACGACACCATGAAGCCTGCCCAGCTCGACCTGAACAAGCTGCATGTCTTCTTCACCGTGGTGGAGGAGGGCGGCGTCGCCGGCGCGGCGCGCGTCCTCGGCCGGACGCCCTCGGCGGTGAGCCAATCGGTCTCGGGCCTCGAGTCGATGCTCGGCCACCGTCTCTTCGATCGAACGGGGAGGAAGCTCGTGCTGACGCGCAGCGGACAGCTCCTGCACGAGCGTTTCGAGACGTACCAGCAGGGGCTCGCGCGTACGCTCGACGAGGTCGCGAACGAGAAGGGGGAGATTCGCGGGACGGTGCGGATCGGCCTGTTTCTCGGCTTTCCCCGGCAGCGCTTTGCGGACTTCGTCACGGCGTTCGCACGGCGACATCCGGCTGCGGGCATTCGCGTCCACTATGGCTCCGCGGAGGACCTCGCGGCGCGCCTCGTCAAGAACCGACTGGACTTCGCCTTCGCGTTCCGACCGGCGACGCCGCTCGCGGGGATCGTCGCGACGCGCCTCTTCGCGCGCGAGCTCGTGCTCGTCAGCGGGCGGTGCTTCTTTGCGAAAGGCTTCGACCGGGAGGAGCTCGAGCGCGTCCCGCTGATCGACTACTACCAGGGGGATCCGCTCGTGGAGCGGTGGAGCGCGCACCACTTCGGAGCCGGAGCGCCGTCGCTCGAGGTCCGCGTCTGGGCAGCGACGACCGATCTCGTTCTCGACCTCGTTCTCGGTGAAGCGGGCGCCGCCGTGCTGCCGCGCGACCTCGTCGCGGAGCACGAGCGACGGGGCCGGCTGCGCGTCCTCCGGCCCAAGCGGCAGGCGCTGATCGACCACCTCTGGCTGCTCGAGCCCAAGGGAGCGTACCGGGACGTGACCCTCGAGGCGTTCCGGGCCGCCGTCGTCGCCGATCTGGGACGGGGTCCGGTTCGTTAGGCTGCATCTGCACCCAGGCTCGATCCGTTAGCCCAATCCGTGAGCCTGGGTGCAGATGTGCCGTAACGAACCGGACCCCCTTCGTGGTCCCCGTGGTACGGGATCTCATGGTCTCGCGACGCGGCTTCCTCCGGCTGGCCGGCCTTCTTGGCGCCGCCTCGGCCGGTGGTGCGCTCGGGGAGCCGCTCTGTGCGAACGCGGCTGCCGGCAGTCTCGAGTACGACGACGGGAACCGCGAGGTTCCGATCGGCGCGATCGGCGCGCCCGAGCGCGTGGTCGTGATCGGCTCGGGCTTCGCCGGTCTCGCCGCCGCGAACGCGCTCGTGCACGCAGGGGTCGACGTGGTCGTCCTCGAGGCGCGCGAGCGAGCCGGCGGGCGTGCGTGGACCGCGGACGTCGGCGGCGTTCCGGTCGACCTCGGCTGCTCGTGGATCCACGCCCCGATCGGGAACCCGATGCAGCGCTGGGCCGATCAGGTCGGCGTCGGCGTCATCCCGTTCGGCCAGGGGGACGAGATCGTTCCCAACCTCTCCCTTTGGGACGACGTCGGCGGCGGCTGGGCCGGCGAGGACGTGCTCCTCGACGCGCTCGTGCACACCGTTCTCTTCGAGGGAGCGCTGCCGGATCTCCGCGCGGCGTTTCCGCCCGGCAGCGCGCTCGAGCCCGCAATCGAGCGCTACCTCGACGACGCCGCCCTCGCGGGAGACGCGCGCCGGCGCGCCGGCTTCGCGATCCGCTTTCTCGCGGAGCAGTTCTGCGCCGCTTCGACGAGCGACCTCTCGCTCGAGGCGTACCTGAACGGCGGCGCCGCGTACGAGGGCGAGGACGTGTTCCCGGTCGGCGGCTATGCGCGGCTCGTCGCGCCGATGGCCGCGGGGCTCGACCTCCGCTTCGGCGAGAGCGTGCGCGAGGTCGCGTACGACGCGAACGTCGTGTCCGTCGTCACGGACTCCGGCAAGGTGCTCCGCGGCTCGCACGCTCTCGTCACGATCCCGCTCGGTTGTCTGAAGGAGGGGACGATCGCGTTCTCGCCGGATCTCCCGGCGGAGAAGCGCGAAGCGATCCGTCTCGGTGGCTTCGGAAACTTCGAGAAGGTCGCGTTCCGCTTTCCGGAGGCGTTCTGGCTCGCGGAGCGCGATCACTTCCTCTACGCGTCGCGGGAGCGGCTCGAGTACCCCGTCTGGCTCGATTTCACGCGCGTCGTCGACGAGCCGACGCTCGTCATGTTGAGCGGCGGGTCGTTCGCGCGTCGGATCGCGACGACGCCGACGGCCGACGTCGAAGCGCGTCTTCTCGAGATCCTGCGCGACCTCTTCGGCGCGACGATCCCGAATCCGACGGCGCTCACGCGTACGGACTGGGCGAACGATCGGTTCACGCTCGGCGCCTACTCGTACGTGCACCGCGACGCGGTGCACCCGCGGGATCTCGACGCGCGCGCGACACCGGTCGCAGGCCGCGTGCTCTTCGCCGGCGAGGCGACGTCGGCGGATCGCTACGGCTACGCCGACGGCGCGATGTCGACGGGAATTCGCGAGGCGAAGCGTCTCCTCGGCACCGAGTCCGTGCAGCTCGGACCGATCGCGCGCGTCCCGCGGCGTCCGCTGTTCCTTCCCGGCTCGCGCGTGCGCCGCGGGAGCGGTCCCGCGTCCCTGCACACGACGCCGCGCCTTCGCGTCCGTTCCGCTCGGGAGTGACCCAAGACTCGAACTCTCCGCGCGCGCAGCGCGCGGCCGAAAGCGAGCGCAGGAGTGGGGCACAGCTCAGGCTTTGCCGCGTGGGGCGAGGGGCGCGTGCCCCTCGTTGAACTAAACGGCCAGGTTCGGCAGGCGGTAGCCGCGCGCGCGGAGCGTCTCGTTCCAGTCGAGGATCTTGTTCCCGATCAGGACCCACGCGATCGAGCCGACGATCAGGATCCCCGTGTAGACCCAAAGGTTGAACTTCTCGAACACGCCCTCGTAGCAGTGGAACAGATCGCAGGTGCCGCCGTAGCGGTAGAGGAACGCGTTGTGCGTCAGCATCTGCCCGAGATAGAGCCCGAACGAGTGTTGACCGAGCCACGATAGGCCCCGCTCGAGCCAGCCGATCCATTCGAGGCGTGACATCACCCAGAGGAGCACGACCGTCAGCGGCAGCTCGAGGAAACGGTCGGCGACGCGCCAGAAGCTCCCGAGCCAGATCCGCTCCTGGATGACGTATCCCAGCGCCAGGCACGCGCACGAGACGATCAGCCCGCGCACGCCGATCCGCGAGACGCGCCCGACGAGCAGCATCCCGAACGCGACGTGCACGAAGAAGCGGGGCGGGAACACGAGCCAGCCGGGGATGCCGAGCCACTGGCGGAGCGGATGGACGAAGATCAGCGTCCACAGCGTCACGACGAAGCAGATCGCGAAGAAGACGTGCGGGCCGAAGCGCCGCGCGAGCCAGTGGAACAGCGGGAACACGACGACGAACTGCACGATCAGTGTGACGAACCAGCTCGTGCCGATCTGGTTCAGGTATCCGATGAAGTGCCAGAACGGCAGCCCGAGCGTGATGCGCACCATCGGCTCCGGCGGCTGCAGGATCGCGACCATCACCCACCACACCGCGGCGGTCGCCCACGCGGGGACGAGGATCCGCTTCAAACCGCGCCGGTACCACAGGCGCATTCGTCCAGCCGGCGGTTGACGGCGAAACCAGCTCTCCGAGTTGAGGCCGAAGAGAACCAGGAACACCGGCACGGCGTGGTAGAAGAGGAACGTCATCCACCGCGAGTCGGCGAGCACCCACGAGTGGATCAGCGTCACGCCGAGGATCGCCCAGCCCTTGACCATGTCGATCGAGGCGAGACGCTCGCGGTGATCGGACGAAAGGGGCGCCGCCCCTCTCGGGTTCTCGGTGGTCATCGAAACGGGGCTCAGCGCATGCGCGCGATCACCTGATCGGCGAACTCCTCGAGGGACCTTTTCTTGACGTCGAGGGGCTGCACGTAGCCGCCGTGCCGGACCCACGGCGCCGTCATCACCGCGGTCGCACCGAGGTCCTCGAGCTCGCGATACCCGTCGACGCCGGAGCGATCGCGGCATGTGACGACGTACTCGAACGGCTCCTTCTCGCGGCCGTACTCGCGGCGGAGCTTCTGCAGCGCACCGATCGAGCGCTTCAGATCTTCGTAGTTGCTCGGCGGCGAGAGCCAGCCGTCGCACTTTCGCGCCGTGCGACGGAGCACGCGCTCTGCCGATCCGCCGCTGTAGATCGGGACGGGGCGAGTCGGCGCCGGGCTCATCTGCAGACGGCCGAAGTCGTAGTGCTCGCCGTGGTGCTCGACCATCTCGTTCCGCCAGAGCTTCCGGAGAACGTCGATCATCTCGCTCGTGCGCGAGCCGCGTGTCGCGAAGTCCTCGCCGGTCAGGTCGAACTCGTCCTTCATCCAGCCGGAGCCGATGCCGAGGATCACGCGGTCGTTCGAGAGGACCGCTGCGGTGCCCGCGGCCTTCGCGACGACGAAGGGGTTGCGTGCCGGGAGCACGTAGACGTTCGTCACGAACCGGATCCGCTCGGTGACCGAAGCGAGCGCGCCGATCGTGACGAAGCAATCGGGCCACGAGGTGCTCGAGTCCCAGAACGGCTTCCCGTCCGGCGTGTAGGGGTAGGGCGTCGAGAGCTCCTCGGGGAACACGAGGTGGTCGGAGAGCGACAGCATGTCCCATCCCGTCGCGTCCGCGTGGCGCGCGAGCGGGGCGAGCTCGGAGGGACCGCTGAAGGCGAGCGAGCAGAGGAACTTCATCGAGCGTCTCCCCGACCGAAGTCGACAGGGCGGCCGCGCCGGTATTCGCGAAGGAGAAGGCGCGCGACGGTCGCGCGGTGGACCTCGTCGGGCCCGTCGTAGATGCGCGCGAGGCGCGCATGGCGATACATGCGCTCGAGGGGCGTGTCCGCGGTGACGCCCATCGCGCCGTGTACCTGGATGGCGCGGTCGATCGCGTCGTGCAGCATCGCGGCGCCGACCACCTTGATGATCCCGATCTCGACGCGCGCCGGATCTCCCTGGTCGATCTTGTGCGCGGCGTCGAGCGTCAGGAGGCGGCACGACTGGATCTCCGCAGCGGTGTCGAACACCATGTTCTGGATGAGCTGCTTCTCGGAGAGCGGCGTTCCGAAGGCTTGCCGCGTGTTCGCGCGCTCGCACATCAGGTCGAAGGCGCGCTGCGCCTGGCCGAGCCAGCGCATGCAGTGGAAGATCCTTCCCGGGCCGAGGCGCTGCTGGGCGATCAGGAAACCGTGGCCGCGCTCGCCGAGGAGATTCGCGCGCGGCACGCGCACCTCGTCGTAGAGGACCTCGCAATGCCCGCCGAGGATTCCGAGCACGGGCGTCTCGCGGACGATCGTGTAGCCCGGCGTATCGGTCGGCACGACGATCATGCTGAACGCGGAATGATCGGGCGCTTCCGGCTCGGTGCGTGCCATCACCGTCGTGTAGGCGGCGACGTTCGCTCCCGTCGTGAACCATTTGCGGCCGCGGATCACCCAGTGATCGCCGTCGAGCGTCGCCGTGGTGCGGAGCTGCGTCGGATCGGAGCTCGCGACTTCCGGCTCCGTCATCGCGAAGCTCGGAAAGATCTCGCCGGCGACGAGCGGGCGCAGGTAGCGCTCGCGCCACTCGGGAGAGGCGTGCAGGTTCAGCATGATCGAGTCCTGCAGGCTGTGCGTGCCGAGCGCGATCATCGCGTGCTCGGAGCGCCCGACGACCTCGTTCACGTACACGTAGTCGAGGAAGGGAAGGCCGCCGCCACCGATCTCCTTCGGATGGCCGAGGGCCCAGAGCCCGTCCTTCTTCGCCTCACCCATCAATCCCGCGAGGGCGTCGCGTCCGGCGTCGCCGCCGGCGTGCAGGACGTCCTCGAGCGGGTACACGCGCTCCTCGATGAATTGGCGCACGCGTTGCCGGATCGGTCGAACGTGCTCGGGAACCTCGAAGCTCATCGCTTGCTCCTTTCCCGGTCGCTTAGCCCGCACGATCGCATGATGCGAGTGACGGGAGCCGAGGTGCCGAGCGCCGGCTCGCGAGCTAATCCAACGCGAGAGACGCGTTGCGTCGGCGCACATGTACGCCGTCAAGGAGATCTACTACACGCTGCAAGGCGAGGGTGCGCGCTGCGGCCGTCCCGCCGTGTTGTGCCGCTTCGCGGGCTGCAATCTCTGGACGGGGCGCGAGGAGGATCGCGCGGAAGCCGCCTGCCGGTTCTGCGACACCGATTTCGTCGGCACGGACGGACCCGGAGGCGGCCGCTTCGCTTCCGCGGACGACCTCGCCGCGGCGATCGCGCGCGTGTGGGAATCCGGCTCCGGCGAAGCGCCCGCGGGCGAAGGCGAGAGTGCTGCGTACGTCGTCTTCACGGGCGGCGAGCCGCTCCTGCAGCTCGACGAGGCGGTCGTCGAAGCGTGTCATCGGCGCGGCTTCGAAGTCGCGGTCGAGACGAACGGGACTCTCCCGGCACCGGCCGGCATCGACTGGATCACGGTCAGCCCGAAGCCCGACGCGCAGCTCGTGTTGACCTCCGGCGACGAGCTGAAGCTCGTCTACCCGCACGAGGTCACGCCCGAGAGCGTCGCCGCGCTCGACTTCTCGCTCTTCTATCTACAGCCGATGGACGGCCCCGATCGCACCCGCAACACCGTTCTCGCGATGGAGTACTGCCGGCGGCACCCGCGGTGGCGCCTGAGCCTGCAGACGCACAAGCTCCTCGGGATTCCCTGAGCGCAGGTGTCGCGTCTCGGAGCGGGGCCCAAGACGCGAACCCTCCGCGCGCGAAGCGCGCGGCCGAGCGGCCGAGCGGGCGAGCGGGGGAGTGGGGGAGTGGAGAAGGCGTGGCTTTGCCGCGCCTTCGGCGAGGGGGCGGTGCCCCCTCGCTTGAATCAGTTCGTCCAGGCGCAGGAGACCGAGTCGTCGATGTGGCGCGAGCCGGCCTGTGCCGTCGACCGCAGCGTGCGTCTCGCGTCGCTCGTGCACGGCATGCTGGCGACGAACACGTCCGTCATCCTGTTGTCGTCCGCGGTGACGAGTTTCGCGGCCGAGCTCTTGTACGAGATCGTCGAGCCATCGCCGGAGATCGCCGGCGAAGCGCTGCACGAGTCGCCCGACATGCCGTGGCGGTTCTCGCTCACGCGCGTGATCTTCTTGCTCGAGCGGTCGGCGACGAAGACCTGGATCCCGTGGTACGGGTTGTCGCGGACGAGCTGCAGCGAGTTGCTCTCGAACGTCACGAAGCGGCCGTCGGCCGAGATCGACGGATTGTCGCTCGTGCCCGGGCTCGACCAGCATCGGAACCAGTCGCCCTTCCGGCCGCACCGCGAGTAGCGCAGCCGCGTGTCGACGCGCTCCCGCGTGCCGAGGTCGCGATGAGCGAGCCAGATCTGGCCGCTTGCGACGCCGCGGAAGGCGACGAGCGCGCCGTCGCCCGTGATCGAGGGATTGTCCGCGTACTCGCCCGGGCCGCTGAGAAGAGTCGTCACGCGCGCCTCGCGGTCCGTCACGTAGATCCCGGTCTCGCCCGGTGTCGCGCCGTTGAGCGCCGCTTCGTACGCGACGAAGCGGCCGTTCGCCGAGATCGCCGGGTCGCCGGGTCGCCGGCGCCGCGATGCGGCTCGCCACCCTCGAGGCTCTCGCTCACGCGGCTCACCTGGCCCGTCGCGAGATCGGCGACGAAGACGTCCATCACGCCGTTGTCGTCGCCCGCGACGAGGTTCGTCGCGACGCTCGCGAACGCGACGAATCGTCCGTCGGCCGACACCTCAGGCGCGAAGCTCGTCCCGTTCGCGTCGCCGCCGCCCGGATTCACGCTCACGCGCTTCGTCGCGTTCGTGAGCCGGTCGTGCACGAAGACGTCGGCCGAGTCGTTGTGGTCGCCCTCGACGAGGTTCCACGCGGCGCTCTCGAACGCGACGACCCTCCCGTTCGCCGAGATCGACGGTGCGAAGCTGTCGCCCTTCGCCTCCGCGCCGGTCGAGCTCACGCTGGCGCGTGCGACCGTGCCGGCGCGCCGATCGCGCACGAAGATGTCGGTGTTCGTGCGCGTGTCGCCGGGGACCATCGTCGCGGCGTCGCTCTCGAACGCGACGAACCGCCCGTCGGCCGAAAGCGCCGACCGGAGGGAGGCGCCTTGCACCTCGCGGCCGCTCGCATCGACGCTGGCGCGCTCGCTCTCGATCGCGAGAGCCGGAGCTCCCGTGGCGGCCAGGAGGCACACCACTGCCGTGAATGTCTGTATTTTGGGTTGCAACGTAGACCTCCTTTTCGCGTCCGCCCAAGACGCGAGAGTGGTTTGACGCAGGCCTCTATCACGGCGGAGCCAGTTCGGGCGAGGCGGTACGTGGGGGATTCCGACCCCTCGCTGGCGAAGGCTGTGGCGTTCCATGACACGCGGCAGGCCCGTCGAGACCGCGGCCGGGGGGAAAATCGCCCTTCCGCCATGGCGTGGAAGTTGCGGTTGCGCGCCGCTTCATGGGCTTCGAGCTTCGCGCGAGCGGCAACGTTCCGGCTCCACCGGGCCGGGTCTGGGCTCAGCTCCTCGACCGGGACCGGATCCCGGGCTGGCTGGAGGGGATCGCCACCGTCGGCGGGGAAGGGGAGCGGGTGCTGGTCCGTCGCGAGCAGGACCCGGCCTCGATCCAGGGCCGAGTGTCCGACTTCGACCCCAGGCGCCGGCTGGCGCTCCGCTTCGCCGAGCCGACCTCGCTCCTGCGCGAGGTCCGGATCGAGATCGCACTCGCGGATGCGGACGGCGGCACCGACTACGACGTCCGGGTCCATGCCGAGCCCCGCGGCGTCGGCTCGCTTCTCTCGCCGCTTCTCCGGTTCCGCTCCGAAGTCGCCCTCGTCCGTGCGGTCGGAGGTTTTCGCGCCGCACTCGACGACGGTCGCGAGAGAGAGCGACGCTCGCGAAGTTGGCTTCAACGCGGCGCGGCGCCGCTCGCGACTCCCGAGGAGACGCGCCTCGCCGCTTCCGGCTAGCTAGCCTGCATTTCTCACCAGATCCCTACTGCGGCGGCCGATAGCACCGAATCTTCGCGAGCTTCTCCCTCCGGGCTCCTCGACGTACTGTTCAAGTACGCCTGCGTCGCCCTCCGGTCCGAGGCTCGCGAATCTTCGGCACTCTCGACCGCCTCGCGACGTGATCTGGTGAGAAATGCAGGCTAGCGGAACGCCGGGATCACTTCGCGGGCGAAGAGCTCGAGCGCTTCGAGGCGGGGACGGCGCCCGAAGCTCATGATCAGCGTCGTCGCGCCCATCTCCACCGTTCGGCGGACGCGCTCGATGCACTCGCCTGGCGTTCCCGCGATGATCAGGTCCTCGCCGCCCGCCAGGAAGGGAAGCTCCGCACGCACGCGCTCGCTCGCCGCGCGCGCTTCCGATTCGCTCGAGCCGATCGCGCCGAGCGTCTGCTGCGAGATCTCGATGGCGTCGAAGTCGCGCTTCAGGCTGTCGCAGTGCTGTCGGAGCTTCTCGAGCTTCCGCGGCAGGTCGCGATGCGCGAGGCCGAGGTTGTTCCAGACGTCGGCGTGCTCCGCGACGAGCTTCAGGAGGACGCGCTCGCCCGAGCCGCCGATCAGGATCGGCGGGTACGGCTGCTGGACGGGACGCGGGCGGCAGTACGCGTCCTCGACGTGGAACTGCTCGCCGAAGTAGCTGACCGGCTCCTCGGTCCAGAGTCGCCGGATGATCGCCGCCGTCTCGTCGAGCTGCCGGAGCCGCGTGCCGATCGGCGGGAAGGTGAAGCCGTACGCCTTGAACTCCGCGTCGTACCAGCCCGCGCCGAGGCCGAGAACGAAGCGCCCGCTCGAAACGTGATCGAGCGTCGCCGCCATCTTTGCGACGAGCGACGGCTGCCGATAGCCGACGCAGAGGACGAGGTGTCCGAGGCGGATGCTCCGCGTCACGCCTGCGATCGCGGCGATCTCCGTCCAGCCCTCGAAGATCGGCACGGTCGGATCCGGGACGCCGAAGAAGTGATCGACCGCCCAGAGCGAGTCGAAGCCGAGGCGGTCGGCCGCTTCGGCGAATTCGAGCACCTCGTTCCACGAGGCGCCGATCTGGGGAACGGCGATGCCGAACTTGACGGCTCGGCGGGGCCGCGAGGTGCTCGTGGACATCTTCAGTGGTGATGATGCCCCGAATGATCGTGGTCGTGATCGTGATCATGATCATGGTCGTGCCCCTCTCTGTCCTCGGGGGGATCGAGAGGCACGTCGAGAAGCGGCTTCGCGCGAAGCTTCTCCGCGACGCTCGGGACCGCTTTCTGCAGGGTGTCGAGCCGCGACGCGAGGCCGCCGACCTTGCGCGCGAGGACGTCCTCGTATGCTTGCAGCTTCTCCTCGAGCGCCGGTTCGCAGCCTTCCTTGATGCTGCCGTCGGTCTCGAGCTGCGCGTTGATCTCGTCGGCGAGCTTGTCGAGCTTTCCGCCCGCCTCTTCGGTCAGCCGCGTTCCGATGTGCTCGGCCCAGAGCGCCTGGAACGCACGTGTGGCGGGAACCTGTCGCCGCAGGCCGGAGCTCAGCTGGTACACGCGTGCCGCAAGGGCGGCGAAGGAGCCGAGCCCGCGTCGCGAGTGGAACGCGTTCAGGCGCACCAGCCGATCGCGAAGCTTCTCGGCGGTGCCGCCGTCCGCGAGCACCGTCAAGCATTGCTCGAACTCTTGCGTGGTCAGCTGGGCCATCTGGCTCTGGTTCCTTTCGTGTTTCGAGAGGCGGTCAGACCGCCGCGTGTCGCGAGGCGGGCTTCCGCGGCCGGTCCGTGCGTCGCTCGGTTCCGACCCACGCGAAGCCGTCGAAGCTCGCTCCCTCGTGCACGACGAGCGACGTCGCTTCGATGTCGCCGGCGACGTGCGAGCTCGGGTAGAGCTCGACGCTGCCGCTCCGGAGGACGTTGCCCTGGAGGTTCCCGTACACGAGCAGCACCCGTGCGCTCACCGTCGCCTCGAGCCGCGCAGTCTCGCCGATGACCAGGAGCGCGTCGGCCCGGATCTCGCCGCGAAGCTGCCCGTCGATGCGGGCATCGTCTGGAAAGTGGATGCGTCCGGAGATCGAGACGTCGCTCTCGATCTCGTGGCGATACCGCGGGGCCGCGCCCGATCCCGACCCTACCGGGGACGAACCCTGCATTCGGTGCTCCTAGCTCGCCTGGCTCACTTCCTTGATGCGGGCGGCGCGTCCCGAGCGCTCGCGGAGGTAGTAGAGCTTGGCGCGCCGCACGCGACCACGGGTCATCACCTCGATCTTGTCGAGGCGCGGCGAGTGCAGCGGGAAGGTACGCTCGACGCCGATCCCGTACGACACCTTGCGCACCGTGAAGGTCTCGCGCACGCCGCCGTGCTTGCGACGAAGGCAAACGCCCTCGAAGACCTGGATGCGCTCCTTCTCGCCCTCGACGACCTTCACGTGCACGCGCACCGTGTCGCCCGGCTTGAAGGTGGGGAGATCGGAGCGAAGCTGCTCCGCCTCGATCGCCTGGATGATGTCGCCCGCGCCCATGGAATGATCTCCTCTACCGACTTCTCGCAGCTTCTCGCGGTTCCTGGCCGTGGGCCAGCCTCAGCTTCGGTCTCGGCTGCGGAGCCGGTCCAGGAGGATGGCCGCCGCCGAGCGTACCGAGAGGTGGTTGTATTGGTCCAGGCCTTGTAACGGTTCGAGGAGCTGATCGCACCGGTCGAGGATCTCCTCGGCCAGGCCGTGCCCGGTTCCGAGGAGCAGGAGGATCGCCTCGTCCCCGGAGTCCAAGGCCTCGCGAAGGTCGCGGAACGAGACCGTGGGCCGGCCGCGCGGCCGCGCGGAAGTGGCGACCAGGCGGGGCATCCGCCCGGCCTCCTGCTCGACCTGGGCGATCACGTGGTCGAGGTCCGGCTCGACCCGGACCAGGCCCATCGCCTCGCGGCGGGAAGGGTTGTGGCGGGCGCCGTAGCCCTCCTGCCAGTGCCAGACCACCCGCTCGCAGAGCGCCCGCAGTCCCGGGATCGGGTGGGTGACGAAGTACCGCGTGACGCCGAACGTCCGGGCCGACCGCGCGATGTCGTGGATGTCCATGTTCGTCACCGAGGAGGTGACGATCTGGCCGTCGCGGTTCCGAACCGGGTGGTGCAGGAGCGCCAGGTAGAGGGGCGCGCTCACCGGTCCTTCTTCTCCGGGGACCCCGGCGCCGACGGGAGCAGATCCGGGCGGACCCTGGCGGTCCGCTCGAGGGCCGCCTCGCGTCGCCAGCGCTCGACCGCAGCGTGGTTGCCGGAGAGGAGGATCTCGGGGACCCCGAGCCCGCGGAAGACCTCTGGCCGGGTGTACTGCGGGTACTCGAGGAACTCCTCGGAGAACGACTCGTGGACGAGCGACTCGGGGTTTCCGAGGACGCCCGGCACGAGGCGCGCGACGGCGTCGATCAGGACCGCGGCGGCCGCTTCGCCGCCGGAGAGGACGTAGTCGCCGATGCAGAGCTCTTCGTCGATGAACGCCCCGACGCGCTCGTCGACGCCCTCGTACCGTCCGCACAGGAGGACGAGATGGCCGATCGCAGCGAGCTCGCGCGCCTTCGCCTGTGTGAGGCGCGCTCCCCGCGCGGAGAGGAGGACGCGGCGCGTGCCCGGTGCGGCGATCGCCTCGAGCGCGTCCACCACCGGCTCGACCTTCATCACCATGCCGTGGCCGCCGCCGTACGGCGTGTCGTCGACCGTCCGGTGCTTGTCCTTCGCGAAGTCGCGGATCTGGTGGAGCTGGACGGTCACGAGCCCCTTCTCGATCGCCTTGCCGAGAAGGCTGCTCGCGAGGACTCCACCGAAGTAGTCCGGAAAGAGGGTGAGGACGTCGAACCGCATGCTCAATCTTCGAGGAGCCCGCGCGGGGGATCGATGCGCGCGACCTTCGCCTTCAGATCGATCTCCTTCACGATCTCGCCCGCGACGGGGATCAGGATCTCGCGCGGCTTCCCCCGCTCGTGGTCGCTCGGAGCGTGCACGACCCAGACGCCGTTTCCCGCGTTCGACATCACCTCGACGACGCGTCCCAGGACGGCGTCGTCGACGGTCCGGACCTCGAGTCCGATCACCTCGTAATCGTAGAGCTCGCCTTCGCCGGCTTCGGGGATGGACGACTTCGCGACGCTCACCGTGCTCCCGATCCAGGCTTCGAGCGCGTCGAGCGTCGCGATGCCGTCGAGACCGACGAGGAACATGCCACGGTGCGGCCGGCTCGCGGTCACTTCGAACCGCGTCGGCGGCTCGTCCGGGTCGCTTCCGCGCGGCTGAAGCCAGACCTCGCGGCAATCGGAGAGTGCCGGCGAGAGCGGGTTGTGCGGCTTCACGCGCGCCAGGCCACGGACCCCGTGCCCGGCGACCAGAGCTCCGACGGGAAGAAGGTCGTCCGGCGGAGACGCCTCTCGAGGACCTCTGGCCTTCGCGGCGGCGATGTCCTCTTACTGGTCCTCGACGATCTCGAGGACCACCTTTCGGTTCATCCGGGAGGCCGCCGCATTGACGAGTGTACGAATCGACTTCGCGGTGCGGCCCTGCTTGCCGATGATCCGGCCCAGGTCCTCCATGGCGACGCGAAGCTCGATCACCGACGCCGTATCGCCCTGGGTCTCCTTGACCTCGACCTTGTCCGGGTGATTGACGAGGTGCTTCGCGAGAAGCTCGACGAGTTCCTTCATTTTATTCAGCCCTCGGCCGATGCCGGGGCGGGTCCAGCCGATGTTGCGAGGCCCTTCCACCCGGCTTTTTTCATGAGTCTAGCTACGGTTGCCGACGGGGTGGCTCCCCGCCGAATCCAGCCTTCCAGCTTCTCCATGTGGATCTTCAGCTCGATGGGCTCGCGGGTGGGATCGTAGTGCCCGAGCTGCTCGATGAAGCGGCCGTCGCGTGGCGAACGCCGCTCCGCCGCGACGATGCGATAGAACGGATTCTTCTTGCTGCCGTGTCGAGAAAGTCGAATTCGAGCCGCCATCTATCTCTCCGTGCTCTCCGTGCTCTCCGTGCTCTCCGTGCTCTTCATGATCTCCGAGCTGCTGCTTCTGGTCGTGCGCGCGGCGGCAGGCGCCTCGCGTGCCGGGCTTGGCTGGACCGGCATTTGTTAGCGCCCGCCCTGTAGCTGGGCAAGGAGGCCCCGGCCGGCGCCGCTGCTCAGCTTTTTCATCATCTTGCGAGCTTGGTCGTACTGCTTCAGGAAGCGGTTGACGTCGGAGACGCTCGTGCCACTGCCTGTGGCAATGCGTTTGCGACGGCTGGAGTTCAGGATCAGGTGGTTCTGGCGCTCCTGGCGGGTCATCGAGTCGATGATCGCCTCGATCTTCTTGAGCTCGTCGTCGGCTTCCGCGAGCTCGCCGCCCTTGGCGAATTTCTTCATGCCGGGAATCATCCCGATCAGGTCGCCGATCGAGCCCATCTTCTTCACGGTGCGGAGCTGGTCGCGGAAGTCCTCGAGCGTGAACGAGTCCTTCTTGAGCTTCTGCTGGAGCTCGCGGGCCTTCTTCTCGTCGTAGGCGGCCTCCGCCTTCTCGATCAGCGAGAGGACGTCGCCCATGCCGAGGATGCGCGAGGCGACGCGGTCGGGATGGAAGACCTCGAGTGTGTCGAGCTTCTCGCCCATGCCGACGAACACGATCGGCCGCTCGGTGACCGCGTGGATCGAGAGGGCGGCGCCGCCGCGGGCATCGCCTTCCATCTTCGAGAGGATGACGCCGTCGATCCCGACTCCTTCCTTGAAGCCGGTCGCGACCGAGACGGCGTCCTGGCCGGTCATCGCGTCGGCGACGAGGAGGGTCTGGCGAGGCTTCACCGCGTCGCGAACGGCCCGGAGCTCGCTCATCAGAGCTTCGTCGATGGCGAGACGGCCGGCGGTGTCGAAGATGACCGTGTCGAAGCCCTCGCGGCGCGCGTGCTCGAGAGCCTCCGCGGCGAGCTTCGCGGGGGCACCGCTCTGCTCCGGCGTGTCGAAGACCCCCGCGGGCGAGCCGACCTGTGCCGCCAGCGTCTTCAGCTGCTGGATCGCGGCCGGACGCGAAAGATCGAGCGGCACGAGGTACGGCCGCCGCTGCTTCGCGCGAATCAAGTGCGTCGCGAGCTTCGCAGCGGTCGTCGTCTTGCCGGATCCCTGCAGACCGACGAGCAGGATCGTCGCGGGCCGGTCTCCGCCGGAAGGCAGATCGAGCTTTCCCGCAGCGCCGCCCATCAGGGCGACGAGCTCCTCGTGCACGATCTTGATCAGGTGCTGCTCGGGCGTGAGGCTTCGCAGCACTTCCTGCCCGACTGCGCGCGCCTGGACCTTCGCGAGGAAGCTCTTGACGACCTGGAAGTGAACGTCGGCTTCGAGAAGCGCCAAGCGCACGTCGCGCAACGCTTCTTCGACGTTCGCCTCGGTCAGCCTCCCGGTCCCGCGGATCTTGCGGAAGACGTTCTCGAGCTTGTCGGAGAGGGAATCGAACATCAAGTCGAAACGAATCGCAGGACGCACCCTTCCCGCGATCCGCCTCCGGTGAACGCGAGGCCGAGGCTACTGCCGTGTTTTCGCAATGTCAAATCTCAATTCTTGACACTTCAAACGAAGGAAGGGCGCGGACCGTCGAGCCCGCGCCCTTCCCCGTGCTGCACGTGCGTGCAGCAATCACCCGACCGAAGTCGATTACATCATGCCGCCCATCCCGCCCATTCCACCCGGAGGCATGCCAGGAGCCGGCTTGTCGTCCGGCTTCTCGGCGACCATTGCCTCCGTCGTGAGCAGCAGGCCGGCGACCGATGCCGCATTCTGCAGCGCGGTGCGCACGACCTTCGTCGGATCGATGATGCCGGCCTTGAGCAGGTCCTCGTACTCCTCGGACGCCGCGTTGTAGCCGAAGGCACCCTTGCCGGAGCGGACCCGGTCCACGACGATCGAGGGCTCCTGACCCGCGTTGGAGGAGATCCAGCGCAGGGGCGACTCGCAGGCGCGGCGCACGATCGTCACGCCGACGCGCTCCTCGTCGGGAACGGTGAGCTTCTCGAGGCCTTCGGACGTGCGCAGCAGAGCGACGCCGCCGCCCGGCACGATGCCCTCCTCGACGGCCGCGCGGGTCGCGTGGAGCGCGTCCTCGACGCGGGCCTTCTTCTCCTTCATCTCGACCTCGGTCGCCGCACCGACGCGGATGACCGCGACGCCGCCGATCAGCTTCGCGAGCCGCTCCTGGAGCTTCTCGCGGTCGTAATCGGAGGTCGTCTCCTCGACCTGCGTGCGGATCTGGCCGACCCGGCCCTGGATCTCGCCCTTCTTCCCGGCGCCGTCGATGATCGTCGTGTTGTCCTTGTCGATCACGATCCGCTTGGCCTTGCCGAGATCGTTCAGGGTCACGTTCTCGAGCTTCAGGCCGAGCTCCTCGGCGATCACGCGGCCCCCGGTGAGGATCGCGATGTCCTCGAGCATCGCCTTGCGGCGATCACCGAAGCCCGGAGCCTTCACGGCGGCGCACTGCAGCGTGCCGCGGATCTTGTTCACCACGAGGGTGGCGAGCGCCTCGCCGTCGACGTCCTCGGCGACGAGGATGAACGGACGGCCGGTCTTCGCGATCTGCTCGAGGATCGGAAGGAGGTCCTTCATGCTGCTGACCTTCTTCTCGTGGATGAGCAGGTACGCGTCCTCGAGCACGCACTCCATGCGATCGGGATCGGTCACGAAGTACGGCGAGAGGTAGCCGCGATCGAACTGCATGCCCTCGACCACGTCGAGCTCGGTCGCGAGGCCCTTCGCCTCCTCGACGGTGATGACGCCGTCCTTGCCGACCTTGTCCATCGCCTCGGCGATGATGCCGCCGATCGTCGAGTCGTTGTTCGCCGAGATCGTTCCGACCTGGGCGATTTCCTTCTGGTCCTTGGTCGGCTTCGAGAGGCTCTTCAGGTCTCCGATGACCTTCTCGACGGCCTTGTCGATGCCGCGCTTGATCGACATCGGGTCGTGACCCGCTGCGACCATCTTCGCGCCCTCGGTGAAGATGGCGCGGGCGAGGACGGTGGCGGTGGTCGTGCCGTCGCCGGCGACGTCCGAGGTCTTCGAAGCGACCTCTTTCACCATCTGCGCGCCCATGTTCTCGAACTTGTCCTCGAGCTCGACTTCCTTCGCGACGGTGACGCCGTCCTTCGTGATGTTCGGCGCGCCGAACGACTTCTCGAGGACGACGTTGCGGCCCTTGGGGCCCAGGGTCACCGTGACGGCATCCGCCAGCACGTTGACGCCGTTCAGCACCTTCTCGCGTGCGTCACTGCCAAATTTAACGATCTTCGCACTCATCTGACCACGTTCTCCTTAGCTCGACGCCTTCGTCACTCGATCACGCCGAGGATGTCGTCCTCGCGAAGGATGAGGTGCTCTTCGCCCTCGATCTTGATCTCGGTGCCGGCGTACTTTCCGAAGAGGATTCTGTCGCCGCTCTTCACGTCGAGCGGGCGCACCTTGCCATCTTCGTCGACCTTGCCCTTGCCGACGGCGATGACCTTGCCTTCTTGCGGCTTCTCCTTGGCGGTGTCGGGAATGATGATCCCGCCCTTCGACTTCTCCTCCTCTGCGACGCGCCTCACGATGACGCGGTCCTGCAACGGTCGAATCTTCATTCTAGGTCCCTTCCCTTCGAACCCCGCGGGGGTCTCAAATTGGCTAGGAGTTCCCGCGGGTTAGATGGCCCCCCGGGAATCCGAGACGGCGCCGATTTAACCATGTGGAATCCTCTGTCAAGTGACAGGGGATGGCTCAGGGTCGGTTTTTCCGCTGCTCCTGCTCGTAGTACTGGCGGTAGAGGACGTCGTACTCGGAGCTGCCCTCCGGAGGTCTCCGGCTGAGCGACGCGATCCGTCGCACGACGGCCTGATGGATGCGCGGATCCTGATCGAGGTGGCGCGTGAGAGTGCGCTTCACCGCGGTCTGGGCGGCCCGGTCGTTGTGGACCTTGCCTCCCTTCTTCTCGAGCGCCTCGAGGATCCGATGGGCGAGGTGCGAGGAGGCGGCTTCGCTGATGCGCATGGCTGCTTCAGGCGGGGAAGCCGCGCTCCTGCGCGAGCTTCGTCTTGATCATCTGAACGACGCGCTTCCGGTCGAGACCGACTCCGTCCCGTCCGGCCGCCTTCAGGTGCTGGTCGGCCATCCGCTCGGCGTCGCGCTCCAGCGTCGCCTCGGCCTTGAAATACGCCTCGAGCTCGCCCAGCACCGCCGTGATCGCCGCTTCGTGGCTCGTGCCGAGGACGATCGCGTCCGCGCGAACGAGATCATCGACGATGGCGCGGGCGATGCCCTGCAGCCGGTCTTGCGCGATCCGCATTTCCGCGCTCCGCTCGCAGCTCCCGTAGCCATGCGAGGTTCCATTTGCAAGGTGGCGCGAAATCGGGACATTCGAGACGAAAGAAGCGGCGAGGGCCGAGGATTCATGGGGCAAGGGTCGCGGAAGGGGGAGCTCGCTCCGGAGCGCATGCGGAAGCCGCCCGCGTTGCGGGAGGGAGACCGGATCGCCGTCGTCGCTCCTTCGGGCGGCGTCGACCCTTCGCTTCTCGCGGCCGGGATCGCGGTCCTCGAGGGGCGCGGGTTTCGGGTCTCGCCGCCGGCACGCCGCGAGCCGTACCGCCTCTTCTCCGGCCGCGACGCGGAGCGGCGCGAGGAGCTTCTCGCGGCGTTCGCGGATCCCGACGTCCGCGCGGTGTGGTTCGCGCGCGGCGGCTACGGGATGAACCGCCTCCTCCCCGGTCTCGAGGCGGAGTGGCTCCGCGAGCACGCGCGGATCTGCATCGGGTTCAGCGACGCGACCGCGTTCCTGCAGTGGCTCGTCCACGGCGCCGGCGTGACGGCGCTGCACGGACCGATGGTGGCGCACGACCTCCTTCGCGAGGAGACCGCCGGTGGGCTCGAGCATCTCCTCGCGCTCGCCGCGGGGGCGAGCGACTGGTCCGTGCCGATTCCGTGCGGCCTCGTTCCCGGCGCGGTCGAGGGGCCGCTCCTCGGCGGCTGCCTCACGGTGATCGCTTCGCTCGCGGGGACGCCGTGGGCGCCGCGCTTCGCCGGGACGATCGCCCTCCTCGAGGACACGCACGAGCGGCCGCAGCGGAAGATCGACCGGATGCTGATCCATCTTCGCCAGAGCGGGATGCTCGACGGCGTACGCGGCATCCTCTTCGGCGCGATGCCGGAGTGCGGCCCGCCGGACGAGATCCGCGCGACGATCCTCGACTGCCTCGGCGACCTCGAGGTCCCGATCGGCTTCGGTGCTCCGGTGGGACACGGCGAGGCGCATCTCGCGGTGCCGCTCGGAGCCGCGGTGCGGCTCGAGGTCGCGGCGGGCGAGGCCGGGGGCGATCTGCGAGGTCTCGAGCCGGCCGTCGAAGCGGCATGAAGTTCTCCGCCGTCGACGAAGTCCTCGAGGAGGGCGTCCAGCGCGGTGCGTATCCGGGCGCGGTCCTGCTCGTCAGCCGCAGGGACGAGATCGTGCACGAGCGCGCCGTCGGCTCGCGCACGCTCGAGACGAAGCCCGCACCGATGGGCGTCGACGTCGTCTTCGACCTCTCTTCGCTGACGAAGCCGCTCGCGACGACGCTCGCGGTGCTCTGTCTCGTGCGGCAGGGACGGCTCTCGTTCGACGACCGCGTGACGCGCTTCTTCCACAACTTCGGCGTCCACCAGAAGACGCACGTGACGTTCCGGATGCTCCTCGACCACTCGTCCGGGCTCGCCGCGCACCGCCCGTACTACAAGGAGGTGGCGAAGCTCGCGCGCACGCGCCTCAACTTCCTCGCGAGCCGCGAGGCGAAGGAGTGGGTGTGCGAGCAGATCCACCGCGAGAAGCTCGAAGCGCCCACGGGGACGAAGGTCATCTACAGCGACCTCGGCTTCATGGTGCTCGGACACGCGGTGGAGACGATCAGCGGCATGCCGCTCGACCGCTTCTGCCAGAAGCAGCTCTTCGGTCCGCTCGGTCTCCGCGCGCTCTCCTTCATCGATCTATCGCAAGTGCGCGTGCGCCGCGTCGAGCCGGTCGCGGAGATGATCGCGGCGACGCAGAAGTGTCCCTGGCGAAAGCGCTTTCTCTGCGGCGAGGTCGACGACGAGAACGCGTGGGCGATGGGCGGCGTCGCGGGGCACGCGGGGCTCTTCGGCTCGGCACGCGACGTCGACCGTCTCGCGCGCACGCTGGTCGGCGCTTCGCTCGGCGAGAACGAGTTCCTGCCGCAGGCGCTCGTGAACGAGATGTGGACGCTGCAGACGAGCGTTCCGGGCTCGACGCGCACGCTCGGCTGGGACACGCCCGCGCCGAAGAATTCGATGGCCGGAAGCCAGCTCTCGCCGGGAAGCGTCGGGCATCTCGGCTTCACCGGGACGTCGCTCTGGATCGACCGCGACAGGCGGCTCCAGATCACGCTGCTCACGAACCGCGTGCATCCGTCGCGCGACAACGAGCGCATCCGGGAGTTCCGTCCGCGGATCCACGACGCCGTCGTCGAGGCCGTCGCTTGAGCAGGGGCATGCGGATCGGCCGCGAGATCCACATGACCGCGATCGGCGGCGTCGGCATGAGCTCGCTCGCGGGACTTCTCGTCGCGCAGGGACATCGCGTGCGCGGCTCGGACCTCGACGTGTATCCGCCGGCCAGCGACGAGCTCGCGCGGCTCGGCGTGCCGGTGCGGAAGGGCTACGCCGCCGAGAACCTCGAACCCCGCCCCGATCTCGTCGTCATGGGGAACGCGATCTCCGCGGACAACCCCGAGGCGGTCGCGGCGCGACGGCGCGGGATTCCGACGCTGTCACTGCCCGAGGCGCTCGAGCTCCTCTTGCTGCCGGGACGGACGCCGCTCGTCGTCGCGGGAACCCACGGCAAGACGACGACGGCAAGCTTCCTCGCTTGGGTGCTCGAGACGGCCGGGCGCGCGCCGGGCTGGTTCATCGGCGGAGCGCCGCGCGACCTCGCGGCGGGATACGCGCTCGGGACGGGCGAAGAGTTCGTGCTGGAAGGCGACGAGTACGACTCCGCCTACTTCGACAAGGGGCCGAAGTTCTTGCACTACCGCCCCGCCGCGCTCGTGCTGAACGCGGTCGAGTTCGATCACGCGGACATCTACCGCGATCTCGCGCACGTGAAGCAGAGCTTCGCGCGCCTCCTCGGGCTCTTGCCGTCGGCGGCGCCGCTTCTCGTGTGCGCCGACTTCCCGCATGCGGTCGCCGTCGCGCGCGAATCCGGCGCGCGCTACGCGACGTTCGGCTCGAGCGGAGCGGACTGGGTGACGGAGGATCTCTCCGACGGACCCGCGGGTCTGCGCTTCGTCGCTCGCGGGCCCGGCGAGAGCTTCGCGGTCGGGAGCCCGCTCCTGGGGCGGATGAACGCGCGGAACCTCCTCGGCGTCGCGGCGCTCGCGCGTCGCCTGGGCGTGCCGGTCGACGCGATCCAGCGCGCGGCGGAAACGTTCCACGGCGTGCGCCGCCGGCAGGAGGTCGTCGTCGACGGCGCGATCACGCTGATCGACGACTTCGCGCACCATCCGACCGCGATCGCGGCGACGCTCGAAGCGGTGCGCGCGCGCTATCCGGGACGTGTCGTCCGTGCGCTCTTCGATCCGCGCTCGAACACGACGCGCCGGCGCATCTTCCAGGACGAGATCGCGACGGCGCTCGCCGGTGCGGACCACGTGCTCTTCGGCCCCGTGCATCGCGCGGCGCTCCTCGACGTGTCGGATCGCTTCTCGCCGGACGAGGCGTGCGCCAAGATCGCGTCGCTCGGGAGCACCGCCGTTTCGATCGAAGAGCACGGTGCCCTCGCCGAGCGCGTCCTCGCGGAGGCGAAGGCGGGCGACGTCGTCGTGGTCTTGTCGAACGGCGCGTTCGGCGGAATCGTGCAGCGGCTGAAGGAAGGTCTGGCGAAGTAGCGCACCTCGCGCGCGTGGCGCCAGGCCACTCCGTGTCCGCGCTCTGTCAGCGGCTGACATCTCCCTCGGCTATCCGGGTTGCGACAGGGTAGCGCGCCAAGGGTACGGGAGGTCTCGAGGATGGATGGATGAGCATGATCGGGCCGGGGAGGCCGGCCGTATCCAGAAGCTGGCCCGCTTCAGCGATGATGATTCTGGTCTTCCGGCTCACGTGCTGCTTCGTGGCACCTGCGCACGCCGAATGGACATCGGAGGAGAAGGCCGGCTTCCGGGGCAGATGCATGCTCGGAATGGTCGCGTTGAATCTCGAGGATGCGCCCGAGATCTGTCGCTGTGTTGCGGATCTGCTCGCCGAGGGTAGTCCCTCCTTCGTCGAATACGCGGAACGGTACGGAAAGGCCACGAAGGAGGAAGTCGAAGTCGATGCGACTCCGTTCGGGCGCGCCCTGAAGTCCTGCCACCGGGCGCAGCGCGACCCGACGAAGGCAGGCGCCATCCGGATCAAGCTCCGCGTCGAGTGCGAGCATGAGCAGGCGAGGGCGTACCTGGACGCAGCGCTTCGTCAGGAGTTCGCGAAGATCGACGACATCCGGCTCGTGCCCGACCGTGAGCTCGCGGCTCTCTACCTGCTCGCAACAAAGACGACCGGGGATACCGCGCACCCGGACGGCTATGCGATCGCGATCGTGCACTCGTCGCGATACCTGGCGACGGTGGCCGGAGAAGACTTCTCGAAGACGGCGCCGACGAAGGAGCAAGCGGCGCTCTTCGGCCTCATCGCCGGCAGTGAAGAGGTGCGGCACATGAACGTGGTCCACCTCACCGAGCTGACGAAATTCAGGTCTGGAGAGGTAGCCGCAATCATCGTTGGAGACTTCGACCAGAAGGAGATCCAGCCGATGAAGCTCGGTCTCGAGATCGGCGCGCCTCCACGTCAATAGAGGCGTGGCGGCGGGCCGCGGCCGTAGAGCGCGCGGTACACGCGGTAGTTCCGCAGCACGGCTTTCACGTAGTCGCGCGTCTCCCGGTACGAGATCAGCTCGACGAACTCGTCCCCCGGCCTTCCTCCCGACAGCGCGATCCAGCGATCGACCGCTTCCGGCCCCGCGTTGTACGCCGCGATCGCGAGGATGATGCGTCCGTCGAAGCGGTCGAGCATCTGGCGGAGATAGCGCGCGCCGAGCTCGATGTTCTGCTCGGGGCTCTCGAGCTCGGCGGGCGCGACCGGACGCCCCGTCAAGGCCGAAGCGGTCTTCGGCAGCAGCTGCATCACGCCGTGTGCACCGGCGGGCGAGCGTGCGCGTGCATCGAAGAGGCTCTCCTGCCGCGCGAGCGAGGCGAGCAGGAGCGGGTCGAGGCCGTGCTGCCGCGCGGCGGTCTCGAGGCGGCTCCAGTGCGCTCGCGGATAGAGGTGCGGATCGAGGCCGGTCACGCCGCGTCCGCGAAGCGCGAGTGCCAGCCGGATCGAGCGCGGATACGCGTCGACGGACTCGTACTCCGTCAAGAACAACGGCGAGGGTCCGCCCGCGTGCTCCGCGGCGCCGAGCTCGAGCGCCGCATCCGAGTCGAGGCCGAGCCCGTGGAGAAGGCGCGCGCTCTCGAGGTGGGCGCGCGCGAGAGAAGACAGGCTCTCCGGCGAAGCCTGCGGAGGCGGCTCCCGCTTCGCCGCCGACTCCGGCTTCTCGGTCCACCACGCGTAGTAGCTCCACGGCGAGCGCGCTCCGAGCTGCTCGAGAATCGCCTGGCCCGCCTCGGGGTCTCCGGCGGACGTGAGAGCGCGGCCGTGCCAGTAGAGCGCGTCGTCGCGCCCCGCGAGCTTCTGCCACGTCGCCGCGGCGTCGCGCCGGTCGCCCGCGAGGTAGCGAACGAAGCCCGCGCGCCACGCGGCCTCCTCGGACGGACGCGCGCTCGGATGGCGCAGGACGAGGTTCTCGTACCTCCTC
>Ga0194131_10003237_pt1 | contig 25928 bp, 17 predicted proteins | sample TA2KigO120mmetaG_FD_148631 | JGI IMG/M metagenome (GOLD analysis project Ga0194131, IMG submission 148631) | Freshwater microbial communities from Lake Tanganyika, Tanzania - TA2015053 Kigoma Offshore 120m | ecosystem: Environmental > Aquatic > Freshwater > Lake | place: Tanzania: Lake... | reverse complement strand
ACTTCTTGCGCACTTTCAGCGCGAATATCTAAGCAAAGTCCCTGCATCTCTTTCACAAGGACGTTGAACGACTCTGGCGTACCCGAGTGTAGGATGTTTTCGCCTTTAACGATCGACTCGTAAATACGTGTTCGACCAGCGACGTCATCCGATTTTACAGTTAGCATTTCCTGTAGGAGATAAGCTGCCCCATAAGCTTCAAGAGCCCATACTTCCATCTCTCCAAATCGCTGTCCGCCCCCTTGTGCTTTTCCTCCAAGAGGCTGTTGCGTAACAAGAGAGTAGGGACCAATCGAGCGAGCATGGATCTTATCCGCTACTAGGTGGTTGAGCTTGAGCATGTAGATATAACCAACGACTACGCGGTTATCAAAACGCTCTCCTGTTCTTCCATCATAAAGATGCAGTTTGCCATCTTCAGGAAGATCCAAGTTTCTCATCATCTCCCAGATTTTCGCTTCAGGGAATCCTTCAAATACAGGGCTCTTTACGTAGACACCAGAGCGCTTGGCAGCAAAACCAAGGTGCGTTTCCAAAAGCTGCCCCATGTTCATACGGGAAGGAACCCCTAGAGGGTTGAGGATAATCTCAATCGTCTGTCCATCGGGGAGATAGGGCATATCTGCCTCGGGAACAATGCGAGATACAACCCCTTTATTTCCGTGGCGACCCGCCATCTTATCCCCTACTTGGAGCTTGCGCTTAGATGCTACATACACCTTTACTTGGCGGATTACACCAGCTTCTAACTCTGTATCCCCCTTCTTCGTAATCTCAATTTCTGTCTTATAACGTGTTCGCAAAGACTCCATCTGTTGATCATACTCTCTTAAAATATCTTTTAAGAGACGGTAGAGTTCGTGCTCGGGGAGAATCAGATCTTCAATGCGTTCATTTTCCAACTGTTCAATGACTTCTTGGGTAATGACATCGCCTTCTTGTACGAAAATATCCCCTGTCTTTCTATGAAGGATGGGCCCTGGAGCTTGCTCATTCATTAGCAAAGCACCGAGCCTTTCATGGAACTCAAGAGTGAGTTCTGACTCTTTTGCTTTATACTCTTGATGTACATCCTTAAGACGAGAAGCTTCTTCTACTAATTCATCATCAGTTTTGGATAGACGATCCCTGCGGCTAAACACCTTGACATCCATAACTACCCCTTCTGTTCCAGGAGGAGCTGTGAGAGAAGCATCGCGAACATCCGCAGCCTTCTCCCCGAAGATAGCCCTTAAGAGTCGTTCTTCTGGTGCTAACTCTGTTTCAGACTTCGGTGTGATCTTTCCAACAAGGATATCTCCAGGCTTAACTTCAGCACCAATGCGGATGATACCATCGTCTCCGAGGTTTGCCAGCATTTCTTCTGAAATATTGGGAATATCTCTTGTGATCTCTTCTTTACCAAGTTTGGTATCTCTTGCTGTCAACTCAAACTCTTCCAAGTAAATGGAGGTATAGTAATCCTCCCGTAAGAGTTTTTCTGAGATGATGATTGCGTCTTCATAGTTGTATCCACACCAAGGCATGAAGGCTACAAGGACGTTCTTTCCAAGGGCAATTTCCCCTCTTTCTGTCGAAGGACCGTCGGCAATAACATCTCCCGCACGGACTTCGTCTCCTACGTTACAAAGAGGAGTCTGATTGACACAAGTTCCTGAGTTAGAACGCAGAAACTTTTTCAGTAGGTAAGTTCTCTTGTGAGAGAGGTTAGCTTTCGAAGCAATAATGACCTTAAATCCATCAACATAGTCTACAATACCATCTTCCTCAACAATCACTACAGCTCCGGAGTCCTTGGCAGCTCGATGTTCTAATCCTGTTCCTACTACAGGAGCTTCAGGCTTCAAAAGGGGCACAGCTTGACGTTGCATGTTAGATCCCATCAACGCTCTGTTAGCATCGTCGTGCTCAAGGAATGGAATCAATCCTGTGACAATAGAGACGAGCTGCTTTGAGGAAACGTCCATATGCGTGGCTTTCGTGGTATCCATCTTTAGGGATTCTCCATTATAGCGAACCCAACAAGTTGCTTCTTTGAACATGCTGTATTCATCCAAGGGAGCAGAAGCCTGCGCAATCACACAGTTTTCCTCTTGATCTGCCGTCATATACTCAACTTCTTCTGTGACAATACCATCGCGGACGATGCGGTAGGGTGTTTCGATGAAGCCAAATTCATTGATCTTCGCAAAAGAAGCAAGAGAGGTGATCAAACCAATATTGGGTCCTTCTGGTGTTTCAATAGGACAAACCCTTCCATAGTGACTTGGGTGGACGTCGCGCACTTCAAAACCAGCTCTTTCTCTATTAAGACCCCCTGGTCCTAAAGAAGAAAGACGTCGCTTATGCGTTAGTTCAGCAATCGGGTTTGTTTGATCCATGAACTGTGAAAGCTGTGAACGACCAAAGAAGTCTTTTAGAACCCCCACAAGGCCCTTTGCAGAAACAACCTTGCCAGGAGTCAGAGTATCAGAAGAGAAATCAAAGAGATTCATTCGCTCTTTAATAATCTTCTCCATCCGTGCAAGACCGATGCGGCACTGATTCTGGATTAGTTCTCCGACAGAACGCACTCTCCTATTCCCTAAGTGATCGATATCGTCTACATGGGCCGTCTCACTCCCCTTTTTCAAAGCAATGAGATACTTTAATGAACTAATAATGTCTTCTTTACGTAAAGTGACATTCTGAATTTCTTCATCTGTGATAGGCTTACCAAGCTTGAAGTTAAGCTTATAACGACCAACTTTTCCTAAGTTGTAACGCTTGGGATCAAAGAAAAGACGCATCATCGCAGAACGAGCATTCGATAATGTGGCAGGCTCTCCCGGTCTGATTTTTCTATAGAAATCCTTTAAGGCAGACTCGTAAGAATCTGTGGGGTCCTTAGCGAGCATCTTGATGATAGGACTTGTTTCGTCAGCATCCTCTGCAATGCGAACGGAAGAAATACCTGCGTCCAACATTCTCTTTAACATGGCCGTTGTGAGCTTTTCCGAGGACTTTCCAAAGAAGGCTCCTGTTTGTTCTTCAACAACATCTTCTGCTAAGATTTTTCCGACTAACTTCACAAAGTCTTTGTCGGAGCGAATTTTCACTTTGACTGTGTTGAAAAATTCTTCAATAATATCGGCATCCGAAGAATATCCAAGAGTTCTGACAAACGATGTGGCTAGGATTTTTCTTCTTCTCTTCTTACGATCGACATAAATATAGACAAGATCATTAGAATCAAAGGCACCTTCGAGCCAGCTTCCACGGTAAGGGATGATGCGGAAAGAGTGCATCGTAGTTCCCTTCACATGCCTTTCTTGTTCGAAGGATACACCGGGAGAGCGGTGTAGCTGAGAAACGATAACGCGCTCTGCTCCGTTGATAATAAAAGTTCCTCTTTCCGTCATCACGGGAATGGTTCCCATGTACACTTCTTCTTCTTTAATGCCTGTCTCGTCAGTGAGGCGGAACTTTACTTTGAGAGTTACATTATATGTGATTCCTCTACGAATACACTCTTCTGGATTATACTTGGGCATGCCGAGATTATAGGAAAGGAATTCCAAAACGGTCTTTTCATCGTAGGACTTGATGGGGAAAATTTCATTAAAGACTTCTTGCAACCCTACGCTTTCTCTCTCGTGGGGCAGACGATCTGCTTGGAGAAATTGCTTGTATGACTTAACTTGAATTTCAATAAGATTGGGAAGATCTATAATCTCCTCCTTTTCACGAAAACTCACCCGATGAGGCGGCCTTTTAAGCATTGAAATCGCTCCTAACCTAAGATGTTATGAATAGAACTACGAACCGAGTTGCAAGGCACTAATACTGCTAGGCATTTCTGGTTCCAAAAACATAAAAAAATCGCAAAAAAACAAGGAGGAGGGGAAGAGCGAACAGCTCTTCCTCTCCTCAAACTGGGTCTAAGAAAAAATCTTACAGCCCTTTTAACGTCACTTTACCGCCAGCTTCAGCAATCTTCTTAGAAATGCTTTCTGCGTCTTCTTTTGTCGTTGTTTCTTTTAGAACTTTAGGAGCTCCTTCGACGAGATCCTTAGCTTCTTTCAAGCCAAGGCCTGTAAGTTCTCTTACGACTTTAATGATACCGATTTTCTTGTCTGCTGGAGAAGCTTCCAATGTTACTTGGAACTCTGTAGACTCAGCAGCAGGCGCAGCAGCTCCGGCAGCTGTAGGTGCAGCAGCCATCATCATGGGTGCAGCTGCAGCAGCCTTTACTCCCCACTTGTCTTCCAAAGCTGTTTTCAACTTGGACATATCCAGCACGCTCAGTTGGCTGAGCTCTTCTACTAATCTTTCAATTACTTGTTCTTGGGTACTCACGTTACAACCTCATTGATTAATCTGTTTTATTTTACAAATTGGATTTCTATTCTTTATCGCCGGTGCTTTTATTGTCCAGGCAAAAAATGACACTACATAGCAAGGATTCTACAACAGCCAGAGTTTGGCTCATAGGCGCCTCTAGGGTGCCTAGAAGCTGAGCTCTCATCTCATCCTTGCTTGGCAACTCGGAGATTAATTTAACATCTCTTGCTGAGCAAAGGGCTCCCTCAAATCGCCCGCCTAATACATCTAAAAGATCATCATTTTCTTTACTGAAATGATAGATGTATTTCGTGGCCTGTACAGGGTCTTGGCTTGCAAAAACAACTCCAATATGCCCTTGTAAAGTAGCTCGATCCAAAGAAACACCGAGCATCTTAGCTGCTTGCACAAGAAGGCGCTTCTTAACAACCTCAAAACTCCCTCCGTTCTTCTCTACTTGTGAACGGAACTGTGCCGCAAGGTTTGGACTCATATGCTTGTAGCTGGCGATCACCATAGCGGAAGAGCTTTCGATCTTTTGCTGGATCTCCTTTAACAATAGACTCTTTTCTGGTCTCATCTTACGCTCCTCCCTGTAGTTCTGGGATAGAACGCAAGTCAATCGCAAGTCCAGGACCCATAGTGCTTGACATAGCTAGAGAACAGATGAACTGTCCTTTTGCGGTCGCGGGTCTTGACTTAGCAATCGCCCCTAGAAAAGAACGCATATTCTCTTGGAGATAATCTGTAGGGAAGGAAATCTTGCCTACAGCACCATTGATCACACCGTGCTTATCTGTTTTAAATTCAATTCTTCCAGACCTTACTTCTCGAATAGCCCCTGCTACGTCCGTCGTAACAGTCCCCGCTTTGGGAGTTGGCATTAGGCCTCTTGGACCAAGAACCTTACCAAGTTTTCCTACATCGCGCATCATATCTGGTGTTGCGATGACGGCAGTAAAGCCTGTCCAGCCATTCTTAATTTTTTCAAAAAGGTCTTCATTCCCCGCAAAGTCGGCTCCAGCATCCAGAGCTTCTTGAATTTTCTCCCCACGTGCAAACACGACAAGGACAACTTTCTTTCCTGTACCCTTCGGTAGGGATACAGTTCCTCGCACCTGCTGATCCGATTTTTGCGCTTCTACGCCTGTTTTAAGCGACAACTCCACCGATTGGTCAAACTTGGTCGGTGGACATTTTTTTAAAATTTCGATAGCCTCTTGCAATGTGTAGAGTTTCCCTACCTCATGCAATTTGGCAATCTCCCGAAATCGTTTACTTTTCTTGCGTTGATGCGACATAATTAGCCTTCAATAATATCTACACCCATAGAACGGGCAGTACCCATAACAAGCTGCATTGCAGCTTCTTCCGAGTTGACTCGCATGTCCTTGATCTTCGCCTTTGCGATTTTCCGAACTTGCGTTTTAGTGAGTTTCCCCACCTTGTCTCTATTTGGCACTTTAGAGCCTGAAGCCACGCCGATCTCTTTGAGAATCATACGTGAAGCTGGGGGCTCTTTTGTGACAAAGGAGAAAGTTTTATCAGAGAACACAGAGATCTCCACAGGGAGGATATCCCCTGCTCGATCTTGTGTCTTTGCATTAAATTCCTTACAAAATCCCATGATGTTAACGCCTGCACCCCCAAGGGCTGGACCGATCGGAGGAGCCGGGTTTGCCTTACCGGCAGGGATTTGCAACTTAATAATTTTTACAAGCTTTTTTGCCATGACGTTCCCTTATTACAAGAATTATATTACTCTGCTTCCACTGAAACTTGCTCGACTTGCCAAAACTCCAGATCGTCGATACGGGTGTCTCGACCAAAAATGGAAACCATAGCACTGAGCCTTCCCTTGTCGTGGGAAACTTCTACTACGGAACCAATAAAATTTACGAATACCCCATCCACAATCTTCACCTTGTCGCCGACCACGATGTTGTGCTTTTGGACAACACTCTCTTTTTTCTCTTCGAGATCTTGCATGATCGCCTCTATTTCCCCATGTGAAAGGGGAGTAGGACGCTCTCCTCCCAAGAAATCGAGCACACCGTTTGTGTGCTTAACAAAGAGCCAAGAATCATCGGTTAAATTCATGTGCAGTAAAATATACCCGGGCCACATTTTCTTTTCGACAACTTTCTGCTGCCCTTGCTTAATTTCTGCGACATTTTCTGTGGGCACTAAAATTTTTTCAATTAAATCAGCCATTCCCTTCGCATCGCGGTTCTCTTCAAGGGATTTTTTTACTTTCTTTTCTAATCCCGAAATAACCTGAACAACGTACCACTTATACATGTTGCCTCTACTTGTCTACCCAAAAATAAAATGTACAGTCATCTTGATTGCATTGAGAAATCCTCTGATGATAAAATCCTCAAGATAGATCCCAAGCCCAAATACTAATGTAGACAGGACAACTGCCTTTGTAGCAAAGCGTAGTTCTTCTCTCGTGGTCCAACTGACCTTCTTCAGCTCCTCTTTCAGTTCCTGAATATAGACAAAAATGGACTTGTGACTTGTTGTAATCACAGATTTTTTTTCTTCCATCGACCACCCCTCTCTCAGAATATTTTCCTTTGCAAACCCTATCGAGTGCGGAGGGATTCGAACCCCCGACCAGCGACTTTGGAGATCGCTGCTCTACCAGCTGAGCTACACACCCTTAAAAACAGACCGACCCATCCATGATGAGTCGGTCTTCTATTTTAGTCAAGAATTTTGGTGATGGTACCAGCACCAATTGTCTTGCCGCCTTCGCGGATCGCAAATCTCATGCCCTCTTCCATAGCGATAGGGTGGATAAGCTCTCCCGTCAACTCGACGTTGTCTCCTGGCATCACCATTTCTACTCCTTCTGGGAGGGTTACAGTCCCTGTAACGTCCGTTGTACGGAAGTAGAACTGAGGGCGATATCCAGAGAAGAAAGGCTTGTGTCTTCCGCCTTCTTCTTTTGTGAGAACGTAAATAGCTCCTTTAAACTTCTTATGAGGCTTGCATGTGCCTGGAGCTGCTAATACCATCCCACGCTCGATATCTTTCTTTTCGATACCGCGTAAGAGGATTCCAACGTTTTCCCCTGCTTGCGCTTCGTCGAGTGTCTTGTTGAACATCTCAAGACCTGTCGCTACAGTTTCTCTTGTTTCTCGGATACCTACGAGTTGTAACTTATCGTTTGTCTTGACGATACCACGCTCAACACGACCTGTTGCTACAGTTCCTCTTCCAGAGATAGAGAAAACATCCTCTACAGGCATTAAGAAAGGCTTGTCAACTTCACGCGCAGGTGTTGGGATCTTTTCATCAACAGTCTTCATGAGGAGCTTAACAGCATCCACATACTCAGCTTTCCCTTCGAGAGCGCCTACAGCAGATCCGCGCACAATGGGAGTGTCTTTGTATCCCTTAGCTTCTAAGAGCTCATGAAGCTCCATCTCTACGAGATCTACAAGTTCCTCGTCTCCTGCACTGATCATATCCATCTTGTTCAAGAAGACAACGATAGAAGGAACGCCTACTTGACGAGCTAGAAGAATGTGTTCCTTTGTTTGAGGCATAGCCCCGTCCGTCGCAGCAACCACTAGGATAGCTCCGTCCATCTGCGCAGCTCCCGTGATCATGTTTTTTACATAGTCAGCGTGACCTGGGCAGTCTACGTGAGCGTAGTGCCTATTTTCTGTTTCATACTCTACGTGTGTTGAGTTAATTGTAATTCCACGAGCTTTTTCTTCTGGAGTATTGTCAATTGAAGAATAGTCTCGGTATTTTGCTTTCCCTTGCTCAGCTAGCACCTTCGTGATCGCTGCAGTCAGGGATGTCTTTCCATGGTCAACGTGCCCAATCGTCCCGATGTTAACGTGTGGCTTATTTCTCTTGAATGCTTCTTTAGCCATGAGTCCCTCCGTTTGGCTCCAACAATTCGTTTGCTTATCTTTTGACTATGCCCGAAATAGGAATTGAACCTACGACCCCTTGCTTACCATGCAAGTGCTCTGCCACTGAGCTATCCGGGCGTTTGTACACAACACAAAACTTGAATACACAAACCTAAAGTCAAAGCCCACGAGCTTACTTCTTTAGGTTAAAAAAATCAATCAAAAACCTTAAAAAAACCTAGTCATTTAAGAGAGAGGTCCCTCATGTAACAGTTCTTAACGCTGTCTGTAAATGATTCTTGCTTTTGTCAGGTCATAGGGAGACATCTCTACCGTGACGATGTCTCCTACAAGAACGCGAATGTTGCGCATTCGCATCTTTCCACAAAGATGCGCCATCACCTGCATCCCATTTTGTAACGTCACGCGAAAAGTCATATTGGGTAAAAGCTCTTCTACTGTGCCGTCGATCTTTATCGTATCTTCTTTTGCCATACTCTCTGCATTTTCAAAATCTGCGACTTATCAAACAAGATTCGTCCTATTAAAGTCAAACCAATTTTTCCTCTTTTTCCAAGAGGGAAACCTATCTCGTTTACAGGAATCAGAATTTATAGGGCAAGATTTTTTTTGTCCTTTTTCCACAAAAAATCTATTGCAAACTCCTGGATCTCCTGCTAGGTTAGGTTTTTATCACAAAAGAACGAACAGAGGCACCCGGTGCTTGGCATTTTTTTAGATAGTGAGACCAATGGATTGAATGCCTATGTCCATAAAATCATTGAGATAGCTTTACAAATCGTCGATATGGAGACAGGGATTGTTATCTCTTCTTACGACTCGATCATTCAACAAAGTTATGAGGACTGGCAAAAGAGCGATCCTGAGAGTTTACGGATTAATGGATTTGACTGGGAAGAAATCAGCTATGGAAAGTCCCCTTTAACCGTAGCCGAGGAAATCCAATCGTGCTTGGCTAAAGAAAAAATTCACCGAGACAGCGCTGTGTTTATCTGTCAAAATCCCTCTTTTGATAGAGCTTTTTTCTCTCAGCTGATCAGCGCAGAGATTCAGGAAAAAAAACAATGGCCGTATCATTGGCTCGATCTTGCTTCCATGCACTGGGCCCTTGCTCTTTATAAGAAACAAGAAGGCAAGTCCCTACCCTTTCCCTGGGAAGTGGGTCTATCTAAAAATAAAATTGCCAAATATTTCTCGATCCCCGAAGAGGCTAAACCCCATAAGGCCATGAATGGCGTACGGCACTTATTTTCGTGTTACGAGGCTTTAGTAGGGTTTCCGAGCAAAGCTCAATAACTCGAAGGTCCTATACGTACCTTTCCCCGAAACGTACGGTAGATGTAGATACCATACCCTATCACAAGAGGAATCCCTATCAAGACCACAATCAAAAGCACTTTGAGTGTCAGCAAAGAAGAAGCTGCGTTATAAAGGGTCAGGCTGTTCTCTTCGAGTCCTTGCGATGAGCGGACAAGGTAGGGGTAGGTGCCAAGGCCAAATAATCCAAGTAAAGAAGCAATGCCAAGGCACGATGCGATGAATGCAAAGCCATCCCTTTCTTGCGAAAAGAGTCTTGGAATCCAAGAAAAAAAACAAAAGGCAGCGACAGCAAGCAACCCAGCTAAAGGAAATTCACGCATGCGGTCTGCCATGAAAGGAAGGTAAATTAAGGTAGCACAGGTAGTGATAAAATAGAAAAAAGCAAACAAAAACATGCATCGAAGCGACCAACGCCTTATTTTATCATGTAACTCCCCTTCTGTCTTCATCACAAGATAAATGGATCCATGCATGACGAGCAAAGAGACAGCCAAAAAGCCCACAAGGATAGGATAGGGCGTACATAAGTTTTTAATAGACAAGGAGAAGTTGTGCGCGGAATCTAAGGGAACACCCGTAATAAGGTTGCCAAGAACGAGCCCAGAACCCATGGCAATTCCAAAACTTGCTAAAGAAAACACAGTATCCCATAGGCAGCGCCATACAAAGGATTTTTGTTTACTACGAAACTCGATGGCAACAGCTCGGAAAATCAATACAGCAAGGAAAATCATGGCAAGGTCATAAAACCCTGAAAATAGCGTAGCGTATGCATCGGGAAAGCCCGCAAATAAAGCTCCACCAAAAACAACAAGCCATACTTCATTGCCATCCCATACGGGGCCAATGGCGTTAAGAAATATACGTTTTTCTTCATCTTTACGGGTGAAAAGATGCAGCATGCCGACACCAAGATCAAATCCATCTAAGATTACATAGGCGATTAAAGAAAACCCTACAATGAAGTACCAAAGGTGTTCTAAAATAAAAGTTTCACCCATTGCTTTATCTCCTTATTTGGGGTAGATGTTTCTATATTCACTAGGGGCTTCTCCTCCTTCGGGTCCTTGTTGAATCTTATGATTCAAAAGGTAGATAAACAAAATAAAAAGAAGGAGATAGATGGCCGACAGCATTAAAATAGACGAGAAAACCTGAGAGGCTTGCACAGAAACAGAGGTCCCATGTTCTGTGCGTAAAAGTCCGTAAACTACCCAAGGTTGTCTACCCATTTCCGCTGTAGCCCATCCTGTTTGATTGGCAATCTGAGGACACATCACGGACAAGACGATGCCTCGCAGGGTCCACTTAGCCTGTTCTAACCGTTTTTTCTTCCAAAAATACAAAGCCAGCATGACAAGCATTACCATGGCCCCCCACATGTAAATCATCATGTGGTACGTTTGAAAGACTACGGGAACATTGGGCCAGTCCTCTCTTGGGAACTCTTCTAATCCCTTAACCGGTGTTTCAGGATTTCGATAGACCAAAAAACTGAGAAGCCCTGGCATAGTAATTCCCTTGACTTCTTCCTGTTTTGGATCGACAAAACCCACAATCCCCATGGGGGTATAGGGCTTTGTCTTATAGATTCCTTCAATAGCCGCAAGCTTTGCTGGTTGATTCTTAGCAACTCCCCGTGCAGTACTATCTGCAGAAACTAACTGCAATACTAGGACGATCGCTGCGCTGACAAGACCTATTTTCATCCCTGTATAAGCAAAAGACATGTGTCTTTTCTTCAACAAGTAGTAAGCACAGACGCTGAGTAGTAAAAAAATACCAGCGAGCCAACAGCCAAGGATTACATGTGTCAAGCGATCGATCGCCGAAGGGTTGAATATCATGGCCCAGAAATCTGTGACAACGGCTCTAGCCTCGCTCCCTTCTCCTACGATTGTGTACCCACTTGGGGTCTGCATCCAGGAGTTAGCGATAACGATCCAAACAGCACTAAAGTGCGCTCCAATAGTTACGAGAATGGTGGATAGATAGTGTATTTTAGGGCGCACTCGGTCCCATCCAAAGAGCATGATTCCAATGAACCCAGCTTCTAGGAAAAAGGCAAAAACTCCCTCTGCTGCCAATGTGCTACCAAAGACATCTCCTACAAAACGAGAATAGCGTGCCCAGTTTGTTCCAAAACCAAATAACTGCACTAATCCTGTTGCGACGCCAAGAGCAAATGTAAGCCCAAAAATCTTTGTCCAAAATTGTGCCATTTGCTTGTAGAAAACATTTTTTGTTTTCATGTACATGCCCTCAATCACGACGAGCATGAGAGCGAGTCCCATACTAAGAGGAGGATAGATATAGTGAAAAGAGCTCGTTAAGGCAAACTGGATTCTCGATAGTGTAACAGCATCCATAAGCTAGATCTCCTTGTAAGTTAACGCCATCCTACCTCACCTTCTGCAAATTAGCAAACGTTTTTGCAAGTGTATAAAAATCAATATATTACAAATTAACCAACAGCGATAGATGCAAACTAAATATTTAATACAAAGTGGTATGCGTATTTAGTTGAAAAAATAAACATATTTACTGTAATCTATTTTTCGTTATTTTAATTACTGATCATATAATATGAACGCTGTGTTTGAAGCTGCTGTTTTCGGCTGGAATGCCTGTCTCTTTCTTGGAACCAATCTTGCAGCAGCAGGTATCAGCCAAGCGATAAGCTCCTTGGCTCATGAGGCTTTGGAGATAAAGCATGAGAGCCTCCCCGATAAACTCGTCTACCTTGCTGACCGTTGTGCCCGGCATCAACCGGTACATCTAGAGGAGCTGTGTACAGCTTCCCTCCTTATCCAGTTAACAACCACCCTAGTTATCACCGCAGTGTCCTGTTATTTTGGTTTTCCTCTCATGATGACACCCATAACAGGGGTTGTGCAACTTGGCTTGGTGTTCCGTTCTTGGTTTCATACTATGCTCCTCACGTTGGCGCTCGCTTTTATAGTGTGTGAGAACCCAGCCGAAGTTGATATAGATCTTTTGGCACGTTCTCTTTCTTTATTACTTGTGTTTGGACTCATGGATCCTGATATTGCCTCTGTTATGCATCTGACAGTGTACGCTTTTTATATTGCATGCAGCTCCCTTTTGGGAGATCACTACACGGGTGATTTTCAAGGTTTCCTCGATGTCTTCTCCACAATACGGGAGCTTTTCCAAGATCCTGAAGACTTTATGAACCGTCATTCATCCTACTTCCAAACAACTCCACCGTGTTCTAAGAGCAGTCCACCCCAAGTCAACACTCCCCCACCAATTTGTCCTCCTATTGACTCGAGTTTACCTATTGAACAGCAAATTACGCTGCTCGATATTGATCACTACTCTTTTATTAGGGATCTAACGTCGATCATCCAAAAAATAGAAAGCGCGCAAAACCATGAGAAACAGACTCGAGCGATTACCCTAGCCAAGAAGCTTTGTAAAATGGACCAGCAAAAAATGGGGAACCTTAAATATTCTCTAAAGGATAATCTTAAGACCCTCTTGTCGATCATCTGCTCTTGTTCAAAACAAGAGTTAGATACTAATTTAAGTGCACTTTATAGAAGATGGGCTCTCCAAAATCATTCGGATCGCGGCGGAGATCAGGAAGTCTTTCAGTCTGTCACTGGACTAAAAAACTTATTACTACAGGATGCGTTATGAATATCATACTTAGTGAAGTACAAATTTTAGGATGGAATGCGTGCGTATGCATGGGAACAGTTCTTGTGGCCGGTGGAGCTGCGAGTCTTATAAGCGAACTGGCTCATGGGATTTTGGGAGTAGAGCCAGATCGTGAAGTCTTATCCAAAGCTTTTGAAGAGAGCGTTCTTCCCATAGACAACACCTCTTTCTGGATCCAAGCGACAGCATTGACGATCTCTGTTGCCGCAGCATATTACTTCGGATTTTCCTTTATAGAAGCTCCTACAACCTTTTTCCTTCAAGTGTGCACCTCTGCTTTTGAGTGGATATCTTTCGCAAACATTCTATATCCACGCCTATCTAGTATCTTCTCTCTTGGCTTCTCAGAAGATGACATAGGGTCTTTAGTCCTTGGTTCTTTATTTGGGCTTTTGTTTGATGGTGTCCTTGAGGATCCTCTATTTGCCTCTGCGATGTATACGGCCCTCTACCTAGAAGTCATGACTAATGGCATAGTATGGACTATGGGTGGTATTTCTTCTTTATTCATTCCCATTGCGAAACAAATTCAATCTCTTGATGGAAAAGATGATTTCTTTCCCATATCACTTGCCTGGGTTATATGGCAGATTAACTTATTTTCCTCTAAAAAAGAGAGAACGGAATTCGCGGGTGCTTTAGCTAAGAAATTGACGACACTGGACCACAAAGTAGTTGACGAACAGCAAAAAGAAATCCAAGATAGCGTGCAAACGATTCTTTCTTGGATCTTTTGCCCGGATAATCCCTCCACTCCTTTTCTAAAAACACAGTATAAGAATTGGTGTCGAGTGCATCACCCCGATAAGCAAGGAGAAGATGTGGGACTTTTTCAAGCTGTGGGACGTTTGATGGAACTAGCTGGAGACACCATAGAAGTGCCAAATCCTACAGGAGAATACAAAACTCCCCTGTTAATGAACGTGTAAGCTTAGCTTTGATGCTTGCATTTCGAAGATAAGTTCGGTATTCTTGACCGCAAAGTATTGCGGTCTATTTTGCGCTATCAAGAAATTTATGCAAAGAATGTTCGTGTCCATAACTTGAAAGGTGTGGATATTGTCATAGAAAAAGGGAAGCTGATCGCCTTTACGGGTGTTTCGGGTTCTGGAAAGTCATCCCTTGCTTTTGATACGTTGTATGTGGAAGGACAACGCAGATATATCGAATCTCTCCCTATCCATGCAAGAAGGCACCTTGGTTCATTTCCAAGGCCTGAAGTAGACAGCATCGAAGGGCTGTCCCCCACTGTAGCTATTGAGCAAAAGACTGTAGGGAAAAATCCACGAAGTACTGTAGGCACACTGACGGGGATTTACGACTTCTTACGCATTCTCTTTGCTAAGATAGCTTCCCCCTACTGTCCAGTGAGTGGAGAGCCTGTTTCTCCAAGGAGCATAGACCAGATTGTACAAGAAATATGTGCATACCCAGAGGGGACCAAACTTATCATCGTAAGTCCCTACGCTATAGAAAAAAAAGGAGAGTTTAAAGAAGATTTTACAGAGCTCTTACGTAAGGGATTTACGCGTATTCGACTGAATGGTACTGTTGTAGATCTCTCAGAAAAGATCACTCTCGATGGATCTATCTCTCACGATATCGATCTTGTGATCGATAGACTCGTCCTTTCCAAAGAGAATAGACCACGGCTGATAGAGAGCATCACACTTGCTCTTGAATATGGCAAAGGCCTTTGTAAGATTGTAGAAGGAGATCGAGAAAAACTATTTTCCCAGCATGCTTATAGTCCTCTATCCGGGCTCTCTTATCCTCCTTTAGAAGCACAGGACTTCTCTTTTAATCACCCGCAGGGGTACTGTCCAACATGTCAGGGACTTGGAACAAGTCAAGAGTTTCTCATCTCCAAGATCATCGATCCCCATAAGAGCTTGTCCGAGGATTGTTGTATTGTTGCAAGCTCTTTTCATACGCTTAGATACAAGAGTATCTATACACAACTCGCCAAGACGCATCGTTCTCGTGTAGATGTCCCCTGGAAAGACTTGCCTAAGAAGTTACAAGAGGTCTTTTTGTACGGAGTTCCGGATTCTAGAATAAAAGTCCTTTTTTCTCATCCAACAAAAGGATCTTGGACAGAGTCTATCGTATGGAAAGGGGTTCTTCAAGAAGCTAGAGATCGCTATACAGCAGCAAAGAGTGCGTCGTATAAGAAGAAGATGCAAGAATACATGCAAGAGATGACATGTCCCTCTTGTCTTGGTAAGAGAATTAAACCCTATCCTGCAGCAGCAAAGCTCGGAGGGAAGAATATTGCAGAGCTAACAGCAATTTCTTTGCACGATCTTTCTCTTTTCTTAAGAGACCTGCCCCTCACTCCTTTAGAGCAACATATTGGAGGAGAGATTGTGGAGAGTATCATAGAAAGGCTCTCTTTCTTGCAGGGGGTGGGTCTACACTACCTTTCCCTCGAACGCAGCTCCCCCACGCTCTCTGGAGGCGAGGGGCAAAGAGTTCGACTTGCTTCACAAATCGGAGCAAGTCTTGTCGGTGCTACGTACATCTTGGATGAGCCTTCGATAGGCCTGCATCCAAGAGATAACCAAAAGCTTTTGCACACGCTCCTTAAGCTAAAAGATAAAGGCAATACGGTGCTCATTGTGGAGCACGATGAAGAGACAATTGCATCCTGTGATGAGATTATTGACATAGGTCCTCTTGCTGGTAGTGAGGGAGGAAACCTTGTCGTACAAGGATCTTTGGAAAAAGTACTTTCTTGCAAAGAGTCTTTGACAGGAGGATATCTCTCAGGAAGGCTCTCTCTTCCTCTCTCAAGAAAAAGAAAGCCGGATCTTGCTAAACAGATCACTTTGACAGGAGCAAGCCACCATAATCTACAACACCTTACATGCTCCTTGCCTCTTGGACTTCTTATCGCTGTAACAGGTGTGTCGGGGTCTGGCAAGTCTTCCCTTGTGATCGACACGCTCTATCCTGCTTTATGTAACAAGTTGCATAGGGCAGACCATCCTGTAGGGGCTTATGCTTCCCTACAAGGAGTCGAACATCTTGAAAAAGTGATTGCTGTCGATCAAACGCCTTTAGGAAAGACTCCAAGATCCAACCCAGCGACGTACATTAAGCTATTTGATGAGATCAGGGATTTATTTGCTTCACTGAAAGAAAGCAAACGCCTTGGTTTCCAACCTGGCCGCTTCAGCTTCAATGTGCAAGAGGGCTGCTGCTTAGCATGCCATGGGATGGGGATGATCTCGGTAGACATGGATTTTCTTGAAGAAGAATGGGAAGTCTGTCCCACCTGTCAGGGGAAGCGCTTTGATGACCTCACTCTCAGCGTGCGATTTAAAGGGAAGAATATCCATGATATCCTTACTATGCGTGTTGCAGATGCTTATACGTTTTTTCAAGATCAACCGCGCATTGCAAAGAAACTAGATCTGCTTTTACGAGTGGGCCTTGGCTATATAGAGCTTGGTCAGTCGGCTCCCACCCTCTCTGGGGGGGAAGCTCAGCGTGTAAAGCTTGCTAAAGAGCTTGCAAGACCAACACATGGCGATACGCTCTACATTCTTGACGAACCTACAACAGGATTGCATTTCCATGATATCCGTCATCTCACGGAGGTCCTGCAGTCCCTGGTCGATAGGGGCAATACAGTGCTTGTCATTGAACACAATGTGGATTTTATTGCTCTGACAGATTTTGTTATCGACCTTGGCCCTGAAGCAGGAGCTGATGGAGGGACCCTTCTTTTTGCAGGCCCCCCCGCTGCTCTTGCCAAGAAGAAGACTCCTACAGGACTTGCTCTTGCTCACTATCTGGCCAAGAAAAAGACTATGCCTATGAAGGCGCCAGAAAAAACACTACCTATGACCGCTATTACCGTGAAGGGAGCTAGGCAAAACAATCTCCAATCGGTGAGTGCAGAAATCCCTTTAGAAAAGATCACTGTTTGTACAGGTCCGTCCGGCTCAGGGAAGAGCTCTTTCGCTTTTGATACCTTGTATGCAGAAGGACAAAGAAGGTACATAGAATCTCTTTCTCATTATGCTCAGCAGTTTGTCAAACAACTACCAAAAGCTAAGTTTGAGAAGATCGAAGGTCTCCCAGCCTCTTTGGCCATCGAACAAAAAAGTCACGCAGGCAACCCAAGGAGTACACTTGGGACGATGACAGAGATCTATGATTTCTTGCGCTTGTTGTTTTGTCATCTTGGTGTGCCACATTGTCCAAAGACGGGAGAAGTCCTTTGTCATGTATCTAAGGAATATGTAGCTGAGAAGATCCTCTCTTTACCTGTGGGAACTAAGATATGCATTTTAGCTCCTGTTTTTCCAAGTAAGCAAGAGACTTTCTCCTCCTTCGTTGATCGAATGATCAAAAAAGGTTATGTGCGCATCTATATAAACAAGAGCTTTTTTGCTTTAGAAGATCCTGAGATTCCCTGGGATAGTTCACGAAAGAATGAGCTATTCCTTGTGATCGATAGACTTGTTCTTGATCCTACAAGTCAAGCGCGCCTTCTTGAGGGCATAGAGCAAGCTCTGATGATCAGCAAAGACTGTGTAGGCTTCCATACCCAAGAGAAGGAGTGGCTCTTCCATATGGCATTCACAGCGCCGAGTACAGGCGAGTCCTACCCCCCTATTGCTCCTCACACCTTTTCGTTCAATACAGAGCACGGCATGTGCTCCGAGTGCTTAGGTCTTGGATACCAGTATGGAGCGCAAGAGTCATTCTTGCTGGAGTTTGCAAGCAAGACACCATTGGATCTTTTGCGACTGCTGTGCAAAGAGTACTTTTCCCCAAGGGTACAGAGTTTCTTCACGAAAGAGCTTGCATCGCTTGGGATCGATATTACCACTCCCTTGCATCGCCTTCCTGTAGAGCTTCAGCGCATTTTCTTAGAGGGATCAACAGATGCAAAACATGGTCTTGTATGGAAGGGCCTGTATCCCCTCTTTATTCAATATGCTAAGACCTCTTCAGGCAACAGGCACCATATCCTCCCCTTTCTTCTACAAAAAAGTCCCTGTACAGCCTGTGGAGGAAGTAGACTATCCCCCCTTGCTCGTCATGTCACCATCCAGGGTGTTTCTTTGGCGGATCTTTGCGAATACCCTCTTGAGAAAGTAAGAGCATTCCTCAGTACATGTACTTTCTCAGAAGATAAAAAACACTTGACACGAGATGTGTTAGAACCTCTACACAATAAACTAGACATGCTGTTGGGGCTCGGTCTTGGATATCTATCTTTGCATCGAGGTTCCCAGACTTTGAGTGGAGGAGAGACGCAAAGGGTGCTTTTGAGTAAGCAGCTAGGGAGTGGACTGACAGGATGTCTCTACGTTCTTGACGAGCCGACTGTCGGTCTACATCCTCATGATAACCATCTCTTAAATCAAGCTCTTTTACGTCTCAAAGAGCTTGGTAATACGCTCTTACTTGTTGAACATGATCCCATGACGATGCAAATTGCAGACTACCTATTAGATTTTGGTCCTGGAGCTGGGAAAAAGGGAGGGCATATCCTAGCACAGGGCTCTCTAGAAGAAATCTGTCAAAACCCGCACTCTTTGACTGGTGCTTACTTGAGTGGAAGGAAAAAAATAGAGGTCCCTAAGCAAAGGAGGTCTTCCTCTCGTAAGATCGAACTACGGGGAGCTTCTTTACATAACATTCGGAATCTTACGCTCTCCTTACCTCTTGGGCTCTTTTGCTGTGTAACTGGAGTGTCGGGGGCCGGGAAGTCGACGTTATTGATGGAAATTATACGAGGGGAGCTCCATAAAGTCCTTTCCTCCAAGCGCAAGGTCCTAAGCACTTTATGCCAGGGACTAGAACAAATAGACAAGATGATCGTCCTTGATCAAAACCCTGTGGGGATGACCAATCGCGCTGATGTTGCTACCTATACGGAAATCCTTACACCTCTACGGTACTTGTATGCTTCCTTGCCAGAGGCTAAAGCGCGGGGATTACAAACAAGGCATTTTAGTTATAACCATAAAAAGGGTATGTGTATGAACTGCTTCGGCTTGGGATCGAAGCTTGTTTCTTTACAGTTTTTGCCTTCAGTCCGTGTTCCCTGTGAGCGCTGCCATGGGTTGCGTTTGCAGCCCCTGCCCCTTCAAGTCACCTATAAAGGGAAGAACCTAGGAGAGATTCTTAGATTATCTGTTGAACAAGCATTAGATTTTTTTGGAGCTATTCCCAAGCTTGTCAAAGCTCTTGAAGTTCTAAGTCAAGTAGGCCTGGGGTATCTCGCTCTTGGTCAAGAAATAGCCACCTTGTCTGGAGGAGAAGCACAGCGTCTGCGTTTAAGCTGCGAACTTGCTAAGCGCTCTACAGGAAAAACCCTCTATCTCCTCGATGAACCCTCCGTTGGGTTACATAGTAAGGACTTAGAAAAACTTATCCCCATCTTTCATACTCTCGTAGATAGAGGGAATTCTCTTTTTCTGATTGAGCACAACCTAGACCTCATTGCCCAGGCAGACTTGATCATTGACATGGGACCAGGCCCTGGTCCTAATGGAGGCTCTGTTGTCTGTACAGGAACCCCAGAAGAGGTAGCTCTCCATGCTACATCTAAGCTATCTCCTTTCCTTAGCAAGCACCTGACGAGGAAATAGAGAACAGACTGATGGAAATGACAGAAGCGATGAGGCAAGCAACATCTGTGTAGGTCATCTCATAATCAGGGTGTGTAGCTGATTCGATACAGCAAAGGACCTTGGTCACTAAGGATCCCACAATACAAGACACAGAGGACTCACAAAGACCGTAGTATAGAGCTATGCGTGCAAAAGCAAGGGCAACTGTTTTTGCTTTATATATAGGATCTTTATGAGGGTCATTCAGTTCATCATAGGCATAGCACAACTGAATGAAGGATCGTGCAGCGATAACACCTACGATCACCGGGAGATTTTCAAGAAGAAGAGAAGCGATCAACGTTATCCTTCCCGCCATCTGAATGATTTGAGGGAATATCTGCTCAATATCAATTCCTTGGAAGGCCATTTCTTTATGAACAGGCATGAAGTGATGACTCTTTGAATAGACCATGGACAGGAGTTTTTCTATATCATGATAATAGAGATAGTAAACTTCAGAAGCTGCCCAAGTATAAGGAATAAAGCGTAGAGCTGCTTCTTGGAATTCAACAAGAGGCGTGCAAGAAAAACGAGAAGCTAGCTCTTCACAAATATGAATGCTTTCATAGAGAAGCTGGCTCCCTTGATGATACAACTGAGAGATCGGATGCATAATTCTCTAACTCCTTTGTAGTTTTGTTTGGACAACGGAGCATTATGCATAGTCAATGGATTTTTTTATATTAGTTTTTTCATGGGCCCACATGTCTTTAACGCAGATTCAAAAGATTCTCTTTGGTTTTCTGCGATAGTTCGCGAACGATGCGAAAAAATTTTTCCTGAGGAGATAGAGACTCGTTGTAAAGATCATGCTGTAGAGGCTCTGGCAATTCTATTGTCCCAAGGGAAGCTCCCTCTTTAAGAGCTTGAAGAAATTCCCTATGAATAAGCCATTCGATGCCTGTAAAATCCATGCGTGAGAAGATTTCATCTGCCATCAGCATAGTAGTTGTTGACATGACCTGCATGCGATGATAGAGACTTTGCAACGTCGCCTGCAAGGCAAGGTATTTGGTGAAAGGAGAAGCTTTTGGGTCTAGATTCGTAATGTGTGAAAGAACGGATTTTTGACAAGAGAGATCCCTTACTGTTGCAATACAACCTTCTACGTGTTCTTGATAATCTCTCACAATCATTGTTCCCTCAAGCCTATCAAGAGCCTGTCGTGCTTCATAGGAGTCTATGGGGAAGGTTTTTAATAAACTGATCATGCGAAGAACCCTGACCTCAGGAGATTTCTCTTGCTTGGAAACTTCTATTTCTAGATCTCTCATCCATTGGATATCGTTCCCACGCTTTTGTTGAATATCCGCTTTATGAGATCTGTAGAGCTTTTTATATACAATCTGAGTGAGAGAAGACAGGTCCATTGTCTGGCAAGCTAGGATCACTTTTTGGGGAACATTTTTTCCAAATAAGAAAAAAAAGAGGGTAAAGATAGATTTTTTATACTGGTAATAGTTTTCATGAATGGATGTTCCTGCATCCCACTGCCAGCCTATGTTTCTTAAATAACAAGCGATTACCGAGGGACTGTTTTTTACAAAGGTCTGGATCTTCTTTTGCAATTGCAAGACGGGAGCGAGGGAAAACTCTTTATGTTGTTGGATGAGTTCTTGTATAGAGAAAATAATGCTTCTTTTTCTCTCGATACCAGTCAATACAAGATCCAGGGATGTCTGCAGTCTTCTTTCTTCTTCTTGCAAGGGGGAAACGACACCCTTTTTTTGGAATAAAGGGGCCTGCGCTAGAAAACTTTTCATGGGACCTGAAGGCAACCCTTCATATAACACTCGCATGTTTTTTATCAGTACGTAGCTTTTGGATAGTCTTTTATGCACAGGAAAATTGCTCCCCCCATGAAAATCAAAAGAGCAGGCACGATTATTGAAGAGAAAAAAACCAATGGCATCTTCAAAATCTTCCAAAGAGAGCTCTTTTTCAAGTTCTCCTAAAGCGCTGTAATAGGCCTGACCAGCATCTCCTTGTAGATCTTTGGGTATAGATATATCATTGAAAAACCCCTCTTTCAAAGTGGAGACCACAGCCTTGTAGTCCTTTTGTCCAAGTTCTTCTAACGAGCTTTTTAAACAGTGTTGCAGATGATCGGCATGAGTAGAGAGGAGGAGTGTTTTTTTTTGATTTTTTGTCGTGAGGCGAAGTGCACAAGCGTCAACATCCATCAAAGAGCATGCTAGGAGTTCTTTTTTTTCGTTTTCCTGAAGAGAACTCATTTCTGTGATTTTTAAGACAAATTGAAAAAATAGCGTTTCTAAGCGCAGGTAGTTGCAATAAGAACTCTGTTCTGTACTCCAAGAAAACTCGTGAAGTAGCAAGAAACTTGCAAAAGGCTTCTCTGAGGCAAGCTCTATCCTAGAAAGGACTTTCCTTGCATACTCACTATAAAGAAAATGCGCTTTCTCAAATACTTTGACTATCTCTTCTTGAGATCCTTGCAGAGCATAGGTAGACAGCTCTGTGCGAAGAGATTGGAAACTACAAGGTGCCAAGGCTACTCATCATCCTCGGGTTCAAAATCCTCTAGGGTCTTAGATTTTTTCCCAGCGATCAAGCGGATACCAGATAAAATCCACCCAAGGCCTACATATCCCCAACAAATCGTAAAGAGGACAAGGGGAAAGAAATGAAAAATACCGTAGAGGATGGAAAGAGCTAGAATAGCAGTGACAAATACTAAATAAAAAGAAGGAACTCGAAAATGTAATACTTTTAAGCTTGGAAACTTCCAGTTGCTGATCATAAAAAAGCCGAGAATCACCATTACACAGCTCATGATAACAACTCTACTTTCTTCTGAGATAGGGCCTAAAAGATCTGCGAAGGGAGAGACAAGTAACAAATTCGTAGAGACCGCCGTCAAAGCGCCTGCGGGAATTGGAAGGCCTGTAAAATGTTTTTTTTGCGCAGCAAGTAGAATGGGGTTTCCCCTTGCTTCCGTAGCTTTTACATTGAAACGCACAAGACGCAAGATCCCACATAGAGAAAATAGTAAACATCCGATGACAGCAAATAGAGAAAACCCTGATCCTGGGGATAAAAATAAACTTTTAAGTAGTAAGACAGAGGGAGCTACCCCAAAAGAAACAGCATCCGCTAAGGAATCGAACATGAAGCCAAATTCGCTCTCTGCGTGCATGATTCTGGCTACAGCTCCATCCAGCAAATCGGCTAAGGCCGCGAGTAAAAGCAAGACAATGCTTGCATGAACCATTTGATAAAGCCCTGTCGCAGGGTCGTCCATGCTCACTTTAAAAATCATAAATAAGCCACACGCGAGTCCAAAGGCTGTGATCGCGTTAGGGACAAGATTGATCTTTCTCATATACCGCCCTCATTTAGGAGCCCCCATTGTAGCAAAGAAGGTATAGAAAGATCAAGACTCGAGTTGTTAGTTCAAAGAGCGATTTTTATAAAATTATTTATCGAGTTAAGAAAAAGAGTTGCTGATGGCACCGCCATCAGGAACGACTCCGCACTGTACTATACGTCCAAGACAGAAGAATTCTGTAAAATAACTTTTACAGAAGTTTATTGCACATTCCATGCTAAAAACCTCCTCATAATAAGGTTATATCCCAACTGTTTTATAGAAAATTTACAATAAGTAAACGGTTAAACAAAAAAAATATTACAATGCAAGTTGTTACATAAATAACCAGTGAGAAAAAAAGGGATGTAGTCCGATTCTGTGCTTCTCGTACGAGATATTTTGCGTTGCTTGATCTCCTAATCTTTCATCATGCAGATAACTCATCTCCCTATCTAAAGATCTTCCTCAGATCATTAGAAACGTGGTTTTGATGATATTCACTACGAGGATATGATCGAGAAAAACTGCTTTTTTTCTGACTGTTTTTTTTGCTCTGAAAAAAATCTGTTTTTCTTGTAGACTTAAAGAAACCGACTACTATATATGGTAGATATAGATGTTGAGTGTTACTATATACGGTATCTGTATCCCGTCATGGACCTACTGTCGCAGCGAAATAGTGATGTTCCTCTAGCGAAAAAAAGAAAAACTAGCAACCTAACTTTAGGAGTTTTGCCCTATGTCTCACAACCTCTCTTGTCCACAAACATCCTCTCAAGAGGATAAGCTTGCTTGTCATGAAAAGAACCTCGCCTTCACGGTTGTAAAGAGAAATGGGTCTATTGTTCCTTTTCGCAAAGAGCGCATCTTTCATGCGATAGAAATGGCTTTTCGCGAAGCAAAAAGTTTGAGTAAGGAAGCTCTTCTCCCTGAAGATGTAAAAACCTCTGTGCAAGAGATAACAGATCATGTGGTGGATGAACTAGTGCACCTTGCTTCTAAAGGGACAAGTCTGACGGTAGAAGGTATTCAAGATCTTGTCGAAGTGACCTTAATGAAAATGGACTATCACGACGTTGCAAGGGGCTATATTATCTATCGCGATCAACATAAAGCGCTGCGAGAAGACTCTCCACAGAATGTGAAAGTTCGACGCAAAGATGGAAGCTATGCAAAACTCAGCCCTATCAAAATTGCGAAACAAATTGAAGAAGCTTTTTATCGGGTCAAAAAATGGGATAATCCATTTTCTGAAGAAGCAACAAGACTTGTGAACACAGTCACACAAAATGTTGTGGCTAGAATTGTCATTCTTGCTAAATCTCAAGAGGCTGTCGATGTTAATCTTATACAAGATGAGATTGAGTATCAACTCATGAAAGAAGGGCACTTTGCTGTTGCTAAAAGCTATATCTTATATCGCTCTTCTTTAGGGGAACAGTCTTCTCATGCCCTACAAGAGATGCCCGTAGAAGATAAAGAACAAAAGATCTTCGTAGCTCTGGATATGCAAGGCCAAAAGACTTTCGTCACAGAATCCCAATTATTCCAAAAGATCAAGTTTGCTTGTCGAGGGTTAGAGGATCTTGTTTCCCCAGAAACACTCTTACTGGAGTCGATCCGTAACTTTTACGAAGAAATGAAAGAGAGTGAGATGGACCTTGCGAACATTATGGCAGCAAGAGCAAAAATCGAACTAGAGCCCGCCTACTCCACCGTAGCAGCGAGGCTTCTTCTCGATAGTCTATATCGAGAAACGATGCAAAAAGGCGCTTCCTTCTCCGGTCTTGCTTCCTTACATCGCACCTACTTTAAAGAGTACATCCGCAAAGGAATTGACGTGAAAAGGCTCTCTCCTGCCCTGTTGGACTACGATCTAGATAAACTTGCGCAAGCTCTTCAAATGGGACGCGATGATCAGTTCTCTTACCTTGGGTTACAGACTCTCTACGACCGCTACTTCATCCATGAAAATGATCAAAGACTTGAAACCCCCCAGATTTTTTGGATGCGTGTAGCTATGGGTCTGGCCCTTCGGGAAAAAGAAAAAGAAAAGTGGGCTATTGCTTTCTACGACTTGCTTTCTACTTTTGCGTTCGTCTCAAGTACACCCACATTGTTTAACGCAGGCACGATGCACTCACAACTGAGTTCTTGCTACCTATCCACCATTATGGATGATCTACACCATATCTTCAAGGTCATTTCTGATGATGCACAGCTCTCCAAGTGGGCAGGAGGACTTGGCAATGATTGGACAAACGTACGAGCTACAGGGGCAAAGATTCGGGGAACTAATGGCAGGAGTCAGGGCATCATCCCCTTCTTGAAGGTAGCAAACGATACCGCCGTCGCTGTCAATCAAGGGGGTAAAAGGAAAGGGGCGATGTGTGCATATTTAGAAACTTGGCATCTGGACATCGAAGACTTCTTAGACTTACGAAAAAATACAGGAGACGAAAGAAGACGCACACACGACATGAACACGGCAAACTGGATTCCCGACCTTTTCATGAAACGTGTTATGGAAAATGGTTCTTGGACCCTATTTGACCCAAGTTCTGTCCCTGATTTGCACCATCTTTATGGAAAGGCCTTTGAAACGCGTTATGCCGAGTATGAAAAGCAGGCAGAAGAAGGAACGATCAAACTCTTTAAAAAAATGGAAGCGATGCAGTTATGGAGGAAGATGCTCAGCATGCTCTTCGAAACAGGTCACCCTTGGAT
>Ga0194131_10003232_pt1 | contig 25945 bp, 28 predicted proteins | sample TA2KigO120mmetaG_FD_148631 | JGI IMG/M metagenome (GOLD analysis project Ga0194131, IMG submission 148631) | Freshwater microbial communities from Lake Tanganyika, Tanzania - TA2015053 Kigoma Offshore 120m | ecosystem: Environmental > Aquatic > Freshwater > Lake | place: Tanzania: Lake... | reverse complement strand
AAAAACACGAGTAGCCCGAGGCAGATTCGAACTGCCGTCCCCGCGTGTCCTCTCATAAGATCCAGAGCGCGGAATCCATAACCTGAAAATCATTTGGCCGCTAGACTATCGGGCTACCAAGACGACTAAATTTCGTTAGAATATAATTATTTATTCACAAATTATTTAATCTTCACTTCGTGAATCGCAGTAGCATAATCACAATCTGCTTTTAATCTCATATATGGAATCAATCTATAGTGTATGGAATAAAGATCCTTTTCTTTGTAAAGAATTCCTTTTTGTAGCAACGACACCAACCCCCTTGATGTGCTCATCGTCATCGCACTATCATTTTTACAAATTTCGTCGCGCTTTTTTTGATACTGTTTTAGTGTAAATGCTACATCATTTAGTTCTAATATCAAGGGCCAGACAATTTTTTGCCAGACAAATCTTCGGTTTTCAGTAGCAGAAGCATATTTTCCTTTTTCGCTCAACATTAATAGCATCTTGAGAATTGGTTATAATTGAATTGTCACAAAAAGAAATTGAAGAGTCCCTTGTTTTACTAGAAAAAGACTGGGAAATTGATCCACTTTTGCATGATTTTGTGTTGGGAAAATGTACCGATGTATCAGACTATCCAGTTAAAGTAAAGAATGTAATTTTTCATATTCCATATTTGAGTAGGGAAAAAAAATTCATCTTGTGGAAGTGCTACTGGCCAGACTGTCACAACTGTTGCAACAGGCAGGGAAGACTGCCCTTGACTTCAGATGACATAATTACAATTGGAAAAGGCATGAAATACCAAAAAATATCTGACTTTATAAAAAATGAAACCTTGGTTGCTACATGGCAGGAACATGGCCCTTCAGGGGAGATAACTACAATGACTGGCATCAATCTAAAACGAAAAAATGATGAAACTGTTGTTGATGATGGAACACATATATCATGCAGGTTTTTAGATGACAAAGGATTTTGCGGCTTGCACCCGCAAAGGCCTGGCGTTTGCTATCTTTACCCATTTTCTACATGGCTTGTAAATGAAGGCGGTACAGCACGGGTTCATGCAACATTTCAATTTACAGGAGACTGTCCAGGGTTTTATTTGGCAGAGACAATTGATCCTATGAAAGAAACTTTGAAAGAATACTCTGGACTAGTTTATGACTATAATATGAAATCAAACAGGACAGCTAGAGAAAACTTTGGCCATGTAACATTTAGCTAGGCCTTTGCAACCTTTACCAAATCACGTATATGAATTTCCATTCCAAACCGGTCTTCATTTTTTTTCATATACCTAAAAATTGATAGCAAGTCAGCAAATTGTTTCATAAAACTAAACTCGCCTTTCATCTTTGCAAGTACAAACTTTAACACTTTGCTGTAAATTGCAAAATATGATAAAACTTCTTTTCTATATTTTTCGTTATTTCCTATATTTTTGATAAAAATATCTGCACAAACCATGCTTGGGATTATTCCCTCACCTAGCAGCGGATAAACTGTACCTATTGATTCTCCAACGCCTACTACTTTTCCATGATAAAATGGCTCACATCTGTCTGGAGTAGCAAGTCTTATTGGTCTGCCAACAGTTTTAGTAATTTTACCGCCATGTTTTTTCAAAAACTCATCAGTCTCTTTAACATGGTTTTTCCTGTAATCTCCTGCTCCAATATGGGCAAGATTTTTGCTTAATGGAAAATACCAAAAATATCCAGTTATTCCTCGGAATGGCTTGACATAGAAATCATCTAGAGGAACTTTATCTTCGTATTCGATTTTGTACTGGTATGTAGGCAAGTAAAAGTCGTTGGCTGGCTTTGGAAGATACATTCTATAAAATCCAGTTGCATCTATGATTAGATCAAAATCTCTTTCCAAGTCTTCTAGTTTTGGTGTAACGCCATAATGCACTTTACAGCCTTTTGTCATATCACGAATAATTCCAATCTTGTCGTAGGTGCATAATCCTTTTAGCTTGATGTCAAACTTGTTCCTGTCATTTACCTCTATGTGGAGGTTTTTTCCATCATGAATAATGTATTTTTCAAAATCAATGTCTGCTTTCTTGCATAGTTCTTGCATCTTGGATTTTGAAGAGCCCCACGCACAAATAGAATCATGATCTTTTTCAGTCATCCTCTCAAAGCCTACTACCTTATGATCTTTTTTTAGTCTGGCCATAAGGTAAGATCCGGCAACACCCATTCCACATACTGCAATCTTCAATCTAGCTAAAAATTTTCTTGTTGCCTAATAAATAGAATGTTTCAATCTCAGACTAGCTCTATAATCATGCAAAATTATGCAGTTTTTGCAAGATAATGATCTACCACAAAATGATACTAAATACTGCCAATGCTATCTTCACTCAATCAAAATAGCTGGCTTAAAGGGCCGTGCCTGTCTAGCTTTTCCTTTCGGATCATAAATCTCAGAATCATTCTCTGAAAATACCTGCACATCTATTCCAAAGTCATCTTTTACCAAGCTAACCAGCTCATTTGCAATCAATGATTTTTCATCAAACTTTTTTGTTTCAAGCTTAGTTTTTCTGATCTCAGTTGGCTCTGATAAAATATCTTTAATGGTTTTTTGAACAAAGTCAGGATTCTTTTTGATATCAGCTGTTTGAGGATTTGCGATCAAATCTTTCATTATAGCCCCCATGTTTGTCTCGCCTGCAATCACCTTTTCCAAAATTGCATGATATGCCTTTACTTTGAAGGCATCAGCTGTGTATATCGTAATTTTCTTTGGAGTAATTTTTGTAACCTTGAGAATGTTTGAAACATCATCCATGATTGATTTTAACAATTCTTCAGATTGAATCGCATAAGGATCAATTACATCAGCTAAAACACTTGGCCATCTAGTCTGAGAAACCAAACCTGAATTACCAAGCCTTTCCCACATTTCCTCAGCTACATGTGGTGCAAATGGAGATAACATTACAACTCTAGCTGTACTAATCTCATGCAAAATGCTAGAACAATCATCTCTTTTCTTTGCTCTAGCTCTTTTAAGATACCACTGAAGGTCAGACTCGAATGAAAATAATATCTCATGTAAGGCTTCACGTAGTCTCATTTTCTCGATACTAGTACTAACATTTGATATCACAGACTGGAGCTTGCTCTTAATCCACTTGTCTTCGGCCTGCAAATTGATAGGTTTTCCTGGTTTTAGCCTTGAGCATTCCTCTAACAATGAAACAAGCTTGTTTTTTATTCCATTAACTGATTCTAGGTTAAAATCAGCATCCTGTAATAATTCAGCTGATATAATTATCGCAAGTCTGATTGGATCTGCTCCATAGTCACGAATTGCCTGTCGTAATGGAATGATGTTTCCCATACTCTTTGACATTTTTTTGCCATCCATCAAAACAGAACCATTAACTACTATCTCACGAGGCCAATTTTCTTCAGGAAATATTGCAACATGGTTTAAAATAAAAAATGTCAAGTGGTTTGGAACCAAGTCACGTCCTGAATGTCTTGAATCAACCGGATAAAAGTAAGAAAACTCTGCTCTTATCTCTTCAACTATCTCTTTTGAAACTCTAGATACAGAGCTGCCCTTTCCCAAAAAAATATAATCAAAAAACTCTTTTGATAGAGTATCAGCTGATATTTTCCCAGAATTCACAAACTTTGCAATGATATAGTACGCCATGTAAATTACAGAGTCTGACAAGCTTTCAACAATCCATTCTTTATCCCATGGGAGCTTTGTGCCAAGTCCATGTTGCCTTGCACAAGCTCGCTCTCGCAACCACCCTATAACATAATTAAATTCAGGGCGGATCTCTTGCGGCAAAACACTCATTCTATCAAGACACTTTGTAGCTTTTTCCTTCCATGCTTTGTCACCATAATTTAGAAACCATTGATTGGTCAGAATCTTAACAACACATTCAGCTCCACAGCGACATCTTACCGGGGAATTTGTTAATTCCAATAAAACATCTGAATACTTTTTTTCAGCTAGCCATTTCTTTATGCTATCTTTAGCTTCTGAAACCTTTTTTCCTGCAAACTGTTCTGTGTTTTGTTTTAAGACTCCACCGTAGAACTCTTTTCCATAGATCTCCTCGGTGGCTTGTTCAAGCTTTTGGTCATTTTGGTCTGATATGCCAAGCCTTTCAACTGCCTCTTTTGCTGGAAACTCGCCATATCCTTGAGTTTCTATAATCGAAATAGGTTTGATTAGCTGATACTCTGAACCTTGAGGCTGGTCTTTCTTAAAATCAACCAAAGCCTGATAGTCAAATGGCGCATGGGCTGGAACTGACATTACAAGGCCAGTTCCAGTGCTTGATTTTACAAAACTCGCCTCAAGCATTGGAATCTTTGTGTTTCTGTGTAGAACAGTTACCTCCTTTCCAACAAGCTCCGAACCTGAAATCTCACCGTCATAGGTTATTTTTCTATCCAAAAATTCCAGCTTGTGTGCACACTCTGCACTTACAATCCATTTTTCTCCATCAACTGTTACTTTCTTGTAATTAATATCAGGATTTATCCACAGGTTTGTAACACCAAACAAAGTTTCTGGCCGTAGTGTTGCAGTTGGTATGATGTAATCATCAAACCTGAACTTGATGAGGATGTATTCAGTAAAGTCTGGCTCTACATCGCCAAGTGTATCATGCTGTGATACTGGATTTTGATCCTTTGGGCACCATCCAACAGGATGAGACCCCTGTATTATCAGGTTTTTTTCCTTTAGTGTATTAATTTGCCACTCGATAAACTTTTGATAGACAGGATCTATAGTTGTAAATTCTCGTCGCCAGTCAATAGAGTAGCCCATCTCTATCATGCCAGCCTTTATCTCTTCATGAAAGTAATCTGCAATCTTTACTGGTTCAGAAAATGTTTTGATGTCTTTGTCTGAAACATGATAGATGTTTTTTAGCCCATCAATGATTTCCTTATCGCCAGCTTCGACTCTTTTTGCCATGCCAAGAATCGGGGTTCCAGTATAGTGAAATCCCATTGGAAACAACACGTTGTATCCTTTCATTCGATAGAATCTTGCATGAACATCAGCTAATGTGTAAGTTCGACCATGTCCAATGTGTTGTGGCGAGTTTGGATATGGATATGCAACTGTTATGAATTTTTTTTCCTTTTCATTTGGGTCTGATTCAAACTGTTTGGCATCAATCCATTTTTGTCTCCATTTTTTCTCAATCCCTGACCAATCTAGTTCCATGTAGTTACACTATCCCAAAACCATTGATTCTGCTTTTGCTATGGCCTCAAGTTGTTTATGTAAATTCTTACCTCCTCCTTGAGCAAATGTGCATTTCCTCCTCCAGATCCTCCAAGGATTTTTGACGTTTCCATGGCAATTGCTTTGGCATTTTTGCTTTCAGGCACCTTGTCTCCTGCAAAAGTAATCACTCTAACCAAATTATTTTCAACAAAAATACCAAAATATACAAGAGTTGGATCTTTTTTGATTAACTCCTTCCCTAACGTAACATGAAAAAATTCATCGTACGGAGAACTAAAAGCGAAACAGAATTTCCCAGATTCAGTGGCACGCAAATGAATATCAGCCCAAACAATTGTATCAATTTTGGTACCAATGTTTTTCTTAGCAAAGTCTTTTAATATCAATGGTATTATTCTTCTTGATTCTTGTTTACTTCGTTCTCTTTCCTCATCTAGTTTCTTTTTTGCCTCTTGCGCTTCAGACATTTTTGAAATTTTAATTTCATATTCTTTAAGATGCTCACGAGCAGCGTCTCCAGCTACAAACTCTAGCCGAACAACACCATCTTGAATTCTTTTTGTTCTTGTAATTTTGATTAGGTTAACATCTTTTGTACTCTTTACATGTGTTCCACCACATGCCTCAATATCAAAATCTGCAATTGAAACAATTCTGACTGACTTTACTGGAACAATTCCGCCCTGGTATATTCTAAATCCATACTTTTGCTCAGCTGTTCCCCTGTCAAAATTTTGAATCGTTACTGGAATGTTTTCTTTGACTTTGGCATTTGCAAGCTCTTCAATTTTTGTAACTTCTTCGTCAGTCAAAGCAGAGTGATGTGTAATGTCTAGCCTTGCATGATCCTCTTCTTTGAACGCAGAATGTTGCCAGACCCAAGAACCTAAAACATTTCGAGAAGACGAGTTTAGAATATGTGTGCTTGTGTGATGTTTTGTAATTCCATCTCTTCTTTTTGAATCAACAACACATGATACAGTTGTGCTTTCCTTTGGAACGCCTCCTTTTAGCTCATGTACTACAATGTTGCCATGCTTGTTTACATCAACAACATCAAATCCCGCAATTTTTCCATGATCTGGCTCCTGTCCACCACCTCTTGCATAAAATGATGTTCTATTCAACACTACATACTTGTCAAAACTTTTGAGAACTTTGGCATCAAACTCTCTGGGATCATTTTCATAGTACAAAAGTTCAGTTTCTGGCAGTCCTTCTAATGGAGGATGTTCTTGTTTTTCTATTTTCTTTGATTGGTGTAATTCCGATAGCTTTGTGTAAAAAGTAGATGGAATCTCAGAAATTACCTTCATTTCCTTAAGATAATCAGGAGTTACACCATCTGACTCATAGAGCCTGATTAAATCATCGACTGTTGGCTTTTGTTTTAGCTTGCTTACAATTTTTTGCATTCGCTCTTTTGAATTCTCATATCTGCCTGATTCGATTTCGATTATGGTCTTGACATCATTTCGTGTTTTTTCTAATTCCGGATAGGTTTTTTTGAGATAATCAATCTGTGTATCGATAATCTCATTCATGTCAAATTTTAGACCAAGCCTGTCAAGTGTAGAAATGATCCTTCGAAGCATTATTCGAAGATTGTATCCACCGCCTACATTGCTTGGCAAAGCCCCATCTGATATTGCAAAAATTAGAGTCCTGACATGATCAACAATCAAGTAAATTCCTTCAAGTGGGGTTATGATTTTTTTAATTTGTTCTTCTGATATGCCTGCTGACTTTATTGCGGTTTTTCTAACATCAGATAAATCCCCAAATCGTTCTAGATTCTTTGCAATTTCGGTAAAGTATCGAACTAAAAGTTCACAATCTGCGTCAATCCCCGCCTGTTGTACTAGATTGTTAGTTATTGGCCCAAAACAGCAATCATATGCGGTAGGGGTTCCCATTGTAATCCACGCAAATCGCTCAAGGCCTGCACCCATGTCTATGATTTTCTGGTCTAGTGTTTTGTAATTTGATAAATCTCCCTGAAATTCAGTAAAAACTGCATTACCAAGCTCAAGCCCTTTTACAAAAAATTCTAAAGAAGAGCCAAAAGAGCCGCCTCCTTCCCACACATCTTCTACAAAGACAACTTCGTTCTTGTCAACTCCAAACTGTTCAGTTACTAATTTGTAATCCAAATCAACGCATTGGTCCTTCCAATATCCATGATCATTTGGAATACTGTGCTGCCCAATCATACAAAAACTAGAAAAGTGTCTCCCAGTAACACCAACGTTTTCCAAATCTTTGAATCGTAAACAAGTTTGTGGAACAACAAGTGGGTTTGCAGGAAACTCAAAGACAACTTTTGAGCCCATAACACGTTGAAAGTCAACAATTGATGCGATTGTAAAATACAGATCATCACGCCATCTGCAAACAACAGGATATCTGTTTACTGAAGTGTGTCCGTTTTTTACAAAAAATGACTCTACTTCCTTCCATGCCTGTGTGTAATCAAATCGCTTTTTTGTCGGCGGATTTCCTATAAACGAATATGTATCATCAGAATGATCAGGACAGTTTGTGCGCTTTTCATCCATTGTCCAAAAATATCGATGACACGTCATGCATGATTTGCGCTCAAATCCCTTTTCATCAAACAATCTAACTTTGTAGTATCTTTCTGGGTCTGCTGAAAATTTTTCAAGAATCTCTTTTTTACCCATCTTGGAAATTCTTTAATCGACTGATATTAAGAACTGTCGATTACAATAAATTAAATACGATATAGATAGACTGCATTTTGTGTTTGGCAAGAAAAAGGAAATAAAAGAAGGCGATTATGTATTTTCATCAAAACTAGACGGTGAATATAGAAACATCATATTTGGTGTTGTTAGTGGTGTTGATGGCGCTAAAATTGGTGTAAATGGATTAATAGTAAATCCAGTTGGATTAAAAAATAAAATCTCACAAAATAAAGCAGGCTCACATTCTATTGAAATTTTAAAGGATCCAACTCCAGAAAATTGCATTCTTGCTTTTATCTATAGAGTTGAACATGAAAATTACACTGCCGTCTTGGATTTAGATTCAGACCAAGTAGTACCACTTCCCCCACGAGTTTACACTGTTCTTGATGGCTGGATACGTGAATCAATACCTGAGCTGATAAACAACGTTCTTTCGTTACCAGACGGTTCTGAGCGGGACCAAGCAAAAAGAATTCTACGACAAAGAATGGAAACACTTTATGACAAGAATCTGAAAAGACATTTGTATTCTGTTTGTCGAAGCTTGAAAATTCTTGTTTAATGTTACAAGTTTCGTTTCATTTTCTCCATAGTTTTATATTATGCCATTCGAAAAAGTCGATACAATGGAATACGTTTACGCTGCACTAATGCTTCATAAATTAAAAAAGGAGATCAACGAGGCAAATATTACTAGCATAATAAAGGCCTCTGGATCTGAAGCTAACGAAGCAAAAGTAAAGGCTTTGGTAGCATCACTAGCAGACGTAAACATTGAGGAAGCCATTAAAGCAGCACCAGTGGCAGTTGCAGCAGCACCAGCAGCCGCAGGCGGTGCAGGTGAGGCAAAGAAAGAAGGAAAGAAAGAAGCTGAGACCCCAAGCGCAAAATCTGAGGAACAAGCCATGGAAGGTTTGTCTTCGCTGTTTGGATAAACTCTGAATTTATTTTCTGTTTTTAAAAAGAAGAATATTGGAACCTTCCCATCCATAATCAATAAAACAACCGATTTGATTTTTGCGAAGAAGTTTTCGTTTTATTGATTCATGTATAAATTGTAAAGAACTGACAGCACCTGTATTTCCAGTTTCCTTCATCAAAGAATATGATAATGCAACTTTGTCTTTTGAAATATTACATTTTGATGTAATATAATCAAGAAATCTTGCACCTGCAGTATGCAAACCCAAAACCTTGATTTTTCTATATTCATCGCGAGTCTTCTTTTCTAGCTGATCTATATTTCTTTGACATAAAGTACCGACAGTTTTTTTGAGAACCTTTGAATCAAGATTCATATCAAAAATCATTCTATTTTTTTTGTCTGGTGATAGCTTCAAGGATGCTTTTTTGTAGCCATTTTTTCCTGAATCTTTGCATGAGAAAATCTCATCAGAGTCAATACTAGCTATTCCATTCTTGGTATCTTTTGATAATATCGTCCCTCCTACAACATCACTGAAAATAAGAAAGTATACTAGGTTGTTAAGATCTGACTTGTTTTTCATTGAGACTAGCTTTATCTGCTTTAGTCTATCCAAGAACCAATCTGTATACATAGAACCTATTAGTACCATTGAATTGCTTTTTCCATTTAGTTGAAAATAACCTGCAGAATTCAGTAGTGCTTCAGAAAATGATGAGCAAGCAAGTCCCTGCATATTTTGTGTTCTTATATTTTCGTTCAAACCAAGTTTGCTTACTATCTCAACTGTTGGAGCAGGGTCAAGAAACTGATTGTTGTCATTTACTGTAACTAATATGCCAATATCTCCAGATTTTTGCTTTGAATTTCTCAAAAGATCTTTTGCAGTTTTTAGGAATAACTCATTTTTTGGTACGTCTGGCTCCAGATAATCATTTTTTGAAAAATCAATTCTATCAAAATCATATATTTTGAAAACTTTGTCAATTCCTAGGTTATCTTTGACATATTCTCGTACCTCGCTGTCTAATTTTGGACGCAAAAAATCATCTACGATTTCTCTTATTGAATAGGAAAACCGAGGATAGTTGACGCATATTTGTGATAGTCCTACCGAAACCATTTTCACATCATAGCCAACAGCTTTCGTAAATTTTCAAAGAACTCTGAATCAAATCCTTCTTTTGGAAGATCAAACCCAGCAATTACAGTCTTACATCCAGTTTCTTTCTGAAAATCATCTAACATTTGTCTACAATGTGTAGGCGTACCACATATTGTAATCTCCTTTACAAGATCATCGCTTACTTTCTCAATAGTTTTTGTCAATCCAAACTCCTTGAAGGTTTTCCTAATCTCCATAACATCTTTTTCAAATTCTTCTGATAATGGATTTGAGTAAAATTCGTTTGCTCCGATATATTTTGCCAATGTTGCTTTTGCAGCATTAAGATTTTCTGATGAATCCACATAGGTGGGAACTATACATATTGTCTCAAAGGAATCAAAACTCTTGCCAGCAGAGGAGATGATTTGCTTAATCTTTTGTATGTCAGAAGAAATTTGTTTTCTTGGTTTTAAGAAAAATATCACTCCATCTGCATTTTGCGCTGCAAGCTGCATGGTCTTCTGGCCAACTGCAGCCCAGAATATTTTTCCACTAAAATTTGCTCTCAAGTATTTTGTATAATCAACCAGTCTTGAAAGTGGGTGTTCAAATTTCAGATTCCACAATTTTTCAACAATTGCAGGTGCACTAGTTCCTATTCCAAGTACAAAATTTTCATTAGTTTTTTGGTAAATCTTATTTGCATTAAGAGAAATCTCTTCTTTTTTTCTTGAAAATACATTTACAATTCCGGTTCCAAGAACCATATCGCATTTTCCATTGGATATTTGTTCCAAGGCATCAAAGGCATCCACTCCCATAACAGCTGGATTGGTCTCTGGCACAAAAAAATAGTCTATTTTGCTTTGGTTTGCTATCTGTGCAGCTTTTTGTATTGAAGGAAGTGTTGCGTTTATTCCTAGTTCAATTCCTCTTTTCATCAAAAATAACCAATTATTTGCATCAGATGTGAATGGATTTTTCCTCAGTCATCCTTGTAGCGTCAACAAATGCCTCTGATAAAGTGGGGTGGGCATGAATTGTATCTATAATCTCAGAGCATTTCATTTTTTGTTTTACCGCAAGGGTTGCCTCGCCAAGAACCTCGCCTGCGTGTGGTCCAACTATTATTACTCCAGAAATAGTTCCATCCTTTTCAAACACATCAATGAATCCTCGAGTTTCTGAAAGACAGGTGGCCTTTGCACTTGCAATAAGAGGAAAGCTTTTTCCTTCTCCTTCACAGTTTCCAACAAAAGCAACTTCTGGAAATGTAAATACGCACATTGGGATAGCAGAATAGTCAATCGTAGAATTTTTTCCCATGATGTTCTCAGCTGCAACTTCACCCTGCTTTGCAGCTACATGAGCAAGCTCAAACTTTCCTGTAACATCACCAATAGCGTAGATGTTTGGAATGCTTGTTTGCATTTTCTCATTCACTATTATGCATTTATCATCATGAGATATGCCGATATTTTTTAGCTCATCTGAGTTTATGTTTGCTTTTCTGCCTATGCATATCAGAACTTTCTCAGCCTGGATTTTTTCACCGTTTCCATAGACTGAATCTTGATCAATTTTTTCAACTTTAGATCCAGTCATCACATTTATTCCGTCTAATTTCATGTACTTTTCCACGGTTTTGCCAATCTTTTCAGGAATAGTCGGAAGCAGTATTTTTTCCATCTCAACAAGCCAAACCTTGCAACCAAGAGCATTCAAGATGGACGCAAACTCACATCCGCTATAGCCCCCTCCTACTACAACTACGGATTTTGGGAGATTTTCAATCTCAAAGATTGAATCTGAAGACAAGATTTTGCCACCAAATCGTTGTTCTGGCAGAGAAATTGGCGAACTTCCAGTTGCAATGACAATGTTTTTTGTAGAAAGTACCTTGCCATCTACAATTACCTCATTTGCTGATTTTATCATGGCAGTCCCATGAATGATTTCAACATTTTTCTTTTCTAACAACATCTTGATTCCATCGGCAAGCTTTGAGACGCTTTTTTGCATTCCATTTCTCATTTCTGTATAGTTTAGATCTATTGAGGCATCAACTCCATGTTTTTTTGCATTTTTTACTCTTCTAATTATATCAGCCATAGAATGGAGGTACTTTGTAGGAATGCAGCCACGCTGTGTGCATGTTCCTCCAAGGCCGTTTTTTTCAACAATACATGCCTTGCCGCCATTTGCCGCAACAGATAGTGCGCAAGTATATCCAGCTGGACCTGCACCAATAATTACTGCATCAAACATTGTCATGACTCAAAGAGAATATCCAATAAAGTTTGTCTAATTACCGTTTGAAAGTCCAATCGGGATTGGAGTACCTGTCTTTGGCTATCTTTTTGCATGATTCTAACTCGCTTTGTTTTAGTGTAGTTGGAATAGTTTGACAACCAAACACAAGTTTTAACGAATCTTTTAAGGATTCTGCAACTTGATCAAAAGTTTTTGAGATTTGAGAAACTCTATATTTTACATCAGAAATTTTTTTATCAGAAATTTTTTCCACTGGAACCTTTAGTAATGAAAACATTTTTTCTTTGTCCACCTCAAGCAGTATGGTTCCATGCTGCAATAGGACTCCCTTTTTTCTTGTCTGTGCATTTCCTCCGATTTTTTTTCCATCTACTGTTATGTCATTTAAGGGAGAAAATTTTGCATCAATGCCAACCATGTTAAGACCAGAGACTATAGTCTGGCAAATCTCTTGATACGAGTCTAATATTTTTGGAGGGTATTTTCTTGAAACAAAGGAATATGTCAGCTCATTTTCATGAAAAACAGAACCGCCTCCAGTTATTCTCCTTACAACATCAACTGACTCAGTTCTGCATTTTTGAAAATCAATATCATTGATGCTTTGAAAATATCCTATTGAGACACATGGATTTGACCACCCATAGATCCTAAAAATTGGCGTATCTGTCACATGAGTCATAAGATATTCATCAATTGCCATATTCATTGGGCCGCTGTTGTTGCCTGTCTCCACAATCTTGACTTGTTGAAATTTAATGGGAATCTGTCTCCTTACATCTGATTATTGCATCTGAAAGCGAGTCTATGCTAAACCCGTAAAGCTCGCAACCTGATAAGAGCGATTCAAGCTTCTTTTTTATCAAATCTTTTTCAAGTTCTGTTCCAACAATTTCTGATTCGATCAAATCTAATGTCTCTTCAGGATGTAAAAAAAAGTCTCCAGTAATTTTGATTGCTTGTATTATGTTTGTGGTTTTGTCAAAAACTAAATCAATACATAACATCTTTTCGAACTTAAAATACCGCTTGACAGATACAGAATTTGGATTGTTCTGATTACTTATTGAGGAGACCATCTCAAGTTTGGCTGTCTTGCTGCCTTGACTTCATCTAGTCTGCTAGGATTAGTGTGTGGAGCCTCTTTTACAATTTCGGGTTTTTCTCTTAGCTCAGATGCTATTTTTACAAGAACCTCTGCATACCTGTCTAATGTCTCCTTGCTTTCAGTTTCAGTTGGCTCTATCATGAGTGCCTCCTCAACTATTAGAGGAAAATACACCGTAGGCGGATGAAAACCGTAATCTAAAATTCTTTTTGCAATATCAATTGTTCCGCCATTTGGAATGTTTTTTGCAGATACGACAAATTCATGTGCACATCTTCTGTCGTATGGAACATGATAATGATCACGAATTTTTACAAAAAGGTAGTTAGCATTTAGTACAGCATTTTCTGAAACACGCCTTATCTGATTTCCCCATATTCTTATGTAGCAAAGTGCACGAACCAAAATTCCAAAATTTCCATAAAACGAGTGAACCTTGCCTACTGACTTTTCTTTTTTGTAATCTAGCTTAAACACATTATCTTTTTTTGTTATTCTCGGTACTGGCAGATAATCTGATAAAAATGATCTAACTGCAAGTGCACCAGCTCCAGGTCCACCACCGCCGTGAGGAGTTGCAAAGGTTTTGTGTAAATTAAGATGCATCATGTCAAAGCCTTGTTCTTTTGGTCTGCTTATCCCAAGAAGAGCATTCATGTTTGCACCATCACAGTACATCAACGTACCATTTTGGTGTGCCAGATCCTTTATCTCCAAGAGATTTTCTTCGTAAAGGCCAAGTGTATTTGGATTTGTTACCATGACAAGGGCAACATCAGGACTAATTCTCTTTTTTACTTCGTTAAAGTCCATGTTTCCTCTAGAGTCTGAACTAACTGTGATAGTTTCTAATTTGCACATTGCAACGCTTGCCGGATTCGTACCATGAGACGAATCTGGAATGATAACCTTGGTTCTTTTTTCATTTTTATTCTCAAAATGTCTTTTTGCTATCATAATCCCTAAAAGCTCACACTGAGACCCAGCAGCAGGTTGAAGCGAGACATCATCCATTCCTGTAATTTCCTTTAATGCCTCTTGTAATTCCCAGATTACCTCTAACGAGCCTTGAGAATATTCGGTAGGTGAGCGTGGATGAATTGATGTAAATCCTTTGAGTCTTGCTAACTCTTCGCTTACCTTTGGATTGTATTTCATTGTACAAGAACCCAAAGGATACAGGTTGTTGTCTATTCCAAAATTTTTCTTTGATAAGTTGGTATAGTGTCGCACAATATCTGTCTCATTTACGTTTGGAAGGGGAAGGCTATCACGTACTAGTTCAATTGGTAAATCAAGCTGTGTTTGTATCTGTTCTAGATGTTCTGTTGGTTGCTGTTCATATTCAAAGATGAGTTTCATTTTAGTGCCTCCTGATAAGAGTTAATATCTGCTGTAGAGTTTTTTTCTGTACAGCATACGATCATCTTCTCATCATCAACTACCAGTCCGCCAACAATATTTTGTTCAAGAAGTTGAGAGAAAATCTTGCTTGCAGTTTTTGGAGTTTTTACACAAAACTCGTTGTAAAAATATTTTTCATTCAAAGCCTTAAAGCCAACTTTTTGTAGTTTTTCGTAAAGCAAGTGTGCCTTATAGTAGGAATTTTTTGCCACATCAACAAGCCCTTTTCTTCCAACTGTTGCCAAGTAAATGGTTGCGGCAAGTGCAAGCAGCGCCTGATTAGTTGTTATGTTGCTTGTTGCTCTTTCCCTTCTGATGTATTGCTCTCTAGCTTGAAGAGTTAATACAAATCCTTTCTTGCCGTTTTTGTCTTCTGTCATGCCAACAATTCTGCCGGGAATTTTTTTTAGCAAAAAATTTTTGACGGCAAGAAATCCAAGATATGGTCCACCAAAACTTAATGGAATTCCAAATGATTGGCCTTCTCCTACAACAATGTCAGAACCATATTCTCCAGGGGGTTTTAAGAGTGCCAGAGATGTTGGCTCATTTATGCATGTGATAAACAGTGCCTTGTTGTGATGTGCTTTTTCAACTAGTGGCCTTAGATCTTTTATGTTTCCATAAAAGTCAGGGTTCTGTGAAATTACACAGCAAGTATTTTCATCTATTATGTTTGTAAATTCCAAATCAGCGCCTTCGCAGTATGTCTTTAAAACTTCATAATAGTTGGGATTCAGGCCATTATCAACAAAGACAAGTCTCTTCTTGGTATACGAAGAAGAAAGCAAAACAGCCTCAGCCAAGGCAGAGGCTCCATCGTATAGCGATGCATTTGAAACGTCCATTCCTGTTAAAAGGCAGATAAATGACTGAAACTCGTACATTGCCTGAAGCATCCCCTGACTTGCTTCTGGCTGGTACGGCGTGTACGCCGTCATAAACTCGCCCCTTTTTATCAAATGGTCTACAACTGCAGGAGAATAATGATCGTATGCTCCGCCACCAACAAAGTATTTGAAAATCTTGTTTTTTCCTGATAATTCAGAAAAATAGGAAACAAGCTGCATCTCATTCATAGGTTCTGGCAGTTTTAACGGGCTAGTAATGTGAGGCTTGAAATTTCCAATTAATTCATCAATTGACGATACACCAATTTCCTTTAACATTTGAGTGACATCTTCTTTTGTGTGTGGAATGTAATTCATTAGGTTCTACTCTTTGATTTCTCCAACAAATTTTTCATACTGCTGTTGTGTCATTAAATTTTCAAACTGAGTAATATTTGAAACTTTGAGCTTTAGTATCCAACCTTGATCATATGGAAACTTGTTTATGAGCTCAGGATGATCTTGTAGCTTTTCATTGACCTCAATGATAGTTCCATCCATAGGACAGTAAATATCAGAAGAAGCCTTGACAGAGTCAACTATTGCCATTGCATCCTTTTGCTTGAACTTGCTATTGATCTCAGGAAATTCAATTGAAACAATATCACCAAGCTGATCCTGCGCAAAATTTGAAATGCCAACTGTTGCAGTATCGCCAGACAGTTCTACCCATTCATGATCCTGCGTAAAACGTCTCTCAGTCATGTCTAAGCCTCATTAATATGCCATAAAAAAATGCTATTATTTTTTGTAGAACCTTGTAGATCTTAGTTTGGCATCATAATTTTTTCCGCCAATTAAAATTTGAATGTCTTGTCCAAACTGCATGGTTGGTGGCACATAACCAAAACCGATCGACTTTCCAAGAGATGGTGAAAAGGTTCCACTTGTTACTCTTCCAATATTTTTCCCTTCATGAATTATCTGATCATTTTGCCGTGCAACTCTTTTAGAGCCAATAATTTCAAAACCAAATAGCCTTTTTTGCGGCTCGTTTTTTTCCAATGCACTCTTCCCAATGAAATTTTTTTCTAGTTTTACAGTCCACTTTAGGGGGGCTTCAAGTGGGGTTACACTCTCATCAATATCATTTCCATAAAGCATCATCCCAGCCTCAAGTCTTAGAATGTCTCTTGCTCCTAGTCCTGCAGGTTTTATACCCCACGTCTGGCCATCAGATAGCAACTTTTCCCATAAAACACCATTTGAGGAATCAAAAAAAATCTCAAATCCATCTTCACCTGTATAGCCAGTTCTAGAAATCATACAATCTTGGCCGTGCAGTTCTGTCTTCATAAAATGAAACGGTTTTAGCTTGGTTATCTCGCTTGTGTGTTTTTCAATGATTGCTTGAGCATTTGGTCCCTGTAGTGCAAGCAATGCAACTTTCTGGGTTTCATCTTTGAGTTTATTTCCAGCAAGATGTCTTTGTATCCATTCAAAATCTTTTTTGATATTTGAAGAATTTACAACAATTAAAAATTCGTCTTGTGAGATTTTAGAAACAATCACATCATCTATAATTCCTCCTCTTTCATTGCACATTGGAGAATAGATTGCCTGATTTTCTGTAATCTTTGAAATATCATTTGTTATCAAATTTTGAATGCAATCTTCTGAAGTTTTTCCTGTGATCCTAAACCTTCCCATGTGAGAAATGTCAAACAACCCAGCATTACTTCTGACTGCTTTTTGTTCATCTAAAATTCCAGAATATTGAAGTGGCATGTCCCATCCATGAAAATCAACAATCTTTGCACCTAATTTTATATGGTTTTTAAAAAATGGGGTTCTCATATTGTAAAATGTTAATTTGAACTATATTTCATTTAATGCATGCTTGCAAGACCAGAGTGGCTAAGAGTCAAAATTCCTTCGGGAGAAAATTTTGTAAATCTTAGAAATACTTTGAGGGATCAAAACCTAAAAACCGTTTGCGAAGAGGCCTCTTGCCCAAACAAAGCTGAGTGCTGGTCTTCTGGGAACGCAACAATAATGCTAATGGGCGACGTCTGTACCAGGGGCTGCAAATTCTGTGATGTTACAACAGGAAGACCTTCAACACTAGACCATTTTGAGCCATTAAGAGTTGCACAAACTCTCAAAAAATGGAACCTAAAATATGTGGTGATAACTTCTGTCTGTCGCGATGATTTAGACGATGGTGGTGCACAACATTTTGCAGAAACAATTAGGTTGGTGAAACTATATTGCCCAAAAACTATGGTCGAAACACTAATCCCAGATTTTGATGGCAAGTGTGAACCCATAGGCAAAATTGTAAAAGAAGAACCGCTTGTAATTAGCCATAATATTGAAACGGTAAAAAGACTTACGCCTGAAGTAAGAGACTTTCGCGCAAATTACCACAAATCGCTTTCTGTTTTAAAGACAATTAAAGAACAAAATTCTAGGATTTTTACAAAATCATCCCTGATGCTTGGCCTTGGAGAAACTGAAGATGAGCTCATCGAGACAGCAAAAGACCTAAGAAAAAACAATGTCGACATTATTACGTTGGGCCAGTATCTTCAGCCATCAAGAATGCATTTGCCTGTGAAGGAATTCATATTTCCTGAAAAATTTGAATTTTACAAAAAGATGTTTCAAAAGATGGGATTTCTTTATGTGGTAGCAGGACCCTTGGTCAGAAGTTCATACAAGGCACTTGATTTTGTCAATACGCTTCAAAAAATAAAATCCCACTAGATCCACCTTGACCTACACTCAGAGGTAGGTATTGCAGTACCAATGGTTGGTGCTAATCACATAGTCAACTGTCCTTTCATAAATCCATTCCAGTAATGGACACTCATTTTTATTTTTAAAATGTTAAGGGCCCTTTATGAGGAATACGCCGATTCCGATTCCAATTAGTATGCCAATTCCTAAGAATAAACAATCAAAGGCTACTACTTTTCTGAAGCTTGCATGTACCATCCTATTCCAGACGCTTGCCTTTGATTCTTTTTCATCCATGGACAATATAGTATAGTCAAATAAGATAAAGGTTGTTAAAACTAGAAATGGAAAGATATAATCTGCTGATCATTTTGTTTACCCTGATACAAGACAGTAGACCTTTTGTACCATTTCACTTATCTTAATCATAACTATACTAGATCTACTTCTGGTTGTTAAATATTGAAACAAAAAATAATCAAATATTAAACACAGGTTTAGTTTGTGAAAAACATAGATTATACCAATATTTCAAAAAAATAAAGATAGGAATATTGTAAGCATTCCAATCACTTCTGTCTTATTTTTTGACCGCAATCCCTGTGACTAGAAATACTACTAGTCGGGCTTGTAGTCTTTGGACTTGCTTACAAGTCCTTGAGCTTGTGAATGTGCCTTTTGCAATATTTGCTCTTTAGTATCATCTGTAACATAACCTGATTCAATCGAAACAGAACGTGATGATTGTGCAGCCTTTGCAAGTATTTGCTTTATTGTATCAGAAGTTGTATATGCTGCCTCTATAGCTAACGAAACTGCCTCTTGGTGAGCTTGACTAAATGCGCTTCTATATTTTTCAACATCAATTGTTAAATCATCTTTTGCAAAGTGTTTTCCCTCTTCAAGTGCAGCATTAAGAGATATTCCTGCCTCGATTGGTTTTATGTCTAGTTTTCCAAGCAGTGTTGCTAGTTTTGCTGAAATGACTCCTCCTTTTTTTACAGGTACAGATTCTTTTGTAATCCATACTGTTCCCTGATCTATTTTGGTTGCAACTCCAGCTTCTTTAAAATCAGTAAGAATCGGTCCTGGGGCCACACCGGTATTTTTAGGTGAGATTACCACATCCATGCTTGCAATGTCGCCCCCACGTGCAGCTAGCTTTATCTTGTTTTTACTTAGGAGAACATTTAGTCTAAACGGTGACATGTTGGTAAACATGAAAATACATTGACCTTTTAGACTGTCAACCATCTTTTCTATGCCTGGTATCTTGAGTGTGGAAAATGCTTTTTTTGCCACCTTGTCTTTGATACTAACTATCTCTATTTCGCCTTTGAATTTTTTTCTCAAAGGAAGCAACTGTGATGATCTTACTTTTTCCATTCGTACAAGAGCCAGAACCTTATACTTTTTTGGAAGCTCTTGTAGTTGTTGATACAAAAGAGCCTTTCTTTTTGGATATGTGGTTCGATCTTTATGCATTTTGCTTTACCTGCTGTGGCGCTTTAACTGGTTTTCCCATAGTTGTTTTTATTAGAATTTTTTTTATGTTCTTGTCTCCACTAGGCAACTTTTTCTCTACTGCATTTATTACTGCACTAGCATTTGCAACCAAATCAGAATCTGCCATAGTTTCATCACCTATCTTGCATGATGTGGCAAGTGAATTTTTTACCTTTACTCTAATCGATGATCGAAATCTATCCAAAAATGACTCAATTGATGCATTAAAGGGAACTGGGGTTGGCATTTTTCCTCTTGGTCCCAAAAGCTGGCCTAGTGTCTTACCTACTACTGGCATAAGTTTTGTATCTGCAAGGAAAAAGTCATAGCTATTGATGAGTTTTCGTGATTGTCTCTTATTTGCGCTTAATTGATTAAGTTCATCACCATCCATCACCTTATCTGCTTTTGCAGTTTTTGCCTTTAGTCCCATATCGCCAGATGCCATAATGCAAACAGATGCAGGAGAGCTTGTTTTTGGCAGCTGAACCGTTTCATTTATTGAAAAACCTTTTTTGACATCAATATCTTTGAAAATCATAATCAGCTCTAAGGACTGCGTGAACTTACGCTTCTTATTTTCAGCTTTTGCTCCCTTTACCATTTCTGTTAGTTGAGATTCATTAACCATTAGGCAACATTCACGGGATCCTACTTAAAATCGTTTAGAGATAATTATTCCAAAAAATGACTTGATCAAAACTTGCAAAATTTCATTTTTTAAACTAAATAAACGAAAAGTGAATAAATGAAACTACATTTATTAACGCGTGGCAAATTATTTCGAGAACATTGCATCGATTCGACGAGCTTGATATGAAACTACTTTATGAATTAACAAAAGACGGCTCTATATCAGTGCCAAACCTATCCAAAAAACTTGGCATAAATGCATCAGTTCTATACAGTAGAATAAAACGACTAGTAAAAAAGAAACTAATAAAAAAATTTACCATAGTTATTGACGATGCTCTTTTAGGAATCGGTGTTAAAGCAACTGTAGGCATTAACCGTGATCCAAAACAAAAAGACGCAATACACAAACAGCTCCTAGACATTGCCGAAGTAACTTCGATATCCGAAGTAACTGGAAGATTTGATATTATGATTACAATTCTTGCAGAAAACCTAGAAACGCTGCATACTGTTGTAATAGAAAAAATTGGAAAAATCGATGGTATTCAAAACACTGAAACTTTTGTAGAACTGCAAAAAACTGACAAAGAACCTACTTATCTTACCAGAAAATAATTATCTTAACTTTTCGTCCCACTTGCCAGAATTGATTTCAGCAGTAACCTCTTTTGGCGTCTTGCCTTCAATTTTTACACCCAAAGACACACAAGTTCCAATAATCTCTTTTGCGACAGATTTTAATGAAGTTGCATAGGATGAATCTAGCTTTGTCTTTGCAACCTTGACTATGGTATCAAACTTTACATCTGCAACCCAATTACTTCCTGAAGTTCCAGAACCCTTCTGAATTCCTGCCTCTTTTAATAACAATGCTGCCGAAGAGGGAATGCCAACTTCAATTTCCCATTTCTTTGTAGATGGATCAATAGAAACAGTAACAGGAACCTTCATTCCCTCAAAATCTTTGGTTTTTTCATTAATCGCGGTAATTACCTGCATTACGTTTACACCCATTGGTCCCAAAGCCGGACCAAGCGGAGGACCAGCAGAGGCTTGTCCACCAGTTACAAGTGTTGAAATAGTTTGCAAGTCTGCCATTAGTTTTTCACTCTATAAAGAAAATTTAATCCTTGCTAGTTGAAAGCTTGAGATAATTTGCATCTACAGTAACAGGCAACTGATATGATGCGTCAAGCAAAATTACTGTAGCTTCCTCTTTTTCATGATCAACTCGTGTTATAGTGGCTTTCATTCCTTTGAACGGACCGCCAATTATCTCAACAACATTATCAACAGCAAGCTCTGAAACAGTTGATTTTTTGACAAGATATCCTTCAATATCTTTGAATTCTAGCTCTCCCCTTAGTTGGCCACGTATGTGCCTTATTCCTTGAATGGCATTAAAGGCATCATTTGCATCAACTGTCTCTAAAACAACATAGCCTTTTAGATTATCAACCAATAACACTGACTGGACATTGATTTTTTTCATCTTTATCTTATTTTCCAAGAGATTCATCACTACTTTCTCTTGACCTCCTGTGGTACGAATTGCAAAAAGATGAGACTTTACTTCCTGAGACAATTTTACCTATCCGAATGTAATTACTGAAAACACAAACTGAATTATAAATCCAATCGCACCAACCGTTGCTATTCCAAGCAATACTAGTCTAAGATGTTGCATATAGTCATCTTTGTCTGATTTCTTGGCAAGCTTCATTGTATTTGCCATGTTTCTTATGGTTCGTTTTGGATCCATGGCTGGAATTAATAAGGTATCCATATATCTTTTATCTCATGCAATTACTTGTAGCTTACAATAAAGATCCTGCGGGCAATAACATGGCAAATTTCATATCAAAAGATATGAAAAAAGACGGTGATATTTTTCGTGGACAAAAATTTGATCTAGTAATAATTCCAACACCAGTGATCTCAGCTGACTGGCTTGAAGAAAAATACGCATATGATGGCTTTGTATTTTTATCAAAACATGCTGCTGAATCACAGGTATTGGCCCTTACCGCTCATAGTACTGGAAATTTTTCAGATGCAAATTTTGGAGGCCTTGAAAGACAGGTGGCAATACCTCATCCTTACATTCAAAAATCATATATTCAAAGTCTTTGGAATAAAAAAAATATTTTCTCTGGCTTTGAGATAACAATTGAAGCAACGCATCATGGTCCTACCTCGCTTAACAAGCCTGCATTGTTTATTGAGATTGGGACTAGTGAAAAACAATGGACTGACACAAAACTATGTGATTCTGTAGCAAAAATTGTCGTAGATGTAATGAATAACGAACAAAAAGTCTCACCTGTGGCACTATGTTTTGGCGGTACACATTATCCTGAAAAATTTACACAAGAGCTTGTCAATGGCGAATATGCCTTAGGAACAGTTGTACCTAAACATGCACTGGAATTTTTGGACGAAGATCTATTTTCTCACATTCTTAAAAGAAATTACATGGCAAAGGCGGCTTTGTTTGATTGGGGCGGTTTGGGAAAATACAAACAAAAAGTTTTACAATTAGTTGAAACTACAGATCTTGAGGTCATAAAACTTTGAATCTCAATGAAAGAGTTTACAAGAAATTACTCAAAGTTCCAAAAGGGAAGGTGACAACTTACAAAGATCTGGCAGAGTCCATTGGTCTAAAAAATGGTCAGAGAGTTATTGGAAGAATAATGAATCAAAACCCATATCCTGTAATCATTCCATGCCATAGGGTAGTAAAATCAGATGGAAATGTAGGAGGGTATGCATATGGGCAAGATGTCAAGACATCTCTACTCTCAAAAGAGGGAGTAAAAATCAAGAATGGTAAAGTATTAAATTTTGAAGAATCTATCTACCGGTTCTAAGTTTTTCGTCTAGATTTTATCTCTTCTATAAGGGTGATCAGATGAGCCTTGTTTCTTACTGTATTTCCGCCCACCTTTTTGTACAGCTCCCAAAATTCCTTATTTGTAATGTCTTTTCTATCCTTTGATACTTTTAGAATATGTCTTAGTGATCTGACTTTTTTAACATAAACAGATTTTTTACCAACTCGTGCTCCTTTCTTTCCCTTTTTAGAGCCCTGTTTTATTCCACGCTTGTGTTTTTGGATTCTTTTAAGACGTGCCCTTCCTCTTGAAGTTCCTGTTATCGGTTTTATCTTGATTGTATTTGCAGAAATAAGACTTCGAATGTTACCTCTTGTTATGGCGTCTGCTATGTCATCTAGATGATCAGAGTCAAACTTTACTCTGTTTGCACCCACGCCCAAAATTCTAGAAACTAGTCGCTTTTTTGCTCTAAGATTTACTACCACTTGCAGACACCCTTGCATTAAAAACTTTGAATTTTCTTTCTTTAGCCTTTATTATGATCTGTGTTCTTTTCCTAGTACCAACACTGTGACCAATTCTAACACCATCTGTTTTTGGATTTAATTTTTCTAAGTCATTAACATTGTAAACTAAATTATCAGTATAGCCAGAAGGATGCAGGCCTCGTGAAATTTTTGGCCCTCGATAGCCAACTCTGACAAGCGCAGGACTGCTACTTCCTTCCTGTCTTCTTTGACGATTATCAATGCCTTTTGGCTTTCGCCACTGTATGTGCAATCTTTTGTAGCGCCAGCTTTCTTGTCTTACAAAAGATGGTCTATTCTTTGCAATCTCGTCTCTCATTGCAAGTTTTTCTTTATTTATCGGCATGAAGGTGAATTTCGAATTTTTAAATAAATAGGTATCTAAATAACAGCCCCTACAAGAAAAGAGATAAAAAGGAATAAAATTCGATTGAATATTCCATATGACTAAATTTTTCATTTCATATGTAATCTTGGGTGTTAACTAGTGACAGAGACATACATTACAAACAAGTTCACATCACAGCTTATCGCTTTTGGAATTAATCCATCAAAAGTATACAGAAATCTGTCTCCAGCAAAGCTAGTTGAACTTGCAGTTCAAAAAAATGAAGGAATGGTTACAAGTACAGGTTCATTATCTGTCAAAACCGGCAAATACACTGGAAGATCGCCTGATGACAGATACATAGTCTATGATGATGAGACACATGATACAGTAGATTGGGGCAAGATAAACCAGCAATTTCCTCCAGGAAAATTTGATAAGATTTTTGATAAAATGAAAAAATTTGTTGAAGGCAAAGAGATTTTCGTTTTTGATGGATTTGTAGGCGCAGACAAGGAAAATCGCCTAGCGATTAGAGTCATAAATGACCATGCATGGCAAAGCTTGTTTGCAAGACAATTATTTGTAAGACCAACACAAGAAGAACTTGAACATCACGAACCAGAATTTACTTTGATATGTCTTAATGACTTTGAGGCGATTCAAGAAATAGATGGAACCAGCTCGAATATTTTCATCATGATAAACCTGTCCAAAAAATTGGTTCTGATTGGAGGAACAAGCTATGCAGGAGAAATGAAAAAGTCAATGTTTTCTGTTATGAACTATATTCTTCCAACACGTGATGTCTTTCCGATGCATTGCTCAGCAAACATTGGAAAAAACAAGGACACTGCACTATTTTTTGGCTTATCAGGTACAGGAAAAACAAGCTTGTCTGCAGATCCAAGCAGGATGCTCATTGGCGATGACGAACATGGTTGGTCAGATAGTGGTGTCTTTAACTTTGAAGGTGGGTGTTATGCTAAATGCATCAACCTTAATCCTGAGGCAGAGCCACAGATATGGAATGCAATAAAGTCAGGCGCCGTTTTAGAGAATGTTATTATCGACAAACAAACCTTGAAACCAAATTTTGATGATGCAAGTCTAACAGAAAATACTAGAGCAGCATATCCACTAGACTACATCCCAGGTGCAGTTATTCCAAGCGTTGGTGGACATCCAAAAGTCATTGTGTTTCTGACAGCAGATGCACTGGGAGTCCTACCACCTGTCTCAAAGCTAACAAACGAAGGGGCGATGTACCACTTTTTATCAGGATATACAAGCAAGCTGGCTGGAACCGAACGGGGAATCAAAGAGCCAAAAGCTACATTTTCTGCATGTTTTGGTGCACCATTTATGCCACGACCTGCAGCTGCTTATGCCAAAATGCTAGGTGAGAAGATCAAAGAACACAATACTACAGTTTACCTGATCAATACTGGCTGGTCTGGAGGGCCATATGGTGTGGGAAAACGCATCAATATCAAATACAGCAGAGCAATGGTTACTGCCGCCCTGACAGGTGAACTTGATGACGTTAAATACAAACACAACGAATTATTCAATTTGGATATACCAACAAAGTGCACAAATGTTCCTTCTGAAATCTTGGATCCAAAAAACACTTGGATTGACAAAGACTCCTATGACCTATCTGCAAAAAAACTTGCCCAAATGTTTGTAGACAACTTTGATAGGCTCAAAGACGTGCCAAAAGAGATCCGTAACGCAGGTCCAAAAATCTGATTTTTAT
>Ga0194131_10003230_pt1 | contig 25960 bp, 29 predicted proteins | sample TA2KigO120mmetaG_FD_148631 | JGI IMG/M metagenome (GOLD analysis project Ga0194131, IMG submission 148631) | Freshwater microbial communities from Lake Tanganyika, Tanzania - TA2015053 Kigoma Offshore 120m | ecosystem: Environmental > Aquatic > Freshwater > Lake | place: Tanzania: Lake... | reverse complement strand
CGCTTCAGATTTTGAAAGGAAAGCTTTACAAGGTGCGCGAGGAAGAGCGGCTCGCGAAAGAGAAAGGAATGCAAATTTCAAAAACAACTTCTGTTGAATGGGGCAACCAGATTCGCTCCTATGTTTTGCATCCGTATAAAATGGTGAAAGACCACCGCACGGGCGTGGAGACGACGCAGGCGGAAAAAGTTCTCGCTGGGGATATTGACGAGTTTGTTGCGGCAGAAAAAGAGTTATAATTCTTTTAATGAAGCGGACTCTTTCTCTCTCTTTTCTTTTGTTTGTAATTTCTCCTGTTTTTGCGTTGGCGCAAAATGTGAGCCGTTATTGCCCCGACCCGGCAAAGGATTTTTTCAAGGGGAGCATTACCTACGGAGACGACGGGAAGCCGTGGATTGAGGTAAAAGTTGACCCTGAGTTTGAACAAAAAGAGTTACGCGAGAAGCGGCACATCACTGGCGATATTCCACTCACCCCCGTCTACGACCTCGTCGTGCGCATCAAACCCGAGTTCAACTACTACTGCATTCCGGGTTGGACCGCAGGACAAGAAGTCACTTCAGATAGACTTCCGTCTTATCCTCCAATCGTGGGTTTAATAGTTATTGAAAATAATTTTGAGTTATTGAAAGGAAGTTTTTCGCGTACTTCCGAAAAAGATGAAATGGGAAGATTTGTGTATGTCTGGAAAATACAAGGATGGCAGCAGGGAATTGTGCTTGGCGATCAGTTGGAAGTATTACTTGCCGCTATTCAAAAAGGCCTTTCTGTTCAAGTATTGCTTAAAATACAAAAGCCGGATAGAAGTTCTGAAAAACTGTTACAGCCAATTGTTTTTGATCTATGCGCACCTTTAGAAGGAAATGGTAGGAACAAAGTTACACTTATGCGAGGCATGAACGCCGTTCCAGCTTCATTACTTGTCGGAAAGATGAATTCTTTCGTAATGTTGTCACAAATTACCGAGCCGTTCCAAAAGTATCGCGATAAGTTCAGTTATTTCATAGACCTAGGAATTCATAATGATACCGCATGGAAAAAGATTACTGATCCTGATGGAGACAAAAGATTTGCAAGAGGAATTGCTAATTCGCTTCGTTCTGTTTCTGCATGCGGTGGTGGTGGCACCACTTTCTTTCTAAACAATACATCAGAAAGAGCATACGCGATTCCGTCAGTCGGTGTTGCGTTTGTGCATCCTGTCCAAAGTGATGAAACAGTAATGCTACATGAATTCGGCCATGCGTTTGCGAACCTGCGCGACGAATACACCTATGCAACTTCTACAAGAACTCCGGCTCTATTTCTAAAGTTGATAAATAAGGTATTGGGCAAAAATTGTTCTACAAACCCTGTATATGACTTTTCTTATGCAGGAAGATTATACGGCGGCGCGCAGTACTTAGGATGCGGATTTACCAAAGTTGGTGTCACGGCAGACACCGTAAGCATATATCGTCCTTCAAACAATAGTTTGATGCGGCATCATTTAGAGGATGATCGTTTTAATGTAGTTGGATGTGGTTATATAATCGCGGCAATTAAAGGCGGCAAGGGACCGGAGTATTTTCCTGAATGTTTTGGACTTGATACTATAAAACCAAACCAAGCCGCGTTTTATCCTCTATCAATACGAATTACATCAATTATACAACAACTTGGTTTTGCGCAAGTATCAGGAACAAATTTATCATCGCAAAACGAAGACGACACGGAAGTGTTGATAGAAGAATCATTTGGCCAATCTGGAATTAGTGGAAATATTTATCTTATAGAAGATTCTTCAGCAACTCAGCCTACTGTTCCTCCCGCTCCTTCCGCAATCGCCTCCGACGAGTTTGTGAGAACCGAAAACATCTTCGACACCGTATCTCTAGATGTGAAAGTGAACGGAAGCGATGGTCCGGTTTCAATACAGAAAGGCGGCAGGATAGTGGTGAGCTGGATTTCTGAAGGAGCGAGCAGATGCCGAGCTATATGGAGCAAGAATGATATTGCGAAAAGCGGAACGGTAGCGGGGAGATTGTCCAGAACCGGTTCTTTCTCCATCCGCGCCGCGTGCATTGACGCTGAAGGAAACCGCGCGGATGACTCCGTGACTGTAAATGTTTCTGAATGATGTAATTAGCATATTACTTATTAAGATATTCTTAAAGATATTCTTAGTTATTAATACGGTTAATTAATCAAATTAATTTGTAATTATTCATTAAGCCACGATCGTGTACTAATGAATAATAAAAAATAATGAATGGTTTAAGTAGATTTAATAATATTTAAGAATAAAGGCGAAAGAACTGCTTTATATGTGCTTCGTTATCTATGTGGCGTGCCTGTAAAAAGCGAACATATGGGCGCAGATTATATAATTCAGTAAGGAATTCGATTTCGTCGCGGCATTCAAAAGGGTGGATCCATGCAGACTTCTGTAATTCATGAAATCCAAGGTTAAAGAGCCGATCGCGTAGGGCATCACGCGCGCCGCGTTCATCTTCCGGCACATCAAAGAGCACTACTCGCCATTCACCATCCCAGGCGTCGGGAACCTTGATTTTCATTTTTCCCAAATCGTATGTAAGCGCACGCTTTTTTCCTTTGTCGCTTAGCATCATTGTAAAACTTCCATCCTTGTTTTTGTGCGCTTCAAGGAGTTTACTCTCGTAGAGCGCCGCGACGGCGCGCTCCGCATTTTGTTTATTAATTTCTTTAAATTCCGCCTGTAGTCCGCGGATAATTTTCCAAGAGGTTCGTGGAGAGCCCGAACACCCTAGCGCAAATCCGCCCAACAGGAGCAAAAGTATTTTTCTTTGCATGGCGCCTACGCGATGTCCACTTCGGTCATGTTCTTTCCCTTCGCGCCTCCGTTTGTAATAATCCATGTATTCATTTTATCATTAAGCCACGATCGTGTACTAATGAATAAGAGAGAGATTGCACAACTTTTATTCAGGCGCTGGGTCGGTGCAATTTCCGCGATTTTGTGCTATAATTGAACGGTATGGAGGATGCTAAAAATCGCCTCGTGCCTCGCGAAATTACGCAGGAAATGCGCGAATCTTACTTAGATTACGCGATGTCGGTTATCACTTCGCGCGCCCTTCCGGACGTTCGCGACGGGCTCAAGCCGGTGCACCGAAGAATACTTTACGCTATGCATGAAATGGGACTCACTGCGGCGACAAAGTTCCGAAAATCGGCGACCGTTGTCGGAGATGTTCTAGGAAAATACCACCCGCACGGAGACACTGCGGTTTACGACGCGATGGTGAAAATGGCGCAGCAATTTTCTTTTCGCTATCCGTTAGTATGGGGTCAAGGAAACTTCGGAAGTGTTGACGGAGATTCTCCAGCCGCAATGCGCTACACGGAAGCGAAAATGAGCCGCCTCGCGAGCGAACTTTTGCGCGACTTGGAAAAAGAAACGGTTGATTGGCGACCGAACTATGACGCGACGCGCAAAGAGCCGCTCGTTCTTCCGACAGGAGTGCCTAATCTCGTTTTGAACGGAACTTTGGGTATTGCTGTTGGAATGGCGACCAACATCCCGCCTCATAATTTGAGAGAAGTCGTGGACGCGACAGCGCACTTAATTGACAATCCGGATGCTACAACCGAAGACCTCCTTCAATTCGTCAAAGGTCCAGATTTTCCGACCGGAGGAATTGCCTACGGCGCGAAGGATTTGGCGCACGCGTATGCTACGGGGAAAGGTCCTGTCGTTGTGCGTGGCGAAGCTGAAATCATTGAAGACAAAGCCGGACATTTTCAAATTATCATTTCTTCAATTCCTTATCGCGTAAACAAATCTGAACTCGTGATGCAGATCGCCGACCTTGTGCGCGATAAAAAAATTGAAGGAATAAAGGGGTTGCGTGATGAATCGACGAAAGAAATCCGCGTGGTAATTGAATTGAAGCAGGGCGCGTATCCTGAAAAGATTTTGAACGCGCTTTACAAGCACACACAGCTTGAAGAATCATTTCATTATAATTGCGTCGCGCTTGTAAACGGAGTTCCCGAGACGATTTCTCTGAAAGTATTTCTTGAAGAGTTTATCAAACACAGAAAAGAAGTTGTGCGTCGTCGCAGTGAGTTTGACTTGGCGCGCGCGAAAGAACGCGAACATATTTTACTTGGACTCACTATCGCGCTGAACAACATTGACGCGATTGTTAAGCTTATTAAAAACGCGAAGGATGTAGACGAAGCGCGTGTTGGTTTGATGAAAACATTCAAGCTTTCTGAAATACAGGCAAACGCTATTTTGGATATGCGATTGCAGAAACTTGCGGGACTTGAACGGAAAAAAATTGAAGAAGAATTGCTCGCCGTGCAAAAATTGATTGCCGAACTCTTGGACTTACTCGCGCACCCTAAAAAAATACTCGCGCTCATTAAAAAAGAACTGCTTGAAGTCGGTGAAAAATACTCGGACGAACGGCGCACGAAAATCGTGAAAGGGGGCGTGAAAGAATTATCGGACGAAGATTTGATTCCAGACGAAGAAAATGTGCTTGTGTTCACGCGCGGCGGTTATGTCAAGCGAACCGACCCTGAAGAATATCGCAAACAGAGGCGCGGTGGAGTTGGCGTTGTGGATTTGGAAACGAAAGAGGAGGATTTTGTGATGACTGCGATTACAGCGAGCGCGCATTCCGACCTTCTTTTCTTTACTGACCGCGGAAAAGTGTATCAGGTAAAAATGTATGAAATTCCGGAAGGGAAGCGCGCTACGCGCGGCAAGTCAATCGTTAATTTTTTGGCGCTTGCTTCCGACGAGCGCGTAACATCCATTTTGCCGATGCCGAAAGCCGCAAAAGCTCTCGCGGGCGCGTCTCTTATTTTAATAACCAAAAACGGAGTCGGTAAAAAAGTCGCGGCGGAAAGTTTCCATGATGTGCGTCGTTCTGGATTGATTGCTATTTCTCTGAAAGCGGGAGATGAATTGGTGTCAGCAACACTTGTTGAAAAAGGCGATGAGGCCATTGTCGTTTCTTCTGCCGGACAATCAATTCGTTTTAAAGAATCTGACATACGCGCGATGGGGCGTGGCGCGACTGGGGTTCGTGCTATGAAATTAAAAAAGAAAGATGATAATGTTGCCGGTGTAGTAATAGTAAAAAAAGACGCTAAAAATCCGGCGCTTCTTGTTCTTGCGGAAAAAGGGTATGGAAAGGCGACTTTCGCCAAAGAGTTTAAGACGCAAAAGCGTGGCGGTTCGGGAATAAAATGTTCAAAAGTTACTCCGAAAACCGGACATATAATCGCGGCGCGGCTTTTGGCGGAGGGTGAAGAAGATGAAGTAATTGCTATTTCCAAAAAATCGCAGGTAATCCGTATCGCCGCTTCTGAAATACCGCGCCTCGGGCGGGCGACGCAGGGCGTCAGAATTATGCGCTTGCGCGATGGGGATGCGATTGCATCGGTTACGGTGTTATAATAAAACCCGATGCGAATCTGGCGAATTGTATGCGAATGCCGCGAATTAAATGTTCGTAGATTCGCATCCGCCAGATGGCGGATTTGTAGATTCGTATCGAGTTAATGTTTAGCGACCCATCACATATTATTTCCCAACTAGACCTCCAATCCGGCTCGCGCGTGGCGGATTTTGGCGCCGGAAGCGGGGAATATTCTTTCGCTGCGGCAAAGGCGGTCGGCGAACACGGAAAAGTTTTCGCGGTTGAAGTGCAAAAAGAACTTTTAGGACGGCTTGAACGCGAAGCGCGCTCGCGAAAGATTTTAAATATTGAAGGAATTTGGGGAGATGTAGAAACTGCCGGCGGAACTCATCTAAATGACGGCTCGTGCGACGCGGTGATTGCCGCAAATGTACTGTTTCAGGTTCCCGACAAAAGCGGCTTCGCGCGCGAAGCCGCGCGCGTCCTGAAATCCAGAGGAAAACTTCTTGTCGTAGATTGGACTGGTTCTTTCGGTGGGACTGGACCAGCGCCAAATGCAGTCGTTCCAACGCAAAAAGCACGCGAAATTTTTGAAAGCGCTGGACTTTCTTACGAGAGAAATGTGGATGCCGGCGCGCAACATTATGGTATGATATTTAGAAAGAAATAAACACGATGCATTATTATGCGCCCATTTCAAATCATTGTTCTCGCGATTTTCGTGATAGCCGCAATCGGCGGACTTGTCGCGTTCTCTCTTTTTAAAGGTAAAAATGCGATTCCGGGCGGTCCCGCAATTTTGGAAGTGTGGGGTTCGTTTCCAGCGCAAGCATTTTCTTTCGCCACATCAGACCTTTCAGGAGATGAGTTTAAATTGACTTATAGCGAAATACCGAAAGAAAGATTTGAACAAACGCTAATTGAAGCGCTTGCTTCTGGTAAAGGCCCCGATGCGATTATTCTTCCTTCGGATTTGGTTGTGAGGCACGCCGACAAGCTTGTCGGCGTGCCGCCCGCTTCTCTTTCCGAACGGCAATTTAAGGAAACATTCGCGGAGGCGGGCGAGGCGTTTTGGACAAGCATTGGCGCGCTCGCGATTCCTCTTGCGATTGACCCGCTTGTTTTATACGCGAACCGTGATTGGCTTTCAGCCGGTGGAGTGGCGCGCGTTCCGAGATATTGGGATGAAGTTATAACAGCGACTCCGCGCGTTGTTGTAAAAAATCGGCTCGGACAGATTCAGACCGCCGCGGTTTCTCTTGGCGAATACCGCAACATAACTAACGCGAAAGAAACGCTCTCCGCGCTGTTCTTCCAAAGCGGAGGAAAGATTGTTTCGCAAAGCGCGACTGGCGGATACGCAATGTCTTTTGATGATTTTGGAAATGCGGGCTCTGCTCTGAACTTTTACACAGAATTCTCGAACCCCGTGAAATCGCTATACAGCTGGAACAGAGGACTTCCGCAATCGCAACAAATGTTCACGAACGGCGACCTCGCGATGTATTTTGGGCTTGCTTCCGAATATACATTGTTGCGCGAAAAAAATCCGCATTTGAATATGACAGTTGCGCCCTTTCCGCAAACTCGTGATGCCAAGCTTGTTGTAACATTCGGCAGATCGTGGGGGCTCGCGGCGCTGAAAACAAGCAAAAATCCATCAGGAGCTTTGCGGCTCGCGTTTGCAATGGTTGATACGAATCGCCTAAGCCGTCTAAATAGCTCGCTAGGCACTGTTGCGCCGCTACGCGGTGTCCTATCCCAAAAGCAAGAAAGCGCGGCGCAGGCGGTGTTTTATGAATCCGCGCTGCAATCGCGCGCGTTTCTTGATCCGAATCCAACAGCAAGCGCGCAGCTCTTCCAATCGGTCGTGGAAGACATTACGAGCGGCAAAGGGCAGGTTTCCAGCGGAGTCGGCGACTTGCGAAGCGGATTAGAAAAATTATTAAGATGAAAACAAACCACCACCCCGCCTCGCAGACTCGGCACCCCTCCTTAATCAAGGAGGGGATACTGAAGATTAAAATTTTATCACACGAAATCCCCTCCTCAGTTGAGGAGGGGTGGCGCCGTCTTCGGCGACGGGGTGGTCTGGGAATGTTGGTAGCTGCACTTTTTTGTATTTTGTTAATTCTCCCTCTCACGACTTTTGCCCAAGCCGGTATAGTTCCGTGCGGCGACCAAAAATATACAAAAGCACAAGCAGATTCATTTAATGCTGCTCACAAAGCAGATATAGATGCTGGAAAAATTGGGAAAGTTTTTGAAGGTGGTGTGAGCAATCCTTGCGAATTTAATGATTTTATAGACGGCATTAAAAATATAATTGACTTCTTACTGATGATAACCGGCTCCATTGCCGCGCTTGTGTTCGCGTATGCCGGATTTTTGGTGCTTACTGCCGGTTCAAACGAAGGACAAGTCACAAAAGCGAAAGAAATGTCGTGGAGTGTGGTAAAAGGTTTCGCACTAATGATTTCAGCGTGGCTTTTGGTTAAATTGGTATTAACAGCTCTCGGTGTTACGGGTGCGTTTAATTTGTTAAAATAAAAATATGAAAAAAGCACTCAATTTAACTCTTTGGTCCACTGCCGCGTTTTTGATTTCCGCAAATGAAGCATATGCCGCTTGCGCCGCTCCTGCTGGGACGGGTGTTACTGGTGGAGGGACTGGAGTTACTGGCGGCACTAATCCTAACGAGTTGACGAATCCAATTCGCGCCGCATCTTTTCAAGACCTTGCTGACGATGTTCTAAAAATTGTTTCTCAAATAGGCGGAATAGTGGCTGTATTTTTCATAATTTATTCAGGATTTCTTTTTGTGACTGCGGGCGCGAACGACACAAAACGCACTGATGCAAAAAAAGCGCTTTTATATGCAGTCATAGGCGCGGCGATTTTAGTTGGGGCGCGCGGTCTTTCACTTATCATTTGCACAACCGTGGAATCTCTTCAATAAAATAATATGCCGAAAAATTTCAAAGAACTCGTAAATCTCGCTCTAAATCACATCAACCTAGCTCTTTTCGCGCTTCTGGTTCTCGGATGGTTCACGGTGTTCGCGTATATGGCGGGATACATCAGGGCGGGCGGGAGCGGAGACGAGAAAAAAATGAGCACGGCGCGGCAGGTCGCATTGTTCGGCATTTTGGGTCTGGTTGCGATGCTCGTTTATTGGGGCGCGGCGAAAATTGTGTGCATAAGTTTGCTTGGCGACGCTGGCTGTAAATAATTTTATTAGTTATTTTTATAAAAAATTATGATAGCTTTTGCACAAAACGTCGGCATCACTGCGTATCCTGCCGCAACAACTCCACTTGGCGTTGTTTTATTTAAAGCACTGAATATTTTGGACATAGTAATGCTTATTGTCGGCGCGCTCGCGCTCGTTTGGTTTTTCTGGGGCATTATCCAATATGTTTTGAAGGGAGAGAATATAGAGAAGCGCGAACAGTCGCGTGATTTTATGATTTATGCTGTTATCGCGTTTTTTGTGATGTTCAGTATTTGGGGATTAGTACATATTGTCCAAGACACATTTTTTCGTGGGGTATATTTGGGAAAGGGCGGGCTTCAACTTGATACAACCGAAATTCCAAAAGTTCCATTGTTGAAGTAAAAACATCCGATGTTTTCAATATCCACAGGGCTTCTTTTGCATTCTTTTAGTTGTTGTATAATAAAAGGCGGTCTAAATATTAAAGGTCTTATTATTTATTAGTAACTTAACAAAAGCTCGATGCGAATCTAGCGAATTGGATGCGAATGCCGCGAATTAAATATTCGTAGATTCGTTCTTTTATTCGTAGATTAGCATCGTGTTATGTCTTTATGAAAAAAGCACTTATTGCAGGCGCGGCGTATGCGTTGCCGATGTTGGCGTTGGCGCAAACAGGAGGATTAAAGGAATTAGGAGAAACAGTCGGTAAATTAATTAACCTGGTTATACCAATTCTCGGAGCCATTTTGCTTATTTACTTCTTCGTTGGCGTATGGGGATATGTTAATGCTGGCGGAGACGATGAAGGACGTCAGAAAGCACGCAATACGATGATCTATGCAATTATTGGCATGTTTGTCGCCTTCTCTATTTTTGGGTTGGTGAAAATTCTTCAACAAACATTTACCGGCGGCACAGGTGGAACAGCGCAGGAACTGCCGACGATTCCGGGACTACCGAAATTCTAAATGAACACCATCAACTCGTTTCTCAACAAAGTCGGGGATAATATTTTGAATCCCTTGATTTACTTAATGTTCGGTGTCGCGTCCCTTGTGTTCGCGTGGGGGGTGTATATGTTCCTCGCGCATCTTGACAGCGAAGAAGAAAGAAAAAAGGGTGGATTGGCGATGTTGTGGGGAATAATAGGAATGGCAATAATGTTGGGCGCGAATGGAATCATAAGAGTGATTTGTGGGACGCTCGGCATAACAACAGGAGCTTGTGAATTGTTTTGAGTTTTTATCCCCTCCTCAATTGAGGAGGGGTGGCGAGCGAAGCGAGACGGGGTGGTGGATTTCTTGAGAACACAACCCCCCCTCCCGCCTACGGCGGGATACTCCCCCTCAACTGAGGGGGAGATTAAGAGCAAACAAAACACCCCCTCACTTTTGGTGAGGGGGTTTGTGTTTTTTCACTCAACTGTTCCTCTGATGGTCAAGGGAAAGTTTGTGAGTGATAGAAACCGAATTTGCTGTGGTGCGCCGATGTTCGGGCGTAGGCCAGGTGCAATAATATGTACTACTCCATCTGCCCACACCGCCATTGGGACCACCGTGTTTGCGCCGGCGACATCCGCGTTGAATCGTCTGCCGTTTAGTTGAAGTGTGGCGCTCCACTGTTCCAACGGCGTGTTGGTTGTTCCAACCGGAGCTGTTCTTGTGAACGGACCGATGTTAGCGACTGGAATAACCGGTGCGTTGACGGTTTGCGTCTGCCTGCTCGGTGCCATTGCCGCGACTTCCGGGGACATTTCGTATGAACCCCAAAACTCGCGCGGACCGATGATGAACACGAGAAAGAACAGGAAAATCGCAACGAACATCGCGAGTTTCGTTAAAGCCATGAACAAGTCCACGACTTTCTTCACTTTCTCGTTCGGTGTCTTCCCATCCCTCATTACCATTATTACTATAGTGATGACGATCGGTCCAACAATATACAACCAGAGCGGGACCACACTAAAGAAGTCGCTTACTACTTGCCCAGCACTCGCGCTTTTCTTTGTTGTTGTGCCGACATTTTCGTAAACAGTTTGGACTAACGGCAAGATGGCGAATTTAATGAGCAAAAGCCCTAACACTCCGCCAGCCGCTATCTTCCAACTATTTTTCTTCCACTTATCCAGGTTCATTTATTACCACCTTTCTCTTTCTGTTGATTTTGTTTGTCTGTACTATCTGGCGGTTGCTGGCTTCCTGTAAGTCCGATATAGGTTGCAACTGCTTTCGCAATGTCACTCGTCGGAGCTCCGCCTGCGCTTGTGATAATCACTTCACGCCGTTGGAGTTTTCCTCGTTCTGCTTGAATTGCATAAAGCGCCTGCTCTGCATTGAGCCCTTTATTGACAAGTCTTTCTATGCTTTCTGCAAGAAATTCCTGTTCAATCGTTTCCGCTTCCCGTTGCTGTTCTTCCTGTGTTGCCGCCTCGTAAGCATCCACTATGTTTTTGTCTGCATGAACTATGCGAGGGATAAACACATTATGGACAACAACACCCCATCTTTCTAACGGACTTTTCGCACCCTTTGCGCCGTTTGTAGGTTCTTCTTGCATTGCCTTAATAATGTCCGTTTCAAAAGTGTCTTTGTTGCGGATCAATTCAATGTCGCTCATTTCCGAGCCCTTTTGTCGGAGTGTTTTTATTGCGAGGTCGCCAAGTCCCCGTTCCACTACATTTGCTCCTTGGCTTAGATATTGGAACGGATGAACGATGCTATAACGAATCGCAAGCCGCGCCTTCATATGAACGAATTTGATTTTCTCCAAGTCATTCTGTTTTAATTGCGTGACTTCTTCATGTTGGGACTTTGGAAGTCCTCGAATAGCAGGAATAATGAGCGGTTTCTTTTCCTCCTCTTCTTCAGAGGCTGGAATAGGAATTGTCTGCTCTTTCATGCTTACAATTTCTACGCCCATAACTGGAGAAGGAAGAATCCAACCCAACCCTTCATCCAAGAGCCATTTTCTTTGCCGTTTCCCGAAGAAAAGCGGCACGCCAGCGTTTTGTATTGGAATGTTAATCAGTCCTGCAGTGGTAAGAGTTGGCACGGTTGCTACTCCAATGAGAAGTAGCAAGAACCAAGATGATTCGAAAAAGAATATCGCTAAAGCCCAAATGATTGCTACAACTAGTGCGTTGCAGACAAGCCATATAAAAGCGTTCAGCAATTTAGACGGGTAAAGTTCCCCATTCTTTTTTCTGTAGAGTTTAAGTTTTTTCATTCACAATCCTCTCGTTTTGTTAAGTGTTTTCAGTTTTCAAACATCTGACCTGAAAGCAAGATAGCACAAAGCGCGCTTGTAGTCAAGCGCGCAAAAGAAAAGACACTCGGTGTCTAAATTGCCGACACCGAGTGTCTTTCTACTCACTACAAACTACTCACTTCTTCCTTCTTCCTATCTCCCCCCAATCATCTTGATGATTGCGCCAACGCCGACGATTATCGGCCATGTTACCGATACCGTTGTTGATGACACATATCCCAGCGCTTCAAAGAGAAACATAAGCGCGAAAAGCAACACCAAAAGCGGTAAAATTGCGATATGCCCGCCATTTCCTTGTCCAAACATATTTTTAATAAAAATTATTTATAAAAACTTGCCTGCCGGCAGGCAGGAGCGACCATGTGTTTAACTGATACTATTATCTCACACTTTGCAATAGTGCTTGCACTCAAGGTGTGGATATGCTAGGTTGGCGGTGGAAAGGAGGTACTTATGAGTACCAAATACACAAAGGGATGGATTCGGATGAATGTACTGGCTGGGCTTGTGGAAGTTGGACATTTCGTCCCAGGCATCGCAAATGCCGAGACCGAACTTGAGCGTTCAACAGTTCTTCTGCTCATGGATTACATGAGTGGGCGAACCGGGAAGCCGATCCAGTGGAACCGGTCCCGACCACGCCATGGAATCAAGGTGTCCACAGTAGTCGGATACCTGGAAGCGATTTTGTCTAACAACGGAACGCTTCCAGAAAACAACGAATCTGAATCATCCAACTAACCCGCCCCAAGGGCTTTCAATGGGGCGGGTTTTGTATTATAATGTTTTATTATGTTTTTGGATGAAATAAAACAAGGCGCTGAACAAGACGATGCGGAAATATTGAAACAGTCGCGGGACAACCCCGTGCTTTTTGAGACGCTTGTTTTGCGTTATGAAGAAGCGTTTTTGCGCAAAGCGCGCCATATTTTGCGTAATGATGAAAAAGCGCAAGACGCCGTGCAGGACGCATTCGTAAAAATCTATATGAACGCGGCGCGATACCAGCCGGTGCCTGGCGCGTCCGTAAAATCGTGGATGTATAAAATACTCGTGAATGTTTGCTTTACCGCGTGGAAAAAAGGGAAGCGCGACCAAGAGTTTAACGCGCTTCTTGACCCAGAGCTTGAAGAAATAATTAAGGATTCAAAAGAAGAAATCGAGCGCGAAGCGCGTTTAGACCGCGACACCATCGTTTCTTTGCTTTCAAAATTACCCGTAACATTGGCGCGGATTATAGAGTTGCATTTTATTGAGGGTAAACCACAAAGAGAAGTAGCAAAAGTAGCCGGTATTTCAGAGGGCGCCGTGCGCGCGAGGGTCCATCGCGCGAAACAGGCAATGAAAAAACTTTTAATTTCGCAAAGCAAATAAAATTATGTCTGAATTTTTTGCAATTAGGCGGGATGTAATGCGGCGCGTGTATGTGATTTTCTTTTTGCGCACGGTCGTGAAGCCGGTGGTTATAAAAACGGCGTTCGCGTCGGCTGGCGTCTTTGCGGTCGCCGCGCTTGTTTCCGTCCACGATGTTTTCAAGAATATGCCGTCTCTAGCGGAATTTGCAGCGTTCGTGAAGTTTGTCTTCTACGCTTTTGTTAATACGCAATTTTCGGTTCAAGCACTCTCAGTTGTTCTTGTTGCTCTTGGACTTTGGGTGGTGCGTGATCTTTTCCGCGTCCGCGCGTTATTTTCTAGCGTTTCGTTTCAACAGCAATAACATCTCTTCTAAAGACCTCGTATTAATTATATTTTTTGCTTCCGCCCAACCGCGGCGCGCTTGCGCTATTCCGAAATTCAGAGCATGAAATCCGTCTGTTGAGTGCGCGTCAGAACCGACGGAAAGCAACACTCCTTTCTGTATTGCCTTTCTTATAAGCTCGTCATGCAAATCAAGCCGTTCAACAGCGGCGTCAATTTCCATAATTGTCCCGTTTTCTTTCGCCGCGGAGAAAATTTCATCCCAATCAGCCGCGATAGACGGCCTTTTGTTCAAAATGCGCGCAGTCGGATGAAAGATAATGTCCACAAAAGGATGTTCAATAGCTTTTATCAACCGTTTTGTTTGTTCTTTAACAGAGAGTTCAAAATGGCTGTGCACAGAAGCCCCAACGTAATCCATTTTTGCAAGCGCTTCATCGTCTAAATCCAGACTCCCATCTTTTTTAATATTCACCTCCGCGCTTTTTAATATCTTGAATCTTGAATCTTGTTTCTTGAATCCATTATTTATTTCATCAATTTCTTTTGACTGCTTTTCAAATTCGCTTTCGTTCATTCCACCTGTCATCGCGAGTCCTTTCGTGTGATCGGTAATTCCGAGATATGAAAGCCCGAACGCGCGCGCGGCTTCCGCCATTTCTTTTATTGAACGCATTCCGTCAGTCCATGTTGAATGTGATTGCAGATCGCCCTTCAGCGAGCCGTATTCTATAAGTTTTGGAAGTTTTCCTTTTTCAGACGCTTCAATTTCTCCGGTCATCTCGCGCATTTCCGGCTCTATATATTGGAGGCCGAGTTTTTTATACAACGCTTCTTCAGTGTGGAACTCATTGTATTCATTGAGCGACCATCCGTCTTTTAGCGCGCGAGCGCGAAGCGCTATGTTGTGGTTTTTTGAGCCTGTGAAATAATTTAGCGCCGAGCCCCAAGATTTTTCCGGAACTATTCTCACATCCATATCAACTCCAATTCCGAGCCGCACATTTGTTTTGGTATTTCCCGAATCATATACATGTTCAACTTCGTAGAACTCCTTAATTTTTTTCATTGTCTGTTCCGGCTCTTTTGAAACGACAAGCATATCAATATCTCCGATTGTTTCTTTCATTCTGCGAAGCGAGCCCGCCACCTCGGCTTTTTGCACTTCCGGAAACGCGCGGATTTTTTCTTCCATCGCGCGCGCTACCGGCAATGCGGCGGCAAGAATGAGGCGGCCGGCGGCAGTGCGGCGGAACGCGATTCCTTTAAGTATTTTCTCCTCGCTCTTTTCTCCGAAACCGGAAATGTCTCGCAATTTTCCTTCCTTCGCGGCTTTCTCCAATTCGTCCAGATTTTTTATTTTTAATTTTTCCCAGAGCGTTTTTACCGTTTTTGGCCCGATTCCTTCCACGGCAACTAATTCTGTAATGTTCACAGGCGTCTTTTTCTTTAGTCGTTCATATTCTGAAAATGTGCCTCTTTCTAAAAGTTCCGCGATGTGCGCGGCGATTCCCATCCCGATTCCGGGAATATCTTTTAGAGCTGTCGGACCTCCTTTTGAAAATGTTTCGTAAAGTGGCTCGCTGCGCGCTTCCACGGAAAGAGCCGCGCGCTCGTAAGCGCGCGGTTTGAAAGGTTCGCCCTCCATTTCATAAAGCGCCGCCATCTCGTTCAGCAGTTCCGCAACCCGCGCGTTGGATAGGTGCTTCATATCTGTATTATCTCATACAAACGAAAAACCGCCGAAGGCGGTTTTTCGCTAGACATATGTTAGAGCAAGCCAGTTGGCTCACACTCACAAATACATCTTAGCATACTGGTATATTTTTGCAAGTGGATTGTGTATAATGCAATAACTTGTGCTCACGCACGGCCGGCGGTTGCACTCACATAGACATTAGTTTTAGGAGCTCGCCCCGCCGGCCATGCGTGCGCGTAGAGAAAAATAAAATATTGGCGGATTTCACTTCTTTTAAAATCGGCGGAAAGGCCGATTATTTTTGCTCTATTAATAATGAAAAAGAATTACTCGAGGCTCTTAAGTTCGCGAGAGAAAAAAAACTTAAAGTATTTATTCTCGGCGGAGGCACTAATGTTTTGGCTGGAGACAAAGGTTTTCGCGGGCTCGTGATTAAAATTGAATTAAAAGGACACCGAGTGTTGTCAGACAAACACTCGGTGTCCACGGGAGATGTTCTCTTGATCGCAGAGGCGGGCGAGAATTGGGACAATTTAGTTGAAACGGCGGTGGCGCGCGGATTGTGGGGGATTGAAAATCTTTCGGGAATTCCTGGAACTGTTGGAGCAGCGCCCGTCCAAAACATAGGCGCGTATGGATGCGAATTATCGGATGTTTTGGAATGGGTTGATGTGATAGATACGCGCACTTGCAAAACAAAAAGACTTTCAACTAGAGAATGCGAGCTTGATTACAGAGAAAGTGTATTTAAAAGACCGAAAGGGAAATATTTTGTTGTTCTACGAGTTGCGATGCGTTTGCAAAAAGAAGGTAAACCTAATCTGGAATATAAAGACCTCAAAGAGTATTTCAAAAATAAATCACAGCTGTCTTTACAGGAAATACGAGATGCCGTCTTGGAAATCAGAAGCAAAAAATTTCCCGACACCGCAAAAATCGGCAACGCCGGTTCGTTTTTTAAAAATCCAGTTGTGTCAGAAAAAAAGTTTTTGGAACTGAAAAAGAAATATCCAAATATTCCAAGTTTTCCATTCGCGGCATTCGCATCCAATTCGCCAGATTCGTATCGAGTTAAAGTGCCTCTCGCGTGGATTCTTGATAAAATCTGCAATTTAAAAGGTTTCTCGCGCGGCTCCGCCGCGCTTTGGGAAAAACAGCCGCTTGTTTTGGCGAATACCGGCGGCGCGTCAGCGAAAGATGTTAAAAAATTTGCTGAAGAGATTGCAAAATGTGTTAGCTCAAAAACCGGCATAAAACTTGAATGGGAGGTCCGTAATATGTTATGATGCAAATGTCCGTGAGAGCGAATATAAACCATCAAATACGCGCGAAGGAATTGCGGGTTATAGGACCCGATGGAGAAAATATGGGCGTGCTTTCGCTTTCTGACGCGCTTAAACGGGCGGAAGAACTTGGCGTTGATCTCATTGAGATATCTCCAGACGCTCATCCTCCCGTTGCGAAACTGATGGAATACGGGAAGTTTGAATACGACGAAAAGAAAAAGCGCAAGGGCTCTGTAAAAGGACATTCAAGCGAAGTTAAGATGGTGCAAATCAAAATCGGCACCAGCGAGCACGACCTCGCATTGAAAGCGAAGAAAGCGGGTGAGTGGCTTTCTGAAGGAAATCGGGTCAAGGTTGAGCTTTATCTGGTTGGGCGCTCAAAGTTTTTGGAAGAAAAATTTTTGCGCGAACGGCTTGAGAGAATCTTGAAAGTAGTACCGGTTGCGTATAAGATTGCCGAACCTATTCATAAAGGTCCTAAAGGATTGGCGTTGGTTATAGAAAAACAATGAATAAAACATTTTCAGACAGAATAAAAATAACGCGGCGCGGGAAATACATTTCCCGCGCCGCCGGTCAAGATCATTTTAACGCTAAAGAACGTGGCGTACGCCAGCTCTCAAAAAAGCGTCGGGTGAAGGTATCTATGCCGCGAAAAGTATTTTCACATTATGTTTAATATCAGCATTTAATTTATGTCACGAGTTAAAAAAGCGACAAACGCATTAAAGTTCCGCAAAAAACTTTTGAAAAAAACAAAAGGATACCGTCACGCGCGCTCAAAGAAAGAGCGAGCGGCATGGGAAGCGTATGTGCATGCCGGAAAGTATTCGTTTGCGCACAGGCGTGACAGAAAAAATGATTTCCGAGCGTTATGGAATATCCGTCTTAACGCGGCTCTTCGCGAACACGGTTCCACTTACAGCAAGTTTATGGGTGTTCTAAAAAAGAAAAGCATCTTGCTAAATCGCAAGATGCTTTCCGAAATCGCGCAAAAATATCCAGAATCATTCGCGCGTGTGGTTAAGTCCGTTTAAACTAGTTCCCGCACTGGATTGTTGTTGTGTTCGCGCTGGCTTCTTTTGCTATTCCGCTTGAGTCAACGCACCACGCTTTTGTCTTGTCTCGCAAAGGAACTGAAACAACCCAAAGGGAAACAGAGTTTGCACATGTCGCAACAGAACCCCCGCCTGACGCTTTAACCGCCGCATTGAGTTGTGCCGCAACGCGTGTATCAGTAAAGACGCTTCCAGCGGTCGTGCAGCTCGTTCCCGTGTTAGGTCCAAAAGAATTACTGTTGTCCTCGTAATAAAGCGACGCTTGCGAACGAAGATTCGCAAGATTGCTCTTCACCGCAGCATCGCCGCCTTTGTCGCGCGCGCTGTTGAGCGAAGCCAAAACAACCGATGTCAAAATACCGATTATTGCAATTACAACCAAAAGTTCTATAAGCGTAAAACCTTTTCGTCTGGACATTTTATTTATAAAAGAGTTATTTTTTTGATAAAAACGGCCTTCTTCTTATTATATCACACGCAAAATCAAATCCAGTCCCGTCTGGGACGGGACTGGATCATAGGTTCGGAAGAAATACTTACCTAGTTTTTATCTAGGTGGGCGCCCCGGCAATCCCGCCAAGGCGGAATGCGTTATGGCTCCCTTAAAAAGATTTGTAGATATTATTTCTTTCCGAACCTATTTCAATAATACTGCTTTTACGAGAAATATTGCAAGTGGATAACCATTCTCTTTTATGATAATATGATTGCGCTATGGCTAAAGATTATTACGATACGCTTGGGGTTTCTAAAAATGCTTCAAAAGAAGAAATAAAGAAAGCGTTCAGGACTCTCGCACACAAATATCATCCTGACAAAAAAGGCGGAGACGAAAAGAAATTTAAGGAAGTTAGCGAAGCATACAGCATTCTCGGCGACGAAAAAAAGCGCGCCGAATATGATACCTACGGCAGAGTGTTTTCCGAAGGCGCCGCGCCTGGCGGCGGAGAAGGATTTGGCGGTTTTGATTTCAATGACTTCGTTAAACGCACCGGCTTTGGCGCGGACGGAGAAGGCGTTGAATTTGATTTGGGTAATATGTTCGGGGATTTGTTCGGCGTGCGCGCTGGCGGTTCTAGGCGAGCTGCGCGAGGCAGAGACATTTCAATTGATGTCGAGCTTTCATTTTCTGAAAGTATTTTTGGGGTTGAAAGGCGGGTACTTTTAGGAAAAACATCCTTGTGCGTTGTTTGCAAAGGAACCGGTGGTAAACAGAGTTCTGCAATGAAGACATGCGAGACATGCAACGGAAAAGGAAAAATACGCGAGACGCGACGTTCGTTTTTAGGTGCAATGCAAACGGTTCGCACGTGTTCAGCGTGTCGCGGAAGCGGTCAAGTGTATTCTGAAAAATGCGATGTTTGCCGAGGACATGGGGTAGTGAAAAAACAAGAAGAAATTTTGGTACGCATTCCTCCTGGAATTGAAAATGGAGAGATGATAAGGATGGGAGGAGCCGGAGAGGCGGTTGCTGGAGGAACGGCGGGTGATTTGTATGTGAAAATCCATGTCGCTCCACATTCGTCTTTCCGAAAAGAAGGCGCGAATCTCGTGACGGAATTACCGATAAAACTATCCACGGCGCTTTTGGGCGGAGAATACGCGCTCAAGACATTAGACGGAGATATAACAGTTAAGATACCGGAAGGAATAACTCACGGAGAGATTTTGCGCGTGCGAGGAAAAGGAGTTCCTGTAAGTTTGTCTCGTCGCGGCGACCTTTTGATTAAAATAAAAATTGATTTGCCGCAAAAGCTTTCAAAAGAAGCGCGCGAACTTATTGAAAAACTGAAAAAAGAAGGAATATGAAAATACCCCCAAGAGGAATTGAACCTCTATCTTCTCCTCCGGAGGGAGATACTCTATCCGTTGAGCTATGGGGGCCTCGCGCGCTACTATAGCACAAATTCCTTCTTTCTTTTTCAAATTTGTTACCTTTGACATTTTGATGTGTACTGGTATTCTTATAGGCGGAAATGAAAAGTCAGGTTCTTCTCAAAAAGTAATTATGAAAAGAAAAGAAGGTTTAGATATTACTGTGTTTCTGAAAATTTTGTGTTGGTTTGGCTCCGTGTTCTTCGCGGTAGCAGGATGGGTGTTCGCCGCCAGTTTTGCGCTCGACGAGTTGCAAAGTTGGGGAAAGGCGCTCTTCGTAGCGCGTACTGTTCCCATAGGGAGTATCCTCTGCGCCATGACACTCGGCATATTCAAGAGACGCTGGATATACACGTCTGTATCCTTTATCTTGCTGGCAAGCGGCGCGCTAGGCATAGGCGCCATAACATTTCTTGCCGAAAGTCCGACCGACCCCGTTCAAGTGGTTCTCCATGGTCCTTCTTCCATGTTGTTTGGACTAAGCGGGGAATTCTATCTCTGCATAAGTGGAATCGTTACGACCACATTGGCGAGCGGACTGCTCGCAAACACGCCATATAAGTTTGATGATAGGCCAAGTGCGGCGCGTCATAGGCGACTATGCGACCTGCCATTTTTGTCTTCACGCAATAACTGATGCATTTACTGGCAAGCGCAACCCCACGGTTGCGCTTTCTTTTGTGTGATGGCTGCGATGTTCTTTGAGATCCACTCCGCTTTTATTACACTTTCCCTATTTAAGGAAGTGTGTTTTCATACTTAGCAATGAATTATTTTTTCTTTTTGTCTCCGAATGTGTTGCAAAGGCTTGTGTGGCCGGTCGTGCGTCCGCTTCTGCGGTTTTTCTTGCGTTGCAAGATTATCAATAAGACACGATCGTGGCTTAATGAAGAAAAGGGAATTATTTTTGCGGCAAATCATTCAAGCGAACTGGACGCGATTCTTGTGCCTGCGGCGCTTCCGTTTTTTTCTAGACATCTGCCTGTGTTTTATGTATCGCGCAAGAGGGATTTTTATAAAACATCAGGATGGAGGCAGGTATTTTACGGCGGATTGTTTTTCAAGTTATGGGGCGCGCACCCGGCTATTGCGGGTGCGCGCGATTATAAAAGAACGCTCTCGGCGCATATAAAAATAATTGAACACGGAAGCAGTGTTCTTATATTTCCGACGGGGAAAAAATTTCTCGGCGACTTGAAAGACGCGGAAGCGCACGGAGGAGTCACTTTTCTTTCATACGCGACCGGCTGCCCGATTGTTCCTTTAAGAATTGATGGTGTGGCGAACTTAACCTTTCTTGATTTCATAATGCGTCGCCGAAAAATAAATATTTCTTTCGGCGAGCCGATTCTTTTTAGGGGACACCCGCGTGTGTCGTATAAAAACGACGCAAAAAAGGTGTTTGCGGAAATTGCTTCTTTGTAATTAAATTAAAATAAAAAAGCACCTGATTCCACTATATATAATATACGGTCAAGTGCTTTCGTTCTTTAATTTATCGAACTTATTTTTTGATTGGCGTCCGTTTTTTTAGGTCAATAAGCGGTTTTCCCCAATGGATTCTTCCACTTTTGGTACGCGGCAGAACGCCAACTTTTTTGAGTTCGTTTTTTTTAACCGCATGTCGGCACAGGCTACATAGCGTGTACTGATTGTAGCGCGAAAGTGGACAACCGCAACGACTGCATTTGCTATCGCCGAACTGTTCTGGGCGATTCCCAACTCCACATATATCTCCCAAACTCACAGCTACAGCATTTTGTTGTTGCATATAAGTCCTTTTTTTGTTCCACGTAATATCGTATCACGGATACGATTACTTATCCACAATTTAACTTGACAGGAAAAACGCGCGGGTTTAGCATTTTTTTGCAATGAAAACAAAGTGTACACGAGTGGTTGGTGTCATGTATTTTTGGCACCTTATTCGCAAGAACCCTTTTGTGAAGGGCTCGTGTGTGCGTTGCATATAAACTAATAACTTTTTGCAAAATACTCATGAGCCCTCCACAAATTGGAGGGCTCATTTGTTCCCGCCTCTACGGCGGGTCGCCGATGAGGCGACTTTGAAATTACTTCCTACAATCACAATTCAAAAAAACAGAAAGGCATCGTAAATGAAAACGAAGAAATTGAAGAAAAACCACCAAAAGAGGATCCGCGTTTCTTTTCCGAAACATAAGGAAAAAGAAGTAAGGATTTTCCTGCGATACTTAGCCAATCCATGGCCTGATATGATCTAATTTTTTCAGACCTCATTTGAGGGAGAGCCAACCGTGAGTGCGGACTTGGCTCGTTACGGCAAGACGTTAATGTTTCTTTTCTTATGAAAAGCTACAAGCATCTGTGTTTCCATCTGATTTGGTAGCCGCTTAAGTATGGCGGCACGCCGATAAGGCGTGGAAGTAGTTCACCCCCTCTCTGATTTGATTGCAAATCGGAGAGGGGTTATCTTACAAATAAATCATTATTATTTATGCAAAAAGTTCACGCATATTTAAACAAAGAATACCCGAGATTCCTTGAAGAACTCAAGGAGTATGTTTCTATTGCAAGCATTTCAGCGCAAGACGATAAAAAACAAATATCAAAATGCGCGGAATGGCTTGTTGCTCACATCAAAAAGATCGGATTGCAAGTAAAACTTTTTAAGACAAAAGGCAATCCTATTGTGGTTGCAACAACGCGGGGCATTACCAAACCACCTCTCAAGGCAATCTCCCCCTTATCAAGGGGGAGAAAAGAAAAAAACAGAAGACACTTTTTGGTATACGGACACTATGATGTTCAGCCGCCGGAACCGCTTGAATTGTGGAGAACGTCGCCGTTTAAGCCGACGGTAAAAAACGGAAAACTTTTCGCGCGCGGCGCGTCCGATAACAAGGGGCAGAACTTTGCGCACATCAAAGCGATTGAAGCATATATTAAAACAGGAACTCCGCTTCCGTGCGATTTAACATTTATTATTGAAGGAGAAGAAGAGGTAGGCAGTAAAAATCTTTCGGAGTTTTTGCGGAAGAATGAAAAAATGCTTTCTGCAAGTGGAGTTGTGATTTCAGACACGGCAATGCCTGAACTTGAAACGCCGGCTATAACTTACGCGTTGCGAGGCATAGCGGCTATGGAAATAACCATGCGCGGACCGGACAGGGATCTGCATTCTGGAATGTATGGCGGCTCTCTAGAAAATCCCGCGCACGCGCTCGCGGCTCTTTTGGCTACATTGCGCGACAAAAAAACTGGAAAGATTTTGGTGGACGGTTTTTATGATGGAGTAACGGAACTTTCGCGCCGCGAGCGCGAAGAATTGCATTTTGGCGCGCAGGACTCGGAAAGTTATCGCGAATTTTTGGGCGTTAAATGTCTTTTTGGTGAAAAGGGTTATAGCCATTTGGAACATACCACCACGCGCCCAACAATTGAAATAAACGGCATTACAAGCGGATATCAAGGAAAGGGTTCAAAGACAATAGTGCCTTCCGTTGCATCCGCGAAAATAACAATGAGACTTGTTCCGCACCAAAAACCCAAAAATGTTTTAATGGCTGTCCGAAAACATCTGGAGAAAAATTGTCCGGAAACTGTTGAAATGAAAATTGAAAGTGGCCACGGCGCGCCGCCTTTCCTTTTTGAACCAACAAACACGCTTGTCGCGGCGGCGCGCCGCGCGGCGGAGCGCGTGTGGGAAAAACAGCCGCGCTTGATACGCGAAGGCGGCTCAATTCCTATTGTCAATGATTTTAGGGATATTCTCGGTCTTTCAAGTTTGCTGGCGGGGCTTGCGCTTCCGGATGACAACGCGCACTCTCCAAACGAAAAATTTGAACTCGCGAACTTCAAACGCGGAATGGCGTTTTCAGCAGAATTATGGATGGAATTATCTAGCGCGACACCAATAGTGTAAAATGTTTACTGATGTCTCGCGTAAAAAGAGTTGACAGATTGTTTTTAGGGATTGTGATTTTACTGCTTGTCGGTGGTTATTTTATTTTCGCTTCCGCGTCTTTCGGATTACTTCTTGATGAAGAAGGGGCTTTTACGAGTACCGCTTTCACGCAAATAGCGAGCATTACGCTCGGCGTCTTATTTTTATGGATCGCATCGCGTATCCCGCTTTCATTTTTGAGAAATTTCAGTTGGATATTTGCTTTAATCGCGGTGTTGTTAATGATTTTGGTTTTGTTCCCCAATTTAGGTGTGTCTCATGGAGGAGCGCAGAGATGGTTTATAATAGGCGGTGTATCGTTTCAGCCCGGAGAATTTTTTAAACTTGCTTTTATAATGTCGCTCGCCGCATGGCTTTCTTTTTCGCGTCCAGACCGCCGTTTTGGAGCGCGTCCGCTTCTGCTGTTTTTTTCTTTTCTTACCGTGTCCGGTATTTTGTTTTTACTTCAACCGGATACTGATTCTTTAGCGATCTTACTTTTCACTTCTTGTTTAATGTATAAAATCGCAGGCTTTCCTTTAAAACACATTGTTATTGTGGGAAGCGTTGTGCTTATCGGCGCTATTCTGCTTTTTTCTTTTCGACCGTATCTTTTGTCACGCCTGACTGTTTTTTTGAATCCAGATAATGATCCGCTAGGAGCCGGATATCAACTTCAACAGTCGCTTATCGCAATCGGAAGCGGAGGAATTGACGGAAAGGGTTTTGGAAAAAGCGTCCAGAAATTCAATCGTCTACCGGAGCCAACCAGTGATTCCATTTTTGCTGTCTTTGGGGAAGAGTTTGGTTTTGTAGGAACCATTGCGCTTCTGCTTATTTTTTCCGCTCTTATTTTGCGTGGATTAAGAATATCGGCCCGCGCGCCCGATTCTTTCAGTATGTTTTTGTCTCTCGGTTGCATAATGCTTATCGGCGGCGCGGCATTCATAAACTTTACCTCTATGCTTGGCTTGATTCCGTTGTCTGGATTAACGCTTCCGTTTATTTCGCGCGGTGGTTCGTCAATGCTCGCCACACTCATTGAAGTCGGACTTATTTTGAATGTTTCTCGTCATGCTAAAATAGAAGCATAATATGAAAATAGTTTTTACTGGCGGTGGAACAGGCGGGCATTTTTTTCCGATTATTGCTGTTGCTGAAGAAGTGCGAAATGTTTCCAGCGAAAGGCGACTTATAGATCCGCAAATGTATTTTTTCGCGCCAGCGCCTCTTGATATGGGACTTTTAGATAAATACGGCGTGAAGTTTGTAAAGACGCCAGCTGGGAAATTGCGTTTATATTTTGACAAGAGAAATCTCACGGATGTTTTTGTGACGGCGTGGGGAATTGTAAAAACGCTCGGACTTTTGTTTTGGCATTATCCGGATGTCGTCTTTGGAAAAGGTGGTTTCGGAAGTATCCCAACTCTTATTGCGGCGCGTATTTTGCGCATACCAGTCGTGATTCACGAATCGGATTCAGTACCTGGACGCGCTAACAAGTGGGCGGGGAAGTTCGCGGCGCGTGTCTCTGTATCTTTCCGAGAAGCCGCGGAATTTTTCCATGCTGAAAAAACCGCGTGGACAGGACATCCGATCCGCCGCGCCCTGCGGGAGATTTCATCGGCAGGGGCTCGCGAGTTTCTGAAGTTAGAAGAAAATGTTCCAGTTCTTCTTGTGTTGGGAGGCTCGCAGGGCGCGGCGGCTATTAATGAACTTATATTAGAGACGCTTCCACAGCTTGTAGGACAATTTCAGATTATCCACCAGACGGGAGAAGATAATTTTTCAGAGAACTCGGCGCGAGCGCGCGTGATTTTGCAAAACAATAGCAATGCTGGCAGATATTTCCCGTTTGCGTTTTTAAATGAAAAGGCGCTTGCGATGGCTGCGAGCGTCTCATCAATTGTTGTATCGCGCGCCGGTTCCACGATTTTTGAAATTGCAGGGTGGGGGATTCCATCAATAATTATTCCGATAACTGAATCAAACGGTAATCATCAACGCAAAAATGCTTATATATACGCTGAAAGTGGCGCGGCGGTTGTTTTAGAAGAAACAAATCTTTCGCCCGCGCTGTTTCTAGCCGAAATTGAGAAAATAATGGAGAACGAAAACCGCCGCGCCGAAATGAGCTCTTCCGCGCAAGCGTTTGCAAAGCCAAATGCTGCGCGCGAAATTGCCGAAAAACTTGTTGAAATCGGGCTGTCGCACAATTAGTTTTTCTAAGAATAAGTTATCCACTCCCACATCTATTGCCGCCCCCCCCTGTGCTTTATACTTAACATCACAATTAAAAATTATTAGTAGATGTTTAAAATATTTATGAGGAAATCTCTCCTTGTTGGCGCAAGTTTGGTTGCGGTGTTTGCGTTGGTTGCTGTAGCGCAGGCGCAACAGCGTAATATAGAAGATGTTGGCGGTAATATCTTTGACATGGTTTCCGTTGATTTGAAAGTGAACGGGCAGAATGGACCTGTTTCTGTTGCTCCTGGAAGCCGCATTGTGGTTTCTTGGACTTCGGACGGAG